>JACCEC011166068.1_pt1 | contig 24143 bp, 18 predicted proteins | sample 7450121 | NCBI WGS metagenome assembly JACCEC01 (sample SAMN15323455, study PRJNA562643) | freshwater metagenome | isolation source: river surface water | place: USA:Blue River Watershed | collected 2017-08-18 | reverse complement strand
GGAATCTTGGCAACCCAAACGCATGAATGTGGAGGACATCGGCAATGGAAACCGTCGATTGGCAATCGCCAAAGAGGAGGACCATCATACGTTCATCGCCTTCGACAAAAATGCCAGTGACTTTCTCAAACCGGTGGCTAAGCAATTGATGTCAAATCAAAACAAAGCGTTTGAGTCGCCCGCGGAGTTAATTATCATCACCCATCCCAATTTCATGGAAGCGGCCAAAGAGTTGGCAGAATTTCGTGGAAAGAATCCTGGATATGCAGTACAAGTTGTAACACCTGAGGATGTTTACAATGAATTTTCTGCCGGACAGCAAGATTTGGTAGCATTGCGGGATTTTATTCGTTGGCGCAAGAAATTTGGCGATGCATCGGGTAAGCCATTGAAATATGTCACTTTGTTTGGGGCGGCCTCTTTTGACATGCAGGATCGAGTGGCAAACAATACCAACTTTATTCCCATTTATCAGTCGACAGGTAGCAGCGGTGCTGGCTCTTTTTGCTTGGATGATTTCTTGTGCTTTTTGGATTCCAATCAGGGCGATCCGATGCAGGTGAAAAGCAAAATGGGTGTTTCTATCGGACGAATTCCGGCCAGAACCCTTGAGGAAGCCAAAGGCGTTGTGGCGAAAATACGCAGATACAGCGATCCCAAGTCGTTAGGTCCATGGCGTACCAACATCGCGTTTGCCTGTGATGATGTGGACGAGGGTTGGGAAACAGAGTTTGTGGTAGAATCGGAAAATAATGCCAATTATATCAATCAGTTTTTTCCGTATTTGAACGTCAATAAATTATACGCCGACGCATTTCCTCAGTCAACTACGGGCAACAATGAAAAGTACCCCGAAATGAGCGCTGCCATCAATCGTACGATCAATGACGGTGCGTTGTTTTTGAATTATCAAGGACATGGGGGTTTGAAGGGATGGGCACAAGAATCCATGTTGGATATTCCCATGATCAATGGTTGGAACAATGCCTATAAAATGCCCATTTTGTTCACGGCAACCTGCGAATTCAGTGCATTTGATGACCCCAAGGTACAAAGTGCCGGTGAGTTGTCTTTGCTGAATCCCAAAGGCGGGGCCATTGCCCTGATGAGTACCACCCGATTGGTGTATGTGAGTGGGAATACGCAGATTAATCGTGACTTTTGGACAAACTACGGATTTCCGAAACCCAATGAACCGATACCCACTTTGGGCGATGTATATCAACGGATGAAAAACCGTCCGAGTTATACCACCGAAGACAATAAGTTTGCGTTACTGGGCGATGCGAGTATGCCCATTGCCTTTCCCAAGCACTTGATACAAATTGATACAGTGCAAGGAAAACATATCAGCGCTTTTCGCGATACCATCAAAGCGTTTTCAGTGGTTCATCTGAAAGGCCATGTGAACGAGCGATTGGTGGGGGAGTTTAGTAACTTCAACGGTACCATGTGGGTGAAGATTTTCGATAAGCCCCTGCAAAAATTTACGTTGAATAACGATCGACAAGCGAAGCCAGTGGCATTTTCTGAGTTGTCGGGTATTTTATTCAACGGACAAGTGACCGTGAAAAACGGTCGGTTCGAATTGGTGTTTTCTGTACCCAAGGACATCGCCTATAATTATGGAATTGGCGTGGCGAAGTTTTATGCGCACAACGGCGAAACCGATGCTGCTGGTTCTTGGCAATTTTTCATCGGCGGCAGTGAAACCCTTCAGAACGTGGATACAGATGGACCGTCGATCCAAGCATATATGCAGGATACAACCTTTGTGGATGGCGGAAAAGTGGCCAGGGATGTAGACTTTGTGGCGAGAATTTTTGATAAAGATGGAATCAATGCCACGGGTGCAGGTATCGGAAGGGATATGCAGTTGATCATCGACGAAGGAACCGAAAACCAACGCAGTTTCGTGCTAAACGATTATTTTAGCTACGATGTAAACAGCTACACGCGCGGAACCGTGAGATTTCCCATGTCGGACTTGCAGCCCGGGAAACACACCTTCACTTGCAAGGCATGGGATATTTACAATAACCCAGGAAAAGGTTTGGTTACTTGTTTGGTGATTCCACCAAGGACGTTGGAAATAACAAAATCTGCGGCTTACCCTGTGCCGTTCCAAGATGAATTGCATGTTTGGGTACAACATACCTTGCCAGGAGAAAATTTGACGGTGAAATGGAAAATTATGGATGCACAAGGCCGGGTGATTGCTGATGGTGATAGTTTTCATGAATCGGCTCCTGCGAAATTGACCGTGATTGATTGGGATGGAAAAACCCAAAATGGCGCGGAAATACAGGGCGGCGTGTTCTTTTATCAGGTGATTGTATTGACTGAAGACGGACTGGAAAATACGGTTGGCGGAAAGTTCGTTAAATCACAATGATTTTGAATTTCTTTCGTTAAATTACAATATCTTGCTTACTTCATTAGGATGCACAAATTCGAAATCATATTTTTGCCATTACGCGTTATGAAAAAAACAGCAGCCATTGCTATATTCTCTATCACAGCTTGGGTTTCTTTGAAAGCCCAAAATAATTCCCTGACCAAGAACCAGTTGGCGGGACAATTGAATACCGTTACCACGATGGTGCCTTTTTTGACCATCACGCCAGACAGTAGGTCTGCGTCAATGGGAGATGTGGGCGTTGCTCTTTTCAATCCTGATGCCAATAGTGGATGCTGGAACATGGCCAATTTGGTGCATGCAACCAACAAAACAGGGTTTTCATTGTCTTATGCCCCATGGTTGCGTCAGTTGGTAGACGATGTAGGATTTTCTTATTTGTCGGGATATGCCAAGGTAGGAAAGGGCTCAGCGGTTTTCGGTTCAATGCGTTATTTCTCTTTGGGTAATATTCAATTCACCGATTTCGAGGGTAACCCAACCGGTAATTTCAACCCCAATGAATTTGCTTTCGATGGTGGTTACGCAACCCAATTTAACAACAATTTTTCAATGGGTGTAAACCTTCGTTTCATTTACAGTAACCTGACTGGAAACCGTGCTTTCAATGGTATTGATTACAAAGCAGCGACCGGTGCCGCAGGGGATGTGAACTTGTTGTACAAAACAGAAGTGAAAAATGCCAAAGGGGGATTTGATAAGTTGCAGTTCGGTTTGAACATGCAAAACATCGGATCAAAAATGACGTATTCCTCTAAAGAGAAGCGCGATTTCATCCCTACCAATTTGAAATTGGGTGCTGGGTATAGCCACAAGATTGATGACTACAATACCATTAATGTGTATGCTGATATCAATAAATTGATGGTGCCTACACGTCCTTATTACTTGGTGTCTTACGACGGTGAAGATTCACTGATCAATGGCGTTCGTCAGTTTAATGGTATCGACCCCAATGTGAATACCATTCAGGGGATGATTCAATCATTCTACGACGCTCCAGGTGGTTTCAAAGAAGAAGCGAAAGAATACAACTTTAGTTTGGGTACAGAATACATCTACAACGATCAATTTGTGATTCGTGCGGGTGCATTTTACGAAGCGAAGACCAAAGGGGGTCGTCAATATGGTACCATCGGAATTGGATTGAAATACAATACTTTCACCATCGATGCGGCCTATTTGGTGCCTTTTGCAAACCGTCATCCTTTGCAAAACCAAATGCGTTTCTCTTTGCTGTTTGATATGTCCGCATTGCGCGACAGTCCCTCCGCCAATTAATTCCAATCTTTTTCTTCGGCATTCGGGTGGTGAGATGTAAATTTGCCCACTATGGATTCACGCAGAAATACACTCATTCAAAAACGCGAAGAAGCGGCATTGGGTGGTGGTCAAGCTAGGATTGATTCACAACACAAAAAAGGCAAACTCACAGCCCGTGAGCGCATACAATTGTTACTCGATGAGGGTACCTTTTATGAAATAGGTGCATTTGTTACCCATCGCAGTACCGATTTCGGCATGGAGAAACAGCAGTTTCTTGGCGATGGTGTTGTTACCGGATATGGCAAAGTCAATGGAAGAACAGTGTACGTTTTTTCGCAGGATTTCACGGTTTTTGGTGGCTCATTGAGCGAAACCCATGCAGAGAAGATCTGTAAAATCATGGACATGGCGTTGGCCAACGGCGCACCTGTTATTGGCATGAATGATTCTGGTGGGGCGCGTATTCAGGAGGGCGTTGTATCCCTGGGTGGTTATGCAGATATTTTTTATCGCAACGTACAAAGCAGCGGTGTAATTCCTCAACTATCGGCCATCATGGGTCCTTGTGCTGGAGGTGCTGTTTATTCTCCCGCACTGACCGATTTTATTTTCATGGTAGAAAACACCAGTTACATGTTTGTTACCGGTCCGAACGTTGTGAAGACCGTAACCAACGAAGATGTAAGCAGTGAGGATTTAGGTGGTGCATCGGTGCATGGATCAAAAAGTGGGGTTGCTCATTTTACCATGGCCAATGAAGTGATGTGCATTCAAAACTTGCGCAAGTTGTTGAGCTATGTTCCCCAAAATTGTGAGGAAAAAGCCCCCGCATTGCCCTATACCATTGGCAATGAGAAAAGGGATGTGTTGAAGGATATCGTTCCGGAGAATCCCAATCAACCTTACGACATGAAAGAAGTAATTCAAGGGGTGGTGGATGCAGATAGTTTCATGGAGGTGCATGGTTCATATGCTGAGAATATTGTGGTGGGTTTTGCGCGTTTGGCGGGTAAGAGTATCGGGGTAGTGGCCAACCAACCTGCTTTTTTGGCTGGCGTTTTGGATGTGCATAGTTCTCAGAAAGCAGCGCGATTTGTCCGTTTTTGCGATGCCTTCAACATTCCCTTGTTGGTATTTGAAGATGTTCCTGGATTTTTGCCAGGTACGGACCAAGAATGGAACGCGATTATCACCAATGGAGCGAAGTTGTTGTATGCCTTTAGTGAAGCAACCGTTCCCAGAATTACCGTGATTACCCGTAAAGCCTATGGCGGTGCGTACGATGTGATGAATAGCAAACACATTGGTGCCGATATGAACTTTGCCTGGCCAACCGCAGAAATCGCGGTGATGGGTGCCAAGGGTGCTGCAGAGATTATTTTCAAACGCGACATTGATGCGGCTGCAGATCGCGATGTTGCATGGAAAGAGAAAGAAAAGGAATACGGTGATTTGTTCGCAAATCCATACAGGGCGGCGGCTCGAGGTTTCATTGATGAGGTGATTTTGCCTGAGGAAACCCGTGAGCGACTCATACAAGCATTTGATATGCTTCAAAACAAAGTCAAGAACAATCCTAAAAAGAAACATGGTAATATTCCGTTGTAATCTTATGAAAAACAATCAAAAATTCACTTTGATGGCGTTGGCGCTGATGGCCTTCGTTATGCCAGCGAAAGCTCAAGAACAGGTAGCAGAAGCGCCTAAATTGGATAAAAACACGGTCGTGTTGGGTGTAGGTGCTTTGAACGCAACGTATTTACTTGTAAATGCGTTGGATCAAGTACAACTGTCCGATACCAGTTTTTTTGCCAGTATCACCCAGAACTCAACCAAGCCCTTGTTTTTCATCAAATATGAATACAAGTTGGGAAGAAGACACACATTGGGTGCCAATTTTGCCAATAGCGGATTTACCGTTGGCGGATTGGTGCGCGATTCATTCTTTTTGAATGACTTAGGTGTTTTGACCCAAACCAGTTTGGATTTTACTTATACATCTCGGAGCTTGAATTTTAGGTACAATTATATCTTTAATCCGAATGCTGCGGTGAAAGTATACTGGGGACTTGGTGTAGGAGTGCGTGGTAATTCAATCAAGGTGAAAACAAACAATAAAGAGTTGGGTCAGTTTTTAGACCTTCCTGGATTTAATTTGGCCAGTGCACCTTCCTTGGGATTTGAGAGTACATTGGGCATCAGAAGTGATATCGTTGAGAATATTGGTTGGTATTCTGAATTGGGAATCGCGAAAGGGTTTTTCCAATGCGGACTTACCTACCGTTTTTAATTGCCGAAAATCGTAAAAACGTCCAAATCGGATGAAAAATGGGGTGTTTTTGAGAAAAAACACCCCATTTTTTGATATTTTTGGTCGATTTTGGCAAAATATGGTTTTCTTTGTGCCTTTAACTTAAACCTAACTTATGGACATAAAAGAGATTCAAGCGCTGATTAAATTTGTATCAACTGCCGGTGTTGATGAGGTAGAAATCAATCAAAAAGATTTCAAATTGCTCATCAAGAAGAACCCAGCACAAATCACCACCGCACAATATACCCCTGTTGCAGTTCAAGCGGCTCCCGTAGCTGCGGCACCTGTGGCAGCAGCAATTCCTGCAGCGCCTGCTGCAGCGGCTGAGCCAAAGGCAGACAATTTGATTACCATCAAATCGCCCATGGTTGGTACGTTCTACCGCACACCCAATCCAGAATCTCCTTCATTTGTGAATGTGGGCGACGATGTAAAGCCAGGTAAAGTGGTTTGTATCATTGAGGCAATGAAGTTGTTCAACGAAATTGAAAGCGAAATCAGTGGTAAAATCGTAAAAGTATTGGTTGAAAACGCAACGCCTGTGGAATACGACCAACCTTTGTTCTTGGTTGAACCCGCCTAATACTGCTTATTATGTTTAAGAAACTCTTAATCGCGAACCGCGGTGAGATTGCGTTGCGCATCATTCGTACGTGCAAAGAAATGGGCATCAAAACCGTTGCAGTTTACTCAACGGCTGATCGCGAAAGTTTGCATGTTCGCTTTGCCGACGAAGCCGTTTGTATAGGCCCGCCACAAAGCAAAGACAGTTACTTGTCTATGTCGCGCATCCTAGCCGCTGCCGAAATAACCAACGCAGATGCAATCCACCCAGGATATGGATTCTTGTCGGAAAACAGCAAGTTCTCAGCACTCTGTCGCGACCATGGCATCAAATTCATTGGTGCTACGCCTGAACAAATTGATCAGATGGGTGATAAGTCCAACGCCAAAGACACCATGAAAAAAGCGGGTGTACCAACCATTCCTGGTTCTGAAGGCTTGTTGGAGAGTTTTGAGCAAGCCATTAAAATTGCCAACGAAATTGGATACCCTGTGATCATGAAAGCCACTGCAGGTGGTGGAGGTCGCGGTATGCGCATCGTATGGAAAGACGATGAAATCGAAGCCGCATGGAACAGTGCTAAGCAAGAAGCGGGTGCTGCCTTCGGTAACGATGGTCTTTACATGGAAAAATACATCGAAGATCCCCGTCACATCGAAATCCAAATAGCCGGTGATCAGTACGGTAAAGTATGCCACCTTTCAGAGCGTGATTGTTCTATTCAGCGCCGTCACCAGAAGTTGTTGGAAGAAACGCCATCGCCCTTTATGACGCCAGAATTGCGTGAGAAAATGGGTGAAGCTGCGAAGGCCGCTGCTCAAATCATCAATTACGAGGGTGTTGGAACCGTAGAGTTCTTGGTCGATAAACACCGCAATTTTTACTTCATGGAGATGAATACCCGTATTCAGGTAGAACATCCTGTAACCGAAGAAGTAATCAATTATGATTTGGTGAAAGAGCAAATTTTGATCGCTGCAGGTGTGTCGATCTCTGGTAAGGATCATTATCCTACCAAGCATGCCATCGAATGCCGCATCAATGCCGAAGACATACACAACAATTTCCGTCCATCACCCGGTAAGATTACCCAATTGAACCGTCCAGGCGGACATGGTGTTCGTGTAGATACACACATCTACGCGGGTTATACCATTCCTCCTTACTATGATTCTATGGTGGCGAAATTGATTGTTTCAGCACAAACGCGTGAGGAAGCCATTGTGAAGATGGAGCGTGCCTTGGGCGAATTTGTGATTGAAGGGGTAAAAACCACAGTGCCATTGCATTTGCAATTGATGCGCGACCCTGATTTCAGGGCGGGTAATTTCACCACTGCATTCATGAATACGTTTGAAATCAAATAAAATTTACCATCGGTAATATGCAACAAGAAGGGCACCCATTGGGTGCCCTTCTTGTTGATAGCCAAAATGTTTCCAGCGCCAACACGTTGGCGCGAAACAACTTATTTAAATTTCACTCCCGTTGCCAGGAATTTGATTTCGATGGTTTTGTCCTCCAAAGTGTCACGGTAAAAACGACCCTTGGCGTATAAATCTTTGTTAGCAATGTTCTTGGGTACAGTGAATGCATCCCCGAAATCAACCACCAAATTGTCTTCCTCGGTGATGAATGAGAACCAACATCCTTCCGACTGACAAACTTCGGCAACTTTTCCAAACAATACTGCGTCTGCCTTGCCCTCCTTCAAAAAGGCTTCGCTACCCACGGCCACAGAAACTGCATCGTCTGAATTTACAGGCTCTCCAATTTGGTTGATGGCAGTTTGATTACAGGCACCCAACACCAAAGCGAGCGCAATAGCCGAGGAACGAATGATTTTGATCATACTACAAAGGTAAGATTAATTTAAACCCAAATTGGGGTCGTAAGGGTATAATAAATAGGGTTTGCGCTTTTTTTCAAAATCGGTTAACCCAACTTGCCAACCATCCCGTATCTCTCGTGGCGATTTGCCTTGGATGATCTGCGCCTTGAGTTCGGGCGTCCCAGCCAACTTATCAAAAAAGGCATTGAAGAATTTTGACTTGTCCGGACACTCTTGATATAACATCAACAGCCATTCGATGTATAAATGCTTGTACGAAATGATGAACTCGTTGGCGAAATTGGACAACAATACACCGTGACAAGTATCGCCCAGAAAGGGGGGTGTGAGCGATTTTCCCGGTATGGCCCTGGGCACAAACTGATAAGTGCCTTGCTTCAACCATGGTGCGCCAAAACACTCAAAGGGCTTGTCGGTTCCCCTTCCCATGCTAACCCCTGTGCCCTCCAACAAACAAAGCGTTGGGTACAAATAAATGGCATTTTGGGTTGGCAGATTGGGCGATGGAGCCACTGGCAAGGTATAACTTCGGTTGTGTGTGTAATGGGTGCAAGCGATGACCGTGAGTTTGCAGGGTTTACGCTTGGGTTGTAGACTGTCTTTCAGCCAACCTTCGCCATTGATCATTTTGGCCAATTCGCCCAAGGTCATGCCATGTACAATGGGGATTGGATGTATACCCACCATGCTCTTGAGGTGGGGTTGGAGTATCGGACCGTCTATGTAAAAGCCGTTGGGATTGGGTCTATCGAGCAAAATCAACGATTTGTTGTGGTCAGAACAGGCCTGCATCACATAGTGAAGGGTAGTGAGGTAGGTGTAAAATCGCGTGCCAACATCTTGAATATCGAACAGCAATACATCCATGTTTTTTAGGTCCTCCGCCGTGGGTTTTACGTGTTTGCCGTACAGCGAGATGATTTTAATGCCGGTTTTGGGGTCAACATCGTTCTGGATGTGTGCCCCGTTTTCTGCATCGCCCCGAAACCCATGCTCCGGTGCGAAGACCCCTGTTATTTGGATTCCTAGCGATATTAGGGTGTCGATGAGATGCGTTTTTCCAACCCGCGATGTGGGGTTTGCCACAATGCCAATTCGTTTGTTTTTGAGCAATGGAAGATAGGCCGATAGGTTTTCAGCGCCCACGCCAATGGGCAGTACTTGTTGATTGCTTGGGGTGATGATGTTGGAGGGTTTGGCTTGCTGATAGGGCGCACTGGGTTTGTTTACGGTGGGCTGCGCTAGCGCGTATGTTGGTTGCCCTAGCCACATTGTGAGAATCGCTATTGTAAGGAGTGCACTGAAAGAACTACCTTTGAAGGGCATCGTGTCTTGGGTTAAATTCATAGCGTTTCGGTTCATGGGGAGTGGAGGGAATTCCTTCTCCAAAAATATGATGCGTTTGGCAATTTCCGCCGTTTCTTTGAGTGTTGCCACGATGATTGTGACAATTGCTACTGTAAAAGGGTTTCAGAATGGGATTCGCAATAAAGTAGTTCAAGTCCATGGGAGTTACATTGTGGATCACGCGGCCAATGTGGAAGGTGCCGAACCGATGGTGGTCTCCTCAATCCATTTGCCGGATTTTCTCAAAAACCGGGGCGACTCAAAAAATCAGTGGCCCAAAGGCGTGTCCCATTTGGCGGTGTCGGCCAGCAAAGCCTGCATCGTGAAAGGCGATACCGAACTCGACGGTGTGGTCGCCAAAGGCATGCAGCAAGGCGATTTTGAGTATAGTATGGGCGGTTTTGTGGTCCGTAAGCGTGCGGATTACGGTCAAAACAACGACGAATCAGCCGCAACCCAACCTTGGGTGTACATTTCGCAGACCATGGCAGATCGACTGCGTTTGGATACCGGCGATGCGTTGACCTTGGTGTTTTTCATGAATGATAGTATTGGTCGTGGAAGGCCACGTGCTGCTCGCCCAGTGATTGTTGGGATATTTGAAACGGGTATTGAGCAGATCGACAATCAAGTGATTTACACGGATCTAGCGTTGGTTCAAAAATACCTCGATGTGAAACCGGGCTTTACCCAAATTGAGGTTTGGGAGACAGGGGAGGGTGATATCGATCCTATGGCGATTTCCATGGAGCTGCCCGCTGGAATGCTAAGGATTTCAGATTCCAGACAATTTCACCGACAGATTTATGATTGGTTGGCCATTTTGAACACCAACGTTTGGGTGATATTGATTCTGATGGCCTTGGTGGCAATCATCGCGATGTCGACGATCCTGTTGATTCTGATGGTTGAGAAGACAGCTTTTGTTGGGATCGCACAAGCGATGGGAAGTCCAATCTCACAAATACAGCGGATTTTTATTTGGCAGTCGGCCTACATCGTAACCTTGGGGGTGGTGATCGGCGATATTATTGCGGTGGTGCTGTGTTTGATCCAAGATAAAACCCATGTGTTAACGCTGAACCAATCGGTATATTTTGTGAAATACGTGATGGTCGCTTTGGACCCTTGGGCCATTTTATGGGTGAATGTAGGGGTGGTTGTAGCGAGTGTTTTTGCGGCTGTGCTACCCGTACAATGGATAAAGCGGATGACCCCTTCCAGAGCCATCCGCTTTCAATAGTAGTTTCAGTAAAAAATTAAGCGTCGATCTTCGCGTATTTGGCATTCGCTTCGATGAACTCTCTGCGTGGAGGTACATCATCGCCCATCAACATACTGAAGATACGATCGGCTTCGGCGGCGCTGTCTAATTCTACGCGTTTGAGGGTTCTGCGCGCAGGGTCCATGGTGGTTTCCCATAACTGTTCCGCGTTCATCTCACCCAAACCTTTGTATCGCTGTACACCTACGCTGTCTTCATTGCCTCCTTTGGCCAATTCTTTGATGGCGGCATCTCTGCCTGCATCATCCCAACAGTAGCGACTCTCTTTGCCTTTTTTCACCATATACAAGGGTGGTGTGGCGATGTAGAGGTGTCCGTTTTCAATGAGTTTCTTCATGTGACGGAAGAACAAGGTCAAAATCAACGTTCTGATGTGCGATCCGTCTACGTCCGCATCCGTCATGATTACAATTTTATGATAACGAAGGTTGTTCAGGATCAATTCTTTTTCACCTTCTTCGTTGGTACCAATGTGCACGCCCATGGCAGTGAACATGTTGCGCACTTCCTCGTTGTCGTAGATTTTGTGTTCGAGGGCTTTTTCAACGTTCAAGATTTTACCGCGAAGGGGGAGGATCGCTTGGAATTCACGATCTCTACCTTGTTTGGCTGTTCCTCCGGCTGAGTCACCCTCTACCAAGAAAATTTCACAAATGGCAGGGTCGGTTTTAGAACAATCGCTCAACTTTCCGGGCAATCCCATGCCGCTCATGGCGCCTTTTCGTTGTACCATTTCGCGGGCTTTTCTCGCTGCCGCACGGGCTTGAGCAGCCACAATGACTTTGTCTACGATGATTCTGGCTTCTTTTGGATTTTCCTCCAAGTAGTTGTCGAGCATCTCACCCACAGTCATATCCACGGCACCCATTACCTCGTTGTTACCCAATTTGGTCTTGGTTTGTCCTTCAAACTGCGGTTCCTGCACCTTCACAGAGATTACACCGGTCAAACCTTCACGGAAATCATCGCCCGAAATTTCAATTTTTACTTTTTCCAGCAACTTCATCCGTTCAGCATAGGCTTTCAGGGTACGGGTTAACGCTCTTCTGAAACCAGCTACGTGTGTTCCACCCTCGATGGTATTGATGTTGTTTACGTATGAATGGAGGTTTTCGGCATAGCCAGTGTTGTACTGAAATGCGATTTCTACGGGAATGCCATGCTTATCGCTCTCTGCATATACGGGGAATGGAATCAGTTTTTCTCTGGTTCCGTCGATGAAGGTAACAAACTCCTTCAAACCCCCTTCACTGAAATAATCGCCCCGCTTGAATGAGCCATCTTCCAAGGTTTCTCTTTCGTCGACCAGCGACAAACGAATACCCTTGTTCAAGTAAGCCAATTCGCGCAAACGGTTTTGCAATGTTTCAAAGTTGTACTCAGTGGCCTGGAAGATGGTGTTATCGGGCTGAAACTCAACCACGGTACCTCTGCGGTCTGATGTGCCAATTTCCTTTACAGGGTACATGGGTTTACCAATCTGGTATTCCTGTTGGAAAATCTTGCCCTCGCGGTAAACGGTTACCTTCAAATCGGTAGACAATGCGTTCACACAACTCACACCCACACCATGCAATCCTCCGGAAACTTTGTAGGTGTCCTTGTCGAATTTTCCACCTGCGTGCAATACAGTCATTACCACTTCCAACGCGCTGCGATTTTCTTTGGTATGCATGCCCGTAGGAATACCACGACCATCGTCTTCCACGCGAATAGAATTGCCAGGAAGTATGGTAACGTGAATGTTCTTACAATGGCCAGCCAACGCCTCGTCGATACTGTTGTCGACAACCTCATAAACCAAATGGTGGAGCCCTTTTACACCGATGTCACCAATGTACATCGCGGGTCTTTTTCTTACCGCTTCTAATCCTTCTAATACTTGAATATTGTCTGCGTCGTAATTTGCTCTACTTAAATCTTCGGTCATTGGAATTTGTTGTTAATTGAATCGTAAAAATACCCATTAAACCCGCCGATACAGCGGAAACCCATGGATGATTATCCACAATTTAACAACGAGTTATCGCCCGGCTTAACTGCGCGAAAGCCAACCCAAATAATGCAAATACGAGATTCCCGATACTTGATATTGGAATTTGTATTCCAATGCCAGTAAGTTTAGGTCCAATAAACGCATTTCACGGGTGTTTAAGACAAAAAAGTTCACATCGCCAGCTTCCAGTCGTCGGGCTTCCATATCGTACAATTTGCGTTGATTTTGGCTCACCGATAGCCATTGGTCGTACTGACTTTTTTGCACCTGGAATTCTTGAAACAACGCAGCTATTTTTACCGTGTAATTTCGCTGCTTGTTTTCTACCTCTAGTTGCGCATTTTGCAATGATAGTTGCAACTGTCGGTATTGTCCGCGCTGTTGCTTCAAAAACAAACTGGATTGGAATCCCAATCCAAATCCCGTACTCTGCGTTGCCGCGCTGGGAGTGTATCGCCAATCGCGGTTGGGCTGGTAATAACCGTATTGGAGGTTTAAGCTGGGCAACATCAAATTTTTAGCCAATTTGAATTCCAATTGCTGCGATTCCACTTTCAAAATGCTCATGCGAAGCGCCGGCTGCAAAATTTCAGTTTGGTTGGGATTATTCACGAAACTAGCCGCCTCAACCACCATGCTATCGACCCATGCCAATCCATCCGAAGTGGGGAAGACCGTTTGCACCGGTTCTATGGGTGAGCCATTGCCATCCCACAAATACATGCTCAACATCAGTCGCTGCTTTTCCTTTTTCCACACCGCTAGGTCGTATTTTGCCTTGTACTGCTGCCATTGTACGTAGGTTTCTAGGGTGTCGACACTCGTACCCGCGCCAGATTCGTAAATTTTCCTCAAGCCACGCTGACGCTCTGTGGCCAATCGCAAAACCCCCTCAATTTGTTGGGCCGATTCATGGGCGAGCAACCACTGCGCATATTCAGTAAATACATCGCGAATCAAATTGTTGATCCACTGATCTCGCTCTGCTAAGCTCATGTCGACATTGATTTTGGCCTTCCCCAAGGCCGTTCTGCGGTAATCGGTGATCAACCCTTTGAGCAAGGGGAGTTCGGCACCTACCGACAATGAACCGCTTTCCCCTGTTTGGGATTTGCTGAATGGATTTGATAAGCTAATGCCACCGCCAAAATAATTGGGGATGTAGACATCCAAGTTTTGGCTTCTGTAGAATTTATCTCCGCCCTCGTTTTTTTCGCTGCGATAAATGGAAACGTTAGGGTCGAATGCGCCCCTTGCCACCAACAATTCTGCTTTTGCGATGGGCAAATAATTGTTTGCCTGTTTCAATACAGGGTGATTGGTGAGCACCAAATTCAGCACCTGTGAAAAGGGTAGTGCGCCGCCTTCCGGTCCTGTGGGACTGAAACTATCCAATGTTTGATGCGACCTGCTCCATGCTACGGCTGACCCAACCGGGTTTGCGCAGATGCCAATCAGCAATATGCATGCGAAGTGCATCGCAGACTGCTTTCTCGGGGACAATCCCGATCGCAATTTTTTAAACCCTGTACGCAGTATCCCAATGATCATCATTTCGACTTTTTGGTTTCAGTGCTGGGCTCTGGTTTATAAAAATCGGCTGGAAAACCGTTGAGGACTCGCCACAACTCATACCAGATGGGAACAGTTTTTAACAACATGTAGCCCCGAGCGCCAACCCCAATCTTTAGGGCGGTGGGCCATGCTTTTTTCTGGGTATCAGCTTTTACCAAAACCCGGTATTTTCCATCGGTATCCATCATGTTGTCTACCCCGTATACCTTGCCCTGAAATGTGCCAAAACTCGCGGCGGGCCATCCACTAAATACAATCGTAGGCCAACCGTCGAAAACGAAATTTACGCTTTCTCCCACATCAATCAATGGCATATCGTTCGGAGAAATTTTTAATTCTACCGCCAAGGAAGCCCCGTCTGGTACTATGGTGCAAATCGACTGTCCCTCCTTCACCGTTTCGTTCAACCCCATGATATTTGTTTTGGAAACATAGCCGTCTTGCGGTGCAGTGATGACATAAAACCCGTTACGGATATTGTAGTTGTTGTAGTTGTTCCTCAACTTGCTCACTTCCGCCTCCGTTTCTAATTCTGCGGAAATGGCAGTGTATCTATCGCTCTCGGCTTTCGCCAACTTTTCACCGTATTCAGAGCGCACATTTCTGTATTCGATTTTAGCGGTTTCTACTGCATTCTGTGCAATGCGAACCTTGGCCTCCAATCCCTGTTTCTTGGCGATGGCGTCTTGGTATTTTAATCGGCGATTTTCTACTTCCAACGGACTTCTGAGCATGTCAATCGCCAAAATACTGTCGCGTTCGTATTGTTTTTTGGCGATGTTGACACCCGTGATGGCTGCACTCAAGTCGGCCTGAATTTCTTTTAACTTATCTTGTTCTTGCTCAATTTTATTCGCTGCCTTGGATTGGGATAAGTCGCGGTTATTCTCCAATTGATTGATTTGGTCGTTGATGGCATTGATTTTACTGGAATAACTCAATACCGATTTCTCCTTGGCATTTATCTGTATTTCGGTTTGCTCCAACAATTCTGGATCCAAATACTCTGTTTTAATTTCCGTCAACACCACAACCGTATCGCCCTTTTTGATGAAATCGCCTTCCTTGATCTTCCAAAGACTTACACGGCCCGCGATGTTGGTTTGCACTTCTTGCGGACGTTGGTCGGGTAGTAGGGTAATGACTTTTCCGGTAGCCTGAATGTTCTGTCGCCAAGGCAAAAACAACCCCAACAGTACCACCACCAGCAGAATACGCAAGCGAATAACCATGGTTCTACCCACCCAAACACTGTCTTTTAACCAATACTGGGGGATTTTTTTGCTGCGTGTCTTCATATTGAGGCCTCCCATTTTTTGCTTGTATCGATGCTGTTTAACTTTTCCAATGCTGTTCCACTGTCATACATATTCTCAACCGATAAAATCAACTTTTCTGTGGCGTCTAACAAGGTAATGATGAGGATTTCTGAGGCCAAAAACTGACCCAAACTGATTTGGTTGTTCACCAATAAATAACTACCCACAATGAGCATGATGGCCGTTAATAAGGTCTTGGTAACTATGCCAAACTTGGCCTGGCGATATAGAACCTTGAAATGTTCTTCGCGATACTTTACATAGCTGTCTACGGAGTTATGGAAATTATCCAATTGGATTTGTTCCTTATCTACATCGTTTTCCACTTCTGTGAGGGCCAAAATACTCTCGTAGGTCTTGAATTTCATCGTGCTCTCTTGTCGGGCCGTCTCAAATCCCGACTTCCATGTCAACCGGAACCCGACCACAATGGCCAGGGTGATGCCGATGCCCACGAGCAGGAAAACGGGATGGTAAACCGTCAATAAAAGTATACCTACCACAATCTGTAAAGCACTTTTCGTAAAATCGGCCAACAACTTTGAAAATGACTTTTGGAGGGTGACGATATCCAAAAACTTGCGGCCTTTGGCAGATAGTTCACTGGCCGACATTGTATTGTTCAATTGGCTGATGGATTCCTTGTAAATCCATGCATATCTTACAAATAGCTTCTTTTGGATGCTGTCTAAAATACTGATTTGTGCCAATTTGGTAGCCCCGGTGAAGGCGATAAACGTTGTGGTGACGATCACGATGATCACCCAACTTGAACTTAGTTTTCCAGCCATTACTGTGCCCACCAAGGCTTGTATACCCAGTGGAATGGCAAGACTGAGCAGTCCTGAAACAATGGCGTAAATCAAGATGAATTGGATGTTCTTTTTCTCTTTGATGACCCAATTCCAAACCAATGAAATGGGCGTGGGAGATACCTTTTTGTCTTGTTCCATGTGTAAACCTTGAACAAATTTACACAGAAAAAGTTGTGCTTTATTTGCCGCGGCCTTGCACCATGATCAATACGGTGTAAAGCATGATTTTGAAATCGAGACCGAGCGACATATTCTCCAAGTACAGGATGTCATATTTCATGCGGTCAATCATTTCTTCCACGTTCGATGCATACCCATATTTGATTTGGCCCCAGCTCGTAATACCAGGTTTTATTCGTTGTAATCGCTGATAAATGGGTGCTTGGGCAACGATTTGATCCTTGAAAAATTCTCGTTCCGGTCTAGGACCTACCAAACTCATCTGTCCTTTGAAAACATTGAAAAACTGTGGCAACTCATCGAGTCTGCTTTGACGCAAAAACACCCCGATGCGGGTTCTGCGATCATCTAGGTCATGGCTCAGTTGAGGACCGTTCGATTCTGCGTCGGTCCTCATCGATCTAAATTTGATGATGTTGAACAATTTGCCTTTCAATCCAATTCGGGGTTGAACGAAGAAAACAGGTCCTTTTGAATCCAATTTTACCAAGATCGCCAAAATGAGGAAAATGGGGGAGAGTAAAATCAAAGCCAATCCTGAAGCAACGATATCAATCATGCGCTTCAATACTTTTTGCCAGGTAGGCATAACCTCGAAATCCACCTCTACCAGCATCGTACCAAGGATGTTGTTCATTTTCACCATGCCCAATACCAAACTATATTGATCAGGCATGATTTTCAAATGGATATTCTCGTTTTGCACACAGTCGATGATGGCTGTGATTTTTTCATTTTCACCCGATTCCGTACAAAGAATGATGTCTTCTACTTGATTTTCCTGAATCAAGGCAGGTAAATCACTCCAATTACCAATGATGCGTGCACCCACTTCTTTCAGTGCACAATCATCTTCTATTTTTACGAATCCTTTGATGAAAAATCCTTCCGATTGTTTCGCTGAATTGAGTTCCTGATACAAGTTTAAGGCGCGCTCTCCGCAGCCCACAATCAGCGTATTGTAGCCCCAAATTCTGTTTTTTACGTTGTGGATAGTCTTGGTTACTACCGCAAGACGAAAAAATAGGGTAGCGCTGAAGTGAAAACCAAACAAGATGGCCACGCTCAAATAATAATCACGATAATCAGAGATACTATCGTCCAAAATCAATGTGAAAAACAAGAAAAGCACGCCCAATACCGAAGCATTGAAGCTGTGTTGCAATTCTTTCAATCGACTGCGTCGAAATATGTAGTTGTAATAGCCAGAAACGCTGTAAAGTACAATCCAGAACAGGGGGACCAAAATCAACCCCAACCACAAATTATCATCGTGATTGATGGGGATTTCATACCCATGTTTGCTTGCCTCAATGTAATTTTTGCGAAAGAAAAATAGCCCGAGCCAGCTGATTACAGCCGCCATCCAATCCACGAAAACATGCAGGGCGATTCTTCTGGTTTTATTCATGTTTACTTGAGATAACTCAAACGCAAATTATCGAACAATATTTCCCTACCTGCTACCGAATTGGCCGGTTTATTTACATCGAAAAAAATCCGAATGCTTGTATTTGCGGGCTGGTTCGCCAATTCATAGACCAAATTCACATAAAATCTTTTCCACTGTCCGCCGGTAGGATTTACCACCATATACGGTACCAATTCGCTCGCGGTGGGTGTTTTTCGTCTCAAAGCCAACTGCACCGGCAAATCGGTTTTGATGTCGAATTCAAAAAACACGCCACTTCCGTTGGTAGGCAAATCAGCATACTCCAAAAATGATCCCACATCGAAATATTTGGCACTGTCGATATCCTCAAAACAGAATCGGTAAACATTAGATTTTCCTTTGAATGCACCGTTTAAATCGAAATCGCGGGATACAATGCCTAGGGTATCGCCCGGAAATGGAGAGGGAGAAATGGGCACCAAGGTGGAATTGTTGTCCTCGAAGTCCTCAATCCAGCGCACCACCGTTGATTTTCGGTGGGTAAAGGTTGGTAGAACCGTCAACGTTTTTCCCGCTACCAAATTAAGGGTATCGCGATAGCCCTCCAAAGGCGTGTAAAGGGTCAAGTTACTGCTGCTGCCATTGATAAAAACCAATGGGAAAATATCAATTTGCACATTTCCCAGTTTGTCGATTGGGATTTTACATGGGAGCTCAAAGTTGCCGATGAGTTCTTGGTTGGCAAAAACTTGTACGCCTTTGATTTGGTGAATGGTGTTGCCATTGGCCGGGTCAATGTTCAGACTCACTGCATCTATGGCAATGCGCGATGGAATTCCGGCGTCTTTCTGCTTACAGCCCGCTTCAAAGAATATCGAAGCACTGAAAATGACGAGAATGAAAAATTGGGCAATCGACCTCACCCTACAAACTTAGCGGATTTTTTACGAGTAGAAAAGTTTACAAGTCTTGGTATTTCCGCTGAATTTTTTCGATGGCCCATTCGCAGGTTTGACAAACGTCGAGCGCATGCTCTAAATGGGTCAGGGGCGATAGGTTTTGGGCGATATTTTCGTGGAAATTGCGCAACTCCATCTTCCAAGTATCGAACGGCATCACCTGTCGGTCTATTTTAATCAATTCAGGCGGTAGTTCAGGATGGTCGAAATCCGCCATTAAGCTCAATTGCTCTGTTTGCTCCGCTTTGCGATATTCGATGAGTTCGTGGTTACTAAAGTTCAATAAAAACAAGCGATCTTGTTGGAAAATCTTCAATCCATAGGTGCCAGGTTCCATGGCCCTTCCGGCAGAAATCTGTGCGATGGCGTCATTGTCGAATTCCAAATGGATGTTTAACAAATCGGTCTGTTTTCCAAACAAGAACATCGGCCTGGCGGAAATTGAGCGCAAACGAGACGACATTGTACGTTGAATCAGGTCGATTTCTTGGAACAAATGCGTGTGTATCCATTCAGCGAACTCTCCCGAAACCGGCGGTATGCAGTGTTTTTCTAATTTGATGTAGCGGGGCTTTTTTACCAATTGCAACGCCGATGTAAACAAGGGCTTGTTATGAAGTACATTGCCTATCTGAACCACTACTCCTGATTCTCTGCGGTATTTCAGCAACTGTTCCAATTCGCCCGAATTGAAATGGCGATATCCATCAAAGAAGAGGTGCTTGCCAAGCTTTACCAAGTGACAAACCACATCGAAAGGCAGGTTTTTAACATGGCGATCGATGAAAAAGACATCGCCCAGGGCGGCAATCTCCAAGGCAAACATCAATTCGCCCAACATGGTGTAGTTGTCGCTATCGTCGGGATCTACAAAGCCCACCAATTCGAATCCTTCTACTGTATTGAGTAGATGCTCGAAAATTTCTGCTTTTCTTTTCGATCCTATGATAACTGCTTTTCTCATGTTCCTACATTTGTAGTTGAATGCAAAGATTCACGAATCGTTGCGCGGCAGCAAATTGGGTTTTTAACAGGGGATGAAAAAGACAGATTTAATAGACACATTGATACATCAAGGTCAGCGGAAGCGACTGGTTGACGAGTTACGACAGAAGGGAATACAATCAGAAATGGTGTTGAATGCCATGAATGCGGTACCTAGGCAGTGGTTTTTTCCGAAGGATTTTGAGCAGTTCGTGTATCGCGATGCTGCATTTCCAATTGATCACGGCCAAACCATTTCCCAGCCGTATACCGTGGCGTATCAAACCCAGTTGTTGGGGATAGATAGGGGAGCAAAGGTGTTGGAAATTGGCACGGGTAGTGGATACCAAGCGGCGGTTTTATTGGCGATGGGCGCCGAAGTTTACAGTGTAGAATACATCCTTCCGTTGTTAAAAACAGCCAGCGAGGTATTCAAAGCGATGGGTTCAAAGATTCAATTATTTCATGGCGATGGAACCTTGGGATTACCGGCTCACGCACCTTTTGATGCAATCGTAGTCACTGCAGGTGCACCCTCCGTACCTGAAACCTACATCAGCCAATTGAAAATTGGAGGTCGGTTGGTCATTCCCGTAGGCGATCAAACCGATGAACAGAAAATGATGAGAATCACCAAGGTGTCTGATACCCAGACCAAGACCGAAATTTTGCAAGATTGTAAGTTCGTGCCCTTGAAAGGGTCGCTTGGCTGGCAGTAAGTCAATGAATTGCGATCCGCTTTGATTCGCGTTTAGCGATTCATGAGCGATTCAATTTCATCCACCTCAATGGGGAAGCCATCCATCAAGTCGATGACGCCAGATGGGGTAATAACCACATCATTTTCGATACGGATGCCCAAACCTTCCTCGGGAATATAAATCCCGGGCTCTACGGTAACCACGTTATTTACATCCAAGTTTTCCCAGCGGTGCATTACATCATGTACATCCAATCCCAAGTGGTGACTGGTACCGTGCATGTAGTATTTTAAATGGGCTTTCGGATTGGCTTTTACTTCTGCGGCTGTGAGCAATCCCAATTTGATTAACTCTTCCGACATGATTTTGCAGACTTCCTCGTGGTAAACGGGTAAGCTAACACCAGGTTTTAGCAGTTTTTTGGCTTCGCGCTGAACAAACAATACTGCGTTGTACACTTCTTTCTGACGTGGACTAAACTTTCCGTTTACCGGAATACAGCGAGATAAGTCGCCATTGTAATTGCCATATTCAGCACCGAAATCTAATAGCAATAAATCGCCATCTTTACATTGTTTGTTGTTTTCGATGTAGTGCAATACACAAGCGCTTTTTCCACTGGCGATGATGGGGTCGAAGGCGAAACCACGGCTGCGATTTCTCACAAATTCATGGATCAATTCTGCTTCGATTTCGTATTCCCAAACGCCGGGTTTTACAAATCCCAACAAGCGCTCAAATCCTTTTTTTGTAATAGCGATGGCCTCTTTTAACTGGTCAATTTCTTGGGCTTCTTTGCGCATTCTCAAATTGGCCAAGATAGGCGCAGAACGCTTCAATTGGTGCAGTGGATACTTGGCTTTGATCTCCTGGGCGAACCGCAAATTGGCATAGGAAACTTTGTCGGTAAACCGATCATTTTCATTTAAATTTAAGTAGATAATATCGGCCAATAAAAATGCAGCATGAATGGTTTTCCAAAATTCATGGTACCAAAAAACTTTGGAAATTCCTGATACTTCATATACTTGGTTTGGGTTTAATCTCGCCCCATCCCAAATGGCAATTTGCTCACTGGTTTCTTTGACAAATACCATCTCTCGGTAGAGTGGGTTTGGACAATCAGGAAAAAGTACCAAAATGGTATCCTCTTGATCGATGCCTGTGAGGTAATAAATGTCTGATTGCTGACGAAAACTGAAATAAGCATCCCCGTTTCTGGGTACTTCATCGTTGCTATGGAAAACAGCCATACCTCCCGGAGCCATGGATTCTACAAACTTCTGACGGTTTCTGGCGAATAGACTAGAGGGTGGGTTGAAATACTTGGCGTTCATGTCTACAAACTTATCTCAATAATCAGTGAAATCAAAGTCACAGGGAAATGTAGTATTTACGCCGTTTATTTTGCCTTTTTGGGTAAAAAACTTATTTTTGGGGCAACACAATTGAAATAGACTTTGTCAATTAGACCAAGAACAAAAAAAACCTTTCGTATGAAAAGACTTTTACCTTTTATTTTTACCCTGTTAACGCTCTCATTTTCAACGAGTTTGAAAGCATCTCACATGATGGGCGGAGACATGTCTTACCGTTGTTTGGGCAACGGCCAGTACAAAATCACCGCCAAAATTTACCGCGACTGTCGAGGTATTTCTTTTAGCGGACCTTCATTCGGTGTTTTTGCTGGAACAAACGGAGGAAATGGTTGTGGTAGCTCCGGCTTATCAATCACCCGTACAAGTATCAAAGACGTAACGCCAAGATGTTCTACTGCAAGCTCGCCCTGTACTCCACAGAATACTGGTGGTACTGGTGAGGGTATTGAAGAGCATACTTACGAGGTAACCGTAGATTTTACAAAAACGCCTTTGAGCAATTTTGTGGGAAAAAGCACTTGTTGCGAAGTGACGTTTTATATCGGTCAGTGCTGTCGTAACGGTGCGATCACAACGGGTCCAGCGGGTAATGACTTCTGGACAACCTGTATGATCAACATTTGTAATATCGCTAAGACCACCAATAAATGTAACTCTTCTCCGCAGTTGAGTAACCCACCTATTGGTTTCTTGTGTTGTAACCAAGCGTACTATTTTAACAACGGTGCCATCGATACCGTGGATTATGATTCATTCTCATACCGTTTAACCCACGGTATCAACTCATTGCCTAACAACTCGGTTTCATACGCCTCTCCTTTTACCTCAAGGTATTTTATGACACCTTATTGTATTCCACCAACTTCAATTAAATGTACGCCAAACCCAAAAACAAACCCTCCAAGAGGTTTGCATTTTGATACATCTACGGGAGATATCATCTTCACGCCGACGAAATGTGATGAGGTGGGAATTGCGGTTATTGAAATGACGGAGTGGCGACAGGATAGTGCATCGAAAAAATGGGTGGTCATAGGTAAAACGCGGCGTGATATGCAGCTGATTGTGAAAGATGACTGTGGATATAACAAAGCGCCAACCGTACTTGGTCCCTACACATGGAAAGTCTGCGAAGGGGAAACGTTGAAATTTAAAGTTGAATCAGATGATGAAACGTTCACGCCATATCAGACTATTCCTGATACAACGAATTTGAAATGGAACAAAGGTATTCCCGGTGCGAAGTTTACACTGGCCAATAAAAATGACTGGCCTGAAAAACGGAAAGCGTTCGCAAACTTTGAATGGACACCCCCAGTAGGGATGGCTTCTGATGTAGCGTACTCATTCACCGTAACAGTAACCGATGACCACTGTCCAAAACCTTCACAGGCGATTCGTGGTTTCAAAGTAAAAGTGAACCCCCGTGCGTTCTCTACCCGCAAATACACCAACTTAACCTGCGGAAGGTTTGCCATGGCGGCAGAAGTAAAAGCTTCGTTCAAAGGCGTTCCACAGTTCAAATGGAGTGTACGTGACAGTTTGGGTTCCAATGAGATTTTCTACAGCGCTAAGAAATCAGACACCATGATTTTCTATCGCGGTGGTAAATACATTATTGTACATACTGTAAACAACAGCGATAACTGTCCCACCATCTCCCGCGATACTGTGATCATTCCTGATCCTCCGCAAGTAGTGATGGCGGATGCCGATACATTTGCTTGTTTCGGTACAACCATGAAGTTGAAGGCAAATGTTCTGTATGGTAAGCCGAATTACAAATACTATTGG
>JACCEC012523899.1_pt1 | contig 24144 bp, 18 predicted proteins | sample 7450121 | NCBI WGS metagenome assembly JACCEC01 (sample SAMN15323455, study PRJNA562643) | freshwater metagenome | isolation source: river surface water | place: USA:Blue River Watershed | collected 2017-08-18 | reverse complement strand
TCTCGCTGCTCGCGTTGGCCCTCGCCACGCTGCCCATCATCCCTGCCGACACCTGGAAGCCGGGAACCGACACGGATCCAACCTGGCGGATCCTCACTCTGCTCGCCGCCACCTTGGGGCTTCCCTACGTCGTGCTCGCGGCGACGGGTCCGCTGATGCAGGACTGGTTCCGGCGCAGCGCGCCGGGAGTCTCGCCCTACCGCCTTTACGCGCTGTCCAACGTCGGCTCCCTGCTGGCGCTCGTGAGTTATCCGCTGGTGTTCGAGACCTTCCTCTCACGGCAGGAGCAGGCCCGGGTCTGGTGGTGGGGGTTGGTCGCTTATGGCGCCGCCTGCGCCTGGTTCGCGTGGCGGGTGTGGCGCGCCGCGCCCGCGGAGGAGCCGGCGCCGGGGGCCGACGCGGTCGGGACGGTGGAGGCCCCGCGGGCTGGCGACCGGCTGCTGTGGGTCGCCCTTCCGGCCTGCGCGTCCGTGCTGCTCCTGGCGGTCACGAACAAGATGTGCCAGGACGTCGCCGTCATCCCGTTCCTCTGGGTCCTGCCGCTGGCGCTGTACCTGCTGACCTTCATCATCGCCTTCGATTCGCCGCGTTGGTATTCGCGGTTTTATTACACGATCGCCCTCTCGGCTGCGCTGGCCGCCGGTTGCGCCGCGCTGCACCAAGGGCCGGACATGGAGATCGTGCGCCAGGTGGCGATCTATGCGGTGCTTCTCTTCACGGGCTGCATGGTATGCCACGGGGAGCTGTATCGGCTGCGCCCGCACCCGCGGCATCTCACTTCATTCTACCTGATGATCTCGGCGGGCGGGGCCGCGGGAGGGCTCTTTGTCGCTCTCGTGGCGCCCGCGGTGTTCGACAATTTCTACGAGACGCACCTCAGCTTCCTTTTCACGGCGGTCCTGCTGGTGGTGATGGCCTGGCGGGGCCGGGCGGATCTGAACCCGGGCGAGTGGCGGATCCTGGGAATCGTGCTGGCCCTCGCCGGCATCTGGGGCTTGCAGCTGGCCGCGGCGGGCAGCGGCTCCTGGCTGCGCGGGGAGGGATGGATCAGCGCTTCGGTCTCCTTCGCCTGGGATGACGTGGCCCGTCGAGGTTGGGTGGTCTGGCTCGCCGCCGCTCTCGCCGCGGCTCTCGTTGCCTGGCGTCGCCGCGGGCGGATTTTCCCTTGGGATCGGGTGACCTGCGGGCTGCTGGCGGTAGGCTGCGTGGCGCTGGCGTTTGCGCTCGGGGTGCAGGTCAGGAACTCATCGCGGGGCGCCGTGGTGAGCGGCCGTAACTTCTACGGCGTGCTGTCGGTCTTCGAGTACGAGAAGGATAATCCGTTGTCCCACCACTACGTCCTGCAGCACGGGCGCATCACGCACGGTCTGCAGTTCGCTGCGCCAGACCGCGCGGCGATGCCGACCTCCTATTTCCCGCCCCGCAGCGGGCTGGGGCTCGCGCTCCGGAATTTCCCGCGGCAGGAGAATCAGCGGATCGGCCTTCTCGGACTTGGGGTCGGCACGGTCACGGCCTATGGCAAGCCGGGCGACGTCTTCCGGATCTACGAGATCAACCCGCAGGTGATCGACATCGCGCGGAAGCCCTTCAGCTACCTCTCGCTGACCAAGGCCCAGGTCGAACTCGCCGTCGGCGACGCGCGCCTCGTCATGGAGCATGAGGCGCCGCAGGGCTTCGACTTCCTGATCATGGATGCCTTCAGCAGCGACGCGGTCCCGGTTCACCTCCTCACCCGCGAGGCCTTCGAGATCTATCAGCGGCACCTGAAGCCGGACGGTGCCATGATCATCAATATCTCCAACCGCTACCTCGACCTGCGACCGGTGGTGGAGAACGCCGCCCGGCTTCTCGGTTACGACGTACTCCATTTCGACAGCGAGGACGGCGCCGGTGAGGACGAGGAGGGCGGCTGGTGGTTCTACGCAGCTTCGTTCATGGTGCTGAGCAAGAACAAGGAGTTCATGGCGCGCACGGCCCTCCGCTCGGCCGCGAGTCCGCCGACGGCGGTGCGCACCGACATCCCGCTCTGGACGGACGACTACGCCAGCATGTTCCGGATCCTGAAGTGAGGCGGAACGGCTCAGGCGTTCGCGTCTGTGGATGGGACTTACGTCCAGCCGAGCGAAGCCGCGGATAGCTGAGGTTTGGAGTCCGTTTGCGGGATCGCACCCCCGCGAGGCGTCTTGTCCACGGTAGATCGACCCAGGAAACCCATATCGATCGTGTGGGCAGCGAACGGAAAGTTTCCCGTGGTAATCCGCCTGCGGCATCAGGACCGTCAGGGAGTCAGAGTGCCGCGCAGCGGAGGCTCAGGGTGAGGGCCGCGGTGATTTCCGGCGCGGCCAGCGTACGCCGTCACTTTCCCTTCCGGGTGTCGCGAGTTTCGGCGGTCATCGCCTCCATGCGCGCCTTCAGTGAGGCCACGATCTCGGGATGCTCCTTTTCGCGGTTGTGCCGTTCGGAGGGATCCAGATCGAGATGGAAGAGCTCCACACCGTCTCGCAGCCGCAGTTTCCACGGCCCCACGCGGAGACCGTCGAGCTGGCGGCCGTTGAAGTAGAAGAATTCCTGGCGGGGCGAGTCCGCCCTCCGGCCGAGCAAAAAGTCGGTCAGATCGTAACCATCGGTCGGGTGCGTCGCGGGGCGACCGGTGCCGAGGCGGACCAACGTGGCATGGAGATCGAGCGTAGAGGTGAGATCGGCGCTGGTGCGGCCGGCGGGGATGGAATCGGGCCAGCAGAGAATGGCGGGGACCCGCGGACCTCCCTCGTAGGTCGAGCCCTTGGCGTTGCGCAGGGCGCCGGCCGAGCCGACGTGCCAGGGCAGGTTGCCGGCCTGCAGCATGCGCGGCGGCAAATTGATCCACGGGCCGTTGTCGCTGGTGAAGATGACCAGCGTGTTCTTGTCCTGACCGGTCTCGCGCAAGGCACGTACCATCTCTCCCACGGCCCAATCGAGTTCCTCCACCGCGTCGCCGTAGGGTCCGGCGCGCGAGCGGCCACGAAACTCCGGATGCACCGCCAGCGGCAGATGCACCATCGCGGGGGCGACATAGAGGAAGAAGGGGGTGTTACGGGGCTTCCGGATGAACTCCACCGCACGCTCAGCGTAGCGCCGGGTAAGCGTGCTGTGGTCGACGGGGTTTTCGACCTTGCGGTTGTTTTCGTGGAGCCAGAGCGGGACATCGGTCTGCACCCACGGCTTCACCATGTCGTTCGAGTACGGAAGGCCGTACCAGGACTCGAATCCCCGGCCGGTGGGCAGGAAGCGGTCCTCGGCGTATCCGAGGTGCCATTTGCCGATCATCGCCGTGGCGTAGCCGGCCTGCTTGAGCACTTGGGGTAGGGTGGGCATTCCGTCGGGGATGCCGCCGGTGCCGCCGGCACTCGTGCCACCCAGATTGATGCGGCCGGAGTATCGGCCCAGTATGAGATGAGCGCGCGCCGGGATGCAGCTTGGTGCTGAATAGAACGAGGTCAGCCGGAGGCCGCGGCGCGCCAGGTCGTCGAGGTGTGGAGTGCGGATCGATGGATGCCCGAAGCAACCGAGGTCACCCCAGCCCAGGTCGTCGGAAAGAATCAGCAGGATGTTGACTCGCCCCGGCGAGGCAGGCGCTGCGTCGGCAGCCTCCACGCGGGCGGGGCCGATCAGGACGAACGCCAGGAGAATGAGGCCAATTCGGCCGAGCAGGGAGCAGTTCATCGGTCGATTGGGGAATGAGGTCCGGCGGGGCGCCCGCAACCGCGTGATGCGGGAGCCCCACACCCGGCCAAGCACGGGCTTCAGTTCAGTTCGCGGATCGAGACGTTCCGGAACTGCACGAGGCTGGAGGCGGGGTTGTATTTCCCGTCCTTGAATCCGCCGTGGTGCTGCAGCGCGAGGGCGCCCTTTTCCGGCACGCCCGGGAGCTGCGCGTTCTCAATCACGGTCTTGCCATTCAGCACGACGGTGAGGTGGTCGCCCTTCATCGTGATCTCGAAGGTGTTCCACTCGCCGACCGGACGATCGGCGCGGACCTTCGGGGTGACGCCGGAGCGCACCGCCGGCGGCATCTTCTGGTCCATGCGGTAGCCGTAGACCTCGCCGGATCCGATCGGCCAGCACCAGATGTTGATCTGGGCCTTGCTGGTGCCGCGGACGTAGATTCCGGAGTCCGCATTGGGAGTGGGCGTTACGATGTCCTTTCCGTCGGGGCCCTTCTTGTGGCTGCCGTCGGGGAGCACCGTAGGCACCGGATACAGGCCGGTCGTCTCCTTGATGCGCCAGTCGAGCCGCAGGACGAAATCCTTGTACTCCTTCGCGCTCCAGAGGTTCTTGTCGCCGGGAGCCTCGCTGCGCGCGTCGTAGTCGATCACGCCGTCGAGGACCTTCCAGTGGCCGTTGTCGCCGACGGGAACCTTCCAGTGGGTCAGGTCCTTGCCGTTGAAAAGAGAGGTGAAGCCGGCGTCGGCGGCCGGTAGACTGGAGGCGAGCGCGAGTAGCGCGGGGAGGAGTAGTTTTTTCATGGGGATGACCGCAGGCTGGCGCTCACCCGGCCGGGATCAAGCCACTCCGCCGCGGAAACGTTCAGGCCATCCCGCTGGCGCGCAGGACCGACTCGGCGACCATGACTTCCTCGTCCAAGGTGACCGAAAGCGGGCGTTCGCCTCGGACGGCGGCCGCGAGCTCGACGAAGTCGTCCACGTAGCGCTGGTAGGGCGCGAGGGGGACGTCCTGGATTCCCTTGCGATACGGACCGGCCGCGTTGGCGAGGTCGATCGCCAGCCGGCCGGGTTCGATCGGCGCGAGGGTGGCCGTGCCGTTGCTTCCCTGGACCTCGAAGGTGCGCGGCGGTGAGCCGCCCGACTGCAGCGCGGTATTCACTAGAATCGCACGGGCCCGGGGGTACTCGAGCACCGCCAGGTTGTTGTCGTGGAGCCCGTCGTCAGGCGGACCATGGCGGCTCAGGAAAGGCGTGACCGCGGTCGGGCGCCCGAGGAGTCGAACGGCCGCGTCAACGAGGTGTGAGCCCAGCTCGAACATCGAACCGCCGGGAAACTCGGCCCATTCCTGGCGACGTGAACGAGTGAGGAAGTTCGACGTGAACCCTCGGACGAGGTGTACCTCACCCAGCCAACCGGCGCGCACCGTCTCGAAGATGGCCCGGAAGCCGGGATGATAGCGCCACATGAAGCCCACCTGGACCAGCGATTGCCGTTCCCGCGCGAGGGCAGCGATGGCCTGCATATCGGAGAGCTTGGCGACGGGAGTCTTTTCGAGATGGAGGTGACGGCCGGCGCCGAGGGCGAGCAGGGCATGACGGGCGTGGTCGCGGATTTCGGATTCAACGGCCACCACGCGTGCTCTTGCCAGCAGTTCTTCCTCAGAGACGAGTGTCGCCCCGAGGCGCCGGGCGGTTTCCTGCCCCGCGGGCGTGGGATCGCACACGCCAATGACCTCCCAGTCGGGGGACTTCAGCGCGATTTCCAGTTTTGCAGGGCCGTGAGAGTAAGTGACGCCGAGGAAGCCGATCGGGATCCTCGCGGCGGGAGCGGCGGCCTTCAGCAGACCGGCGGTTGCCAGCGCGGCGGGAGTGACGGTGAGGAAATCGCGTCTGATCATCGGGTGAGACTCGGAAGAGCTGGCGGGCTTTGCCGACGTTTTTCGCTCTCGCTTGGCAGAGCGGTGAGGATTCGATTTCCCCGGTCGGGCCATTGGGAGATTTTTATTGGATTTTCACGGGGGAATCTGCACGGTTCGCGCCCGCGGTCGCCAGAGTAGCTCAGTGGTAGAGCAGAGGACTCATAAGCCTTTGGTCGCCGGTTCAATCCCGGCCTCTGGCACCAATTAAATCTGGAGCTTTCCGCTCCTGGCCGCAACGGATCGGCCTCCGGCGCAGGCGGGACCAAACCTAGGTTGACAAGCCGGTGGGCGGCCTGCACTTCTGACCCTTCATCATGAGCATCGTCCTCGGAATCCTGACCTTTATCCTCATCCTGGTCTCCATCTTCCTGGTCCTCATCGTCCTGATGCAGAAGTCGAAGGACGGCGGAATGGGAGCCGCCCTCGGCGGCGGTGCGGCGGAGGCCGCCTTCGGTGCCGAGACGAACAACGTGCTCGTTCAGGCCACGAAATATTCGTCCATCCTCTTCTTCGTTCTCGCGTTCGTTCTTTATCTTGGGCGCATCTACGAGCGCACCCACGCCAACACGGCCGCGGGCAAGGCCCTTCCTTCCATCGCGGCCCCGGCTGCTCCGGCCCCCGCCGCCTCGGCTCCTGCGGCGGCTCCCGCGACCGCGGTTCCGGCGACCGCCCCGGCTGCTCCCGCCGCGACAACACCTCCGGCGGAGCCCCCGAAGAAATAAGCTCGTTGGTCCGGGCAATGGAATTGTCCGCTTCTCGCACGCCCGCCTACGCCAGGCGGGCGTTTTTCTTGGTACTCCTTGGGGCCTCCATGGCCCACGCGGCGGCTCCGGTTTCACCGCCGGAACTTTCCCAGCTCGGACGGCCCGACGACGCCGAGGCGGCCGCCATCCTCGAACGTTTCCGCTCGGCTGGATTGGCGGGAGATTTCTATCTCGAGTTCCAACTTCAGGCGCTTCCCCGCCGGGGCGAGGAGCAGATTTATTCCGGCCGCCTATGGGGCGGACGCCGCTCCGGTGCCTCAGTCTTCCGGGTGGAGGTCGAGGACTCTGCCCGAAAAGTCCGTCGTTTTCTGCTGCGGAACGGAGCCGCGGCCCGGGCGTGGCGGTGGGAGGAGGGCAGGGCGGTTTCGCTCGACGGGCGTACCGTCCTCGAGCCGCTCATACCCGGCACGGACATCTCGGCCTTCGACCTTCAGATGCCATTCCTCTTTTGGCCCGGCGCCACGCTCGAGCGCATCACCCGCGTGTGGGGCAGGCCAGCCAACGCTTTCGTCTTCCGCGCTCCGGAAGTGATCGGGGAAGGGGCGGGAGCGATCGCCGCCGTGCGGGCGTACCTCGACACACAGTTTAACGCACTGATGCAGACCGAACTGCTCAATCCGGCGGGCCGCATCCTGAAGACCTATTACCTCGTCAGCCTGAAGAAGGTGCAGGACCAGCATATCCCGCGGCAGGCCGACTACCGTAACGAGGTCACACGCGACAAGACTCGCCTCGAGGTGACGGCCGCGTTCCTGAACGCCGCCTGGCCGGCGGCGATCCTCGAACCCGAGGGGCTCGGGGAGCCGGCTCCGGTGCCGTCGCAGGCCACGCGCCTCGCGCCATGACGCATTCTTTCGCGGGGCGCGCGGTGGTCTTCGACCTCGACGGAACCCTCCTAGACAGCTTGCCCCTCGTGCTCGCGGCGATCCGGCATGCGATCGAGCCGTTTGGCGGGAAGGCGGACATGGACCTTTTTGCCCACCTTGGAGGCCCGCCGGAGAAGTTCATGGGAACGCTCATTCCCCGCCGGTCGGATGTGCCGGCTGCGCTCCGTCGGATGTACGAGTATCACCATGAACATCATGATTTGATCCAGCCCTATCCGGGTGCGGTGGAGACGCTCTCCGCCTTGAGGCGGCAAGGAAGGCCGGTGGCGGTCTGGACGGGGCGCGATCGCAATTCAACCGAGGTGCTCGCTCGTCGATGGCGCCTTGACGAGGAGATCGCGGTTCTGGTCTGCGGTGACGACCTGCCGAATCATAAACCGCACCCGGACGGCCTTCGTGAGATCCTGCGCCGGCTGGGCTGCGACGCGAAGGATTGCGTGATGGTGGGCGACGCCGATGTCGATGTGCTGGGTGCTCATGCCTGCGAGATGGATTCCATCCTGATCCGCCACGCACGAACTCCGGCGGAGGACGTCCTCGCGAAGGCGAGGCACGTGGTCGTCTCGCCGCGGGAAGCTTACGCGGCGGTCCTCGGAGGGCTACGCTGAGGGGCGCGGCGCTTCTGGGGTGTTTTCCCGGTGTCCTGAAGCGGTTTTTTCGTTGCGGTCCCGCAGGCGTGGTTACCTGCTCCGCGCACTGTCGCTGCGAATCTGCATGGCCAAGAATAGCAAGCCCTCCGCCCCGCTCACGTTTGATCTTCCGGTTTCTCTGATTGAGCGCATCGAGCTTTGCCGGCGCGGCAACGGCTTCGAGAGCGCGAGCGAGGTCGTGCGTGCCGCCATCGAGGATTTCGATTTCGCGACGTGCCGGCCCGATCGGGAGGCCCACCGACAGATCTCGGTGCGAATCTCCTCCGAGCAGCGGTCTGCGCTCCGGCGATACTCGCGTCAGAAGGACGTGAGCGTGGGCCAGCTCCTTCGGATGGCGGTCGAGGCGCTGCCTACGCGCGGCTCGAGGCGCCGCTGAGCCTTCCGCGGCTCCTGGTGGCCCGCCGGCTCACGTCGGTCTCGGCGGGCTTGCCTTTGCGGTGGCGCGTATTTTTGGTCGCGCGCTTTTCATGAATCCGCTGCCTCTCTCCACTTGGGCCCGCAACGTGTCGCCTTCGCCGACGCTCGCCGTCGATGCCAAGGCCAAGGCCTTGCAGGCCGCGGGAGAGGACGTTTGCGGTTTCGCGGCGGGCGAACCCGACTTCGACACGCCTGAGCACATCAAGGAGGCGTGCATCGCGGCGCTTAAGGCGGGCAAGACCAAGTACGCTCCGACCCCCGGCATCGAGCCGCTGCGGCAGGCGATCGTCGACCGTTACGCGGCGGAGTATGCACTCAAGCTGACGCCCGCGCAGGCCATCGTCTCTCCCGGCGGCAAGTTCAACTGCTACCTCGGTGTGCTGGCGGTCTGCTCCCCCGGTGACGAGGTGATCGTTCCCGCACCGTACTGGGTCAGCTACCCGGAGATGGTTAAGCTCGCCGGCGCCGTGCCGCGCTTCGTCTTGGCCGACGACCGCACCGGCTTCCGCCTCACGCCGGAGATGGTCGAGTCGGCCATCACGCCGCGCACCCGGCTGCTCATCCTTAACTCCCCTTCGAATCCGACCGGTGCCGTCTACTCGCGGAAGGAACTGGAGGCGATCGTCGCCGTCGCCCTTCGGCACAACCTCTACATCTTGTCCGACGAGATGTACGAGCACCTCGTCTACGACGATGCCCGCCCGACCTGCGTGGCCACCTTCGGGCCGGAAGTCGCCGCGCGGACGATCACCGTGGCCGGGTTCTCGAAGACCTACGCGATGACGGGCTGGCGCATCGGGACTACGGTGGCGCCGCTGCCGATCGCCAAGGCGATCTCCGAACTGCAGAGCCAGATGTCGTCCAACGTCACAACGTTCGCCCAGTTCGGCGCGCTGGCCGCGCTGAAGGAGAAGGAGAAGACGACGGCGGCCGTGCAGAAGATGCTCGTGGCCTTCGACCGTCGTCGGAAGTCGCTCCATGCGGAGCTTAACCGAATCCCTGGCATCTCCTGCCTGCTCGCGGAGGGCGCGTTCTACCTCTTCCCGAACATCTCCTCGTTCGGCCTCAAGGATCTCGATTTCTGCAACCGCCTCCTCGACGATCAGAAGGTCGCGGCCGTCCCCGGCAGCGCCTTCGGCGCCGAGGGCTACCTGCGGCTGAGCTACGCCACGAGCGACGAGATCATCGCCAAGGGCGTCGCGCGCCTCGCCACCTTCTGCGCCGGCCTGCAGCGTTGAGTGGCGCTGGTTTCGGCGCGCGCGACGCGGCGGCGCGGACGCGGTTAAGGCATGCGTGCCTAAAATCTGTTTGCACGACCCTTCGGCCGACCGTCTCCTCGGCCCTTACGTTTTCAAATGAAGCGCACTCACCACTGTGCCCAGCTTACCGCGACCGACATCGGGGCGACCGTCTCCCTTCTTGGATGGGTGGACACGATCCGAGACCAGGGCGGCATCATCTTCATCGATCTGCGCGACCGCAAGGGCGTCACCCAGGTCAAGCTGGAGGCGCACGACAACTCGGCGCTCGCCGGCCAGCTGAAGCATCTGAAGCCGGAGTCGGTGATCGGAATCTCCGGCCGCGTCGTGGCCCGGCCCGCGGGCACGGAGAACATTAGCCTGGCAACCGGTGGGATCGAGGTCGTGGCGAGCGAACTTGAGATCCATAATATCTCCGACACGCCCCCGTTCCCGCTCGATGACGTCGGCGGCGACCGTGTGAACGAGGACCTGCGGCTAACCTACCGCTATCTCGACCTGCGCCGCCCGAAGATGCGGCGCAACCTCGAGGTGCGTCACCGCGCGACGAAGTCGATCCGCGACTACTTCGACTCACAGGAGTTCATCGAGGTGGAGACGCCGGCGCTGTTCAAGAGCACCCCGGAAGGCGCGCGAGAGTACCTCGTGCCGTCGCGCATCCATCCGGGCCAGTTCTACGCGCTCTCGCAGTCGCCGCAGCAGTTCAAGCAGATCCTCATGGTGGCGGGCGTGGAGAAGTATTTCCAGATCGCGCGCTGCTTCCGCGACGAAGACCTGCGCGCCGACCGGCAGATGGAGTTCACGCAGGTTGACGTCGAGGCCTCGTTCGTCACGCGCGAACACATCTACGCGCTGTTCGAAGGCATGCTGCGCAAGGTCTGGAAGGACGTGCTCGGCACTGACATACCGACTCCTTTCCCGCGCATGGCATTCCGGGAGGCGATGAATCGCTTCGGCGTCGACAAGCCCGACCTGCGGTTCGGCCTCGAGCTCCAGGACCTTTCGGAAACCTTCCGCGAGTCGTCGTTCAAGGTCTTCCAGGCTGCGGTCGCCGGTGGCGGCGCGGTCAAGGCGCTCAATGCCAAGGGCCTGGCCGACGTCACCCAGGGCGAGCTCAAGAACCTGGAGGACGTCGCCAAGTCGCTCGGTGCGAAGGGTCTCGCCTTCATCAAGGTAGAGGGCGGCGAATGGAAATCGCCGATCGTGAAGTTCTTCAGCGAGGCCGAAAAGGCCGAGCTCGCGCGGCGCCTCGACATGGCCGACGGAGACATCGTGTTCTTCGCGGCGGCTCCGTGGGAAAAGGCCTGCGCGATCCTCGGCCGCCTGCGGCTTGAGGCGGCGCAGCTCCTTGTGAAGCGCGGCAAGCTCACGCTGCGCCCGGACGACTGGAAGTTCCTGTGGGTGATCGATTTTCCCCTGATGAGCTTCGACGAGGACGAGAAGCGCTACGTGGCTACCCATCATCCCTTCACTGCGCCGGTCGCGGAGGATGCCGCCTTGCTCGACTCCGACCCCAAGGCCGTGCGCGGGCAGCATTACGACGTCGTGCTCAACGGCATGGAACTTGGCGGCGGCTCGATCCGTATCCACCAGCCGGCGCTGCAGAAGAAGGTATTCGAGGATGTGCTGAAGATTCCGGCCGACGTGGTGGAAAGCCGCTTCGGCTACATGCTGAAGGCCTTCACCTACGGAGCTCCGCCGCACGGTGGCATTGCCTTCGGCCTCGACCGCATGGTCGCGCTGATCTGTGGCACGACGAGCATCCGCGACGTGATCGCCTTCCCGAAGACCCAGAAGGGGCAGGATCTGATGGCGCAGAGTCCGACGCCGGTGACGCCGCGTCAGTTGAAGGACCTCCACATCGCCACGGTACAGCCGGAGTGAGGACCGCGGCATGACACGACGCTTGCAGCGTCCTTCGTCCGCGGGTATTCCTCCCTACCGTCACACATCACTCCCATGAAACTGATCATCGCCATCATCAAGCCGTTCAAGCTCGAGGAAGTTAAGGAGGCGCTGGCCACCGCCGGCATCGAGGGAATGACAGTGACCGAAGTGAAGGGTTTCGGCCGCCAGAAGGGCCATACCGAAATCTACCGCGGCAGCGAGTACACGGTTGATTTTCTCCCCAAGGTGAAGCTCGAGGTCGCGGTGTCCGACGATGTCGCCGGCAAGGCGATCGACGCCATTTCCAAGGCCGCCAAGACCGGCAAGATCGGCGACGGGAAAATCTTCGTCGTCCCGCTCGAGGAAGTGGTTCGAATCCGCACGGACGAGCGCGGCGAATCGGCGGTCTGAACGACCAGCCGCCCTCGGGATTCATTCCAGACCGGCCTTCGGGCCGGTTTTTTTGGCTCCAGCTCCGGCGGGGCACGAAAACTGCTGCATAAGGTCCTGATTCCGCGTCGCTTCCGGTGTCCGTCCTCCAAGTCCGGCTCCGGCGGATACGCGGGAGAAACCCTAGAAACCCTCATGCATCGCCTCCCTGCCTCCGCGCGTGCTCTCCCCGCGATCGCGCTCCTTTTTCTCTGGCTTGGCCTGCCGCTTGCCGGTTGGGCTGCCCAACCTCCCGCGGAGACGCCGTCTCTCGCCGATCGACGCCTCTCGGCGTTGGAGGCGTACGTGACCAATGGCGACCCCGCCGCGGTGCCCGTTGCGGCCGTCGGCGGACAACCCGCCGCGCGTGCCCCCCTCTCGGGAGTTCCGGGGCCGGGGCACAATGCGTGGCTGATGGTGAGCGCGGCGCTCGTTTTCTTCATGACCGTCCCCGGGCTCTGCCTCTTCTACGGCGGGCTCGTGCGGACGAAGAACGTGCTCTCCGTCGTAGCCTGGTGCTTCGGCATAACGAGCCTGATCACGGTCCTCTGGTGGGCCGTGGGGTACAGCCTCGTCTTCGGCAAGAGTTTCAACAGCCCCTTCCTCGGGGGCACTGAATTCTTCTTCCTGCGAGGGGTCGGCGCCGCGCCCAATACCGATTATTCCTTCTGGGTCTCCCAGAGTGTGTTCGCGACCTACCAGCTGGCGTTCGCGGTCATCACGCCCGCGGTGATCATCGGCGCGGTGGTGGAGCGGATGCGTTTCTCCGCCGTGCTGCTGTTCGCGGCGCTCTGGTTCCTGTGTGTCTATTGCCCGCTCGCCCACATGGTTTGGGGCTCGAACGGCTTCATGAACGGATTGGCGAATCCTGGCGCCGGCATCCGGGCGGTGGACTTCGCCGGTGGTATGGTGGTCGAGATGGCTTCCGGTCTCTCGGCTCTGGTGCTGTGCCTGATGGTGGGGAAGCGCCTCGGGCATGGCCGCACGCCCATGCCGCCCCATAGCCTCGTGCTCACGGTCGCCGGAACCGGCATGCTCTGGATCGGCTGGTACGGTTTCAACGCCGGGTCGGCGTTGGCGGCCGACGGGGTGGCGGCCAATGCCTTCCTCACGACGACCCTCGCCGCGGCGGTGGCGGCCGGGGTCTGGGCCGCGCTGGAACGGATGCAGCGCGGCAAGGCCAGCGTGCTGGGCTTCTGCTCGGGTGCGGTCGCGGGCTTGGTGACGATCACGCCCGCCTGCGGTTTCGTCGATGCCACCGGTGCGATCGTGGCGGGCCTGCTGGGTGGGGCCGTGCCGTTCATCGCCTGCGTGAAGGTGAAGTCCTGGTTCGGATATGACGACGCGCTCGATGTGCTCGGTGTGCACGGAGTCGGAGGCATTGTCGGCCTGCTGGTCACCGGCTTCTTCGCGACGACCTCCGCGAACCCCGCCCTTGGCAACAACCTCGCCGGCCTCGTGGGGCGGACCCTCTGGCTGGAACAGCTCAAGGGCATCGGATTCACGCTCCTCTGGACGTGCGCGGGGACCGCGTTGGTCGCGGCGGTGGTCAAGGCCATCACCGGACTCCGGCCCACGGTCGAGACGGAGATCGAGGGTCTCGACCTCAACGACCACGGGGAAGAGGGCTACATTTTCGAGCCCAAGTCCTGAGGGGGAGGCCGGCGGTGGCCGGAGTTGGCATGTGCTCTGCTAGTTGGGGAGTTCCAGTTCGATCCGTTCCCTCCGGTGCCGGTGTGCCGGCGGGGGCGGCGATCAAGCCTCCAAACCCAAACACAACGCGCATGTCCACCTGTATACGCCGAATGAAGCCGTTCGCGCTCCTCGCCCTGCTCGCCGGGCTTTCCTGGGGATCGCTCTCCGCCCAAACGCCCGCCGCCGCTCCGGCGGCCCCGCCCGCTCCCAAGCAGCCGACGATGGAACAGCGAATCGCGGACCTGGAGGCCTACGTTAACAACAGCGCCCGCACGCCGGATGTGGCCTCGAAGATTTCTGGGCCTGGTCCTGGTCACAACGCGTGGCAAATGGTGAGCACCGCGCTCGTCTTCTTCATGACGTTGCCCGGACTCGCGCTGTTTTACGGCGGCCTGGTGCGGCGGAAGAACGTCCTCTCGGTCCTGGCCCAATGCATGGGCATCGCGGGACTGGTCACAATCCTCTGGTGGGCGGTCGGGTACAGCTTGGCCTTCTCCGGCGGCAACGCGATCATCGGTGACTTCGCGGCGAAGTTCTTGAACGGGGTCGAGCCCGGCAAAACCGGCGCGGGGTACCACTGGATCAGTGACTCGATGTGGGCCATGTTCCAATTGAGCTTCGCGATCATCACACCGGCGCTGATCATCGGCGCGATCGCCGAGCGCATGAAGTTCCTCGCCGTCCTCGTGTTCGTCGCACTCTGGATGTTCGTGGTCTATTTCCCGTTCGCCCACATGGTCTGGGCTGCCAACGGCCTCATGTGCGGTCCGCTCAACAAGGACGCCGCTATCAAGGCGATCGACTTCGCCGGCGGCACGGTGGTTCACATGACCTCCGGCTGGTCCGCCCTCGTGCTCTGCCTCATCCTCGGCAAGCGCGTCGGTTTCGGCAAGGAGCCGATGCCCCCGCACTCGATGGTGCTCTGCATGGTCGGCACGGGCATGCTCTGGGTCGGCTGGTACGGCTTCAACGCGGGCTCGGCCCTCGGCGCCGATGCGATCGCCTCGAACGCCTTCACCACGACGACTCTCGCTGCCGCCACGGCTGGATTCACCTGGGCCGTCGCGGAATGGATTCTCCGCGGCAAGCCCAGCGTGCTCGGCTTCTGCTCCGGCATCGTCGCCGGCCTGGTCGTGATCACGCCGGGCGCCGGTTTCGTCCTCCCGACTTCGGCGGTCATCATCGGCGTGCTCGCGGGCATCGTTCCGTTCCTCGCCTGCGCCTACCTGAAGCGGGCCTTCGGTTATGACGACTCGCTCGACACGTTTGGCGTGCACGGCGTCGGCGGAACCCTCGGGGCGATCCTCACCGGCGTCTTCGCCGACCCGGCCGCTAATTCGGTGCTCGGACCCGACGGCATGAAGCTCATGGACGGCCTGCTCATGAACCAGCTCAAGGCGGTCGCGCTGACCATCGTCTGGTCGGTGGTCGCCACAGCGATCATCGCCTACATCGTGAAGGCCATCATCGGACTGCGCCCGACCGAAGAGGGCGAACGCCAGGGCCTCGACATCTCCGAGCACGGCGAAGAGGGCTACGTCAACTAACCAGCGTCCCACACCACCATGAAACTCATCATCGCCATCATCAAGCCGTTCAAAGTCGAGGAAGTGAAGGAGGCCCTCGCCGGCGCCGGCATCGAGGGAATGACCGTCACGGAGGTCAAGGGATTCGGTCGCCAGAAGGGCCACACCGAGATCTACCGCGGCAGCGAGTACACCGTGGACTTCCTGCCCAAGGTGAAGATCGAGGTCGCCGTGGCCGACGAGACCGCGGCGAAGGCGGTCGACACCATCGCCAAGGCGGCGAAGACCGGAAAAATCGGCGACGGGAAGATCTTCGTCCTCCCGCTCGAGGAGGTCGTCCGCATCCGCACCGACGAGCGCGGCGAGGCGGCGGTCTGAACCTATAGCTCTGAACTCAAGGGCCGGACTCCTCGCGGGGTCCGGCCTTTTGTTTTCCCGCCGCCCACCGTCCTTGGGGCTGGAAAAGGAAACCGCCCGGAGCGCGGGGCTACCGGGCGGTGGGGAGTGCCGCTGACGCGATCACTCAGGCCGGTGCGGCGGCCTTGCGTTTCTCGGGCAGCGCGCGGCTGGCGACCTCGGCCTTGAACCGCGCCACGCACGCGTCGGCGGTGAGCACGCCTTCGTCGCCGCGGGCGCGGGAGCGGACGGAGACGCTGTTGGCCTCGGCCTCCTTCTGGCCGATGACGAGGGTGTAGGGCACCTTGTCGATCTCGGCGCGGCGGATCTTGGCGCCTAGCTTGTCGCTGTGCTCGTCGAGCGCGGCTCGCAGACCCTCGGAACGCAGCCGGGCGAGCAACGCGCGCGAGTAATCCATCGTCTTCTCGCTGATCGGCACGAGGCGTATCTGCTCGGGCGCGAGCCACAGCGGGAAGTCGCCGGCGAAGTGCTCGATGAGCACGCCGCAGAAGCGCTCCATGGAGCCGAAGGGCGCGCGGTGGATCATAACCGGGCGGTGCGGCTGGTTGTCGGGCCCGATGTAGGAGAGGTCGAAGCGAATCGGGAGGTTGTAGTCGACCTGCACGGTGCCGAGCTGCCACTCGCGGCCGATCACGTCCTTGATCACGAAGTCGATCTTCGGACCGTAGAAAGCGGCCTCTCCGGGTTCCTCGGTGAAGGGCACGCCGAGGGTGCGGGCCGCCTCGCGGCAGGCGTTCTCGGCCTTGTCCCAGTTCTCCGCGTTGCCGGTGTACTTATTGGAGTCCGGATCGCGGAGCCCTACGCGCACGCGGTAATCCTGCATGCCAAGGCTGGTGAGCACGATCTTCACGAGGGAAAGGCAGCCGAGCACCTCGGCGGCGACCTGCTCTTCGGTGCAGAACAGGTGGGCGTCGTCCTGGGTGAAGCCGCGGACGCGCGTCATCCCGTTCAGCTCTCCGCTCTGCTCCCAACGGTAGACGGTGCCGAACTCGGCCAAGCGCACGGGCAGGTCGCGGTACGAGTGCGGCTGGGAAGCGAAGATCTTGATGTGGTGGGGGCAGTTCATCGGCTTCAGCATGAAGCCGCTCAGCAGCTGCTCGTCGGGCCGCACGCGGTCGGCCGTGATCGCCTCGCGCCCGGTGCGGGCGTTGATCTGGTCGCGGAGCTGGCCGGAGACCGCCTCCAGCCGGGCGAAGACCTCGCCACAGCCGCAATTCTCGGCGATCGCGCGGGCAAGTGACTCGTTCTCGATGACCGGAGAAAACTGAGAGTCCTTGTAGTACGGGAAGTGTCCCGAAGTTTTGTAGAGCTCGAGCTTGCCGATGTGCGGCGTGAAGACCTGCGAGTAGCCCTGCTTGCGCAGTTCCTCGCTGATGAAGGTCTGCAGCTCCTGCCGGATGATCGCCCCGTTCGGCGTCCACAGGATCAGTCCTTGGCCGACATCCTCGTCGATGTGGAAGAGCTTCAGCTCGCGACCCAGCTTCCGGTGGTCGCGCAGGCGGGCCTGCTCGAGCTGGTTGAGGTGGTTGGCCAACTCCTCCTTCGAGGCGAAGGCGGTGCCATAGATGCGCTGCAGCTGCTTGTTGCGCTCATCACCGCGGTGGTAGGCGCCGGCGATTGAGAGCAACTTGAAGGCTTTCAGCTTCGAGCTGTAGCGCACGTGCGTACCCGCGCAGAGGTCCATGAACTCGCCGTTCTGGTAGAATGAGATCTTCTCGCCCTCGGGAATGTCGGCGAGGCGACCCAGCTTGTAGCGCTCCTGGCCCCGCTGGCGGATGATCTCCTCGGCCTCCGCGCGCGATACCTCACGCCTCAGGAAGGGTTGGTTCTCCTCCGCCACCTTCTTCATCTCCGCCTCGATGCGGGTGAGGTCCTCGGTGGTGAACTTGTGGTCCAGGTCGAAGTCGTAGTAAAACCCGGTGTCGGTCGGCGGCCCGATGTCGAGCTTGGCCTCAGGGAAGAGGCGGAGGACGGCGGTCGCCAGCACGTGCGAGCACGAGTGGCGAAGTTCTTCGAGCGGTGTCATGGCCATGTTGGAAAGGCCGGCCCGGCGTACGATTGCCGGACCGGACGCGTGAGAGCGCCGTGAAACGCGTGGGCTGTCAACGCGCGGGATGCGCGGCGCCGGGTCGGCCGGCGGGCATGCCCGCGTGTCGCCGTCGGCTATTTCTTTGCCGGCTCGAGCGACCAGCCGTCCTTGCGGTCGAGCATGGTCCAGCCGGCCGCAGTGATTTCCTTCCGAAGCGCGTCGGCGGCGGCGAAGTCCTTGGCCTGCTTGGCCGCCCAGCGGCGTTCGGCGAGGGCGGTGACCTCGGCGGGTGCGGAGGCCCGCGGGGTGCGGTCGGCGAGGTCGAGGCCGAGCGCGAACAGGGCGCGGTCGAAGAGGGCGGCGTTGAGCTCGGCAGCGGGCGTCGCTTTGAGGGCGGCGAAGAGCGCGCCGAGCGCGCCGGGGAAGTTCAGGTCGTCCTGCAGCGCGGCGAGCACGGGTGCGAACACGTCGGCGGAACCGCCGGCGCCGGGGATCGCGACGCGGGCCGCGCGCAGGGTGCGCAGCGCGCTGGCGGCGGCATGAAGCGAATCGAGCGTGAAGTTGAGTTGCTTGCGGGGATGGCCCATCAGCAGCGCGTAGCGGACCGCCATCGGCTCGTGGCCCTTCGCCACGAGGTCGCGCAGGGTGTAATAGTTGCCCTTGCTCTTGCTCATCGTGGTGCCGTCGACGAGCAGGTGCTCGCTGTGGTACCAGTGGCGCGAGAACGGCACGCCGTTGCAGCATTCGCTCTGGGCGATCTCGTTCTCGTGGTGGGGGAACAGCAGGTCGACGCCGCCGGTGTGCAGGTCGATGGTGTCTCCCAGGAGCGCCTTGCTCATCGCGCTGCATTCGATGTGCCAACCGGGCCGGCCGGCCGCGGCCGTGCGGGGCCCCGGCCATTGCACGGCGCCGTCCTCGTCGGGCTTGTAGGCCTTCCAAAGCGCGAAGTCCGAGACCGAGTCCTTATGATCGGCGTCGGCCACGGCATTGGTCACCTTGAGTTCACGTTCCCGGATCCGGGAAAGACCGCCGTAGCCGGGGAAGGTGTTGAGCCGGAAGTAGACCGAGCCGTCGGGCGCGCGATAGGCGTGGCCCTTCTCCATCAGCACCTCGATCATGTTGACCTGCTCCCGGATGAATCCCGTGGCGGTCGGTTCAGCGTGCGGTTTGAGGAGGCCCAGGGCGGCGCAGTCCTCGTGGAAGATCGCGGTCCAGTGACGCGTGATGTCGGCGAGCGCACGTCCTTCCTTCCGGCTCTGGCCGATCGTGCGGTCGTCGACGTCGGTGAGGTTGCGAACGTGGCGCACCTTGCCGGCGCCGAACTCCAGTTCGAGCAACCGGCGAAGGACGTCGTTCACCACGAATGTCCGGAAGTTCCCGATGTGGGCCGGGGCGTAGACCGTGGGACCGCAATTGTAGAAGCGGAACACGCCGTCGGGGTGCGACGGACGCAGCTCGCGCGGCTCGCGGGAAAGGGAGTCGTGAAGGCGGATGGGCATCGCTCGGGCGGAAGACGGCGATTGCCGCGGAATCCGCCGGCCCTTGCCATCCCATTTTTCGGGTTTGGCGCGGAGGCGCGCCGGGGTATGGCTATCGCCTCCGCATGAAGCCGTTCCCTGCGCTCCAGCTCGTCCAACGTCCCCGTCGGCTCCGTCGCAGCGCCTCCCGGCGCGTGATGGTCGAGGAGACGGTGCTGCGGCCCGCCGACTTCATCGCGCCGCTCTTCGTCGTGGAGGGCAAGGGCGCGCCCGAGGAGATCAAGTCGATGCCGGGCGTCTTCCGGCTTTCCATCGCCGACCTGGTCAAGGAGTGCCGGGAATTGGCGCGACTCGGCGTGCCGGCCGTCGCACTTTTCCCGAAGCTCGATCCGCGCCTCAAGGACCCCGAGGGAACCCAGGCGCTCAACGAGGACACGCTGGTTTTGCGCGCCGTGCGGGCCGTGAAGAAGGCCTTGCCGGAACTCACCGTGATCACGGACGTCGCGCTCGATCCGTACACGAGCCATGGTCATGACGGCGTGCTCACGGCCACCGGCGATGACGTGGCGAACGACCGCACGGTCGACTTCCTCACCCAGATGGCCGTGCTGCAGGCCCGCGCGGGGGTGGATTTTGTGGCGCCGAGCGACATGATGGACGGACGCGTGGGTGCGATCCGCCGGGCGCTGGACGCGGCCGGCTTCACCGACACCGGCATCCTAGCCTACTCGGCCAAGTACAATTCCGCCTATTACGGCCCGTTCCGCGACGCCGTGGGGAGCGCGCAAGCGGCGGGCACGCGGCTGCTGAGCAAGGCGACCTACCAGATGAACCCCGCCAACCGGCGTGAGGCCGTCGCGGAGGTGCTGCTCGATGATGCCGAAGGCGCCGACATCGTGATGGTGAAGCCCGCCGGACTGTACCTCGACATCATCCGCGACGTACGCGAAGCGACGCGCAAGCCGGTCGCAGCTTACCAGATCTCCGGCGAGTACGCGCAGATCCACGCGGCGGCGCGGCTGGGTTGGCTCGACCTCGCGCGCTGCCGGCACGAGTCACTCATCGCGATCAAACGGGCGGGAGCCGATCTCATCCTGACTTACTTCGCCAAGGAAATGGCGAAGGCCCTGCGTTAAACTCGGGATGGCCTCAGAACGGTGACCGCGACACCTGCAGCGAGTCGCCGGGTACGAGACGGGGGTCGCGGCTCGGGTCACGGCGAGCGGCCTTCACGTCTACGGAGTAGGCCGTCTGGTCACGGACGAGGCTTACAGCCGTCTCCTTGGCGTAGAGGGTGAACCCGCCGGCGGCCTGGATGGCCTTGGCGACCGTGAGGTCGGGCGTCCAGCCGATTCGGCCCGGGCGCTGAACCTCGCCGCCGACGTAGATGAAGCGCTCGGTGACGACGATGGAAACGTCGACGGCCGTATAGATCCTTCTGCTCAGGTAGGTCTCGCGTACGCGCTGGGAAAGTTCGGCAAGGGTCGTGCCGGCTGCCTTGATGCTGCCGATGAAGGGGAGGGTGATGAGCCCCTGTTCGTCGATCTGGACGTTGTTGGTCGAGGGATCGGGAACGCCCTGAAGCGCGACCGTCAGGCTGTCGCCCGGACGCAACTGAGCGGTGGAGCTCGCCTCGGGGATTCGCGTCGGTGCCGTGGGGGCCGTATCGCGCGTGACGCAGCCGCTCAGGAGCAGGGCGACCGTCAGGCCGGCAAGGGAGGCGAGTCGACGCGCGAACATGCGCGGAAGAGAGGGAGGGAAGGGCGCAAAAGGCAACGCCGGTGCCAGCCAAGCAAAAGGCGCCGGACCATGCGGTGCCGGCGCCTGAAGCTTGATTCGAGAATGGCCGCTCCGGCTCAGAGCTCCGTCGACATCGTGAAGCGGAAGGTGCGCGGGTCGCCCCACGATCCGCTGCCGACCGCGGCGGAGCGGTAGTATTCCTTGTCGAGGAGGTTGTCGACGTTCAGCTGGAACGTTGTGTACCGGTTGAGCACCTTGCGGGCGTAGGACAGGTGAGCGTTGTAGAGCGAGTAGGCCGGGGACCAGAGTTCGGTCGGGGTCGCATTGGCAGCGGCGATGGCCACGGTGCCGCGGTACGTGCGGAGGCGCCAATTCATGCCGCCGCCGAAGGCGAGGCCCTTGAGGACGCCGTCGGTGAACTGGTAACGGCTGAAGACGTTGCCCCGGGCCTTTGTATAGCCGCCGTTGGGCACGCCTTCGGGGATGGTCAGCAGCAGGTCGTTGAGCACCGGCGTCTGCTTGTTCAGCGCCTTGGCTTGGTCGCGGAACGCCTTCAGCAGCGGCACCCGGTCGGTGTTGACCACTTCATTGTTGGCGTAGGTGGCCATGAGGCGCCAGTTGCGGGTCAGATTCGCGATGGCCTGCACCTCGTTGCCGCGCGTCAGCGTCGTCTGGTAGTCCGCCGTTGCGGTCGGATCGAAGTCGCCCGGGAAGATCGCGACCAGCTCGTCGCGCAGCAGCTGGGTGACGCCGGGCACCGCGTAGCGGGCGTTCGGCGTGAAGTTCTTGTAGCGGGTGACGTTCACCTCGAGCCGGCCCTGGAGGAGGGTGAAACGGGCGGAGATGTCGGTGCCCTCGCCGACCGGGATGCTTTGGAGCTCGCCGGAGTTGAAGGTGGCGTTGCCCTGGCCGACCGAGATGCGGAACGACTGGGCGTAATTATAGCCGAGGGCGAACATTTCGTTGAAGCGCAGGACGCCGCCGTAGTTGGCGCCGTCCACCTTGTACTGCACGAACTCAAGGGCGGGGGTGTTGAACGAATCGATGGAGTCGACCTCCCACTGGGGTTGTGCCCGCAGCATGCCGCGACGCGTGCGCATATTGAAGTGGTCCCGGCGGTAGCCGATCATCGTGTAGAGGTGGTTGCGGAAGTAATTGCCTGAAGCGCCTACGCCCCAGGACGGCGTGTAGAAGCGCCGGTCGATCAACTGGCCCGTGGCCGCGCGGCCCGCCACGTCGGGGTAAATCACCGATGAGCCGGCGACGGGATTCAGGCCGTCGGTGCGGTCGGGCCCCACGCCGTCGCGCAGGTAGTAACGGCGGTAGAAACGGTTGGCGCCGAAGGTGGTGCGGTTGGCCGCAAAGGCGGCGGCGGTGATCGCCGGATTGATGGTGCCCGACCAGTTGGCACTGGCGGGATCGATGTACTCGACGTACTTGGGCTTCTTCTGGCCCGGGGTGTCCTGGTGCTGCTGCACGTTCGCGATGAGCTGCTGCTTGAACCACCTCGTCTCGAGGTCGTAGACGGCCGAGAAACGCATGTCGCGGACGATGTTCCCGTCGATGTTCCGCAGCCGGTAGTACTCCGCATAGAGCTCGTTGAAGTAAGGGTTGGGCTGGCCGTTCGGGAGGAGCGGACTCCGGTCGCGGGTGATGGAGCGGCCGCTCACGGCCCAGTTGTCGATCTTCTGCTGGTAGAAGTTGCCCGTGACCTGGAGGTGGAGGTTTTTCCCGATGTGGTGCTCAGCCTCGATGGTTAACGAGGTTGTGGCGTTGCGATAGGTGCTGTCGGGGCCGTTCGTCTGCGTCTGCTTGGGGATGATGGCCGGATCGGTGATCGCGATGCCGGGGCCGGTGCTGACGACGCGCCCCTGCGCGCGGAATCCGGTACCTGTGGCGGTATTATAAACGTAGCCGATGTTGCCGAGCGTCGTGGTCGCCGCGCGGGAGAATTGGTCAACGAACATGCCCTGCGAGAGCACCGACTCGGTCCGGCCGTGCTCCGTCATCATGCTGATCGTGGTGTTAGGGCCGGGGCGGTAGGTGACGGCCCCGTAGAGTCCGCGGAAATCGCGGCGGACGTTGTCGATCCAGGAGCCGCTCTGGTGGGAGACGGCGGCGAAACGGGCGGCGAGCTTGTCCTTCACCAGCCGGCGGTTGAAGTCGATCTCGGCGCGGCGGATATCGTAGCTGCCGAGCATGAGGCGCAGGCGGTTGACGTCCCGGGTGAAGAGGCCGCGCTTGGTGACCTGGTTCTGCGCGCCGCCGACGTCGGCCTCACCGTAAAGGAAGGCGTTGGGACCGCGCAGTTCCTCGACGCGCTCGGTGGAGAACGAGTCCATCGGCGAGTACCAGATCCAGCCGTTGCGGAGCGCGTAGGCATTGGAGATACCGCGCAGGATGATACGGCTTTGCACGGTGGCGTTGGGATCGGGGTTCGACTCGCCCGAGACCATCCAGGTCGACATCTCCTCCATCGTGGTGAGCCCGAGGTCCTCGATGAACTGGGAGTTCATGATCGAGATCGAGTTCGCGAGGTTCTTGAGCTCCTGCACGGTGCGCATGCCGGACGTCGTCTGCATCGACTCGTAGCCGATGTCCTGCGCCTCCTTCACCGTGAAAGCGGTGAGCTGCAGGGGCTGGTCGTCCTTTCGCGCCGTCGCGCCGCCGGAGACCGGGGCGGTTTGTGCAAGGGCGCTGGCGGCTAAGCTTAGCAGGAGGGCGGTGGCGAGCGGATGCCGGGCGGTGCGCGGCTGGGTGGATGAGTTCATGGTCCTGGTTGCGATTAGTGAGGGAGGACGCGGCTGATATGGGGCGGTTAGCCGCCCGGTTGAAATTCACAGCGCGCGCGAGACCTCCTCAAGCCGCAATTCCCCGGGTGTGACCGGTTGACACGTCTGCAGCGCGCGTCCGAGGTTGGGTTCCATGCGATGCCCCACGCAGGTCCCGGAAGTGATCGGGAAACCCCGCTCTCGGGACTCCATTCGTTCGGCCGGAGGCGCCGATTCTTGCGGTGAGCGGGTCGACGTTCCGATTTGGAGCGGGCTGACGTGAACTCATCCGTGTCCACGTCCCTAATCACCCTCGGGCCCTTCGGGTTGTTGGTGCTCGCGTTGCCGGTGGTGGTGCTGGGTGAGAGGGTGAATCGTTGGATTCCGGCGTTGGGGCGGCTTCATGTGCCGGCGGCGATCCTCGGCGGCCTGCTCGTGGCGCTGGGTTTGTTTGCCGGCGGGGAGGTCGCGCCTGGGTTGATCCGTGTCTCGGCGGAAACGGCGAATGTGGCGTGGCTCTGGGCGGTGCTGCCGCAATGGGATTTTTCCGCCCCGCGCGCGGCGGGGGTCGAG
>JACCEC011071729.1_pt1 | contig 24188 bp, 19 predicted proteins | sample 7450121 | NCBI WGS metagenome assembly JACCEC01 (sample SAMN15323455, study PRJNA562643) | freshwater metagenome | isolation source: river surface water | place: USA:Blue River Watershed | collected 2017-08-18 | reverse complement strand
ATTTATTTAAATTAATAACGTTATCTAACATTTATATTATAATTTAGAAAAATATAAAAAAAAATCTAATAATAATTATATGAAGACTGAAGAAATCATAAAAATACTTCTTGTGTTGGGAGTTTTATATTTATTATTAACTTGTACACTTAATGAAAATTTTGCTGCTGGTTCAGATGATAATAGTTTTAGTGTAGCTATTGTGTCAAAAGGTAAACTTTATCGCTTAGTTAGTTTTTTTGATCTCAATGATGACTATAAAAAAGTATTATTACATGCACTACACGAAGAACATAAAACCGATGCCAACAAAGAATTTTCATTTATTTCATCTGGTAATGAAACTGTATTAGCGACAACAGTACCTGAAAATGCACCTGACATTAAACCAAACAACATAAGTAAGGTTCCACTTATTATTATTCCAAATGAAAAAGTTAGTGAGTATACTAAATCGACTCTAAGAATTAGACAAACTGCTGATGGTTTTATGCCAGCTGGTGAAGAAAAATATTTGTTTTGGAATCATTTACACTCAATGTTATTTTATTCCATTTATGATTTGTTTGTGCAAAAATCCCAAATTAAAGGCAAGTTTACAGAAACCGATTCAGTAATAACTATTGAACCAATTACTTTTAAAAATAAAGAAAAGAAAGATGAGACTGTTCAAAAATTTAAAATGATTGATAAAACCATTAGCTTTAACAATAAAACTTTAAATTATTTTATTTTATCTAAAGACACTGGTAATGATGTTGAATTCCATAAATATTCTAATGGAGACCAATTAACGGAAATTATGTCAAAATTAATTAACAATTAAAATTATAATATATAAATTTATTTAAATTGGTATATATTATCTATTTTATATTATATGGGAAATACTATTGGAAAAAGTTCTGATGATAGAAGATTTGGTGATTCTTTATTAGCCAAAGAAATTAAAAACATTGTGCAAAACCAAACATCCACATACAAAGATAGGGAAATAAAAATACACGTGGCAAAAGCTTGTTGTAGAGATGTAGTTAGACCAGATATAACAAAAGAATTAAATAATGTTGTTTCTGTTGCTTTTCCTCGTGCAATAGATCCGTCTGATGATAGATGCGCTAAACAAGGTATTTGTTTGGACACAACTTATGTTGGTCTCCAAATAGAAGGAAATAGAGAAGAATGGTGTGGTAATGAAACTACCGGAGGAAAAGCAGGATATAATTTTTCAACAATCCGCGGAGGTGGAGGTAATTCAGTTTGTGACAACTTTATGATGGATTATTGCGCTAAAAGTTTATACGAACAAGGATGTGTTAAAATTGGTAAAAATAAAGCTGGTGCATTAGTACCTCAATTTGCAAATTCTGTTGATAACAAAATGTGTTGGGATGTTGAAAATAAAATGAACTATGGGCCTCCTGAATGTCATTGCTTAAATTCATTATTTGGTCCAAATCTTAATACTTGGCCTGCTAAAGAAATCGAAGATAAAACTTTTGGAACCAAAAATCCTTATGGACTTACTGGACCCCAAACTTCACTTGACAATAACTTTAGTAAGTACACCTTAAACATTTTTAAAGCCGATAAACCAAAACAATTTCCAAGAGTTCTTGATGCAAGATGTGCAGTTAGAGCTACTGGAGGTGATTCAAGTCGTTCTAAAGCCTATACATTAGCACAAGACGATACTGGTAATGTTTCAATTTGTCTTAATCAAATTAATATTGCCGATTCTAACATTGGAGGGGATGCAAATTTTGAAGACATTAAACAAGAAAACAACTGTGGTGGTCCTCCTGCCCAACCTCCTACTGAAACCAGTGTTCCTGTTGACCCTGCTCAAAAAGTTGATACAGTTGAAAAAGCTGCAGCTGATAAGAAAATTTTAGATGATGCTGCAGCAAAAAAACAAGCTGATGATGCAATTGCTGCAGCTAAAGCTAAAGCAGATGCTGATACACTTGCAGCAGCTAAAGCCAAAGCAGATGCAGCGCTCGCAGCAGACAAAGCCAAGGCTGATGCCGACGCAGCTAAAGCTCAAGCAGATTCCATTGCAGCTAAAGCAAAAGCAGATGCTGATGCAATAAAAGCAAAAGCAGATGCCGACGCAGCTAAAGCAAAAGCAGATGCTGATGCCGCTAATGCAGCAGCATTAAAAGCAAAAGCAGATGCTGATGCAGCTGTAGCTAAAGCAAAAGAAATGGCTGAAAAAATGGCAGCAGATGCACAAGCCCAATCAACCAACACCATGTTTATTAGTGGAGGTGTGTTACTATTGATTATTATTGGCATTATTATTTTCATGATGACTCGTAAGTCCAAACCCAGTAATTTAGAAGATAACTAATAATTTTTTATCTAATTTATTTTAATGAGTTTTATTTTATCAAAAAAATCCCAGTCAAAAGCCCAAATTGCTGATGAAGAAGCCAGAATGCCCAAGTTTTTAAATCAAGAACTTGCAAAATCTAGATCTGAAGAACTATCTAAAGAAATAAATACAAATATAAATATTGGAATGGAACCCTCTAGTGGCACAACCGGTGATAAAAAAAAATTTGATTTTCAAATATACTCTCTAATATTAGCAGGCGCAGTTATTTTAGGAGTTGTTGGATATATTTATTATTCAATGGACTCTAAACCAAAAGCACCTCCTGCACCCGAAACCGATTAAATCTATAATTAAATACAAATGATTTTTAATTATTTATTTAAACTTATACAAAATAAATTAAAAAGCAAATGCAAAATCTGGGTAAAGTTCTTTTATTTTTGGAATAACAATACCTAAAGCACCAAGTATAATGTAGTTACACATGTATTTAACTTCTTCTTTGTCACATTTTAACATTTGTTCAATTTCACCAAGTAAGTACTTTTGAATTTGTTCAATAGTTTTATCTTCTAATTCTTCATTTGATTTACCGAGTATAACTGAGTTTGATACCATAGCTTTTTGTGTTGATGAAACATTATGAAACCAAAAATCTTTAAGTTCATAATTAAATTTTAATAATGAAGATTTATCCAAACCCATAAACCATTCATAGTCAATAAAAATAGATATCTTGGCAAAATATTGAAATACTTCAAGAGCAATATCTTCAACAGTTTTTAATTGCTCTTGCTTTTTTAAGTCAACAGCATCCAGGTCATTAAAAATATTTTGAGGAAGTTGTTCTGATGTTACTGGATGAACAGATAGACCATATGCAAGTAAATACCGTAAAGTTTCTTTTTCTAAACATCTTAACATTTTATTCCCATCAGTATAAAAAACTAATTGCTCATATGATTCTGTTGGATAGACTATTTTTTTAGTGCCTGTAGATTCTTCCCAAAACATGTTCATACTTATTGGGTCTCTATCGTCAATGCAATTTAAAATATTTATTTTAACCTGCTCAATATCAATGGGTATTTTGGAAATATTTGATTCTTCCAAGTTGTCAGATTCTTTTATTTTTACATTACTAGCGACTTTGATTGAAACAAGTTTATCAACTTCAGACTTTGACTTTTTATAAACGGACTCTATTATTTGATATGTTCCTCCATTTTGCTTTATTGGTTTGCCTGTTCTAGGATTTATTAAAGGGGTTAATTTCCATTGGACAATTTCATTAATTGTCAATTGATTGTTCTTAAATGGATTTCTCATTATCAGGATAGATTAATATATTAATATATGAAAAAATCAAATTTTCTGAAAAAAGTTGATTTTTAAACTTATTGGTTCATGGTCCATAGATTAGTAAGTAATATCTAATTCAATGGAAACTCAAAACGAAACTAATGAATCCACACATCAAACTGGTCTTAAACATGGCCAATTTTATGTTAACCATCGTGATAAAGATGGTAAGAAAACTGAAGTTCTTGTTAATCCTCTAAGTCAAGATGATATTGCTGACGGATGGTATCAAGTTCTTCCTAAACCAAATAAAACGTCAACTACACATCACTTTAGCGTTTATCTAAGTCAACTTCCTCCTCATCTATGGTCCAGAGTTAGAGCGGACAAAGATAAAACCGATACTTACAGACTTATTAAAGATAAAATTTATACTTATAGTGTTAAAGTATCCAAACACGATGATGAAATTCGTAAGATGTATAAACTTGTACGAACCACATATCCTAATGTCGAAGAAATTACTAAGCAATTTAAACTTCTTCAATCTGCACGTGTAAAGGGCTGGGTAATGACTCGAGCACACCATATTATGCATCCTCCTAAAAACACAAATTAAAATTACTTTAAATTAATTATAATAACTGTGCTTAATTACTTTATCTAATATTTTACTTTATACTACCATATAAATAAAAGTGTCAGCAAGGGCAAGAATTTGCAATTCTTTTTCCTGCGATATAATTTTTTATTATGAAATAAAAAAAATTGAAATTTTAAGTCTGAGGTGGTTCCTTAACCGAAAATCCTGTTAATGGCTCATACTTCTCATAAAGTTAATAAATCTGGTATTACCGGTTGTACTGCCTTTCCAGAGGCCGCCAGACAAGTGCAATCACCCCCCCCCAACAATCTTCCTGCTTCTATGCGAAAGACCCCGTCTGCCCCTAAGGCTGATATCTCTGAGTCTAGTACTCCTATGGCTGGTAACAAGTCCACCAATGTTACAAACCCCCCCTCCAACAATCTTCCTGCTTCTATGCGAAAGACCCCGTCTGCCCCCAAGGCTGATATCTCTGAGTCTAGTACTCCTATGGCTGGTAACAAGTCCACCAATGTTACAAAAACCCCCTCCAACAATCTTCCTGCTTCTATGCGAAAGACCACATCTGCCCCTAAGGCTGATATCTCTGAGTCTAGTACTCCTGTTTCTGCTGATGACAATACCGGCTTTATTTCCGTAACTAAGCCCAAGTCTAAGCCCATTCGCCGTGAACCCGTTGCCACTGAAGGTACCTGCATTATCACTATTGGTGGTAAAAAGGTTTGTGCCTGCGTTGGCTGGGTTGAACTCTGCTCAATTCCTATTTCAAAGCGCAAGGGCGTTAAGATTTGCGAGCATCCCGGCAATGACAAAACTCATCCTCATCTTCCTACTCCCATCTGCCAAGGCTGGTTAACTACCGGTTGTGGTAATGGAGAGACCTGCAAATGGTCTCATCCTGTTGAAGTTGCAGCAAAGTTTGCACCTGTTGCCGAACCCGTTGTTGCCATCTGCCAACCTATTGGTAGTGCTCCTGCTAAATTCGCTGTTAAGAAGTACACTGCGATGTGTGGTACTCAAATGCTCCATAACATCAATTCTAAGAACGAATCATGCAGACATGGAACTCGTTGCCACTTTGCGCACCATTCCTCTGCTGTTCAAGAGTATCCTTTCATTGCCAAGCTTACCAAAGCTATGGTACGTGGTGCGGATAAAATGAACATTCAGGCAATTTTTGAAGAGGCTTACAAGTGCCTCAGTGATAACTGGCGTCATGTCGAGCGTGTCTACCTACTTGACTCCAGAATTCACCCTGTTTTGCCTCAGCCTGTTCCCAGTGAGTTCATTAACATTATCAACATGTGGTACACTGCTGCTGGTATCTCCCGCAAACCAGAGCACAACTACGAGTTCAAGTTCGGTCTCTTTGAGGGTCCCGACTCTGACAGAGAGAATGATGTTTGGGCCATTGGTCGTCGCATCAAGGTCTGCAGACAAGATAAGGATTGCGAAATTGCCCGCTTGATTGGTGGTGACAATTGCAACGTAACTCTTGCCAATGTCTGCACACACGGTAACAACTGCAAACGCGGATGCCATGTGTCGGAAATTGACGACAAGGGTTGCGTTAAGATGATTTGCGTTGGTGACCTCTATGGTAACTGCAACTGCACAATCAGTTCCGGTATGGACGCTTTAATTCAGCGTAACCATCTTATGAACCAACTCGCAGCAAAGAAGAACGAGCGTCAAGAGTTAATTGCACTCAAAGTTGGAGCCTCTAAGGCTACGGCTACCGAGTGTGACAAGAAATTGACTGGTGTCAACAATGATATCTACTTCATTGCAGAGAGCATTGTTTCCACCTATCGTATGGTTCACTTTGTTTCTGAACTTGGCTATGAACCTCTTCACGAGATTATTAGTTGTGTTCAGGAACTTGATGTTCCCAAAAGCACTGTTGGCTTTGTTCCTCTTCCTCAAGTTTCTGAGCAAGCACTCGCTGATTATGAAGCTCAAAACATTGAGTTTGCTAAAAGGGCTGCTCTTCATCACCAAGCACAGAAGGAACGTGCTGAAGCCATTGAACGCGAGGCTCGGATTGCTAAGGAAGCCCTTCGTGCTGCCAGACTAGTAGATGCTGACATGTCTAATCCAATTCATGTTGCATATGCTACTAACGGTGCCGTTGACTTTATGGACCTTAACAACTATGTCATTGATTGTGCTTCCAATAATGTCTACGCCCATTGGCTCTCAAAGTCAATGAAATTGTCCTTCCCTACGTTCTCAAAACTAGTTAGTGCTAAACTCATCGAATGGGAAGACCTTGGCATTGAGCGCACTGTTATTGAGAACCGCGAATGGGACAAGGTTTCTAAGCGCACAATTGTTGAAATTGTGCACGTTGATGAGCGCCACGTTGCCTCTGAAAAGGACTACTATGCCGGCTTCTGGTCTTGGTTTTATGGTATTCCTTTGACTGCTGACCCCATTGTTGTCGGCACTGCTCGTGACATTGCGATGAGTTCCCCTGAACTCTTCCTTCGCTTTAAGGAGGCTTATCCTTCCTATTCAATCACTTTCAGTGAGTGGATTGCCAAGGATGATGAACTCTCTAACGCTGTCATTATTTCCCGTGCCAACAAGATTAGTCTTGACACTGCTCTTCGCTATGTTAAGAACAATGTCGAGGCTTCTGGTCTTTCAATTGAGGAATTTGCTGCCCACGACTTTCAAACTGTCAATGAGTGGATTAAAGTCAACAAGTGTCTCGTTGCCCTCAAACAAAACACCATTAGCATTAGCACTTACATTTCTAACCTCGTTCTTTACAAGGACTACTACCTCGCTGGTTGGTGGTCTCACTATGAGAACAAGGGTGGATTTGCCAAGTTCATCAGTAACAAGGCTGAAGGCTGGGAACACTCTGGTTCCGGTTTCCATGTCAGTGCTGCTGATGGTGCTAAGGCAATTGAGGCCGAGAAGAAGCGTTTCGAACAGGGCCTTAAAGAACAACTTGTTATGGCTAAAATGAGTGCTGCTTTTTGTATGAGTCTGATTGAGACCAAGTCTCAGCCCCTTAAGAAGACCGTTAAGAAGTCCAAGCAGATTATTCGTCGCAAGGTTGAGTCTGACTCTGACTCTGACTCTGATGACGAGTACAAGCCTACCAAGTCTATCTTTTCCAATGGTCAGGAATTTTTCGCCACAAAGAAGCGCGTTGTTCTTGCTGGCCAAACTACTTTGCCCTATGGTAAGAATTTCTATGTATGGCGCACTGAGGAAACTGTTGAACGCAAATGTGGTAAGGTTTCAATCCGCAAGGTTCACTTTGGCCCTTTCCCTAACGAGACTGAATATGACAGCAACTTGGTAAGAAAAGTCATGGGTTTCATTCGTGCATTCAACAAGAAGGGCAGTGGTCGTGCCATGAGTTTGAAGGTTGTTGATAATACTCCCAAGAACATGCAACAAACCAAGTCCGTTGACATTGTCTACTCTGACACATGCACATATCTCCAAGAGCGCAAGTGCGTTGACCGAGGCAATAACCCATATGAGTGGATTAGTTCTCTTGTAGGTGAGTTCTGCTCTTGTGGTCCTCTCCGTGAGTACAAGCCCTACAACTTTACGACCAACATCGACCTCATCTCTGACTTCTTCATTGAACCTGAGAATATTAACGACGATGTTGCCAATAATGGTTTCAAGTTTGCTGACTCTGATTCCGATTCTGATTCCGACTCTGATTCTGATTCCGATTCTGATTCCGACTCTGACTGCGACTCTGTTGACTCTGACTCTGATTCTGACTCCGACTCTGACTCCGACTCTGACAGTTCTGATTCTGACTCCGACAACGAGTCTGTTGCATCTGCTAAACCCATTGCAGTTGCTAAGACTATTGTTGCTCCTGCTATCAAGCCTGCTCCAGTCACTGTTGCTCCAGTTCTCAAGCCCAAGAAGGCCACCAAAGAGGAAGTTCTCGCTACTCTTCAGGCCAAGAAGGAGGCTAAGATTGCCGAGCAATTAGCGCTCAAGGCTAAGAAGGAAGCTGCCAAGTCCATTCGTGGTAAAGCAAGTACAAATAAGGTTGAGCCCGTTGCTCCCGCTGTACCTGCCAAGTCTAAGGGTATGTACCTTGCCAGAGACTACATGGATTTAAAGGGCAATTCTGAACTGCTCTACTCTGAGGCTTAATCCCATCCTCAAAATGTCTAAGAGCCAATCTCACTTAGCCAAACACCGCACATAAGATTAGTGGGTGACAACCAAAAGGGGCCCGGCTCTTCCCCTTTGGTACAATATATATCATAATTCGTTTTTCTCATTAACTAATATAATATTCATTTAAATTTCAACAATTCAACAATTCAATAATAAATTTTTATTACTTGGATTTTTTCCAGATTATTTTCTTATTAAAATTAATGGCACAACTTATATTTCCAACACAGTTATTTTATAATACCAAACACCTTGACCATTCAAATATAATTTATCTAATTGAAGAACCAAGATACTTTACTGACTTTAAATTTCATAAGCTTAAATTAGCTTATCACAGAGCATCTATGAAAAAATACTATGATAAGTTAGTTAAAGCTAATTTTAAAGTAAAATATATTGAATGTGATAAAGTTACAACAAGTTGGTACAAGTCACTAAAATCTCAAATGGATACTATAACAGTAATTTACCCGGGGGATTTTAAGTTAGAAAAAAAATTGGAGAATTTATTTGGAAAAAAACTAGTTATTATTCCTAATCAAAATTTTTTAATTAATCCAGAAGAACTTGATACTCTTAAAAAACAAATTTGGAAAAATTCAAGATATTCACATGATGAGTTTTACAAGTACCAAAGAAAAAAACTTAATATACTTGTTGATTCAGAAGGTAAACCAGTTGGTGGTTCCTGGTCATTTGATAAAGCCAATCGGTTACCGCTACCAAAAACCATCAAAGTTCCTAAAACACATGGACCTATTAAACTTGACAAATATAAAAAGGAAGCTATTAAATATGTTGAATCCAACTGGCCCGATAATTATGGTTCTTTAGACAATTTCATTTATCCGATTGATAACAAGGGAGCAAAAGCATGGCTTACCAAATTTATGAAAGAAAGATTAAGTAATTTTGGCGCATATGAAGATGCTGTTTCTGATGCTGAACCATTTGTTTTTCATAGTGTAATAAGCCCAATGATGAATATTGGAATTTTACCTGATACTGAAGTTGTTGACATGACCTATAACTATTACTTAACTCATAAAAAATCAATTCCAATTGAATCATTTGAAGGATTTATAAGACAGGTTATTGGATGGAGAAACTATGTCTATACAATATATTTATTGGATGGACAAAAACTATATGAATCTAATCAATTAAAACATAAAAATAAATTAAATGAAAAGTTCTGGACAGGTGAAACGACAATTGTTCCAGTTGATTCAATTATCCACAAAATAGTTAAATATGCTTACGCGCACCACATTGAACGTCTTATGTATTTGGGAAACTTTATGTTGCTTTGTCAAGTTGACCCAAAAGAAGTTTATAGAATTTTTATGGAATGGTCAATTGATTCTTATGAATGGGTTATGATTCCTAATGTTATGGGTATGAGTCAGTATGCGAGTCCAATTATGATGACCCGTCCTTATTTTTCATCTTCTAACTATATTGGAAAAATGAGTAACTGGAAAGTATCAACCAAAGACACTTGGCCTAAAATATGGGATGCACTGTACTACAACTTTATTGATGTAAATAATCAGGCCTTTAGAAAAAATTACGCGATTGCACAACAAGTTAAACATTGGGATAATAAAACTCAAGAAGAACAAAAAGCAATTAAAAAACTAGCCAAGGAATTTATTGGAAAAGTTTTTAATTAAAGATTACTAAAAATTTTAAATAATTAGTAAAGTTTAATTTTAAAGGTTAAATTCTTTTTTTGAATTTTTTCCTTTTACACTTGATAACTTGTAAAAATTATCACTATCATAATCGTCTGTATCTGAAGATATATTTGAATCAGTATCTGAATCTGAAAATATACCTTTTAATTTATCTCTATCAACAACAATATCTGAGTTTCCCAGTTCTTCTAATATTTTTTCTTCTTCATTTTTATCAATTATTTTTTTCCCACTAACATTATTTTTAGAGTTATACCATGTTTCAAGTACAATTTCTTTTGAATTATAAGACAACTGAATTAAGTGGTTTAGCATTTCTTTTAAAATTTTATTTGTAAAGCTTCCACTTACAATTTCCTTTAAACGTTGAATTGTGTCTTCAATTTTTTCTTGCTTTTTTTTATCAATTTGGCTTTGTTTTAATTTGTACAAAAGCTCCAAATTATTAACAGCATTTGATAAAAGTTCCTGGTAAAAATATTTTTTTCTTATGCTTTCAACTTTTGATTCTTCTGTATTATACGATAATAAGTATTTACCTTCTAATGATTTTGAACAAAATGAGTGATTTGATGGTAATCTCGAATTAAAATTAATATATTTTACTAATGACATTACGCCAGATATTTCTTTGCTAAATATATCATTAACTTCCTTATCATTTAGTTCAAGAACATTTTCAGTACCCGTTTTATTAATAAAAATGTTGTTTATGGTGTTATTTGTTGTGTTATTTGTTGTGTTATTTATAATAGGTTTGTTTTCTAGTGTTTTAATTTTCTTAACAAGTTCACTAATTGTTTGTTTCATTTCAACAATTGTTTCCATTTTATTAAGCTTACATGAGTGTTTAACATGTTGTTGTAAATTAAATTTTCTTGTAAAGAGACCTCCGCAATTTTCACATTTAAAATTTTTACTTTCTGATTGAATTTTAACAGATTTATTTGGATGTTTAAGCTTATTATGATTCCATAAGCTTTGGTATGTTTTATAATATTTATTACATATTTCGCATTTATAGTTGTTCATATTAGTATTTCTTAATAGTACTTCTTTAAACTATTTTTTATTGTGACATTAATTTTTAGTTTATGTATTATGATTGCAAATATTTATTTTAAAAGTTAAAAAATATATACTGATATAAACACATATATAATATAGTTATAAACCTATTGTTTATATCAGTATTTTACTTATAAAATTGTAAACTTAACACTACAAAAACAAGTGCACTATATTTAACCTCCCGCGCGCGAGGAAAAAAAATTTATGACATCAGTAATAAGTGTATGCCAAAATGCATGGTATATAAAAATAATATTATTTATATATATTATTATAATGTATTGTACATGTTAAAAAATAATTATTTTATAAGTAAAAATATAAACAATACTTAACTAAAAGTACACTATTTTACTAATGGACACATAGTTAAGTATTGTTTACTGATATATATTTAAACTTTTAAAATTTATGTGATGTAACATCTTTATAATATTTTTAATTAATATTAACAAAAATTATTAATATACATAATTACATACATAAATTGCAGATGTAATAAATTTTTTTTTTTTGTAAAAACTAGCCAATGAATTTATTGGAAAAGTTTTTAATTAATGGGCCGTCATAAAAATGTTGAAAAACTATTTAAATATTAATTATATCTATTAGCTAATGGATATAATTAAAAATTTTTATGAACTTGTCAAACAAGCAATTAAAAATTCTACACCACCATCAAGACAAGCGCCTGATTATTCATGTGTTGGTACTTCTGGTTGTGAATCAAATACTATTTTATCAGTTGAAAGAAACGGAGACTTTCATAATTTTCAGGTAAAAGCTTTAGATAAGATTAAACCATTATTTACTGATAAACTTATGGATAAAGCAGTTGACCTTGTTATTAAAGAAGAATATGATGGGGTTATTCGGCTATTTGATATTAAACAAGAATTTATTGAACGGGGATATGAAATTATTCCATATGTTTTTTCCAAATGGGCAAAATTATGCAAATGGGACTTGCCTGATTTGACAAAATTACATTTTAACTATTACTGTTCAGATATTGAAGCAAGAATGTTTTTAACTAGGTCTGATTGCATTGGAGTTCCATTAGAAATTATAAATGTTGGAAATAATGTTGTCCCAAGCGAATGGATTGGTAAAGTATTTGCTAATGGTAAAGAACTTCATAGTGCAATTGACACATTAGATTGGAGAAGAGGTAAACCACCAGTGACTTATTGTTGTATTTATTCAATGAGTCGAGTTTGCCAAAATAATACCGGATTAGTTAAAAATATTAATTGGGATAAATTACCTGAAAACGTAGTTATTGTTGAATTAGACAAATTCCATCAAACCAAAATAATCAATAAAAACCAAATTTCTCAATCTGATTTTGTTATTTATAAATCAGATAACTACCAAATGATAATTTGTTATACTCCATCAAATCATTTTATTTCCACGGACTCTGTTAAATTATCATCCGGAAAAAAAACTAGGTCTGTGGGAGTTCTTAGTTCTACATTACAAAAATCCATTAGACATGGAGCATGTTCAGTACAAATATTAAAAGAAACTATAAACAAACTTGCTAGAACACGCCCATATAATTTGCCAGAACAGCAATATTTAAAAGTATCCGGTGCTAGACAATTACTTTGGAGGCTGTTTATTACTTGTATTGAAGACTTTAGATATTATTGGGATCCCAGATATTTAAATTTACCAGATATACTTGTGCTTGCTTTTATTTGTAATAAGGAACCTGAATATGTTATTAATCAAAATTTACTTGGAAAAATTATTGAATTAGGTGAACAAATCTGTTTAGCAGATTCTCCAACAGATTATCATGAATGGCGTACATATAAAGAATCCAAGCCTATTTTCAATAAAGCAAGTACGATTCATTCGAACACAATTTGGATGGCACAAGAATTTATGCCCAAAATGTCTGGAGATGCAGTTATGATTAATAAATACTTTACTTTGTTATCAACATATGTTCTTCAACCAATTAATCCAAACCCATCTCATCCAAAATGCCTAAAATGCGCCAATGGTTTAACTCCTAAATATACTGGAATTGATATTCATTGTTATCCAAATATGATTTTAAAATTACAAGCCATAACCAGGACAACTTATTCAACACAACAATTAAGTTCTTGTATTTGGGAACTAAATAGTAAATATTCAAATAGAAAACCAAATGAAATTACAGACTCAATGATTAATTCTCATATGGTTAGAAAAATATTAAATTTACAAAAAGAATTTTGGGGAGAATATATTAATACTTTTGATATTATTGGCTCAATAAATCCAATAGCAACACAACTAAATATAACCCCTTGCAATAAATCTAATCCTATTGATAAATTTAATAGGAGGATTTTGTTTTTAAAAATATTTGGAAAATCCCACAGAGTCCCAGCAACAAAGTCTGGTGAAAGAGTACTTGAAGTTACATTTAGTTATCAAGACTGGAAAGATTTGGATAAACCAATACAAATTAAGTATGTTAATTCTGAAGAATATTTAAAAGAAGAAAATTATGATGCGAATATTGGACGTGTTTACAAATACTTTCAAACAAACAAATTAGTTGTTCAAATTGATAACTGTATTGATGGATTTCAATGGATATTTACAGAACCAACTATTCGAATTAGTTTGGATGTAAATACAAATCCAATTGTTTGGACAGGATTAACTACTTTTATTAAAATACCTTGGTTTGATGGTACTAATTTAGTAAAACCAATTGGTGAAAGTTTTTATCAAGAACCTTCTGTTATTGAATCTAATTTAATTAATAATATATTGGGTAGAACAACTGGGTATAATTTGCTTGATTGTAATCGCAAATGCAGACAACCGACAAATAATACCAATTGCATTAATATACTAAAATTTATTGGACCTGATGATAATCAAATAATTGAATTATTAAAAGCTGTGTATGTTAAATTTTTAACCGCTTATGATAATATTGTTATGATAAGTCAAGTGACAAGGTCTGGTGAAAAAATAGACCAAGGTGTTGATTATTATTTGGAAGGAAAATTTTGGTCTGTTTTAAATTTACTCCATTATTGTTACCCGGGCGCTTTAAAAATATCAGGTGAACTTAAATATCATATGTGTCCATCAAATCCACATTTCCCAATTATGATTAATGATATTAAAAAAGCTATTGAAACAAATAAAACTTATAAATTAGATGAGATTATTAAAAATAAAACTAACTTATGGACACATCAAGAACAAACATCATCATTTATTATTAGTAATATATGTGAAGGTAAAAAAGGTTTTGGTGATGCATCAAATGTCGGAGCTGGAAAAACTCTTACTGCACTTGCCACTGCTGTAAAACTATCTGGGTTTAAATATTTAACTTCTAATAAAATACTTGTGTTATTACCAACAGAAAAACTATATAAAACGTGGACAGATGAAATTGTAAAACATTTTGAAGGTCTTAATTGGTTAACACAAAATTCAGATGGTACTACAAAGGGAAAGTATTTGGCAAATACTTTAAATATATACATAACAACAATGGGAAGAAATCGCGAACATCCTCTTAAATTCGATTGGTTATTTGTAATAATTGATGAGTGTTTAACTGTACAAAATAAAGAAGCATTACAAACAATGGAAGCATGGAAACAAGTCGTAAATTCACAATTTGGAGTATTATTATTAAGTGCAACCTTTTTTAGGACACGATTTGATAAATTATTATATATGCTAAAAATGTTAAATACCAAGTTACCTGAAACTAAAGATTATTTGGATACAATTTTATATGACTCTATTAAAGTAAATTTACCACAAACAAAAAGAACATGGGTTGAATCCACTTGTAAAAAACAACTTGAAAATACATTTTATTCAGGTTATAACAAAATTAATCAGTTGGATATTTCCAATGAACAAAAATACATAAAGTTAGCACAATATATTCGAGATACTGTAAACTACATTGAAATTTTTGCCGAGTATATTAGAGAAATAACAAAAGTCAATGGTAAAGCAAAGTTACTTATTTATGCATCCAGTAAAAAAGAAGCAGAAACAATTTCCCAATTGGAAGATGTTGGTTTGTATCCAGATATTAGTAAAACACATGTGGTAGTTTCTTATGCAAATGGAACATATGGACTAAATGATTTGATTGGGTTTAATCATATTTTATCCCGACCACCTGAGCCAGACAAGTTACCTCAAATGAAAGGCCGTTTAGATAGACCTGGTCAAAAGTCTATGAAATTAGACATAAGTTATATTATCTTAGCTAATACAATTGAAGAAGCTCATTATGCACGTCTCGAAATTTGTAATAGATTTTATTCTAATCATATAATGCCCTTGAGTGATTTTTATTCATTGGCTGTTGATGTTAAACCAACTACTAGTAATAAAACAAAAAGTAAAAAAACAAATGTGGAAATTGATGTTTAAAAAAATTGTCCCTTTGATACAATTTTTATATTTTTGTATATTTTTTAAGCCGTTAGGTCGCCGTTTTAAATGTGCAAAAATGTAAAAAAATTGATTCTTATAAAGATTAAAATAATTTTTATAATAATTTAATGGAAAAACAAGAAGATTTTACTGTTGATGTAACTCAAGTAACTGGAATAATTAATTACAATAAATTGGTTCAAGATTTTGGAACCACACTAATCGACCAAGCACTAATTGACAGGTTTGTCCAAGTTACTGGGCAACCTGTTCACCCTTGGATAAAACGAGGGATTTTTTTTTCACATCGGGATTTGGATAAATTTCTAGATGCATATGAAAAATCCGAACCTGTATTTATATACACAGGACGTGGCCCAACATCTGATTCATTACATTTTGGTCATTTAATTCCATTTATATTTACCAAATGGTTACAAGATGTATTTAATTGTATTGTTATTATTCAAATTGCAGATGATGAAAAGTACTACTTTAAAGACTTGTCTTATGAGCAAATTAGAAAATATACAATATCAAATGTTCAAGATATTTTAGCTGTTGGTTTTAATCCAGAAAAAACTTTTGTGTTTTCAAATTTAAAAAGACGTCAAATTAACTGGGACTATGAATTATTTGTTACACAAATGAAAAAAATGTCCTCCATTAAAACGCTAAAACAAATCTTTGGTTTTACTGATGAACTTAATGTGGGGTGTTATGATTGGGTTTTCTACCAAACTGCTTCTGCATTCTCACAGGCTTTTCCAGAGTTTTTTACCAAGCCTGCATATTGTCTTATTGCTTATGCTATCGACCAGGACCCTTATTTTCGTTTTGCTCGTGATATTGCAAGTAAAATGAAATTGCTTAAACCCTGTTCTATTATTTCCAAATTTATCCCTCCGCTTACAGGAGTCTCAGGAAAAATGAGTTCATCTGTTGGGTCTGAAACATCACTTTTTCTTTCTGATTCAGATGATGTTATAACTAAAAAAATTAAAACTCATGCATTTTCAGGTGGAGGTGGTGATGGAACATTAAAAGCTCATAAACTATATGGAGGTAACCCAGATATTGATATTAGTTATCAATATCTAACCTACTTTGAACCAGATGATGTAAAATTAAATGAGATTAAAAATGCATTTGCCTCAGGTGAAATGGGCTGTGGTGAAATTAAAAAACTGATGACAACTGCTTTGTTAATGACTAAAAATTCAATTTATAACGAAAGACCCAGTATTGAATCTCTTAGTAATTTTAATTTATCTTTATAATTTCATTTTTAATTATACTTCTATTTCTTTTGAAGTCGATGGCTTTGATTTATTTTTTGCTTTTTCTTTAGCTGTTACTTTAGGTTCTACTTTAGTTTTAGGAGTTTCTTTAGCTGTTACTTTAGGTTCTACTTTAGTTTTAGGAGTTTCTTTAGCTGTTACTTTAGTTTCTACTTTAGTTTTAGGAGTTTCTTTAGCTGTTACTTTAGGTTCTACTTTAGTTTTAGGAGTTTCTTTAGCTGTTACTTTAGTTTCAGGAGTATCTTTAGCTTCAAGTCCAATTAAATGCTTAGGACCTGCCCCATGTCTTAACGTGAAAATAGATGATTTTTTCCAATCATGGCCTACAGCTTTATCTGACATAATGTACATATCACCGTGAGATAGTATTAGTTCCAAACTTGGACCTACTCGCTCTCCTTGATGATACCATTGATAATGTAATGAAAAATCTCCACCTAGACGGACAGCAATTACAATTTGACGTTCTGTATCACCATGCATGCCAATATATGTAGTGTTTACATCATAATAATAATTTCCTTCACATTGTAAATTAGCTACAATTGAATTGGGAATAATCTTGGGAATCATTTGTCTAATTCGATTAGTGTGTGGTACACTTGTAAAATTTATCACAGTTCCTTTTTTATTTTCATAGTCGGGTTCTTGAGAAAAATCAGAAAAACACAAGTTGTGACGAGCCTTTTTATTTACTACTCGACCATACATAAATGCTTTTTTATCTTTTTCTAAACGTTCCTGTTCCATATATAAATCATCAGCTGTACCTGCAATTAAACTGTTAACTCCTTTTCTAACAACTAACAAATGTGCTGGAGCAATTTTATCAAGTTGTGATTTTGGTACTAGGTCTTTAATTAAATCCTTTAAATCAAACAGTTCAGTTTGTACTTGTTTAGCAACAAACCAAGCTTGTGCAGTTTGTAAATCCGCCAGTTCTAAACCTGATTTTAACTGAGTTCCAATAATTTCCATTGATTTATGGTTTTCAGCACAGTTACCATAAGTTAGCGTAAATGTTTGTTTTTTTATTTTGTCCATTAAAAATAAATAAAGGTTATTTCTTTAAGTTAATATTGGACAAACTAAACAATACTTTACTTGGACTTGTAGTTAGAAATTAAAAGCAAAAGTTTTGCCCTATTTACATTAGTTTTTTCATAGTCATGATATTGAGTATACAAAACCATTTGTTCACAAGCAAATAGAAAAATATCTAATCCATTTGAATTAATTTTTTCCAAACTAGCAAAATTATTCAAGTCAATTTCAATGTCTAAATTATCTCCAACCTTCCAGTAAATATAATCAAAACTCCAATCAAAACATAATCGGTAATTTATTTTTGCATAAGTAATATAAAGATTTGCAGCAGCAGGTCCTGATGAAAATCTAATATGTGATTCATTTAATATAGCCATTATGACACAATTAAATAGATAAATTAACTAAAAATTTCAGTTTTTTTAATAAAATTGAAATTATTTGTCATAATGTAATAATATTATATTATTTAATGTTTTCATCAAGAGTTGCTATTGCAAATATATTATTCTTAACTTTTACTATGGGATTAGGTATGGTTCATATAGCCCAACCTAATCTAGAAAATAACATGTATAACATTCATCCAATACAATTGAATTATAACAATACACTATCTGGGGACTTTAAAATTGAAAAGGACCAATTTCAATCAAAAAACAATCAAATATCAGTTTTATTCTTTTTTATACTATTAGCAAATATTTTGAATTGGTTTAATTAGGAATATTAAACAAATTATTTCTAATTATATTTATAATAAATGTTTAAAACTCCTGATCAACAACTTGGAATTTTATTAACAAATCCAAATCAAATCGCAAAAGAACAAAATTTAATAAAGGAAACATTAGTTGCACTTACAACTGAGATAATTAATTTAAAAAAAGAAAATGAATCTCTTAAATACTTTTCATCAAAATCAGAAAATAATGTAAATTCGGAAAATATACTTAGTGTGAATTCCCTAGGTTTGGAAAATAACGATATTGTTGAGTACGAAAACTTTTTTGCTAAATATGCAAATACCTTAAGTAATCTTGTCATTACATTAATTAAAAACAAGGACAACCTTAATAAAACCGCAACTATTGGTCCAGAAAAGTTCAATATGTTTTCAGGTCCAATAGATAACAAAACTGATCCTGATGTTTTTGTTGGCAATTCTGATAGCGCCCTATCATCCAATCCCCAAGATTTTTTTCAAATTGATTTTGAATCTAAAAGACCTTTAAACCAGCATTCAACAGATTTTGTCTCAAATATTTTTCTTGTTGATAAAAGTAAATATTTGCATTTTGTAATTTCAGCGTTTGATTTATTAGTTGATCAAATTAAACAAATTGATTCAATTGCTGATAATTTTGAAACCGTTAAACCCATTATGAAAGGGGGAAATCTGTTAAAATTGTTTTTTGAAAAGATTTCAAAAGATTTTAATTCCCAAATTAATGACTATTTACAAACAAAATTTGGAAAAAATTTTTCAAGTTCCGATTTTGATTTTGATTTTAAATTTAAACCAAATGCGAATATAAATTTAGATCTGTATAATGAACAAAGAGTATTTGTATCAAACTTATTATCTATTTATATGATTGCTTTACGTAACATTTTTTTTGAAAATAAATCATATTTTTTTAATTTTTACAAACTAAACCAAAAAACACAACAAAAACACATTATGGAACTTATTGGACAATATAATGAAAGCATTAGTCAAATGGTAGAAATGGATAGGGAATATAGTAAAATTACCGGTAACCCAAGAAAATATGCAGAATTAGATGGAGCTGTTATAACTGGACTTATTTATGATTATGACCCAGTTGGTAAAAATTACATCAGTTATACTGTTCCAGGTCAAGCACCGTTTACTACTAGATTTGTAAAAAAAGATTATCATATTATAAATGATGCTAAACCTATGCAAAAAAAAGCTATGTCAACAACTTTTTATTTAATGGGATATTCTGATTATTTTAATAGACTTAAAATAAATCCAAATGATAAAAATTTATCAGACCTAGCAAAATCAATGGTTGGAACTAATTTTTTTTACAACACAACCAATATTAATGTTGCATTTGGTGAAACTGAATTTTCTTTGTTAAGAATTAAAGTTAATTTTATTGGTCAACTTAAACTATCTGACGGTACTAAAAAACTTATACAATTGCCTGGAGAATTATTAGACTTGTCTTTGGCAAAAATTAATGATTACAAAACAAGAACTGCAAAACCAGAATATTATTCGAATTTTTTAATTAGAAATATAAATAAAACTATAGGTATACAGTCACTTACCGGTTTAATAAATGAAATTACAGTAATAATTTTTACTGAAACAAACAACACCCCATGGGTAGATAATAAATATGGGAAAAGATTAATTAGATTAATTTTATTAATAACATTAAAAATGTTATATGCAAATGACAATATTGAATTCAAAAACAAGATTATCGCATGCGAAGAATTTGTTAACTCAGTTAATAAAAATTTTAGCACAAACCTAAATCTTACCACACCCCAAACTCAAGTATTTCAAGAAAACCTAGCCCGATTTTACGTGGAAGCCAAAAATACCTATGAAAAACACGGAGCTTCTCCTAATTATCTTAAATTTAAAGATGTGCTAACTGAAATTTTTAATAAAATGATTAATGTTTTTAAGCTTCATTATAATTTAACTCTTAAAAAAGGCAATGTGCATAAAATCACTTATTTGGATGGTTTTAAATAATGGCAAAATAATGGTAAAAATTGATTAATATTAAAATTGTATTGGAATTTAATATTATACAATGTCAAAACAAGTCGAACAAAGCAAATATATGAGTTGGGTTTTACGTCATGGACTAGATAAATTAGGCATTAAACCAGACTCTGAAGGTTATATTCCATTACAAGTATTACTCAACACTGATGAAAAAAACGGACTAACTCAAGAATCAGTTTTAGCAATTGTAAAAAATTGCCCCAAACAAAGATTTGCCATTAAACAAAACGGGTCAGAATACTTTATTAGGGCAAATCAAGGTCATTCTCAAAATGTTGGAGAACAAATTAATTCTGACAAATTACTTAAAAAACTTTCAAAACCAATTCCTGGAGTTTTTCATGGAACCTACAAAAAACATATTGATTCAATCAAAGCAACTGGACTAAACCGAATGTCCCGACAACATATTCATTTGGCAAAAGGTTTAGATGCTGCCAGCGGTAAACGCAACGATAACAATTTAATTGTTTATGTGGATATGGGCAATGCAATGGCAGATGGAATTGTTTTTTATGAATCTGCAAATGGGGTTATTTTGACCGAAGGTGTTGATGGAATTTTACCCGCAAAGTATTTAACTTATGCTGAACTCATTAAAGGTGTGCCTGTTAATTTAGTTTAATTTGTTTAATTTTTATAAGCATTGCTATTATATTTTTTTTAATTTTAGCTAAAATTAAAAAAATTGAATAAATTTATTTAAATGAATATCCATTAAATATATAATGACGAAGTTTAATTCCCTGTGTAATAAGTTAATTCAGGAGGCCACGAATAGCCCCATTCAGTACCGCTTAGCAGCTTGTATTATTCAAAACGGTAAACCAGTATGCGAACCAAAATGTAACGATGAACGTAATTATTGTAGAGGACATTTTTGTGGTAGCCTTCACGCCGAAGCCCGCGCAATACTCACGCATTTTGGTACATCCGTGAACTATGATAGGAAAACCGGGTGGCGTTTTCAAAGAATCAAAAGAAAGAAAGGCAAAAAAGTATGATATATTTGTTGTAAGAATCAACAAGTGTTCTGACACAGTTAAGCTTGTTAATTCACGGCCTTGTTCCCATTGTTTAGATATGATGAAATCAGTTGGTATTCGTCGTGTCTATTATACTGATGATTCTGGAGAAATAATAAATGAAAATGTTAAAGACATGGTATCTATACATACATCCAAAGTGACCCAACGTTTTGATGTTACTAAAACTAAATCAAAGTCAGGTCCATTAGTTGGACAAAATCAAATTGACCAAACTAAATATTACGACAAATTAATAGAAAAAATACCCAACATTATTAAAAATATAAATTACAAATATTTTATAGAATATAATTGGAAAACAATTTCTGATAATTATCGATTAGAAACAAAACCAAATGGAAACTCTGGATGTACTAATGTACAAATTATTAATGTTTCAGGAATTATTTTAAAAACCATTTGTGTCATTTAATTTTTTTTAATAAAAATGCTTTACATAATAAGCAAATATTTGCTTACAGTCATAACGTTTTGTTTTATCCGAATTTAACAAATTAACAATTAATTGTCTATATTGACAAGGAACTTTTTTAAAGTCAATTTTCCCATGAGTAATATTGTTAAACAGTGCTAATATATTTGTCCCTGCAAATGGTCGAGTCATAGTTATTAATTCATAGTAAACACAACCTAAACCCCAAAAATCATTTGAATAAGAATATGGATATCCATTTATCATTTCTGGGCTCATATAAAAAGGTGTTCCTATTTGAGTATATGCATTTGAAGTTGCTGATAAAATTTTACTAATGCCAAAATCTGCAAGCTTAACATTATAATCTGGAAAGACTAACACATTCGAAGGCTTAATATCCCGATGTAATATTTTATTTTCATGCAAATCTCTTAACCCACATGTTGTTTGGTAAATTATTTTATATATAATTTTATCATCAAGTGTTTTTTTTAATTCTTTTTGTTTTTTTATAACCAAATCTAAATCTCCATTTTCAGCATACTCCATAATAATATAAACATTGGTTTCTGTGTAAAACCAGTTTATGATTTTAACAATATATTTAGAATTAAAGTTTTCCATAATTTTAATTTCATTTATAATATCAGTTAAATTTTCTTTTTTAGTAATTTCTATAGTTTTTAGTGCAAATTGCTCTTTAGTTTTAATATTTTCAATTAATTCAACAGTACCGTAAGAACCTCTTCCGATAGTTCTAATGATATTATAGTTATCAAGTAAACTATTAAATACCATTGTCTCTATAATAAATTAGAAATTAAATATATTTGCTATAATAATGCTTATTAATACTCAGAACCTAAATATATTAAAATTTATAAATAAATTGGAACAAATTACACCTTATTTTATTTTAGTAGTGGTTGAAAAAATTACATCATAAAACCTTCATCTTCATTGCGTTCGGCAAAATATTGCGCTATTTCTTCAAGTAATTTGGCCGGACAAGCTGGGGTAGGTACTAACAACCCAGATGGTTCATTGGTTACATGGGCAGCCGGGTCATAAGCATTGTCTATTAGGATTTGCCAACGTTCCAAGTATTTTCTGTTGGCTTTGGACCCATGAAAGTAATGTCTAATTACTCCGGGAACATAACCTAACCTTAATCCTGAACATTTGGCTTGATAATCTAAAACTGCTTGTTTGTATCCATCTGTGGCTTTTTCATTAACACTACGAGCTCCTTTACCAATAAAACACAATGCCATATTATTGTCACCTGAACCTAAAATACTGGATTCAAAAACACCACCTAACTTGTTGTAAGCTTTTCTTGTCATTGCCCACGCAAAACCAGGGTGCCAGTAACTGTTTGGTTTGTTAATTCCATATGGTTTACCTTTAGTGTATTGGAAACCAAAACTTTGAAAAATTTGCATGGGGTCTTCGTGTTTGTCCATGTCAACTGCGTGTGAAAACAATTGAACCACATCCCTACAACCATTCAAAACCTTTAAAGTGTCAAGCGCCCAAGTACCACTCTCAAATTCAATGTCTGCGTCAATCCATGCAAATGCCTTCCAATCTGCAGGAAGAAGGTGCTTTACACCCATGTTAATCATATTTTCCTTATGCCATATTGCTGGTGTGTCAGTTCTAATTTGCAAATGAGCAGGGTTGGATTTATCAGTTACCCAGAACTGTTGGGCTTTACCATAACATAGTTCTACCACGTATAACTTGGCATTGGATTCAGCTTCAAATCTTTTAATAAATTCTCTTGCTAAAATAAATCTACGAGCATATTGACAAGGATTGGATATTACAATTACCACATGCAAATTTTCTTCAATCGGGTCATTATTATGAATTGCTGCCTTTATTTCATTATGGATATATTGGATATTATCAATTTCTATTCCATTAATTACTGTCATTACAATTAGACCATAAATTGTTTGTT
>JACCEC010612746.1_pt1 | contig 24194 bp, 17 predicted proteins | sample 7450121 | NCBI WGS metagenome assembly JACCEC01 (sample SAMN15323455, study PRJNA562643) | freshwater metagenome | isolation source: river surface water | place: USA:Blue River Watershed | collected 2017-08-18 | reverse complement strand
TACGTATTCAAAAATATCAAGGAGATCCAAATGATCCTATGAATGATGGTAATTATCATATTAGTGTGTATTACGATTCTGAATTTTTAGTATATCCATATAAAAAAATGGTGGGTATAATTCTTCCTTATGATTTAATTGAGGAAACAGATAAAGAATTTCATTTCCTAAGTACAGTAATTGATCCTTTTTTTGATGCAGATCTGTACAAAATGTCAATCGATAATAAGCTATAATTTTTGAAAAGCAAATAAAGCATCTTTTGCAGATGTAATCATATCATTGTTATATACTGTCATTTTTCTAATCGTAATATAGTATTTATTATATATTTTAGGGTTGTCATCTATATTATTCAACAGTAATATATAAAATAAAGTTAATCCAAAATTATAAGTATCTAGTGTGTATTTAAATTTATTAAATAATGCCTCATCATTTTCGGAGTTAATGACACAATTAATAAAATTTATTTTTATTTCCTTCCATAATAGTTTAAATTTTGAATATAGATCCTTATTCATTAAGAATGGACATTTTAATTTTCTAAATGGTAGTTTACCTTCAAATAATAAAACTGCCATTTTTGCTGCTGTAGCTCTTGGGATACTACCATATGATTTGTTTCTTATCATAAAATAAAATCCTAATGGTGTACCTGCCTGCATCGATCCACCATATTTGTAGCTTTTATCATATCTATTAATTGGATATAAACGTCCCCAATCTATAATCTTATAAATATATTTAGATTTATCTGGACACAACATAATATTTTGAGCTTTTATATCACCATGATAATACTCTGTAGCGTGTAAAATACTTAAACTACTTAAAACATCACTTATAATTTTATTAATATCAGTCAGTGTTAGTTTATCTAAATTATCTAATGTTTTCTTACATCTTTTACTAAAATAATAATATTGAATTTTATTATCATTTGTTGTAATAGATAGACCAATTATTCTGTCATTTTTAAAAGATATATCACAAGATGTCAACATATCTTGATTAGTATTATATAAGTTCAGTGTTGTTCTATCATTCATTATATCATCCATCATATCTTTTCTTGCTGTAGCCTCATCCAATATATAATATTTTACAGCTATATCATTACTATATTTAGTAAAAAACAATTTAATAAATTCATCAATATTTTTAACAGTAATTTTGTTTAATTCCGGTGTATATAAATCTATGGTTTTAATAGATTTAGTTCTATTCAAATGTTGAATATGTTTACATAATACATTTTGTTTTAAATTATCTGTTTCAATATCACAACACATATCTATTAGCATCCCATGAGCACCTACACCATGAATTTTGCCACAAGATGTATTTTTTAAAGTTGAGCTATATCTCATCAATTCTAATACTTCCTGTGCATTTTTAATATAATCTCCTGTTAATGGTGATTTTTCTACTAAACATAAGATATCACATAATGGTATGTAATTAGGTAAATTGTGTTTTTTTGCTAAATAATATAACATTAGACCTATGCTCCATAAATCCGTTGTGAATTTGAACTTTTCAAAAATATCTTTTTCGTTATTTTTTTTGGATTTTGGTTTAGTATTATCATCATTTAGTTCATTAAATATTTCGTAAAAGTGTCTATAACATAGTTTTGCATATTTAACACATTCACATACTAATTGTTTATATGTTTCTTTTTCTGTTAACATACAATCTCGTGTATAATTGTGGATATAAAATGACCAATGGATCCATTTATGAAATACATAATAAAAAGGTGAAGATCCTCTTAAATAAGGTTTTATTCCTTTAAATTTTTGAATGTTCTTAAAGATTAATAATTTAGATAAATTCCAATCTATAAGTTTAAATTGGTTTTCATTTTTATAAGGACAATTTGTCATTATGTTATCGAATTTAATATCACAATGTGCTATATTTTTGTCCTGTAATATAACTAGCGTCTCCAATATATTTTTTAAAAATAAATCAATTTCTCTTTTTGACAATTCGTTAGTTAATGCATATTCTCGAAAGCGAGTTTCGCATTTTCCTTGGAATGTTATATATAATTTTTTATATAATGTATTATCTTCATCTCCATGAGAAATAACAACTCCGATAATTTCTTTATTATCATATACTATAACATTTTTCAATGTAGTATGATGACCTAATTTATTACCAAAATATTTATAAATTCGGTTTATACTACTAACTTCGTCTATAAAATCATCATATGCAGTATCTGAATAATATTCTTTAGTCACTATATTAACTGAATTATTTATAGAATCAATAAATTTACTTTTATCTAATGCATGTTTTTGCATAGAAAAATCGTATCCCTCAATACTTAATATGTTAATAGTTTCTAATAAATTACAAAAAGTATCTTTATCTCTTTCAATATTACACGTTTCATAAACTTTACCGGTTTTACCAGGTGAGCCTAATAATTTGCCTGCTTTCATTTAATATATTTATATACTTAAATTTTCTATTATTTAAAAATTGATAATTATGATACTAATATTGTAGATATTACATACATTAATATGCACTATGGAAATATGCACTATGGAAATTGAGAATAATGAGAATAAGATTGTAATTGCTATTGCAAATAATATTGCATTAGAATCAGAAAATAATAATAAAGAAATTGAACAGTGTGATATGAAAATAGATGCAGAAATTAAAAGCGAAACAACCTTTAAACGTGTAGATACATTACCAATCTGTTCAATCTGTTTAGAGCAGATTGAAAGTAATAAATATATAACCCAATGTAAACATATTTTTCATACATCATGTTTTGCACAATTCATTGTAAAAAATTATCACAAATCGACTTTATATTGTCCAAACTGTAATAGAGAATTTAAAAATGTTCTTTTTAAAGATGCACAAATTCAAAGTGTATGTATTAATATTCAAAATGATACAAATTTAAATCAAACACAAAATAATCAAGGTCGAAATCATAATAATAATCAAGATCGAAATCATAATAATAATCAAGATCGAAATCATAATAGAGTTAGATCTTCTAGACATATAGACGAACACACAGACTGTTCATGTCAAAGAAAAAATTATTGTTTTATACTCTTTATAGTATTTATAATTATTGCTATTATTCTAATAATCACAAAAGGAGTTTAAAGACGACGGCATGTATCCCATCTCATAACAACATATAAAACTAGGTATACTAGACCAAACATATATGCGAAGATTGAGAAAATTACTTTCAGGAACATATTATAATTTAATTTAGAGTTGCATTGCCAACTTAGAAATGCGGCATATAAACCAATTACTACACCTAAAATAAAAGATAATACATCACCGAAAGTAATACCTTTTTTAGGAGGTGTTTCTACAATCATCGGTCCATATTCTGATTCGACAAATTGAGATTTAGGCATTAGATTACTTGCACTATCTTTTAAAAGCTTGATTCCAGCAAAAACATCCATTTTTATATTATAAAACAATATTTTTTATAAGGAATTGTTAATTTTATTAATTAAATTAGTAATTCCAAGTATACAATATTTTTCACTATCATGTGTTTTATTTACAAATTTTGAATGCGCGAAATCTATCAAATAAGCCTTACATTTGTTAACATTATTCTTTTCATATATAATATATACACTCAGCCCAATTAACATCAATTTTTGTTTTTTAAGAGTCTCTTTCAATTTATATTGAATATTTTCTAGTTGGTTAATAATATTTTTAGCAAGTGTTTTATTTTTTTTTACATATATATCGATTAATGTATTACTATCATACAATTTAATATTTTTTTTTGATATATCTGTAAAATTACCACCAGCTACACGATAACAATATTGATCACTCGAAGTTAAACTATCTCCTATACGCATTTTTAAAGTTTTTATAATTGAATGTAATACAGGAACTCCATTACTAAGCAATTCATCTAAATATGCTGAATATTTTCCTAATTTAATATCTATTTCACATGGATTTTTAAAGTCTTTTTTTACATTTTCTAATAAAATTCTTGTATTATTTTTATATGTACATATACCGTCATAATGAGGTATAACATTTATTAATGGTACTTGAGTCTTATAAATGTCTCTATAAAATTCCAATTCAACTCTATTTGTTAATTTTGCACAATGACCATCTATAGTTGCTAATAATCCATTTTCATGACCACCTGAACCCTTATTTTGACATGTTTCTGTTTTACTCAATTTGCATTGTTTTGTTGACATTTTATGCATTTAAATCAGATAAAAAAAAGATTATAGAATTAAATGAAAAAAGAAAACATCAATATCTTTATTCATAGACGAGATTTTAGAATTCAAGATAATCTTGCTTTGAATCAGCTCATTGAGACAGATCCTCAAACTAAAATATTTCATATTTTTATTTTTAACCCTAAACAAATTGATCCAAAATTAAATAAATATTTTAGTAAAAATTCTGTAGAATTTCTTGTTCAAAGTTTACACGATCTTAATCATCAATTAAATGATGGATTACATTGTTTTTTAGGTACTGATATTGATGTATTATCTAGATTAATTTTATTATTTCGAGTTAATTATATAGCATTTAATAAAGATTATACACCGTATGCTATTAAAAGAGATAATGAATTAATTGAATGGTGTAATTCTAAAAATATAGGTTATGTCATTTCAGATGATTATACACTATTTAGTTTTAATGATATTAAAACAAAAACGAATACACCATACGAAGTTTTTACACCCTTTTATAATACGTGTTTACAAAAAATAAATAATGTAAAAGAGTGTGTATATCTTGATAAGAAAAAACATAAAATTTTTAAAAAGAAAAATCTAAGTATCAAAAATATTGACCAATTCTATTTTAATACTCCAAATCCAGAACTTGCTAGCAAAGGAGGTAGAACATTAGCTCTTGGGATTATTAACAAAATATTAGCAGGGAAATTTTCTAATTATAAAACTAACCGAGATTATCCTTATCTTGACAGTACAACTCATCTTAGCGCTTATATAAAATATGGATGTATATCAATACGTGAAGTGTTCGTTGCGATGAAAAAAAGACATGGTATTGAAAATAATGCACTATTAAGAGAACTTATATGGAGAGAGTTTTATGCACATATTGCATATCATTTTCCAAGAGTACTAATTGGTCAAGTTAGTCAAATGAAAGGTAAAAATCATGCATTCAAAGAAAAATACGATAATATAGCTTGGGAATATAATGATTTTTATTGGAAAGCATTTACCTCGGGTGAAACAGGATTTCCATTTATAGATGCAGGTATTCGACAATTATTAACTACTGGATGGTGTCATAATAGAGCTCGTATGGCGATTGCATCGTTTGCATCTAAAGATCTAAGATTACCTCCGAATGACATTGAGAGATGGTTTGCTTCTAATTTAATCGATTATGATCCATGTTCTAATTCTGGTGGTATTCAATGGTGTTATTCAATTGGTAGTGATGCACAACCGTATTTTAGAATTTTCAATCCATTTACCCAAGCATTAAAATTTGATCCGCAAGCCAAATATATTAAGAATTGGATTCCAGAATTAAAAGATGTAAAGACAGAAATAATTCATAAATGGGAAGATTATATCGATAAAGATGATGAGATAAACTATCCTTCTCCGATAGTTAATCATCATGTTACTTCAAAAAAAACATTATTATTGTTTACTTCATTATAATTTTACCTATTCAAAATTTTAATATTAATTTTAATATTAATTTTAATATTAATTTTAATATTAATTTTAATATTAATTTTAATATTCAAGAATAACTCTATAAATACCATTATGGTAATGATGATATAAATGCCATTTCACCTGGTCTTAATGAAGAATCATATATACTATTGTAACTATAGCTATTTCTTCTAATATTTATTAATTCACAATTACTTGCATCATAAGTAATTGAATTATTAACAATATATCTATTTTGTTCATATAATTTTGACTCATGTAATTTTGCTTTATTATCATGTATATTAGTATGTATTTTAGTATGTAGATTATGAATATCTTGTAAAACTTGTAATTTTTCTTGCAAATGTATATTACTATCGAATATATCTAGTATTGTTTTTATAACATTGATTATTATATCAATATTACTAGATAAGTCCAAAGCTAATATTTTTTTTATAGTATTACTTTCTTCTATAATATTCTCATATTCAGAATCCAATTTTTCATATAATAAATTGTTTAATGTATTATTATCAGATAAAGTTAATATATGATTATATAAACTCATATACCGTTTATATTCATTATCAATTATATTATCCAAAATATTTGATATCCTTACTAAAGTATCAACGGTAATTCCAAATTTTATTTTAAGTGTTTCTTGATATTCTTTTTTTATTGTTTGTTGATCATGATAATATCGATTTACAAAATCTATCATGATCATTCATAATAAATCATTAAACCCTTGTTCTTAAATGGGTTTTTCTAATGTTGATAAAATATTTTTAAAAAATAATTTTGTATCTTCTGGTTTATGATAACACCAAATCTTATGAAACCCAATAGAATCATTTCCGATAATTTCTTCTGAACTAAATAATAATGCTTCTTGCATTTTAGGCATATTTGCATTAAGTTTTTTAAGAAACTTTACAAAATACACATCTTCTGGTATATTATTAAGATTTTTGTAAAATAAACCCTTCTTCTCCTTCTTGTAATCTGTTACAATTTTTTTCATCAATGAAATAGTTCTAAATGATAAACCACCATTTCCAACCAAATCTGAATTGACGTGATCTTTTAAATACTGATTATCTGGAACATCTATCCATGGTGCACCCACATAATCATATTTCATAAATCGTTCTATACCCTTTCTCAATAGAACACCATCATCTTGAATTGTTAAACATTTCTCATACTTGGATAATGACCCCCAAAAATCTTCATCCATTAATAACTTATTATAAACATCAATATGAAATTTTTTTACATCCAAGATTGGTGAATGAACAACTTCTACAATATCTCCCAACCATTTTTCATAATAAGAAATGCCTTTTTTACTTGTATATAATCTGCATTTCCATGTAGCATTTAAATTACATAATGATAATAAAATAGATAAAAGAGAGAGATAATTAGGTCTATTATCTATTAATACAACTACATTTGAACTTTCAGATTCCTTTAATTGCATTTTTTTATTTAAATCAATGATCTTATCCATGTGTTTTATAGCATATATCATAGCAAAATTTAAATAAATTAATATACCATTACGTGGATTATTATTTCTTACAGGACAAGTATTTTTGATATGTATATTCCATAGTGACTCTACTAATTCAGATTCTAGTAAATAGCCCATCTTAATAGATCCTCTTTTTAAAAACTCTTTTTGCAATTTACCATCATCAGATAATATCAATTTATTAATGATTGATATAGCTTCATCTATTTTTGGAACTAAAACTCCATTTATCATATGTTTAATATATCCATTTTTTCCTATTTTAACCAATATGCTACCATTCATCATATATTTCAAATATTGACTTATATCTTCATTTTTACCTATTATTATAAAGTCATTATACTGTGTTTCATCACTATTAATATCTATATTTTCTGATCCTGTGATGTCTTTAACTTTTTCATACATTTTGTCATATAAATCTTTATCTTTTACTAAAATTCTAGTACTATATGTAGTATTACTATCATATTTAAGATCATTTAGATTAGTAAGTTTATTATAGCAATCATATATAATATAGTGTTCCAATGGATATTTAGACTCATTTTCAGGAATTAATTCTAGTGAATTAATAATATATTTATCATAATACGAATGATATGAATATTCTATACTCTGAATTCTAGATTTATCTAGAGGTGTACGTAAATAGTACATAGCCTTTTCTCTATTTACTGAAAGAGATTTACAAGCTGGATATAATGAATTATCGATTGTAATATGATATTCACATAAACTTGGTAACATATTATATAATTCTAATGGTACATCTGGAAATGTAAATAAATCATCATGCCATGAACATTTATAATTCAATAATACAATATGATTATTTGTACTATTTTCATAAGCTGAAACAATCGTCTTTACAGTATCATCTGATACTGATTTATCAACTACATATACCGAAACATTATTAATTAATTTCAAAGAAAAGTGATAATCTTTATATAAAATATATTGTACTTTTTCATAATCTGAAAGATATTGTTCATCTAGTTCACTAAAAATTATCGGATTATCATAGTCATCAAATGTACTATCAGAAATTGCATTATAATTTTTATACACTGTACATTTTTTCTGATTTTTCATTAGTTTAATAACAGTTGAAATTAAATTTATATTAACATCTTCAATATCATCATAAGCATCTAGTCTTGATAAAAATCTATAACGCAATTTTGATCTTATAAAAGAATTTATAAACTGATGTGATCTAAGATTTGATACAAATCCCTCGAACTTTTTAAAAATTAGATCTAAATTTATGTTTTTTGTAACCCCTAAACGAATATGCATAAAAGAATTTAAAATTTGTTCAAGTACTGTTTTATCAATATTAATATTAGACGTCCATGAATAATTATATAATTTAATATAATCCATAAAATCTTTTTTGGTCGGATATGTATTGTATATCGTTTTCCATACAAATGAATATGCAATACTTAATTTTAAAAAATTATGATCACATATAGCTGCTACATTTAAATCTTTCTGATTTGCGATAAAATTATCAATAAATGACTGAGTAGGATAATAATCAAATATATTAGCAAATATGTCAAAAATTATTTTATTAACCATTTAAATAATTATAAATTAATTGATTTAACTTTATATCTCTATCTTGGTTTTATATCTATCTTGTTTATATCTCTATATCTTGAGATACACATAATAAATTATTAACTATAAATGTCTCATGACTATTTGCTAATATAATATCCCATACTCTATCTCTAATAGAAAATTTCTCTAAATAATATTTTATATGTTTGTTATCATCATTTTCAGAATAAACTATATTAATCCAACTACACAACATATTGATATATTCCATTGAATATGGCTTGTCCAATTTATCAGTATATTTCAAGGCAAACGATATACCATGCTTAATCCCTTTTATATAATCCTTCCTAGTTGGATTTAATATATCATCATCGAGAGTTTTATTTGCTACAATATTTAAAATAGTAGAAGGTATACTTTGTTTGTCTATCTTATATTTAATTAAACATTTACCCTCCATAATCTCTATATCTCTAATACAAATAATAGAAGATAAACATCTATTTAAATGTTTAACTGCTGTTAATTGTGTATCAGTTTTAACTAGTAACATCATATTTTTTTCAGATATCATTCCAGCTAATACTAACAAACCTAAAACAAACCCATATTCATATGTAAAAGATACTTCATTATTTATAGTTAATCCTGTCCATTGGATAATATTTCCAGAAGGAATGATTATTTTATCATCATCATTTGTAATTATTTTTTGATCCTCAGAAACAATTATTGGTTCATGCCATGCTTCTGTATGAATATTTATTATTTGTTTTCTACCTGCAAAACGTACTTCTTTTACTTTTATAGGTTTACCTTCTTTATTAATCAAATAATCTGCTGGTGTTATATGATGAATTGTACGGTATTGTCCTGATGCTAATAATAACTTGCAATCTCCTGTTAAACTGTTTTTAATTTGTAATCTTCGTTTCAACATTTTTGTAATTAAACTCTATTTGATGATAAGATGAGTTTTTCTTTCCTTGTTTAAATCCGTGATTTAAACTTTTTTGGTGGAGTTATAGAATTAATAAGATTTTTATCTGTTGTATAAATAAAATGGGAGCATCAACAAGTACACCAGTACAAACTGATAATGCTGGAAATGTCAACGCAGATAAATTTACAATGGAGATTGTATTAGATCAAGGAGTTAAAAAACAAATTGATAAATTGAGTGAATATGTGTCTATGTTCAATTCAAATGATGTGAAACCACTTTTACAAGTTATTGATGATTATAAAATGAATCTTGAAACTTCAACAGGTAAAAAATATGAACTAAATAATGTTAAAACATTCGTAGGTAAATTCCATCAAGAATTATTAGATAAAATTGCCAAAGATTTTCCTACAATGAGTGAATCTGAAAAACAAATTAAACTAAGCGAAAAACTTAAAGATAAATCATTACCAGACTATCTTAAAAATATTTATGATAACAAACTCAGTGAATTACGCGGCGAAGTCATGAAATCACCAATTGTTGTAAAAGATGCTAAAATGACCCAGAGTATTGATCGTATTTTTACAGATATTACTGGATTAAAATCAAAATATAAATATTTTGAATATAAATATATTCAACTCAATCTATTCCTTATTGTATTTATTCAACATACATATAACACTATGGACAAATTTATTAACACTGTATTAGCATATACTGTAACTAGAGATACTTCGCGATCTGATGCTCTAAGAGAATTGATTAATCTACTTTTAGAAATTATGAAACAAGCAGAACTTAATATCGATCAGAAAGATTTTGAATCTATTGAACAACTCATGTCTGTTGTTGAAGGCTCTATTAAACAAAAACAAGTTGCCCTTGGTGAAGCCGTTGAAAAAGCACGTGTTGAAGCTCTAGATGAAATGCTTAAACTAGTTATGACTCATCATGATATGTTTAGTGACAAGGTTGCTCAAGATTTTGCTGCACCTCCATCTGACGAATTCTATCAAAATTTTTCAGTAAGACAGAGTCAAGGAAACAGTCAAGGAAACGCTAAACTACCACAATCATCAAGAACTAAACTTTCAACGACACCAACAGTACTCCCACCTGACAATAAAGGTAATAGTCAATTCGGAGGTTTTGTAAGAGATCATTCTGTATTTCCACAAGCATTTTACAAACTATAAACTTTTCTATTAAAATATAAAATATTCTCTTAAATCAAATTTAAATGTATTAGTGTATTTCTGTTTAGTGTATTAGTGTGTTTCTAGTGTATAAAAATATACATATCCACGTTTTATGTATTGGTATACACTTGATTCATCTAGTTTAGATACAGATAAATCATCGATATGATACCATGTTTTGTCTGGATGTTTGCAAATTGCTGTATAATGACCTCCATGAAAAGATCCATGGTGAATTGCTATACTTGTTAATTTATATACACACCGTTGTTTTGTAAGTGTATAATCACTAATATCTATTTTATCAGGAATATCAATCATCTTTTCATTTTTTTGTAAATTTTTAGTGAATCTTTTTAAAGATAAAATTAAAATTTTTGGATTTCTCCATAATTTTGTCGTCTTTTTACTTTTACATATACACTTACATTCATCGCATTTCCATTTAGTAGTATTTTCGTCATCGTTTAATAATTCTTCTTTCATATATTCATTTATACAATCTGTTAAATTATTTGTTCTATCATTAATAGGTAACATCATCGTCATATAAATTTCATAGTTATGAGTTATTTTATAACAATTACCACATACTATTTGCATAATAGATTGACCATATAATAGATCAACTATTTCACTGTATTCTTTACCTACACCAGTTAACCATGCTGAATCCATCTTGAATCTTTGAATATCATAGAGTACTGTTGTTGAATAATTATTTCTCTCTATTAAATCTTGTTTTGTCATTTTAACATCATAACAAATATCTGTATTCAATTTTGCAATGAAGATTGACAAGAATTCATTTATATCATTCTGTTGATGAATTTCTAAGAAATCAATATTCTGTCTTACTGAATTTAAGAATTTTCGAGGAATTAAACTATTCTTGTTTATCCATAAATCAATATATAAATCTCTTAGCTCATTTATTAATGTATTATCATTTATCACTTTTCCATGTGATTCAGCTTCTTTTTTATATTTAGCAGATAGTACAAATTTTAAAAACTCTGTACAATAACCCATACATTGAATAGCTGTATTTAAATAACATGTTGCACCTAAATTAGCTAATCCAGTTTTACCCTTGTCAGTAAAAAAAATATCATCCATATTATTTGATATTATAAATACGATTTTCTTTATATTTATATAAACCACTCAATATAATCATTTTCAATATAATCATACGTATGTGGATTTGGTGAATTTGTATGTGGATTTGTCATGAACATAATTAGTAAAAACAACAAAACTACAAAATGTTTATTCATTTTATAAATAGCAAAAGAACTTTTTAATCTGATTTATTACACAAATTTTAATTAATCAAATTATTCAAATTTGAAATAATCTGTTATAACTGTATTCTTATTTCTTTTATTAGCCAATCTAATTAATATTGGATCAAATAATAGTTTCTTAACCTCATCTTCTTTCAAATCATTCAATCTGTCTTTAACCTTTTTCATATCTCCCTCTTTCTCTTTTATTAGTTTTTTACGTACTTCTTCAAAATGATTGCTGGCTTTTCTATATCCATCTAGATTCTCTAAAGTTAATGCATACAGTTGTAATACAGGTTTCATTATCTGATTTGTAATATAGAATTCATAATCTGGTTTCAACTTTTTATCTCGAATATAATCTGGATGTTCGATGCGCTCACCTTGAAGCATTTTCTTACCTTTTTTTTCATCTACTTGAATATATACAAAAGGAATACGATCATTGACTTGGGGTTTATTACCTGGATCTCTTTCTCCCATTCTTTCTGCTAAAACCTTATGAGCAATCTTATCAGGATCCTTATAATCTGAACGTAATGACTTAGTAATAATCAAGTCCTCTAATGGATATTTACCGTCAATTAAATCATTCAAAGATTCTTTCAAGAATTTCAAAGATTTTTTAATATCTTGTTCATTCAAAATAATATCCAAAATCCCGCCGTATATTTTTTTCACAATATTCGCATTATCACGTCTCTTTAATACAATACCCATACTTGTCATTTTACAATGTTCGTCATCATTCTCATATTTATTTGCACAATAACGCTTTTTACTGAATAATATAAATGGATAGAATGTTTTTTCATACTCAGCATCATGAGGTGGTTTTAGAAATGGTTTAAACTTTGTAGAAAGTTCCTTCGCTACTTGAATTGACGGCATGATAGCTTCCTTGCCTTTTATGGGGTTCCCAAGAGCATCTTTCAGTGGTAACTTGATGAAGCAGGAATCGGTATTGTGGACTATTAATTTCCCTACTCCTGCTTGAAAATGATTATTTTCAGTAGTATAATCATATACATAACCATCATATGATATTTCATGCATTTTTTTTATTTTATATGGATTTTTCCTCTGTGTTCGTTTTGTACATGTGATTCTATATATGTGTATTTTATCTTTTCGTGTATTTATTGATACACTATAACCAATTGATTGAGCTAATAGATAAATACTAAATGCTGATATTTGCGATTTTTGATCAATTCGTGTATATCCATTCACATCTTTATCACCATCAGCATCATACAAACCTTTCCAGAATGCCTCCCTTACAGATAATTTGGAATTTAAAATACTTAATGGTACTATTTTATGATCATCATAATATGCAAAGTTTCTATATTTTTCAATAAAGTTCTTTAATAATCCAGAATTATTAGAAGGAACTAATTTATATACACCTGAACTATCTATCGTATCTAATATTTTCCATTGTAATTCTGGATAAACTTTTTCACACAAATCTTTATAAATATTTTGCAATGGTATTGAAGAATTATTAATTGCCCATGATCTCTTCTTTCCACTTTTACAATTATAAATACCACAACTTCCATCTCCCATAAACATACCCATTATACGGGCTTCTTCTTCTGAAATATTATTAATATTTTCTTGAAATACTGGAAAATCCATATGCAATAATTCGTCACCAATATTTAAATTTTTTGGTGAAACCTCTGTTTTATCTGGTCTTAATAATGAATGATCATCTGTAACATCTACAACACCTATATGTGTAAGTATCCTATAAATTTTTTTATGACTACATAATTTATGTCTGATTACACGTTTTAATTTAGTCCAACCGTTATCAGACCAAATTTCAATGTTTTCAATTTCACATGACTCTTTATCGCTTTTCCCTGCTTCTGTACATTTAATCCAATTATTCTTTCCAAATAGTTCTGGTATTTTTTCTATTGTTTCGATATATATAAGACCATTTACTTTAATAAGAGATGGTGTATAACCCGTAACACTATCCCCATACACTACCTCTGCATTATAATGTTTTTCAGCAAAGTCCTTCACCATATAAATCATTTTTCTACCAGTCGCGGTTGTACAAGCCGCAATCTCTTTAAGATAAATAGCACTTGTTTTAGCTCCACATTGACCATATAAACTATTTGCAGTTACCTTGTACGCAAGTTGTAGACCATCTAATACTGCTTTCTGAAAATCATCGTAAGTATCATCCATAGATTCAATATCATCTCTTTGGATCTCTGTTGATTTATTATTTAAACAAGTTACAATTACTTTTGTATCTGATTCTTTAACTAATCCTGTATAACTTTCTCCAGTTTTTGTTAATACTGTCTTGAATTCGATCTTTTTCCTAGTCTCTTTTCGTTGCTTGAGTAATTTCATTAGAATCTTCGGAATAGTACCTTTTTCACAATTTGGAAATTGTGCAAACCTTACTACTTTTTCACCCTTTTTAATTTTTTTATCATCTACTTTCTCATACACATCATAAGATATATCCAAATATTCATATCCTTCCAAGTTATCATACTTTGGATCTAGAATAATGCTATCATGAGATAAATTCTCACTAATCATACTAGAAGGATATAGTGACGCATAATCTAAAACTGAAATAGGATCGTCGATATAAATTCCTTCTTTAGGTTCTAATACAATCGCACCTTCATACCCATCATCATCTACATTCTCCTCATCGTCATCTTTAATATAATTATTTAAAGTCGGAATCAAAAAGTCAAATACACGACATTCTTTAGCCACTAGACTGAAAATCTTAATTCCTTGCCCTCGCATAAAGATATATGACAAGGGTACATTACATACGTTACTCATACCAATATTATTTGCCAATATCTCTAGTTTCATTATGAGATGATTACAAAGTGCACAGTCCTGACAACAGTAATCCGCAATAATTTTTCGATCAGCTGAAGATCCCTTCTGTAATCTAAAGATATCAGATGGATGTACATCGTGTTTGTTCATTTTCATAAAATGATTCGCAACAGCATCTAGTTTATAAGAATCTAACTTGTGATCACGTTGAACTACCTTCATAACATCAATCAAAACTCTACCTTCCATGTCAATGTATTTTAGTAAATTATCTCCTAATGCCGAAGATGATAATTCTTTTTCAACATATTTACTCCTATGATCCATAAATCTACCTATCTTCATAAAATCATTCAGAATACCTAATTCTTTTGCCCTATCATGTAGATAGGACATATCAAAACCAAATATATTATAGCCTGTAATTATATCTGGATCCAATTTTAAAATTAGTTCTCGCCATTTTAACATAAGTTCTTTCTCTGTATCACATGCTATTACTTCAACATTATCAATTAGGTCACATGTTCCAAGCGTTAAAATAAATCTATTACAACACTGTTTTTCTCCATAAAGATGAACTGTTGTTCCTATTTGAATAATAGGATCACCTTCCAATGGTGGAAATAATCCAATCCATGTTTCATTTCCTGACTGATCAGAAACCTCATATTCTCCTAGTTTTTTCGTTAAAGCTTTTAGAATAGCATCCTTTGTAGATGTATTTATTTCACCTTCTTTTTTATAACCAAGTTTACCTGATAAAATGGCTATTATATCGTCCATTGATTTTTTTAATTTTAACTCAATATCTGAGATATTAACATGATTTTTTGTAAAAACCTTACTTATTTCTCCAGGTTCTGTTTGGTTAAATATTTTAAGGATTTCATTGAATATAAGTGACTTGATTTCACTTGGATCTTTCTTTTCTTTATTTTTTAGATCTGAAAAATACTGCGTCAATTCATAAGCAGTCTTTTTATATGTTTTTTTCGCAACTGGAAAATCCCCATGACTACTAGTACACTCCAAATCAAAACTAGCCACTACAAGTGGTGCGATTTTTTCTTTGAGGGTTTTAGATATAGCTGTCCATTCACAATTTATATCAATCTGACAATGTGTTGGAATAATATGTGAATTTGTTTCATATTGTCCTTTCTTTATTTCTACCCAACCGGTTGGTTCTATGTCCCGAATATGCATCATACGTAGAAAGGGTTCAATATTACTCTCGTATAACTTGAATTTTATAGCATTCCTAGATAACCCTGAAATTTCTACTTTTTTTGAAAAAATCCGAGTAGCAGATTTAAATGCCGCTAGATTTTTAAATTTCAATCGAATGAAATTGAATTTTTCATTATTTGTAAAACCCCAAAAATCCTTCTTTTTAACTACCGATACATCGAGCAAAGATTCTTTTAATTTCCAAGGTAGTCTTGCGACTAAAAATTCGTGTATATTTTGAACTGTTGATCTTGTAACAGGAAACGGAGATTTTATATAAAAGAATGGAGTATAATTAAGTAAATTCACAGATACTGATTTACCATTTTCTGTGACACCAAAAACTTTTACTAGATATTTTTCTCCTGATTCTTCATCGTCTCCATAATCATAATCTTCGGCAAACCAACTTGATATTTGAAACACAAGATCATGATTATCTGGATCAAGTTGGACTTTAGTTTCTCCCCGAAAAGTCATTTTAGTAATTCCATTTAAAGTATTTTTAAATGGCTTTCATCAAATTTTTTTATAGCAAATTAATAAGACAATTATGATAACTTTCTTGGATTTCTTTATTATATTTATTATCATTATCATATTATTCCTCTATATCAAGAGCTTCTATGCAGAAGTAACTTATGTAAAATCTACTGTGGATGGACGTAATTATTTAGTAAGAAAACTAAAAGATAAACAACAAGCCGCAGATATGTTAGCATCTATTAATGCTGATCTACAAAAATTAATTAACCACTTAGTTGCCAAATATCCCGATAAAAAAGAAATTAAACAATTATTTGAAAATTATAATCCAAATAATATCAGCGAAGGTAGCGCTCAATCTGGATATACAAGTTATTCAGTAAATAAAGGTGAACGATTAATTTTATGTATACGACAAAAGAATTCTACTGATTCTTTTGTAGATAAAAATGTAGTCATGTATGTCGCTGTTCATGAATTAGCACATCTAGCTACAGAAACTATTGGTCATGACCAACCATTTTGGGACAACTTTAAATTTATATTACAAGAAGCCGTAAGTATCGGCTTGTATAAAAAAGTAGATTTTGCTAACAATCCTGCTCCATATTGTGGATTAAAAATATCAAATAGTATTATTTAATTTGATTTGTCTAGATTTGTCTAGATTTATCTATATCTATTATCTAATCAATAGATGTGCACACCATCCAAAACAAGTTGTAATATGCATTAAAGCATGCCAAAATTTAGCATTTTTGTTTTTGTTTTTACTATGGGCTTTTTTATAATAAATGAAGGCTGTATTCATTGTCATAATAATTGGTAAAATACTTTTACCATTTTTTTGAAAAAGAGAATCAAGTACAAAAATAGTACCGATTGTATGAGCTGTTCCTACATCTAATTTTCTCACGAGTTCATTTTTACTTCTAAGAACATGATTCAATGTACTTATAGATGTTAGTGTTGTTGCCATTACTTTATCACGTAATATCTGTTTTTTATGTGCAATTATTGCAGGTATTGAGAATAATATACTTGTTACTACTAGAATCATTATTTAACATATTTACTTATATCATTTAAGTATTATTATCTTTTATTGCTTAAAAATACAATCGGATAAAAAACTTCTAAATGATTAATAATAATGAAGGATACTATTTATAAAGTAAGATTATGGTCATCTAACATAGCAAAATATACTTTTATATTTATAGGCAAAATACCTACAGATGACATTAAAAATATATTTGACAAATTCGAGGAAAATGCCCTTTATAAACCCAAGATAACAGAAACAAAATTACTAGATAAATTTTTTGATAATTCTTCCTCTTGGAAAGATATTGTCAAAGATTTTACAAAAAAAGATAATGTTAAATTTTTAAATTATTCTATAAATGATGATGATAATGTCAACATTGTTTTGAAAAAAATACTAGTATATCTTAACAAATATTTACCCTCTATAAAACGAACAGAAGATTTATATTTATGGATTAATAAATCTATTACACGTAATTATGTTACTGATTTAGCATTGATTAATAATTGTTTTAAGAAGGATAATAAATTACGTTTAGATTATTTCCAAAAGTGTGTTAAAAATTATTATAACGAAGAATTAGAGATTATACAATCTACAGATGTATCTACAAATGTATCTAAAGATGTATCTAAAGATGTATTAATTGATAAACATGATGCTATTAAAATGCTAAGTAAATTAAATAAAACTGTTACAGTATCTGAGCCTATATTATTCAAATATGTATATGAAGGTTTTTTTGAACCAATTAATTATAATCCATTAACAGTTACTGATAATAATGATTTTATTAAATCATTCGCAATTAATTCGTTGGCTTCGTTAACTATAGGTTCATTTATAAATCAAGGCGAAATCAATACATTAGAATTAATTACTACAGATAATTTCAAGAAAGATTCTGATTTACTTGATTTATATTTTCCATATAGTAAAAAGAAAACTCAAGATTCGTACTCTAATGTTGAATCATTTATAAAACAATTAGATACTATTGAAAATGAAATCAATAAATATGCATATACACATACATATAAAAGTGATAGTTATGTAACATTTCTTCAAGTAAGAGGGAACGAATTTAATTTTAATAAAAAAGTAAATTTAAGTATTTTATTTGAAAAATTACATACTGATACGAATCTAGGATTTATAAAATACAAAACTAATAATAATGTGTTTTACAAAATTGATAAAGATTCATTATTAAAAATTCCAAAGAAGAATCTTGAAAAATGGACATTTTATAAAGCTACATATGCGAGTACAGGAAAATATGTAAATTCTAATTTTATAACACTTAAATTTTATTATGGAGTAAAATCATTCTGTACAGTTACAATTTCAGATACATTAAGTATTGATATTAAATTTAATACAGGTATTGATGAAAAAAATACACTGAAACGTGTAGATACATTCATTAAGAATACTATTAATCCATTTATTACCAATAATCTTCAAAAAACATATCCAGATTCTTTAGTACCAGAATTGTCTATAGATTCTATTAAAATTTTGAACTTGGTTACATATAATGTTATAGGTCTAGAGAAAAAAACTGTAAAGTTTGACAACATAAGTGAAATCGTAACATCTAAAATGTACCCATATTTTAGTATTATTCAAAATCCTGATAAAAATATACTTCATCTGCAATATAAAAAAGTTGATAATTATGTGAAATATGATAATATTCAAAACTTTATTACCTTTAATTTTGGATTACCTAAAGATGTACTCGTTGCTAAATTAATGGAAACGTTTGTAATGAGTAAAGATGAATCTGAGAAAGAATATGAAAAATGGTCGAGTAAAAATGATGTTGAATTTATGAATCTTGGAGATGTTACAAAAATTAAACCTAAAAATGATAATTTTGTAAATATAAAACTTAAGGTAAATGAAATTATCGATACAAAATTTATTATTACAGGTCTTAAAGATTTTCGTACACAAGACCGTATTATGTCCTTAATTCAAACACTTCTTGATATGACAAACCAAAAAGTTATACAAAAAAAAATAGATATCAAAGACTTTGATAAACAGATGTTTGAGATTGATACAAAAAAAGAAGAAGCTGTTAAATTCAGTGATATTAAAGAAAGTTTAGAAAGTGAATTAGATTTTGATGCACAAGAAAACGAAGAAAATGAAGACGATTTTGATCCTGATTTTTTAGCATTAGAAATGGAATTTAATGCTAAAGATAAATCTATTCAAGAAGATAATACACCTCAAAAAATAGAAAAACAAGACAAAGAATCTACACTAGAAAAAGAAACCAAAGAATCTTCCCAGGTTAAAAAAGGAAAAACTCCTGGTCCTGTGTTGGGTATTCTTAAAGAAGCTGATAAAAATTTATTCGAATATGATGTTCCTAAAGGTAAAAAAAGAACCGATTTCCCTTCATTATGTGGATGGACTGATACACGCCAACCTATGGTAATAAGCGCATCTGAAAAGGAAAAAATAGATAAAGAATTTCCAAAAGCATATGATGGTTTTGTTCATACTGGTTCAACAAAAGAAATTGCAAATAAAAATTTTTATATATGTCCAAAAATCTGGTGCCCAAAAAGCAGAGTTGCACTATCATATGAAGATTATACAAAATTAGGTAATAAATGTCCATATCCAGAGATAGATGAAGAACCTGTATTATTCAATAAGAGTTATTGGGGTAAAGATGATGAAAAAGCACTTACAAGACCTCATTATGTTGGATTTTTAAAAGACTCGACTCATCCAAATCATCTCTGTTTACCTTGTTGTTTTAAGTTACCTACAAGCGATAAAAAAAGTAAACAACAACAATGTGTTAGTAATTTTAATTCTGAAAAAAAGGTTGAACAGAGCGCAAAAGATAAACAAGATGTAATTGGAAATGAAAAATACATCAAAGGTGAAAATTATTTTCCATTAGAACCTTCGAGATACGGATTATTACCAAAAGAACTAAATGATTTATTAGGTGGATCTAAATGTGGAAGTCGTCATGATGGTACAGGATTAATGGAAACTAATGCATCTTGTTATCTACGCAAAGGGATATCACATAGTAATCATTCATTTGTATCATGTATTTTAAATATCATTTCAAAAGATTTACCAAATACTATTAAAACACCTCAAGATTATATTAAATACATCGCAAATACAATTACAATCGATAAATATTTAGCTCTAGAAAATGGTAAAATTATTAGGATGTTTATAAATTCTTCATTTGATATTCATGTACAAGAAAATTATAAAGAATTTTCTGAATGGTTTTTAAAACAATCATACTATATCAAGAACTTTAGATTATATCCCATTGAACAAGATATTAAAAAGAATAAATTTTTTGACAAGAAGAACATGTCTACTTTTAAAAGCGTTATAAGAGAATTTATGATATACAATTCATTTAAACATTTTATACTTTATTTAAATGATGATTCTATTCCAAAAGATCATAAAACATTATTAGATCTTATTAACATTGAGATTCAATATCTTAATCCTTCTAGAATTCATTTTATAGTTATTGAAGTAGATCCAAAAACTAATAAATCTGTAATATTATGTCCATTTAATAGACATGTTAAAGATTTCATAGATATTAATAATCCATTTGCATTTATCATTAAAAATAATGAATACTATGAACCATTATGTGCAGTGAAATTTATTGGAGATATTTCAAGTTCAAGTGATTTATTATATAACGAATCATCATCTCAAATTCAACATATTATAAATATTTATAAAAATAATTGTGGAGTTCAAGATAATAATACTAAAACTGGCGAATCTATATCTTTATATCTTGAATCACAAGGATATAAAACAAAACATTATGTACTCGATTTTGGATTCAGAATTAGAGGAATATTATTAACTAATAATCTGTATATACCTTTTAAAGAAAAGCTTGACGTTTTTAGGGTAGCCAATAAATCTTTTGTTTATTTTAATCATATAGTAGATTTCAAATGTCTACTTAAAGAAAAACAGATCAGAGATATATTCAAGAGTCTGCAAAAATACACTTCTGATGAATATTATTCAATTAAAGAATTTTTATATGATGAAGAAGATGATATGTACACTGGTCTTGTATTACATAATAATACTATTGTCCCATTACATACCAATAAATATCATGTAACTTATCATATATTCGAAAATGATTTAGAAATATTTATTCAACATCAAGTTGAAGATAAAAGAGCTAAATTAATGAAAGTTATTAAAGAAAATACTATTGCATTTGATGTATTCTTTCAAAGTGTTTTAACTTATATGAATAATAATGAAAATATTAAAAAAGAAATTGAATTTTTAATGAATAAAAACAATCCATTTCCCAAAAATTACAAGAGAAAAAGACTTATTCATATACTGAATAAAATAAGTAAAGAAGTAATAATTAGTGCAAAAAATACAAAAGAAGCCGATGTCATAGATTCTGTATGTAATTCTTCAAAAGCTGATTGTATTTATCCTTGTGATGTAACAAATCAATCTTCATGGAATAAATGTCTATTAGGAATACCTGATGAATATATGAAGAAATTTACAGGAAGAATGATTGAAACGTTACTTTTAGGCAGATTTACATCATCTACTGCTACAAAAATATTCTTACCATCTGCAAATGAAGTATTATTAGATCAACATGATATTAACAATAACAAGATAGAAGAATTAGTAGAACATCAAGCAAATCCATTTAAATTATTATCAGAACGTTTAGAAGATATGACAGACTCTTTATTTATAAGTGATAAAGTATTACCAGATCCAAAATTATTAACTAGATTATACATCAAAGACGACTCTAAATTTACAACAGTACCTGTTATATGGAGAAAAATATTAAAAGAATTTGATACTCTTGATAATAATGGTTTTAATTCCATGATGTTATATTCAATATTCTTAAACTTAAATGAAGTAGTTAACCCAAGAAAAGAAATAGATTTAACTATGATGAAATCTATAATAAAAACGAGAATCATTCATGATTATTCTCAAAATGAACCAGCACTTAAAGACCTATTTGAAAATGAGAGTTTCAAAGTATGTATAAAATCTTTACATAAAATTACAAAGTTACTTACGAAACCAAATATTGATATATGCTTAGATGTTGTAGATTCTATTAACTATGTCCCATCTTTTTATGAGCTTAAGATATTAACAGATATAGTCGGTATAAATGTAGTTATTATAGGTAGAAAAACCACATCAAACCCGGATGGTATCGAAGTTTATGATTCAAAGTCGCCTTTTACAGTTATATTCCTACATTCCTATGATAGAGTCAATAAACATGATAAGTTTGAATTTTTTGTTAAAAATAGAAAAACAATTTTATTCAGGAAAAAAGACCTACCTGAGGACTTTATTAGAATAACTGAAAATAAGAAGAAGATTTTTGTTATTGATATTGAAGAACCTAATTCTAAGTAATATACTAAAATACTAGAGCTAAGAGACTAGAGCTAGAGCAGCCTTCATCTTCTTCTCAATTTCAAGAAATACGGTATTCATATAATTTTCCATCTCTAGAAGAACTTTATTGATTTTTTCAACTTTTAGTTTATCAAAATTTTCAACTTTTAATTTATCAGAAGTATTATCAACAATATGATTTTCTGTTACCATAATCTCCTGTTCTACATCATTATCATCCTCTTCATAATCTTCAGTAATACTCTTATCTGATCCATCATCTGATCCATCATATACTGGAGTAGGTGGAGGAACCTTGTAAGCATTTACCCACTGCATATCTTGAATATAGATACTACGTCTTGGTTCTTTTGCTAGTTCTGATACTTCCTTAAGACGATTAATTACGTCAAGTTTCCCAACACTTTCTACAGCCTTAATTAAAGCATCGTGGCGACGCTCACCTACTTGCATACTACTATACCCATAATCTCGTAGACGAACTACAAGTTCCTTCTTTTGTTGGACGTTTGGTTGTTGAACTACTTGTAGAGTTTTTAACCATTCAAGATCATTTTGCATATTCGGTGCACTCTCAGTATTATTTTGAACATTCAGATCTGTAACAATTGACAGACGATCATATACAGCATTCCAACCACATGCATTTACTGCATCTGTCAGAGCAGCATGTCGAGTTTGTTGGTTGCTATAGCTATTGTAGTAGAAATCACGAAGATGAACTTGGTTTGCCATTTGATTTGATAATGTTAAAGTTAATAGTAATCTAGTCTTGTCTTATTCAAATTTTTATTTGTTTTATAATAAAAATT
>JACCEC012402574.1_pt1 | contig 24215 bp, 17 predicted proteins | sample 7450121 | NCBI WGS metagenome assembly JACCEC01 (sample SAMN15323455, study PRJNA562643) | freshwater metagenome | isolation source: river surface water | place: USA:Blue River Watershed | collected 2017-08-18 | reverse complement strand
GAAATCCAGATGGTTGTTGTGGTGCAAATCCATGGGGTTGAGCATAAGGTGACATCATATGTGGTTGTGATGGAAATCCAGATGGTTGTTGTGGTGCAAATCCATGGGGTTGAGCATAAGGTGACATCATATGTGGAGGTTGACCGTATTGTGGTGGAACTACAGGTTGTTGACCATAAGGTGGTGACATAATATTTGGTTGTGATGATTGTTGTGGTTGTGCATGACTTGCCATACTTGCATGACTCATCATATTAGCTCCTCTGCCACGACCCATACCAGTGGCATCGCCACGACCCATACCAGTGGCATCGCCACGACCCATACCAGTGGCATCGCCACGACCCATACCAGTGGCATCGCCACGGCCCCTACCACTGCCATCACCACGACCCCTACCAGTGGCATCGCCACGACCCCTACCAGTGGCATCGCCACGACCCATACCTTTAGTTTGATTATGTGGGTCGCTCTTTAATGTTACACAAACCGGAACAGTCTGTAATTTTTTGTTGGTTAATATATCTTTATAAAATGAGTCTTGGTCCTTGCCTTTGGGAATATCACCTTCAAATCCAATTATATCATACTTATTAGATGAACAACCATCAACCCATTGGTGGATTTCCAATAAATTAGGACTTGCAGCTAGTGACTCAACACTTATATCACCACGCGGTATTTGGTTAACAAATAAGTTATAATATTTGGGTTTTGCATCTCTTTCATGCACTGTTATTAACAACACTGGCATAATATTACCGGTGGGGGCTTCTAGCAATATAATTTTGCATGAGGTTCCTCTGAGTTTCTGCAAAATGGATTCTATAAATTGGTAAAGTCTATCATCACCAATTATGCCTTTTACATGATCGTGGAAAAACCCTTTGCGGGCATTATCAAATATATTTTTCCGTATAGCATCTTCCTTGGACATTGTAGGATTTGTTGCTTTTTTAGTAGATTTATTTGATGCCGCTGCTCCGGGACTTGCTTTTTTAAGCGTGCCGTTTGCAGATGCAGCTGCCCCTGTAGACTGTGTTTTTAATTTTATTAATGCTTGTTTTTGCATTTCTACTAGTTCTTCCCAAAATTTTGAACCATATATTTCTGTTATTTTTTCCTTACTAAAATCAAATTTGTCTTCATCAGTTTTTGCATTTTTACCATTAGAATTTAACCAATCAAAAAATTTTTTTGCATGTGAATTATTTGTTTGTATTGTAAAATAGTCAGTAATATAATCCTTTAATAATTTTTTATCAGAATTAATTTGTTCTTGGTTTTTGTTTTTATCAAAGTTTTGTTGTATTCGTTTATATGTAGATATAATATAAGGTATAATTTTTGTTTTTAATTTTTCATCTGTTGTTTCTGTTTCTGTTTCTTGTTGAGTTTTTGTTGCAACAAATTTTAGTGTAGGTTGTGAAATACTACTACCAGGATTGCCATCTTCCAGTATATATTCTTTTCCATTAAAAATATACTTTATCTTAGTATTTTTATGTTTATACACGTCTCTTGCAAATTTTTGATATATTGCAATATATAATAAAATTCTGGGATAAAGTTGATCATTTCCTTTTATTGCTGTTATAAATTCTTTATATGTCAAGTGATAGTATCTATTTTTGCCTTCATTATCTGGTATGGTGTTGGTAAATTCTGCACATAATTTTAAAGCTATATTGATAATTTTTTCAACATTTGTTATATTAAAACCATAAATTTCCCAAAGGTATAATTTCTTTGCAATAACAGAGTCTATATTATATAATCTGTATATAGTGCCTGGAAAATCTCTTTTTAATTTACAGTCTTTACCTATTTCTATTTTTAGCACCCCATTTAATTTAAATAATATATCGTATAGTTCTTTTATTTTTACTTGTTCTTTTGCAGTTATTTGGTCGATAGGCTTGTTTATTTCTTGTAAATCAATATTAAGTAATTTACGTTCTATTTTGGATGCATTAATATTGTAATAAATATTGTTTTCTATAAGATAATTAGGGTTATAATCGGCAAAATAATTATTTCTAACATTAGCAATTTTTTTTTTTTGTATTGATTCTTCAATATTTTCTCTATCTGTATTTATTATAATATTGTCTGTAGTATATTCGGTAGTAAGTAATTTATTTAAATCATCATCTTTATAAGTTGGTATAAATTCAGAAACAATCTTTTGTCTAATAGAGCTAAATAACCATTCTGTAATCTCAGGTTGTGTTCCAAATGGCTCTAACACATAATCATATTCCACATAATCTAACAAAGAATAATCGGAGGCAATAAGTATATTGATTTTACGATTTGGCATTTGCACTACACAAATAACCCATTGGTTTTTAATTTTTTTAAGTATATATAAATTTTGTGTATCATGTTTAATTAAGAAATAATTAAAGTCATCATTTGTAAGTTCTAGTTTTATTTTATTTGTTGCAGATTTGTTGGTAGATGTATTTTTTTTTTGTTCGTTTTCTTTATTTATTGCAGATTGTTTTTTAATTTTATAATACTTAAATTTATAAAGTTCGTTTTTATCATCGGTAACTGGTTGTGTATTATATATCTTATTTAAACTGTTGAATATATCTTCTGGTAACTTATCAAGTGGATCCATATTATCTAACATTTCTAATGATAAATGCCCAAGTGCTTTTTCACTAGAATCAGAATTGGATGCTGCTGCATTTGTTGCACCAGTTGCCCCACTAGACGCCGCTGCGCCAGAACTTGGGGCTGGGGTAGCACTTGAACGGGTTTCATCCTTTTTTTCAGGTGACTTTTCTTTTTTATGTAACGGTTTTTTTCCTTCGGATGTAGGACCAGATGCGCCAGGTGACTCTTCATCATCCGGTTGTTGTGGTGAATTACTAGATGCTTTCATTTTTCCCTTATCAATTTTTGATTTGAGTTCACTATCTTTCCATGGAGTAATTCTAATTATATCATCATCTCCAAATTGGTCTAATACATAATCATCTGTTTTCAATTCATCATTTGAATTAGCATATATTTTCAAATCTTTATTACCTTGAATATCTATATTTTTAATTACCCAATTTTTTTTATATTTTTGTAACACAAAAAATCCGAAATTTTCAGGTTCAATAATAAAATAGTTATTATTTATTATATAATATTGCATTTCATCAAGCCTAAAATTATAATCTTTAGAAGTATAATAATTTTGGTTTAAATTAGCCAATATATCATCGGGAAATTGTGTTTGTTTTGTGTCTATTACTTCTCTATATGATATTGTCATACCGGTTCCTGCATTACTTGCTGCTGCATTACTTGCACCTTTAGCAGTAGTATTCGCTGCGGCTGCACCACTCGATGGCACCGAGACTGCCCCCACAACAGTATCTGCTTTTGGCGTTCGGGACACTCTCTTGCCAGGAGCAGCAACAGATCCACTTCCCGGTATTGCTGATGAGCTAGTTGCAACTAGTGGAGCTTTACCAACTGGGTAGTTTTCCAATCTATAATTTGATGGCTTTTGCAATAATTCTAATTCATTAGTGCTTGGTGGCATAGTAACAATGCCGAAGATACCGGGTATTTGTTTGTCAAAGCACTGTGCCTGTCCAAGCCCAGTAATATTTTTCCCATTTTTCAAATTAAAATTATCCACATTTGCGCCCCATACATGAATATTATTAATATCTACCGTTTTCGCACGGCAATCAGAATTGTCGTCACTTTCTTTATTACCAACGAGATCAATAGTTACTCTACCACCTGACCCATTAATTAATTTTTGCACCTCATAGTCCAAGTTTTTTTTCATTGTTTTGTATTCATCACTATTTTTACCCCATGAGTCTTTTGCAAGTCCAGTTCCTAATTTGTGTTCACTACCATCTGCAGCCCCAGCAATAATTATATTTAAATCTGGGTTTGCCTCTAAATATTCTCTTAATTCTGCAAATCTGGCTTTTTGGTGTGCAATTACAGCATCAAGTTTATTTTTTAGTTTTTTAGCGTTATTAGCTGCTTTCTCTTCAAGTTTTTTCTTTTTTTCAGCAGCTTTCTCTTCAAGTTTTTTCTTTTTTTCAGCTGCTTTCTCTTCAGCTTGCCTTTTTCTTTCAGCTTCTGCAGCGTTATTAGCGGCTTTCTTTTCAGCTTGCTTTTTCTTTTCAGCTTCTAAAGCGTTATTAGCGGCTTTCTTTTCAGCTTGTTTTTTTCTTTCAGCTTCTGCTTTAGCAGCGTTATTAGCGGCTTTATTTTCGGATGGTTTATTTTTTGCAGATTTTTTAGGTTTTGGTGCTACCGGTGGTGGTGTTTTTTTTTTGATTGGTGTTGTTGCAGTTACAACATGTGCTCCAGTGGCTCCAGTAGGTGGTGTTGTAGGTTTGTTTGTGGCTCCAGGAGATGATGAGTCCCAATTTGTTGAATTCGAACTATTACTGGATTTTTTAGGAAATAATGCATTGCGTATACCATTCATACGGTTGGCCATTTCTTTTTCTAATACAGGATTACTGTTTGTTAATGCTTTGACTATTACATTTTTCTCTTCTGGTTCCCTAATAGCATCCATTTTTTGTTTTAGTGTCGGTGAGGTCCTCTCGATTTTTTTTAAACTAGATGCCCCCTTATGTGTAGTTATCGCTCCTAGTAGCCCAGGTCTACCTGTAGATTGATTTGTTGATGCTTTATTTTTTTTGTTATTTTCTGTAACTGGTGGACCTGCAGTTCCTTCACCAATACCTAATTCGTCTTTTCTACCTGTTTTCTTAAGTTTCTTAAGTAAACTTGCTGGATCAATAATACTAAATCCAGTAGGTGGGCCGGGGGGTAGGGATTTGTTTGATGGTTTGTGCGGTGTATTTTTTGCTGGCGGCCCTCCCATAACCGGTTTATTCGGTGTCGGTAGCCCTCCCATACCAGGCATCGGCGGTGGCGGTGGCCCTCCCATACCATGCGGTGGCCCTCCCATACCAGGCATTGGTGGCGGGGGAGGGTGCCCTCCCATACCAGGCATTGGCGGCGGGGGAGGTGGCCCTCCCATACTAGGCATTGGTGGCGCAGGAGGAACTTTAGGTTCAGATCCAGATCCAGATCCAGATCCAGATTCAGTTTCACCTTCAGATTCAGTTTCACCTTCAGATTCAGTTTCACCTTCAGGTTCAGGTTCAGGTTCAGGTTTAGGTTCAGGTTCAGGTTCAGGTTCAGGTTCAGGTTCAGGTTCAGGTTCAGGTTCAGGTTCAGGTTCAGGTTCAGGTTTAGGTTCTTCATTAAGTTGGTTTGTTAATTTTTGTAATTCTTGTTTTATTTTGGCTTTCCTATCATCTGCTGTATCAGGTTTGTCTAGGTCATTTTGTAACTCATTAATTTCAATTTCGATGCCAATATCTTTGGTATTTAATAAATTTCTTTTTTTATAACCATGCACTTCTAGGTATGATTTGACATTTCCTCCTCTATCCAAGTTTGGATTAGCATAATATTCTGTAATTTTTTGTTTTGTGGCTTCATATAAAGTTTTTGCTTTGTTTAATAATGTTTTTGTCTGAGCACGTGTAAGATTAGGATTGTCTCCAATTCTTTCTTCTAACGCTTGTAATTCATCATCTACTGTCCCCCGACTAGTTAGTGTGCCTCTCCAATTATATTCTCCAATATCATCCTTTTTGAACCGATTAATTTGTTTTTGTTGTTCTGTTGTAAGTTTTCCAGGCTTAGCACTTGCCGCAGATGCAGTAGCCCCTGTAGCCGCAGATGCAGTAGCCCCTGTAGCCGCAGATGCAGCACTAGTTAGTTCACTTTCAATTGAACTAAAATCAACCAGATTGTTACTGTTATAGTCTTGATAAGTCTGAACAGGCAATTTTGAATCATTTAATAAATCGGTATAATAAGCCTCAATAATACGTTTTGTGTCATCGTATATGCGTTTTGCTTTAACATTTTTCTGTTTTTTTTCTGCATCCGATAACCCCGATGCACCAATACGTTTTTTTATAGCTTCATATGCTTCATTTAATGTGCCTTTTTTATCAAGTTCAGTTTTCTTAAGTTCTTCAATATTGCGTTTCCTATTAGCTACGGCGTCTTTTTCTCGTTTCTCGGTTTCTCTGCGAGTTTTTTCTGCTGCGGCAGCTGTTTCCTTTGCTGATTTCGCGTTGGCTGCAGCTGTTTCCTTTGCTAATTTCGCGGCGGCTGCGGCTGCTTTCTTGTCTTCTTTAGCGGCGGCTTTAATATTGCACTCACGTTCACATGGTATTATTGGTCCTTCATCCATGCTTCCAGTCCCACTAGTAATTGCAGCAGCCAATAAACTGCTGTTATATTTTTTCTCTTGTAGGTCAGTATCCAATATATTTCCTGATGAAGATGAAGGATCTATGGTAGTGCGGTCAGCTTTGCCAATTTTTCTTATTATAGCAAAGTCCGCACTAAGTGAGCTATCAACTTTAAATACGTAAATTGGATAATTACCAAATGGATCTGATGATTTTTGTGCTTTAATTCTGTCCCATACATCTTCTGTTCCTCCGCCCTCCTTTGGTTTTGTGTCTTTTCTTAAAAATATTAAATACCTATCGAGCTCAAATGCATAAAATTGTTCTTTTAGAGCATCTTTATCATATGCAGATTTTCCAAAACTGGTGTTATCAATAAGAGACTCTGATTGTTCTATTCTAATTTTTTTAACTGCCGCCTGAAATGCTGCAAACTGTATTATATTAGTTAATGGTGCACGTGCTCCAGTTACAGTGACACTTTTACTTGAAGAACAACAACCGCCTATGCCACCATGTTGATGATGAAGCGGACCTTTAATAGTTACCTTCTTGTTGCCACTATTAGTATTTTTTTTTTTAGAGACAAAATATCGGCGCATCGTGTTTATATGTTTATTTATAATTATTATTTTTTAATTTTTAACAAATTTAATTTAATTTTTTTTATGAAAGTTATTTGAATGTTAAAATTAATTCAAATATATTAACTAAACAAATAATAAATATAATTCGAAATGTCACAATTACCATTATTAAATAATAATACCGATATAAGTGACATATTCCCAGAAACAAGTAAACATGAAAGTATACTTTTTTTACCTAAATCTGAATGGGATATATACTACTCCACTAAAAATAAATGGCCATATATGGTAATCCAACAACTAGGACCACAAACAGGGACAACCCAACCAGGCCAGAATTTTGTGCAAAGGTATGATCGTCCTGATCCATTTATGCCTGATCCAGCTATCCCACAAGAATATTCACTAACCCTTGCAGACTATGAAAATTATAAGAAATACGGTGGTAGTCCAGGGCATAATGCGCCGGCTGCACATCACAAAACGTCCATACCAGTCAATAATGAGACATATTTATTCAGTAATGTCACACCCCAAGAGATAGTATTCAATGCAGGGTCTTGGGTTATCCTAGAAAATTGGGTAAAAGTGGTAGCTAAGAACCCTATGCTTACTAAGACATTTTGTATTACTGGTTCCATCCCGGCACCATTTGACAGCCAATTTGGGGATAGCCAAATTAATATACCTACACATATGTATAAAATATTATTCACTAGGGTTAAGCCAGATAGAGCACCACCACACCTTGTTAAATTCGCAGGGACAACTCTATATGTTGCATGTTTTTTATATCCTAATATCCCGATTAACCCGATACCCAAAAATACTGATATCTGGCGTTATATGATAACCCTAGACGAGTTATCTGACAAAACTGGTATTAATTATTTACCTATATTTCAACAGAAAACAGGGTTTAACACCATGCCGCCGACTAATCAACGGATAATGAATCTCAGCAAATTATTCCCAATCCGGTTTAATATTAGTGAGGACTTGCAGATTCAAATGGCTAAAGCCTTGATGTATGGTGCACTGATTTATTCAGCGGACATGGCGGATTTGGAATATGCATGGGCTAAAGTGGAATCATTAGCGCCTAAATTCCGTAATTTGAAGTTCCACCGCGAATATTATGACTTAGCTAAAGCTCGTATCTCACGAGGTGAACAAGTGCATATACCACATATAGATGACACAACAGGACTCTTTTTGTCTAGATCCAACAGCAGTAACCGCACTAAAAGTATATCTAGGTCCAAAACTAAAAAGACCAATTCAAAACCTAGCACCGCTAATGTTTCACCTCTAATATAACACCTCTAAGTTTAGAACATATTAACTAATTCAACTAAAACAAAATATGTTACATAAATAAAAATAGTATATAACGGTATACAAACCTAATCATATCAAAAGATATACCTAGAATGGCCGGTTTTTTACAACTTTGCTTGCAAGTTCCTAATCTAGGAACATTGTTATTCTTTGTAATATTTGTATTAGCAGTGCCCGGATTAATAATAGGAACTGATAATTTCGAGTTCTTCAAATATTACTTCCCATTCCTAGTTATGGCAGCGGCTGCACTAACTGAAGCGGGTAGCCCCAGGTATTTTGACACCCTTTATCCAGAGCAACCCAACACACTGTCGGCATTTCTGAGCAAGAATTTTATTAATTTATTAGCCATTGTCGCGATTATGATAAGTGCTATATCTGCAAGTATGACGGATGGTAGTTTAATAACAGGGTTAGTTAGTGCAGTTATTGCATTCATGATTACATTCCCAGTAGCAGGAACTGTCATTCCTTTCCTTATACGTCAAAGTGACCGTATAATAAAAGACTCAGTAAAAGATGGGTTTAGGTTCCCTGGTAATTGGCATAAATATTTTGTTGGCCTAGTCTTCATTGTAATGTTTATGATATTGCAATTAGTATTAACTCGGCTACTATCTAAAATGATAATGAGTGCTAACTTGGCAAGCAATGCTGCCAAAAATTCAGCAATAAATGGTCGTAGTAGAAATACATCACAACAAACAGGTGCTAACAATACAAGTGGTGTAGTTACTACTGCTTAATTGAACATCGTCTATCAATAATTGGCACACAACTTCCGTCCTCATTTGGTAATAAAATACCAAGAATAAATCATTGATGTTGTGGATGACCAGCAGCCACTTTGGCAAAATTAGTTTTTTGTTTTAAAGCATATACCTAATATAAATTTTAATTTACATATTAACAATACACCGCTTAAAAAAAAAATTATACAATCACCGGTATAATTTATTAACTCACTACCGGAATTAACCGAGATGTTAAGTTACAAATATTATCAAAATACACAGTATACTAATGCTACAATTGAACCATTAAAAAAAGCTAATAGGATATTCCAATCAACAATCATGTCTATGATTAATGAATTACTAGATGAATTTAAGAATCCGATAAACCAATATCACAGTAGGTATAATATATGGGATAATATTGCAGATCATATAGATACAATTATTAGTGGTTCGGCATTGTCACAAATAGACAAATTATATATATTAAGATTACTTAATGAATTCAGAAATAAATCAGTTGTTAATGCAGGTATAGAATATTATTGTTTACGCCATATAATTAAATTACCGGTATTTAGAATAAATAAATCAATAGCAAATTTATATCAAAGAATATCCAAATATATTAATAGTTTATACAAAGATAAACATACTAGACAAACTGTTATTATTTTTGCAAAAAATGTGCATAAGGTAGGATTAATTAAGAAGGCGTATAAATCAAGGGTTATTTTAAGGACCTTATGGTGTGATATATATACATGTTACAGTATGGGCCAACAAGTATTATCAGATATAGTTAATAAATCTGATATATTAAATGCATTAAAATACGCCGTAAATAATTCATCAAATTCAGATCAAGACCCTGTTATTGAAGAAGATCCAGCCGAAATTTTATCCATAGATGATGGATTTCCTATATCAGACAGTGAATTAGATACTGAGAGTGTAGTAAGTAGTATTGAGATGGATGTAGAAATATCAATCGAATCTCAAAATACAAAGGTTGATTCACAAATTGTTATAGATGATATTCCGATTGACAGAGAATCCACAAATGATAATTACGAAGCTGAGATTGAAGAAATGGCTTTAGAACCTGACGAATGGTAATATTTAAATAAATGGAATAAATAAAGAATATAATCCACATAAATGAAATATTTAAATAATATTAGACCATTCTATTTCTTCTTTGCATTTGTGCTAGGTATAATTTATGTATATTTGATAGAACCAGGTATGAAATATATAAATAAGCATCCCACACCTGAAAATGCAAGTCAAATTATTTATCGTGGTGAAAAAGGTGAATGCTATGTATATGATATGGAGAAAGTTGATTGTCCTGAAGCTAAATCAATTAAGCAACAACCTATAGTAGTTACCGAATAATAAATCAATACAAAGAATTTAAAAATAAATGTAAAAACTAAATACTAAAACCTAATTCTAAAAATAAATGCTATTATATAAATGAGTATATTTACAGTCTTAGATACCGAAACTGGCCAAATAATGATGAGTATGATTTTGGGGTTGGGATTGGCAGCATTATTCCAACGTGTTTGTAATGATGAAAAATGTATAGTTTATAAATCCCCAGGTGAAAATCAAATAGCCGGTCAAGTATTTACACAAAATGGTGTTTGCTATAAATTTAATAAAAGAATAGTTAAATGTGAATCTTAGAATCACTGTTACATACACCCGTTATATTTTGTTATTTTTTAGATGTTTTAGTTTTAATAAAAGTTTTACACAAATATATAAGGTTGCCTGCAAATAATATAAGGTTTGTCGAATAATGTCTATGTCAACACCAATTAACCAAATACGGTCAAGGATGACAACTGGTGGTCAATCACCTGCTATGCCAGGAAATAATCCGCTAGTATATGACCCCAATCCACCAGCACCATTACATGATCCTAATCAGCTAGGCACCACATTTCCGGCACCACCACAAATGCCTTCATCTGACAATGGTGGAATGTTAGAAGATATATTACGTGAAATGGAACGCTCAAGTGCTCCTGATTCTATGGGTCAGGATCCGAATGTTGGATTAATGAATTATGCAATTAATCCAGTTAATATACCCCCGCCAATGTCTAAGCAAGCGCAAATGCAATTACAATCAGAGGCAACACATGCTGCAGCCCCCATGATGGACGCTATTGATGAAGGCATGACTAATCAACAAACTAATAATTCAAGTAGCAACTCAACTCTTGCATTATTTGGTGGCAGTGAATTAACAGGAAGTGCACTAGGTCAGAAAATTATTAATACTATAAAACCATTAATCATTGTATTCATTATAGTATTAATTTTAAGTTTGCATCAAACCAACCGGTTTTTATTCAGTTTCTTCCCACAGTTACTTTTAGAAAATGGTCAATTAAGTATATGGGCTATTTTATTAAGGTGCACAATTGCAGTAATTTTATTTTATGTTACTAGTCTAGTCTTTTAACATCTATTAAAAATGACTCATACAAATCATTTGTATTCATACCGTCCACATTGAATTATAAGCCCACCCCCTAGTGGGCTCCAATTCAAGTGAGACACTAGGTCAAGAGCGGACTTGCTCAGCTCGTCCTTGTCCTAGACACTCAAAAGACCACCCTACAGGGTGGACTTGTAATAGAGTGGCTACGGTAATAGTTTCTTACTTTTTGTGTTTGCCGTTTTAATAAGTTATATATGAATTTGGATATTATTAAAACTTAGAAAAGATTATATCTCAAGTTACAATAAAACTATTGTAATCTGACTAATTATGCCGTCACATAAAATTACAATAACTAAATCAGTATCCAAACCAGTAACAAAATCAAAAATGCTTTCTTTTTTAATACCAGTGCTTGGTATTCTAATCACGGTATTACTGGTTTACATGGTATGGGATTTAGCAACTCGTCCTAATTCATCTACAACTGAAGAAGGGTTTATTGCAAAATCCAAATCTGTTAACAAGTCTGGTAATAGTTTAGGTAAACTAAAATCTTTGCGTAAAATGAAAAAAGGTCAAAATTCAAAAAAAAGAAGTCCAAGTCAATCTAAATTATCTGAGATGAAGAATGGTAAATATAATCCAAATGATGATCTTAAAGATTATGGTATGGATGGTGACCCTAGCAAAAAAGATGACATTGATGATACTATATTGCAAAACGATAGTAAATTAGAAAAGCACTTGGCAAAAATGGGTTCTGAATTTGGGAAGGATGCGTTAGATAAATTAATGGCTAATCGTGCAAGTGGTAAGCGCGATAATTTTAAAAATGTTATAAATGAGGTTGATAATATAAATCCTGGTGCATTTGATTTAACAAGTATAGGTGGGACTATTCGTAGATATAATGAAAATTTTAATAATAGACTAAATTATGCAAAAGCAAAAAATGAAGGTGATAACTTAGAAGCAACTATGGCACAAGGTAAAGTAATATTCGATGAATTCAAAAAAATATTTTTGTTTACTGATATGTTTTCCTAGTCGTAAACCATATAGTCGTGCTGGCACTTGATATGTTTTCCTAGTCGTAAACCATATGGTCGTGCTGGCACTTGATATGTTTTCCTAGTCGTAAACCATATGGTCGTGCTGGCACTTGATATGTTTTCCTAGTCGTAAACCATATGGTCGTGCGGGCACTCCAGACGATTAGGCATCTTCCTCTAGGTTACGGATTGGCGTCTGAGCACTGATTATATAAATTGTGTTTTCAGTAATCACAATAAATTGATCTTCACTCTTGAATGTCTTGGAAATAGGGCTGGTTCGCTCATCGTCATTTTTGTAAATGACCATGTCTTCGCCATCATGCATGATGCATACACCATCTCGGCAGCTTTCTTCATAAAAGTAAAAATCGAGAGGCTTAACCAATTTAAGGCTGAGCTTCATCGCCTTCACAAGTGTTTCAGCGGAGGGAATAGGAAGACCAGAAGCCGCAGCAGGTTGTTGAGACCGAACAGCAATTTGTTGGCTTTGGCGGTGTTGATTGTTAGACGAAGACATTATAGAAGTAGCAGGTGGTATTAATAATGAAAAGGTGTATCTTATTACACATAGTATAATTTTTTTTTCCTGGTTTTAAACGCTGAACCACAAAAGAAATTCTAAAAAAAATAATTTATTAATAATAAATCAACTAACCATCATTTCTAATCAGACAAATAAATTAATATTAATTATTACACATAAATGAAATTATCGTTACCTAGTATGCCTACAATGTCAGGTGTTAAACAAAAGATGACTGGGACTGTCGCACATAACATTGTTCGTGTTATTCTAATTGCACACATCATGGCTACATCTTACTGGCCGACTGAATATATAAAGATATTCCAACATTTAGCCACTCGTATAGTTGTAGCTGTATTAGTTGTTGCTCTGTTGTTCTGGGATGTTGTAGCAGGTGCATTATTAGCTATTTTATTGGTCCTCACTATTCAGGAAGCTAAAAGTCGATCAGTAGTATCATCAGTTCTTTCACAAAGTGGTATTACCGCTCCTACTGCATCTTCTGCACAAGTTTCTGCTAAGGTGCAAAGCCAATCATGGTTATCTAAATTAACACATCTACCTGAATTACAAAAAGACTTGCAATTCTTGAAGGATAATGCACCTGAAATAAAGCGTGAATTAGTTGCTGCTGGTGTTTATGGTCAACAACAGATACCGCAAATAACAGCTTCTGGTGAACGAGTTGGTGCATATATGGACCAAATTGGTGAACTAGGTATTAGCAAACAAATACAGGCTGGTCATGGAGTAACGGTTGTTGATGGTGTTCCTAGTGTTAAAGTGAACATGGGGCAATTATCTCAACATGTTACTGGGTTTTTAGGCAATAAAGAAGGGCTCGCAACTAATTTGCCATTAAATAGTCAAGCAACAAATACGACGCCTACTGTTAATCTAGGCGTGGAATACGATCATCCTGCAAATAAAACAATGAGTGAAAACTTGAAAATACAATCAACAGGGTTTATAACTGAGAAGAACTTATTGGATGCACAATTCAATGGGGTTACTGGCAGCGATGGTTCTCAGCCTCCATGCGCAGTTGCAAGTGCATCAGGAATCTGGAATGCACAGGGTTTTGGTGGTATAGCGCGTGCTCTTGATAATGAAGACTGCCCCCATAGCTTCGTCTAATCAGCTGATTCACATCAGCTTCGTCTAATCAGCTGATTCACATCAGCTTTGTCTAATCCGCCGAATTTATCATTTTTATTATTTCATTACTCATTCCATCCAAAGTAAATAAATATTTAATAGTTTCATAATATTCAAACATAGACACATATTTATCAGCATCGATAGCAAGTAATTTATCCTCTAGGCTGGGTAATTCATTAATATGAATAACAACACAAAGCCGAGTATAATCAATAATATGTTGAAATGGTAACCAATTAACATCATTCCAAATATATATTGGAATAGTTCCTAGTTGGAAACATTCAAAAAAACGGAATGATGACCGGCCATACCCTCTAGGTGCTAATGCAAACCTTGAATTAACTGTTTCACTAATGAATATATCCTGTAATGGTTTATCAACATCGGGTTTCCAACCACCTGAATTAATAAGTCGGAAATTCGGTTTACCAGAAAGTTGATTAAATATTTCTTGTCGCACATTTGGTCGCACCGTATTGGCAGTAATATTACCTACAAATGAACAAAGCATGGTTTTTTCAGCAAATGTTTTCCTAGGTATGCTCTCTAGTGTTGCCAGGGTATCTTCATAAATCAATGGTAGTGGGTGAGTGCCTTGGGAACCGCCAAATGTTATGGTATTTGCGGGCAATTTAAGCATTGCACCGTCATCGTGTTGTATAACCGCGAAATACCCTGATTCTGATGGATTTGACGCAATCCAATCATTAAGTAAACGTTGCATGATACGTTTTTTTATTTTAAACCATCCTTGTGTTTGAAAATTAGTCCATAATACCGGTATATATTTCCGTTTCATATCGGGATTTTCAGCAGTTATTTTCCGCAAAAAGTATTCCTCTAGGTATAACCCAAATTTGAAAGGTGGATATGCATTTTTCTGTTTACAATTAAATAATGGATTTTTTAACATATTTTGTCAATCCTTGAAAACAAATTATTACTAAAGTATATTATTCTATTTCATTTTTATTTAAATCTTGGTTTAACTCGTTAACAACAGTTTCACCCGATTCATCTAAATACCATTTCCCATATTCTTGCATTTTGGCTTTTTTTATATGCCCAATAACCCAATTAAAATGAACCATCATAGGATTTAATTTATTATAGTTCTTGTAGTAATATTGTCCATTCGGAAATAAATCCAATGGTAGTTTAGAGAATTTTATATATCGTTTAATTGAATTTATATATGCTTGATCATCCCATTTAGGATTCATAGCATGTTTGATAATTTGTTTAGGATTAAATAATTTCAGAGTTCGTGAGTTTGATTTTATAAACATGAAACCAGAACACAACAGTTTATTAGAATTATCTTGCTCAGTGTCATTTTGAATAAATAAATCATTTTGGCCCATATGTTCAATTATATATTTGTAAAATTCAGAGTTATTAAAAATAATATCGCCATCTGTGTATAACACATACTTATATTTGACTAAATTCAGGTATATAACTTCTATTTTTTTAAAAGTTATTTTATGCCATGTATTGGATTTAAATGATTGAAATTCAGATGAATCATTAGATGAATCATCTAGTAGTAACACACTTTCATATCCATGTTCCTGTAGTGTTTTATGTGCTTGTTCCCCTACACAATAGCAGACTGGTAATACCGGTGAATTTATATTTTCAAGTGATTTAAGGCAATTCAGTGTGTAGTCAATGTATCCATTATTTGTTAATGTAATAAAAGCTATATTATTTGTATCCATATTTTTATCCTGTGTTTATTTAATTATATTACTGCAGTTAACTGTTTTATTATTTTAGTTATTTTATAAATTAGCAAATTAACAACTTAATATTTTAACTACTAATCATGAGCTAGGCTAGTAAAAATTGTTTAGAGATATTAATCTATAACTTGTAGTATACCGTGATACATACCTAGAGCTACAAATTATAACAAATTCAAAGCCATAACATGCCGCCTAAAAAGAATAACTTGAAATCATTAGCCAAAACCGCTCAAACATCAATTTCAAATAAAGGATATACCATCCTCAAATCTGATATGACTCCCGAACAAATCACATATCTCAAAGAATCACTGACATTCAAACCCAAAGTTATGGAAGGATATGGCAAACCGGAAGATGTCCGACCAATTATTCTATGGCGCGAGAATGAGCGGAAAATCTATATCCCCCGGTTCTTTGGGTATAAAAAGATAGGCAAACCTAAACAAGACAAACTCAATCCTGGGCAAGCAATCAACCTAGTGTTTAATGGTGGTATCCGGCCATATCAACAGGAAATCTTGTCAGCATGGGATAAACAGGCCGCCGAATGTGGTGGCGGTATCATCAGTGTCGGGCCCGGGCGTGGTAAAACTGTGATGGCTATCGCCAAAATGGTTCAGCTAGGGCTCAAAACCCTAATCGTCGTCCATACTAGTGACCTCTTAGACCAATGGCGTGAGCGTATCGAACAATATGCACCAGCTGCCCGAATTGGTGAAATCCGCGGGAAAACAGTTGCTGTTATGAATAAAGATGTGGTTATCGGGATGATTCAAAGTCTGAGTAATCCCAAGAAAGACGCGCATTATTCGGAGGAACTTTTCAAGGAATTCGGGTTCGTTATTTATGACGAATGTCACCATGTGGCGGCCGAAATGTTCAACCGATGTCTGCGGAAGACCCAATTTAAATATACAATGGGACTAAGTGCCACACCCGACCGTGAAGATGGCTTGACTAATATCTTCAAATATTACCTGGGCGACATCTGTTATAAAGACGATGCTATTCAGAAGACGACAGAGGAATTAGCTTTCGACCATATTCCAGATGCAGATGTCCGGGTTTATAAATACCTCAATTATGACCCCAAATATTCTCGGGTGGAATTGAATTACCAAGGCCGGCCCAATGTTACCACAATGGAAACTAATATAGTCAATTTCGCACCTAGAACTGAATTCGTATTATCTTTACTACCACCACTAATTGCTGAAGGCCGAAAAATAATCATACTTACTAGTCGCCGGGACCATATTGCTGACCTCCTAGAGCAAATTACACTGCTAGGTATCGCGAGTTGCGGGCCATATGTCGGGGGTATGAAATTAGAGGCCCGGAATGATACAAAGGCAAAACAAATCCTAGTGGCGTCGTATAAGATGGCGGAAGAGGGTTTTGATTGCCAGGAATTGGATACACTGATTATGGCGACCCCGAAGAAAACTAAAAAATCAATTACCCAAAGTTGCGGCCGGATTATGCGTAAATCCAAGAATGTCCGCACGAATATCCCACTAATAATTGATGTGGTGGATGTATTTAGTTCATTCGGACGATGGTTTAAACAACGCCGGCAATATTATGTCTCACAGAATTACAGGTTGGCCGAATTTGACGTTCATTGCCCGGATGCTGATTTAACTCCTAGTCTATCGGGACAAACAGGACAACCACCTGCACAACCTAGAATTGTTTGCACACAGGAACCAAAATGGATTCCGGGGAAAGCACCTGAACCAATCCCGGATGATGAACCAGAAGATACTGAACTTAATACTACACAAACCACTCAAGATTTGGCAGCTGAATGGGATTTAGATTAGAGAATATAAATCGTCCATAAAAAATGAGTTTTTTATACATACCTAGAACAACAGCAAATAATTTTGTAATGCTACGGTAATTCATTACTTTTTTGAGTCATTAACAATTTCAAATAGTTTATAGTCTGCTAATTCTTTACCAAAATTTTGTTTTATTTCCCAAACTAAGTGCTCTGGCAATGAATATTCGTCAGCTAGGTTAGCCATTAGATATTCATATTTATTTTTCCTTTGTGATACAGGGCGTTCTTCAACTTTATATATCTTAATAGCATTAGATGTGCTAAATATAATATGGTTGTTTGAAATATAATAAGGCCTGAATTTACCGTAAATATCAAGAGGAGTAAATATAAATAGGTCAATATTTAGTAATTCATGGGTTTGTAGATTATAAATATTTAATGCGCTACCTTTAGTTAATGGTTCGGGTAATCCAATATAGTATTTTTCATTAATTATATCTACCATTTTAAGTTCGGCAATCGGGGTATTAAGTGTATTTACAATTTGATAATCATCTGATTCAATAAAATTTGGGTTAATCCCGTCCCATCCATTATACTGATAAATCAACGTGCCAGCTGCGCTATTATACCTAGCATAGGATCTAAAAGATTGGGTTATCATTTGTGGGTCAGCAGATAAATTATTAATATTCCAAATAACTTTTCGGGGGCCAAACCAATTTTGACAGACAATTAGTTTATCATTTATAATATCTATTTTGTATATGGTGTCATTTAATGCTGCAATGGTATGAATAATAGTGTTTGTCAATGTATCAATAACTATTATCTTGTGCCAAGTCTTGTTTTGTTGTCCATTAATATTAATTGTTAGTTCATTATAATCATGTATAGCAATATATAATTTGCCGGAATTTTCAATAATATCATAAATACGACGCAAATTTTCTAAATGTATAGGTGGGTATTCTTCATTAGTTTTTGTATTTTTCATATAAATATTTACATCATATGTGGAATGATGTGAGTGAGGATTTTTTAGGACTTTATCTATAAGACAAATATTATTCTCGGATTTAAAAATATACCAGGGTTTATAGGTATTTGTAGGATTATCAACCGTTATACTCATAGAAGTATTTACAGGTATTATATTAATTGGAATTTGCCGAATAGTCATACCAGTGTTAATATCGGCTTCAATAATTATTCGGGTATTTGCAGGAGTTGTAGGCTCCAAATTTGTGGTGCTAGGTGGTGCTAGGTAATAAACATAATTTTGCCACACATATATAATATCGCTCTCAGCCAATGGTATCTCTGGTAATTCAATAAGTATTGGAATATTATTTTCGGCCATATTTTCTTGTATTTCAGCAGACATATTTTAATGTATCTAAGTTATCTAAGTAAGTAGTTGTGGTAAATCATATTTTTTACACGAAACAATTTTTATTAACCTAGCAACGCGTGTGTATCAACTAGGGTATTAAAAATAAACCAATCCACCTTATTTAAAGACCGTCTAACGAAACACCATCAGCTATCCTCCAAGCAAAATCTCTAGACTGAAAATTAGCAAATTCGGCAGCGATTATATTTGTATCCGGGCCGACAAGTTTTAGGTAATCAGGAAAGCACTTCCTTATCTCATTCTTTAGATGTTCTGGCAATAAATATTTGTCAGCGATTAAGAATATTATATGTTCGCACCTATTACAAATAGGTTTCCCGATTTCCATTTCGCTAAGTTTATAAATGTAAATTTCATCGTCAGTGATAATTATGTAATCATTATATATATATATAAAATTATTAATGTTGATTCTATCATATTTATATGTAGTGGAGTGTAATTTTATTTCATGTTTATGTGTATTCAAATTATATATTGATATATCACATCTAAAACATTCCTGAGCAATTCCAACATAATATTTGTTATTAATAATTCGGACATGCGTTAATATATCCATATTTTTATAATTTATTGTTTGAATTTCAGGTAACTCCATTTGTAAAAATTGTTGTAATGGACAAAATGGTAATCGTTTATATGTATAATAGTAAGGATAAATCAAGTTATTATATTTCGTAAGGCCTTTATAATTAAAATGAGCACTTTTAGCTGGCTTATACAAATCATTTAAATCCCAGATTGCTAACCATGTTCCCATAAAATCTTGAGAGCAAATAAGTTTTTCGCATATAATATTTAATTCATAAATAGTATTATTTAATGCAACTAACTCATTAGTTACTTTATTTAGTTTAAGGTTGTAAACTAATATTTTGAAACACGATGTGTATTCGGGTCCTTTTTCTCCAATCCAGCTTACGGTAATTGGTTTGGGTTCATCATTATGTAGTCCTATAAACAAATTACCATTATGTTCTATAATTGCATTAATTTTTCTCGCATCTATTGTTACAGGTTCTATTTCTACTTTGTTTGTTAAATTGAATGAATGCAGTTTAAAGCTGCTAGATGAAGTCGCATCAGCGTGTGAAATTACATAAATGAACTCATTATTCCGTGCAATATAAACTGGCTTATAGTAATAATTAATGTACTGGAATGTAATAACATTAGTTATTGTCATATTATCTATGTTTGCCTCAAGTATTTTTATTTTGCCCGCTTCAGATGACCTAGATATATAATATATATAATTCTGCCAAACATACGTAATATTAAACCTAGTATCTTTTAACACGCACAAACTAGGTATGGTTTGGAGCACTAATTTTGTTTGTTTTTCACAATCTTTTGCTGCGGACATTCTAAATAATAAGCTTGCCTGAACTATAATTTAATCAAGAACAATTTTTATTAACCTAGATGCGCGCCAAAACAATTTTTTTTTGGTGTTACCAGGATACCAACATATATAAATACAGTTCCCCACGGGGGACTTCAAAATGATTACTAATAATCCACAACTAGGTTATCAGAAACACGGGGAACACTGAAAATTCGGTGGAAAAATTGCGGAAAAAATTGATTATCTGGACATAAACATACACCAGACTAATATTAAATTAATACCGGAATTTACACATTAGTTAGCAATCTAACAAAAATGGAACCTAGATGCACAACAACCCAACCAAAAACAGCAGCAGCAACAACAGCTAGGAAAAAAAAACCTAAAAAAGATGAACTAAACCTAGAATCGTTTAAAGAAGTTGGTGAGATTAGAAATCCAGCAACAAGCAATACTGCTACAGAACCAGTAACAACGGAATTACAACTCCCGGAAATAGATTCACTAGCGGTTCTAGGACAACACGACCAGTTAGATAATTTGGCTGAACTCCTAGGAATAGATTCACACAGTCTATTATCACACACTTATAATCCCAATAATAATACTTTCATCCTAGATTATGTTATCCGGCGGCTTTCGGGTGGAAAAGCTAGTCTAGGTTCGCTCCGGTTATTCACTATTAATTGGGATATTATGATGAGTAAATGTCCGGCTAAAAGTATGTTGCGGCCTAGCGAACGCGCGGATTTCCAATATCCAATTTATGAATTCCCGGACGCAGCACTCCCCGACGGGCAACAAGCTTACTTGATTGATTTCCAGAAAATGCGCTATCGGACTTACCCAATCATCCTCTCGCTGGTGGAATACTTAGTCAGCTCCCGGTCATTCGTTGCCCGTCGGCGCAAACCGCTAATCCTGTTGTATCATATGGAATGCTGTTTGGTGAGTTATTGGTATAAATTCTCATTACTCCTTGAAAGATATCCCGAGCACTATTATTGGATGATACATGGTGGAACGGAAACCCCAAATATGCTCCGCCACAAATTCATGTCAATGGTCCAATATTATCCGGTTCGGATAGATTTGCCACCGGTAATTAGTGTATCTGAGCCCACACGGATTATTTGGGATTTAACTGACCGGGATTTACTCAAAACCTTGATTCTCGGCGAGAATATAACTACCCTGCCCGAAATAACACAAATGCTCCCGCTTTGCCAGATACTTACGGAATTTATACAAGGTTTGAAAGCGATTAAACATATGAATGACCTAGTGGCGTGTTATCGGGTGGCATATAAGATTAATACACTCGGATACTCAATTGCGCGTTTGGGCCGGACTTTGACCGGGATTCTGAAATGGCATCGGCAAACCAAGGGTAAATTTGCGCCTGATTTCACGGTTCTCGCTGCTGACCGGAATTGGCCGCGTGTAATAAAGTTATTTGCGGATTATGAACCCGGGAAGTATAAAGATAAAAACGAACAAATCCCCATTTTCCAGAATCTGATGATTGACCTAGCCCGGATACAATTAGGCGGTTAAGCCTGATTGACACCAATTAGGCGGTTAAGCCTGATTGACACCAATTAGGCGGTTAAGCCTGATTGACACCAATTAGGCGGATAGTGGCAAGTAAAAAATTGTTTTGATAATAATTATTTTTTAAAATTATTTATGCGATATAAAAATGACGATGAAAGTGCAGAAAAGTTGGTGGGGTTCGCGCTTACACCCAAAAACGTGCGCGTGGAATTATACAATTAATGATATTGACGTATTAGCATATAATTTAGGAACAAAAATGATATTAATATATTTGACAGATTGCTATATATTTAAATTAACACACAATTGTGATTATAAATCATTTAATTCAAAGGAAGAAAAACTAATATTACAAGACAATATAAAGAATAAGGATTTATCAAGTTATGTGCGAATGATTACTCAAACTGATAATTTTATTATATTTATTAGAGATAATGAATTATTAGTAATTGATAAAACTACATTTGCTGACAATAAAACATTTAAAACAGAAAATCAGTATTTCCAAAATTCAGAGTTATTTATTGTAAAACATATATTAGATATTAATAAATTATTAAAAATAAAACTATATAATAGTTTCATTAGAACGGACAAGTTTTTTAAAAATATAAACATTAGTTCAATAGGAGACACACTATATTATAATATTAAAATAACTGACGATATAATTGCGGCGAACCCGAATATAAGTAATTATAAGGATATTGAATTATTTGACAAAAATATTTATTCAATAGATTTGCAGGAATTATATGCCAAACATATTTCAACTAAAGGTGGATATACACATAATATAAATAGTAATAATACGCAAATTGCTGCTATAACAAGTAGCGCTAACTCAATTGGTATTCAATGTCATAATAATAAAATAATTGTCATAAATAATAATGAAATCAATATAATTAATATTCCTAATTCTATTAGTCCTACTAATTCTATTAGTCCTACTAATTCTATTAGTCCTACTAATTCTATTAGTCCTACTAATGCTATTAGTCCTAATATTAGTATTAAATTACCGCACGAAATACTATACTCAAATTCAGTAAAACCTTATGTTATTAATGATAATACCATATATATATTATCACATAATAATATTGATAAGGGGAAATTATTAGTTTTATTAAAATACGACCTAGATACCGGAAATTTGGCTGATAGAATTACTATAGGTAATATGTATGACAGTCAGCATTTTACAAATTATATAGCTGATACACGTATTAATGTTGGATTGCATATTTATAAGAATAAATATTTAATTTTACTATATGATGACAATATGTTAATATTTGATATGATAGCTAAACAAATAATAGCATCAAAAAAAGGGCCGTTATACAAAGGGCATGAATTTTCAAGACTAGGTAATTCAGTATTATCTGGTAATTATTTATACGTTTTTCACGATATAGAAGACGTTGCTATTTACAAATTTGGTTTTGATGAAGAATATTATCATAACATTATTGCCAAATTAGAATTACCTATTTTACCATCAATATATATTGTGAAATGGTTAAGTATTATGACCTAGCACAACAAATATTATTCGGGTTACACCAAACAGTTTTGTAGTCCAAAATTAACCAAATTTCGCGGGCACACCATGTTTTTTGTGTCTGGATTAAATTTGTTTTGAATATGATTTATCCGGACCACAAAACTTATGGCGTGTAATCACGAAAAAGAAGATTAGCTACCTAGCAGAGATTGGCCGCGGACACATACCAGAATTCTGTATATTGGCCACAAAAAACATGATGTGTCTCGGCAAGGAATCTTAATTACAACAAACATTGTGTGCCCCGAATTTTGGTGTTTTTCTAGACTAAGTTTTATGATTCCCGGTTTTGATATCCTAGCTAAGCAATCTAATAATCATCTCCTCAAAAATATTTACTGGGTTATAGGATATAAAGTTCAACTAGGATAAATATTTTTCCATGACAATATGAATTATTAAAATACAATATAAATCCTTAATAGCTGTAAAAATAATTACCAACATAAATTCGCGGTTGCCTTACCTAATTATTTCGCCACGCAACCAGTCATTAAACCGGTTAGTTTTGCCCGGAATGCGTCATATTCTTTTTTCAGTTCTAGGTTTTCTTTTTGTAATTCGGATACTTTCCTAACCAATTCGGTTTTCTCCCGTTGTTGTTCGTCAAATTGTG
>JACCEC011057555.1_pt1 | contig 24233 bp, 23 predicted proteins | sample 7450121 | NCBI WGS metagenome assembly JACCEC01 (sample SAMN15323455, study PRJNA562643) | freshwater metagenome | isolation source: river surface water | place: USA:Blue River Watershed | collected 2017-08-18 | reverse complement strand
TTTAACGTGTGTATTAAAGCTCCAGTAGTTACATTAAAAATATAAGCTTTACCTGAATCAACACCTTGTGAATCGTCCTCTAGGTAGGCACCTACAATAGCGTAGTCGCCACTTATAGCTACTGAGCTACCAAAAACATCAGTAGTACTAGTACCATAAGGGTTAGGATTATCTAACGTAGCGTGTAATATATTATGCCATACAGTAGTACCATTATACACTACTTTGTAAGCTCTACTACTATTAAATAATACTTTATCAATTACTTGACTACCGTTCATAAAAAGTCCCATAAAGCTCCTTTACGTAGTTATATACAAAGTACCACCAACAAAGTTAAGCTTAACTCCCCCTAAAGTAGAAGAAGTAGCAGGTGGTACACTTGAAAGTTTAGAGTTCAAAGCACTTTGAAGACCTGATATAGTACCTATAGAATGTAAATGTGAATCATTTGCTACAGTAGCGTATATTTGTACACTATCACTACCATCAAAGTATGTATTACCAGATACACCACCAGTTAGAGATATAGCTCTAGGAAGGGCTAGTTTAGTTGCTGTTGCACTGTTACCAGAGCAAGATGTAGCACTCCCTGATAAATTGGCAGTTATAGTACCAGCACTAAAGTTACCTGAAGCATCTCTTAGAACTATAGTATTACCTACGTTAGAGGAGTTAGTACTATAACCATCTACAGTATCAGCATCAAGTCCACTACCAGCACCATCAACAGCCTTAACTAGATTAAGTATATTGGTACTATTAAAGTCCACTACGTCTACTCTAGAGTCTAGGGCACTTATAATCTTAGGGGCTGTCCATAAAGCACTAGAATCCTCAGCGTTATTATCAATAGCACACCCATTTAAGTATCTAACGTTAATGTCATATAAGTTGGTTAGAGGTTCCCAAGAAGAACCTACTAATTTCTCAAATCTATTACTATCTGAGTTCCATTTTTTAGCCCCAGTAGGTAGATTAGTACTATCAGTACCGTCTAACCACTTAGCTATATCAACATCTCTAGCTTTTAAATGCTCTAACATATCAGCATATAGAGAGTCCAAATTAGGGTTATTAAAATTCATTACTTTCCTTTATTAGTAGCCTTTAGCTATCCAACTTATAGTACCATTTACCTTAATACCGTCAGTGTTGAATATATATGCTGTGAACCCTAATGGGTTAGGTGTATCCTCAAAGTCGTACAACGCAAAGACTGGTGTAGTACTTTCAGGGGTAACTGTAATTGAGCTTATATCAACAAAAGACTTATTAAAGTTTATAAATGTACCTGTATTAGATACTACGTGCCTACCTGAATCTGTTTTTTCTTTTGAGTCAATTTTACATTTAAATGTATGAACATTTATAGCTGAATTAACTCCACTAACTTCTACTAGCAATTTTATATACCTGAAATTACTTCCATATACTTGAGCTTGTGAGTAGTCTACCCACGTTACATTATCTAATGATAAACTTATAGTATAGCTTATATTAGGAGACCCTTTTATAACATCATAACCTAAAGTAATAGAAACCATAGAAGATGGTAAAACGGCTCCGTAGTCTATTAATTCTTCGTACTTACCATACGCCTCAAAAGGCTCTATCCATCTAGTGTAACCTTCATTTACCTGTTCTAAAGCAGTATCCCAACCATTACTATCAAAGTGTTCAAGTACACTATCAGTAATATTAACTGGAAGTAATAAGTTACTACCATTAGTTATAGCATTAACTTTAGTACCGTCAAAAGTACTTAGTTTGTTTAGGTTAAGTACGTAGTTAGGTGGCTCAGATACACTAGCAGACGCTTTGAGTTTTTCACTAAAGTTTCCTGCACTATCAACAGCGGCTAACCAGTAAGTATACGTTCCTGACTCATTCTCGAATATAGTAGTAAACGTTCCTTTCTTTTCCCCTATAGTAACTAAGTTATTTAAGCTTTCACCTTTATATAAGATGTAGTTTTCTATAGGTAAACTAGTATGTGTACTAGCCCACTTTAAAAGTACGTTATTATCTATAACCTCAGACTGTAAACTATTTATAACTGGTATATTAATACCTAAACTTACACTTAAGTACTCACTGTAGCTACCTAGAGATGTATTAGCTCTAACCCTAAAAGTCTTATTACCTCCCCAAAATATTGGTATACGTAATGAGGTAGTTTTACTGTCTATGTAAATAGTATTATTAGTACTATTTACGTACTCAATAGTGTAGTGACTTATATTGAACTTAGTAGAAGGAGCTTCCCAAGATATTATAGCATCTTTGTCATCTATAGAAGTGTTTAAATTTACAACACTAGGAACCTGTAATGTACTTGTAAGTGTATAAGGTACTGATTCATTACCTATTACATCTACAGCTATTATAGTGAAATCTCTAGCACCTATCCAGTTAGCTACTACATCTAAAGAAACTTCTTTAGTAGAGACTGTTCTAGTAACCCCATCAAGGTAGCTAATGTTATAATGTGATATATCAAAAGTACCTTTAACACTGGTTAAGTTAATAGATACATAATCACCAACTAACGTAGAAGAAGCACTAGCTACATTAGGAGGTACTGTTGTGAAATCAATAATAGTATCTTGAGACTCTTTACCTATTAAGTCCACAGCTTTTACTCTGTAGTGGACTGTATTAGTACCTTTCTCTGGTGTTATATAGAACACATCAGATATAAAGTCACCTTTGTTGTTACTACCATTTAGATTAACAGAGTACTTATTAAAGTCCAAAGGTTTATTCAAATAGTTTATCTTAAACTCTAGTTGGTTTCCTTTACCTACAATACGTATAGCGTTAGCGTCTATATTAGGTGGAGGAGTAGCAAATGATGTAATAGTATAGTCATTGTAAGCTACTAAGCTATTATCACTAGCGTCCTCTATAAATATCCTAGTCTGTACCCCTTGAGGTATATCTACAGCAGGGTATTCATACCTATTACCTTTTATACCCATTACTAAGTAGTTCTTAAAATCTCCTTCCATAGTATACAGATTATAGTAACCTGTTGTAACGGATTCCCAAGATAAGCTTAACATAGCTACTACTTGTGATGAAGATAATTTCACTAATCTATCAGTTATTACAAAGTTACTTATAACGTTCTTTGGTTTTATATTAGGAGTAATTCTATGAACTATATCATTATCATAGTTAAAATCTAATATACTCTCGTTGTACTCTATAGCTGATATCTTTCTAGTTAAGTCACCTTCTCTAGAAATATCAGTGATAGTACAAAGTAAACTATCAGAGTTCTCTATACCAAATGTGTATCTATCTCCTACGTTTATAGTATAACCATCTGTAAGCATAATTGAATTAGAGGTTACATAGTTCTCATCATCAAAGTTTAGTATAAGAGTAAAATCATCGAACTTATACGTTCCTACTAAAGTATCCCCTAAGGCGTCTATAGATAGATAGTCTACTTCAGTGTCATCACCAGGTCTAAATTGGTAGTCTCTAATCATATCAGTAGACGCTTGTTTTACTTTTATAGTGTAGTTTTTACCTTTTTCAATGTGCAACGTATTATCAAATGTAACTATATTACCAACTCTACCTATTACTAATCCCCCAACTCCATACTGTGTAACATCCGTCTGTACTGCTATAACGTCCCCTACAGTCTGAGTTATACTTTCTATATCAGCATCTAATGTTACTACTCTACGTAAGTACTTACTACTTGCTAATAAATACCTACCCATAATTAGAGCTTCTTCCTCTGATACTATACCCTTAAAGGACTTAGTAACTTTGTTTGATTTAACTTGAGAACTCATAGCGTTTAAATCTTGCACTGAAATGGAGTTCATTTCGTATACTAAGTTCTTATCAGCAAATTGTACTTCTATTTCAGAAGCTATATCTGACTGGTTTAAGTACGTAACAGTCAGATTACTAGAGTTAGCAGCATTATATAGTCCTGTAATAGCTCTAGGAGCGTCAAATATAACTGAGTACTTGGTACCCATAAGAACTATCTGTGCCCTACCAATAGTAGCTACATCTTGTATAGCCTCCCACACACTAGTAGTGGTATCTAGAACTCCATTAAATGCTAATCTAGGTGTAGCCTCAGTTACTGTATCTTTAAACTCAAAGCTCAAGCTACAAGAAGTACCTAGTTTTAGTTTAGCTTTTAATGACGTAGGTGTCAATGTTACTTTATAATAGAACCCACTAGGTCTATTACCACTAGCCTCTAAGTACAAATGCTCTATGTTTAGTACGTCATCTATATCAGCTTGAAACCCAGTAGACGAAGCTGTACTAAGTACTTTAGTAGCATTAAATGTACTAAACCTTTTAATAAGTCTATTAAACTCCATAGTCTCCCCTACTGGAACTACAGAAGCTGGTATTAATAAGTGCCCATTATGTAGATTATCATTACTTACTGAAGCTACACTATAATTAACAGTAAATGTTCCATAAGTACCTTCACAGAATGAAGCCCATCTTTCAAATGCACCTATATTTATTGACTTAATAGGTACCCCCATACCGTAGTGCTTATTCGTAAGTATATCTAAACAAGCCCAAGCAGGATTATCAGATGGTACGTACTTCCCATTTAAGTACAATGGTTGTCTTGTAACTATAGTCTTAAAGTTAGGTCTAGTATTATTAAGCTGGTCAGTAGCCTTTAAATCTATTGCTAATAACGCAATACCACCGTAGTTAATATTAGAGGTCTCTATTTCTTCTATGTACCTAACATATAGATTATTACGCAAGTAAGGGTTATCATCTTCCATAGTAGTTAATGGTGTAACTCTAAACTCATACTGCCCTCTAGGAAGAACTTTTGGATTTCCTGAAACATCTACTGGCTCTATATAAGTCCTAAATACGTTTGTGCTATTCCCTGAAAAAGTAATTGTTTCTGTAGGTACAAAGTCTAACTTGGTGTATCTAACATTATTAGTCTTAATAGGATACACTTCTCCCTCTTCATAGTAATCTTCATTACCATTTACTACGTGAACTAAAGGCTCGTTAAAGTTTGGGTCTGTAGACCATACGTATGAAGTACTAGAACCTATAGTATACCTTTTGTTATATGCGTACTCGTACTCAATAACTCCATTTGGACTCCAGTTATATAAAGGAGTCCATTCAGTACTACCAACTACTCTGTAATCAACTTTACACTCAACTAAAGTACTAGATTTATTACCTGCACTATCCATAGAGTACAGTCCATTAGGACACTCAAAGTGTAATCTAAAGTAATTCATATTATTACTTATAGTAGTAAAATTATACGGAGTGTTATTTGACAACTTTCTAGACACAGTAGAATTATTATGTATACTATCGTCATATCCAGTTATAATAGGTTGGTCAAAAGCCCCATCACTATATGTGTAATGCCCTGTATTACCATTTGAATCTACGTAAGAAGAATACGCTAAATCATTAATATAAATATTGTCAGAAGTTATACCTTTTATCTTACCATGACATAAAGCTATTTGAGTAGCTATCCAATCGTCGTCACCTCTATAATATATTCTACTATTTATCACTGTCCCAGGTAGTGCGTGTGTACCATAAAGTACTGGTATAGGACTACCTAAGTCCCTACTAGTTGTTGCACCAGTCCAAGAGTAAGTACTAGACTCAGTCTCAGGAGTAGTTGAGGTCATATTAGAAGATTGTCCCAATAAAGAACTTATAAGTAAACTACCAGCAACCATAAGACCTATTGATAAAGCATAAGCTCCCCAAGTAGCTGCTCCAGCTGCAACAGAAGCCATACCTCCAACGAAAGTACCTCCGAAAGCTACTGCACCAGCACCCATAGATACTATAGATATAGCAATCATAGCTACTAAAGCTATTATGCTCTTACCTCCACCACCTCCACCTTGGAGTACTGGGGTGTACACTATAACATCATTTTGTTTAACTACATAAGTACTTATCTCGTCTTCACCAAGAACTTGAGAGTTTACACTTACTAAGTATTTAGCTCCTAAGCAGTAGCCCTCTAAGTACTTATGTAGTTCCATACCGTGTACGTCAAGGGTATGTTTTCTTGACTCTATAGGATTAAAAGGGTCTTGTACAAAAGTTATAGATACAGTACCAAAAACTTTAGACTGTTTAGGCTTACTCAAATCATATACTACAGTGTTCATTAAAATCCTTTTATATTTCTGTATCTGAGCCTATATACTTATAGAACCCTACCACACGCTTTTCCCATTGAAAACTAGACACTCTATCCACAGTAACTCTGCTATCTTGCATTATATGTATGAATTGGTCGTCATCTAGCATATAGCCAACGTGCCTAGCTATACCATTTATTTTAAATACTACTAAAACATCTTTTTGTGCAGTAGTTTTCTCCCAAAGATTAATATTATCTTTTACGTCAAATAACCCACTATAGGAGTGTATATTAGTATTAGAGTGATTAATATTAGGAATATTAATACCTCTATCTTTACCTACTAATACACATAAATTTATACAATCCAAGCCTTTTAAGGTGCTACCTAGGTACTCGTATGGAGTTCCTAAGTACTTTAGTATAATTTTATTAATATCGTTCATCTATCTATATATTCCTCTAGTTTCAATACCATTAAATGCTAAAAAAGGTAGTCCTAAAATCTGACCATACTGATTAGTTCTATTATCAGAGAATCTCTCTCTACAGTTAGCTAAAGTTCTTTTACAGTACGTAAATGTTCTAGGAGAAATACCTTGTGTACTATATGGGCAACCTTCACCATCATCAAATACTCTTTGACAAAAACCACTAGTGAACTTTTGTCTAGGAAATTGCACTAACATAGGATTAGCTACCCCTAAGTTTATAGTTACGTACTCATTATCACATATTAAGTCCAAGCTAGTCCATTCGTGTTCTATCTCTGCTACTTGGTCTTCTATAGTAGTACCATTAAGCTGACTCATATGTACTAGAGTTATTTTAACGTCCCAACCACTACCGAAAGTAGCATCCTTTTCTATGTATGCTTGAATCTGTCTATCTACGTTTGACACTTTTATAGCCACAGTAGGAAGACTTCCTTTCGTAACCTCAGGTATAGGGTCTATTTCAAAACTGAAAGCTACGTACTCATTATCTTTGTACGTAATATTTTCAGTATTTCTAGCCAATCTTATAGTTAAGTCCTTAGCTACATTAGTCATATCTAATAGTAGTATCCAAGGCTGTTCCTGTGATATTTTATTCTTTTCCTCTATTAAAGGTTGTATTAAAGAAATCATACTTCCTCCAACTTTATAGTATCTACTTGGTAGTAATTATTAGGAGCTACTTGTTTAAACGATATAGCTTCTGAAAACCTAACTACATACTGCACATTAACGCCACTACTTAACCTAGTAGGGTGTGTTACAGTAAAACTAGATATTGTTCTAACTGACTGCCATAAATTATAAAGCACTTGGAACTCTTCCTCAGTTATATATGTAGGTAGTTCTAATTCAAAACTTTTTCTTACCTTTGAATATGGCATTCTTGTCTTAACAAGACCATTAGCAGATACGGACTTAATTGCCGTATCTATCTCTGACTCTTTTATACTGTATACTGGAAGACCATCTATCATTATTTACCTTTCAATAAAGAAGCTACTCTAGGGTCGCTTTTACTAGCTTTTAGTATTATATTAACAACTCTTTCGTAGTCTCCATTAGCATTTTTTTGTTGCATAGATTCTATCATAGAAGCCTCTATAGGCATACCTGTACTATTATCTACTTGTATAGATATAGGACTATTAATTACTGGCTGGGTTTGAGGAACTTTACCTGTACTATTAATGTACTCCAAAGTACTTTGAGTATTAGGATTAACACTATTTTTTCTAGTAACGAATTCTCCACCCATAGCGAATGTTTTAATTCCTCCAATAGTTCCTAAGTACACATCATCTTTTAGCCCTGAGCCTCCTGATATCATACCACCAGCTGCAAACTTTTGGGTAGGTAAATACCCACCATCAGCTTTAGTAAATATCATATCTAACTTATCAGCATTAGTTGTAACTGTGCTAGAGTTTATAGCTGTAGCACTAGTACTTGCACCAGCACCACCAAAGTAATTATTTATACCTCCAGCAATACCTGAAACTATCTGTTTGATAACGAGTTGCTGCAATAGTTGCTTATATATGTCTTGAAGTACATTGGATGCTAAGCTATGCCAATCCATCCAACCATCTGATGACATATCAAAAAAGTCCATCATACTACTTTCTAAGGACTGTAATCCAGCTTTAGCGGCAGAATAGCCTATACTTTCTTGGTCTTGTAGTTCTTTTTCATACTCTTTAGCCAATGTATTAAGGTCTTTCTTTTTAACTGATAAAGCATTTAAGTACTCTAATTGTCTTTTAGCATTTTCTACCTCAGGACTATTTCCATACTTTAACTGTAAGTCTTGAATCTTAATAGCTAACTTTTCTCTCTCAGCATTAACAGCTTGATTAACTATCCCTAACCTAACCTCTTCGTCATTAATTTGAGATTTTAAAGACACATTAATGTCATCTTCAAGTGCTTTTTTCTCTTGCTGACTCCTAGCTACTTTATCCATATATACTATTGACTTCTTGTAGTAACTAATCAAAGCTTCTTGGTACTTAGCTTCCATTTCTTTTTCTTGAGTAGTACCTTTAGCCAATAACATTCTCTCATAAGCTAATGGAAGTAACTGTGCCTCAATTCTAAAGTTAGACTCAGCTTTACTTAAAGAGACTTCTTTCTCTCCAGATATTTGCTCTTCAAGTTCTTTTATAGTAGTAGTATTCTGTAAAAGTCTATTACTTAACTCTTCAGCTCTTTTAGCTTCAGCTAATCTTTTCTTCTCAGTTGCTTCAGCTTTACTATTAGCACTATTAGTCGCGTTAGTTATAGTAGCTTCTATTTTCATACGCTTACTAGCTATGTCCATTCTACTTTGCTCAAACTGAACTAGCTTAGATATAATATTAATTTTATCAGTGTCAGTATCATTTTTTAGAGTACCTTTAAGATTTGCTAAGTCATATATTACATTACCACCCTTCATTATAGAGGTAAGTTTAGTACTTAAATCTACACCTAGCTTATCTTTGTTTTCTGTAATCTGTTTAGTAGCTTTATCACTAATAGTTGCTATAGCACTGTCAATCTGATTATTGTATTGTACAATTTCTTTAGCAACGCTTCTACCTGTAGCTGAAAGAGCTTGAATATTTCTACCTAATACGTCTATGTCTACTTTAATGGATTCTTTAAACTTAACACTATCCATATCTTTAGCATTCTCAAAAGCTGTTATTCTACCTTTAACATTCTTTAAATATTTTTCAGTTTCTTTTTCAGTAAACTTACTAGCCTTTGCTTGTGCCTCCATAGCCTTAAGTATTTTTAAGTCCTCAGTATACTGCTGTTCCTTAGTCTTAACTACCTTAGCTGTATCATTTGCTATTAAAGGTGTAAGTGTAGCTGTTTTTTCATCTATTTCAGCTATATCCTCTTTTAGTTTTTTTATCTTTTCAAGAGGGGTTATCTCTATTCTATCTAGAGCAAAGGGGTTAGTAGTATCTTTAGGTGTTAAAGACTCTTTCTTAGCCTTTTCTAAGTCAGCTTGTAGTTTTTTTCTCTCTTCTTTTAGTGCATCTACTTGTGATGAGGCTCCTATAGAAGCAGCTCTTCTAAGATTAACAGTTCTAGCGTATGCTTCAGCATAATCTTCCTGCCCTTCAGTCATATTAGCTACTATTTTTTCTTGTAGCTCTAAACTCTTAAGAATATCTACAAGTCCTGTATCATACATAGCACTTTTTTCACCTGTAATAGTTTCCATAGCTATATAATAACCTTGCTGTGCTGACTGCATAGCTCCCCTTAGAGCATCTCCTATTCTACTACCAGCCTCGACAGCTTTATTAATAAGAGTATTAAATATGCTCTCAAAAGTAACTGTGTATGATTCAAGAATTACTCTAGTATTATCTAACTGCCCTTTAACTCCATTTTGAAGTTCTTTAATAAACTTATCAATGTTAGATGAATTGTTTCTCATTAGCTGTAATGAGTTCGCTGCAAGAATGTCCATCTGTCCAACTAGATTGTTGAATGTAGTCTTATCTACACTTTTAAGGGTGTCAACAAACTCCATTAAAGCTTTATTAGATTCAGCACCGCCTTTCTGTAAAGAACTCATAAGGTTCTTTTGATTTACCCCTAAAGTATCAAAAAAGTTAGTAACAGCTTCAGAATCATCTGTTAGTAGAGTCGTAAATCTTCTTATCTGTGTACCAATAGTAGAAGCATTAACCCCAGCATTACTAAATGCTGCAGCTAGACCTCCAACAGCGTCTTCAGTCATTCCAACTGATTTAGAAGCAGCCAACGCATAGTTAGCGAATGTACCTATATCTTTAGTACTTAATCTAGAAACGTTTGCTACATACGCCAGTTTATCTCCTAGAGTCTCAATAGCTGTAGTATTTCCATATACTTGTTGGAAAGAGATAATAGCATCTGCTGATTCCTCAAAAGTATCTCCAGTAAGCCTAGCCATACCTAGTACTACCTTAGTAGCAGGCACAATGTCATTCATTGCAATCCCAGCTCTACCTAGTGATAGTGCAACTTGGTCAATAGAATCTAAAGAACCACCGAAAGTCTCTCCAAGTCTTCTAATCTCTGATTCAAGGTTTTGAGCTTTTGGTAAAGAAACCTCTAGAACTGCTGACATAGTTCTAGCACTTAAGTCAGCTTGAGCTGTAGCTTCTGCTACCTTTGTAGCTACCCCTAAAGCAGCTGTAGCCCCACCATACAGTAACGTACCTGCAGCCATATACTGACCTGTAGTTACTAATTTATGTCCAAATGTAGTTCCTTGAGTCCAAGCCCCTTCAGCAGTTTTACTAAAATTCCTTTTAGCTTCATTATCAGCTTTTATTTGCTGTCTAGTGGCTTCACGTTTATCAGCTACTACTAGCTTATTAAACATCATAGCGTCTTTAAGCATTTCTGATTGCATAGATTTATTTGCTTTAATCTCAGCCTTACGTCTATTATTCATAGTATTAGATAATCTATCTAGTAATTCTACTCTTTGAGATTGCTCTTTTTTACCGTAAAAAGCCCTAAGCTTATCCATATCATTATGATATGCTAACTCTTTAGCTTTTTGTATTTCAAAGTGCTTAGTTAAACCTTCTCCAGTGTAAGCCTTAGAGAGGGCTATTTCCATAGCTTTAGAACCTTTAGCACTTTGCTCAAACATACCTTTAAGCTCTGCTGTAGTCTGTTTTATACCTCTAGAGGTTAATAATATGTTTCTATCAATGGCTATTGACTGTCTAGATGTAGCACTAGCAACACCTTCTTGAGCCTTAGAAAGGTCTTTAGTAACATTTACAAGTTGCTTTTCAGAAGCTATTTGTTTCTGTAGCTGTTCCATTCTGAAAGATAAAAGTCTTCTCTCTTTATTAGCCTCAGCCGTTCTAGACTTAGCTATCTCTTTCCATCTACTTTCAAAGTTATTAAGTTTATCAGTAAGTGCCTCAATAGAAGCTTTACTTCTATCCAAAGAGCCTTTAATGTTATCTTTTAAGTTTATAATAAGGTCTATATTTTGTTCTAAAGACTCTTGTATCATCTATACTCCTTTATTCATATACTCTTGATGTACACGTCTATATATGTGCACAGCCTCAACAAACCACACGCTTTGTTCTCCAATACCACCCGTTATAGGTAATGTGTTCATAGCCATAAAATCGTTAGCTTTTATTATCTGGTTACAACAGTAAATATCTATACTTGCAATAGGACATTGAGTATAAGTGTAGTCGTTTATACGGAGTTTAAATTTAGAAGAGGTATGGTTTATAAGTGGACAGTTTCTTGCCTGTTGCATACCAGGTATCTCTTTACATTTTGTACAGTTATATGTTTTATCCTGTAAAGAGGGTTCTAAAATTAATCTCACAAGCATATCTAAGTTACTGAGTTGTTCAGACGTAGGCATACTGTATTCTAGTATTTTAGACTCAAGAAATGTCTTGTCTTGAATAGACAGTAATGTTAGGGCAGCTTCTACACTAGGACAATCTTTTATCCCTGCGAAGTCTATTATGTTAGTATAAATAAAAGTATGAGGGTCTTTTGACATATAGGAATCACTATTTTGGTTAGCATATAGTGACTCATTATACCCAAATACTTCTGCGTAAGAAAGAGGTTTTAATAAAAACTTAACGTCTTTATCGCTTGGCAACACAACCCAAATAGGATTCCTAAATAGAGTTGGGTAGCCGTATTTCATATTGAAAATACTTTTATTTTTGAAGGGTCAGATGATACTACTATAGCAACACTTCCAATATCTTCAATCATATCATACGGAATTTTATTTAAAGAAGCTTCATCTATAGTACCATATAAGTTTTTACCCATAGCTACTTGGTTACCTTCAGAATCAACTATATTATTCCAATCTATGATAGACTGTTTACAAGCGTGTACGTAGTAAGCCCCGTAATTAGTCTTAACCTCTGTACTAGTTCTAGTCATAAGCATATCATTTAATTCTGCTAATGTCTCAACAGACATAGGTCTTAATTTAACTGTAAAAGGGGTCTCATCTACTTGCCCTTTAGGAGCATAATCAAAGCCTTTACTATTATCTACATATTGTAACATTTAAATCCTTTATTAGTTTTTATAGTACCTACTTAATAAGCACTATAAAAACTAAAAGGGCACTTAAGCCCTTTTAATTACTCAAACCAGATAGAGAAAGCGTCTTCTACACCAGCTGTACAAGCTCCAGAACTTAAGAACTGTAACTCTACATCATCTTTGTAAACGCTATTGTCTGTTGATTTACTAACGTTCTTTAAAGAAACCTTAGGAGCATACCCTCCAAATTTCTTACCATCAACAGTAGTAGTACTGAATACTAACTCACCAGATGACTTAGCTTTATATTTATTGAATAATGATAATCCATCATAATCAACTTTAAAAGTTCCACCTAAGTTAGTTTTACCTGTTATAAGTTTTTTGTTAATCCCTGAAGAAGTTAATGTCTCACTATTATAAATAGAGTTATCTAATTTAACTGTAAGTTCATTAATATCATAAGAAACATCATCATAAATAAATACTATGTTCTTAGCAATATGTGGAGCTAAATCTAAACATCCACTAGCTTTCTTAGTAGTAGTTACTGCAGAGAATCCAGCACCTTCAACAGCAAATGAAGCCTTAACAACGTTAGCTAAAGGGAACTCTAAACTAAATGAATTTACCACACAACCTAAGTATTTATACGCTATGTAACTTGAATCATTCTCTAAGTACTCTTCTACGTTGAAAGACGTAATAGGCGTAGTAGGTTTAGCTAATCTATAAGAAAGTAACCCTTCTACTTCTGTTGCTTCTGTACCAGTTAATTCAGGAGAAACTGTTAATGTATTACCAGAAATCCCAGTAACTGTTACGTATTGGTAACTTCCATCAACTTTAACTTTTAATCCTTGACATACTTGGAAAGCACTTCCTAATGGAACGTCAATAGTAGCTCCAATAGATGTATCAGGAGTACCAAGTACTATGTTTGCTACAGGAGCAATTCTAACACCCATTGCTGACTCATATAGTACATCACCATTTAATAAACCAGCTTCAGTAGATGTTACCTCAATAGGTAATGTACCTGAAGAAGTCTCTTTACCAACTAAAGACTCTGCTTCTACTAATGAAGGCTTTGTAACTTCTCTATTAATTTGCTCAATAGAACCGTCCATAGTAGGATTAACAAATTCTACCCTGTCAGTAGCAAAATTTACAGTCTCAACATTTCCGTATGTAGACTCTTTCTTTACTCCCCACAACGTACCCTTATCTATAAAACTCATTATATCTCCTTAATGTTAAGCTCTAATCCTAAGTTCAAAGCCTATTTCAAATTGTTTTCTGGGCATATTATCATAGTCGTCATTCGCCCAATTAATGACGTCCCTATCTACTAGGTTTTTCCATATAGCACTGTCTTTTAGTACAGCATCTATTATAGTATCTCTTAAGTACACCCAATCCAACTCATCTTTGCATTCCATATTAACTATAATACGTACTAGCTCATAAGTGTCATACCCTGATATACATTTAGTATTTTTAGTATTCTCAAAGATACCATTAAGAGGGTTAATATACACTGAAGGTACATTAGTATCTACATTAACGTCCCTAGGCTTTCCTAAACTAACATAAGATACCTCTGGGATACTTTCTATTATCTCTTTTAAATCCATAAGGACTTTAACGTATTTATTCATAATAACCTCTTTAATCTTTTAGCTAATAACCTATAGGTTCTATTCTTCCAACCAAAGAACTTTCTGTGCTTGAACTTTTTATGGGAGTTAAGGTACTCTCCATAGTCGTGACCATCACCTCTTATATCATTATCCCATATTATTTTAGCTCTTATGTGTGCTCTAGTTTTCTTAGCATTTACACTAACAGGAAGTGTTCTAAAGGTTAATGACTTTCTAAGCTTACCATCTCTCTTAAATGGATACAATGTGTTATTCTTACGTCCAACATAAGGAACATTTAAAAGCATTCTAACTTCATTTTTCCAGTACAACAGAGTATTTTGTAATTGTAGTTTGATAAGGTTAATGGAAGCATTCATAATATTTAGCTTAGCCTTACTAACTACTAAATCAATTTGTCCAGTAACTTTATCAATGTTTATCATATTGCTAGTGCCCTTTTAGAGTAATACGAGTACACTCTAGCACTCTCTGTAGGAACAGTAGTATCTCTATAATATGTAGAGTTCCCTGTAGAATTCACAGTTCTACTTACGTTATTAACATTTTCTTTACTAATAAACACTACGGATTGTATATGTGCGTATATAGCTAACTTTAAGTCCAAAGGTATTTCGCTATACCCCATAGTAATATTTATACTAGCTTCAGTAAATGTATCAACACTTATATCCAGTGTAATAGTATTATTTGAGTAAGTGTAAGGAACTTCTACACCTCCAATTGTAACACTATTTATACTAGTTATGGGAGACTCTTCAAGTACTATAGTACTACCGTCATAAGTCTTTCTAACAATAGTAGTAGTTGTAGAGGATAATTTAATACCATATACGGACTCTACGTGAGATAGAACACCTGCTGCGGCTATAGTATATCTATTTTTGTTTTCAACGGGCTCTCCCATAAAAACTAAAAAGTCGTATATGTTAAACATCTATTACCCTTTAACTTTAGGCTTTACATCTTTTTGTTCTTTAGACTCAGGAGCTTTAACTTCTGGCTTAGATACTTTTTCAAACCAATTACCAAACGTAGACAGTAACTCATTGCCTTTTTCATCAGATACTTCATATACCTCATTAGGTATGAACTCCAAATCAGATACAAATGTAGATTTACCAACATAAATTATTTTCATTATTAGTCCTTGAATATTTAAGATAACCCTCCTAGAGGGCTATCACAAGTATTCACCTAGAAGGGTGATAATCCCGAGGGGGATTATCTAGGAATGTTAATTCCTGCTACAGCATTTTTAAACGCTGGGTTGATTGTGTTAGGTGTAGCTTCTGCAGAGTCAAATTGAGAACTGAAACCAAATCTTAAAGAAGAAGTCCATTTCATAGTTTGATTAGAGATATTTCTATCTGTCTCAGCAATTACTGAACCATTAGAGAATAACTTAAACGTGTTAGTATTAATTAATACACACATAGATTTAACGTTATTTCCAGCAGTAGCATCTACAACTCCAGTAGCATTAACAGCAGGGATTAATGTAGTAGAAACCACAGGAATACCAAATACAGAGCTAACACTTCCACCAAATAATGTTGCTAATCTTCCAGCTTTATCTAAAGTTTTGAAAGAGTCATACAATCTGAATTTAGAGAATTGGTAGTTATCAACTACTAATACAACGTTACCTTTAGCAACTTCCATATCATTTAAGTATAATCCACCAGCTAATTGCATATCTATGATTTTTTTGAACATAGTAGCTTCGTCAGCAGCATTACCAAAATCAACAGTAGCTTTACCTAATGCAGTTTTTCTCAATCCATTACATACTCTTACAGTAGCGTTAGCAGCTGTACCAGCATCTAAAGTACCTGTGATGTCTCCATTGATAACAGCCATCTCAATACCTTCAGCAATAGCTCTTACTAATTCCATTCTAACTTCATCTGCTAAGTTAATTAAAGCATCATCTACCATCTCGTAAGATTTAGCAACTTCAGCCATAATTTTCTTTGTTGTTTTAACAAATGTCATATAACCTTCACTAGATTGAGTAGCATCGTTAGCTTCACCTGTTAAGTACGCTTTAATACCGTGTGTAGCAATTAAATCGTGTGCAGTTCCACCAGGTACAGAACCCATTGGGAATAATTTAGCAACATTTAACTCATCTTGTACGTCTCTTAATAATGTACCTGTGAATCCATCTGGTAACGCAGCAGTAATGTCAGTAGTCAATCCTACAGCTTTAGCTCTAGCATTTAACTCTCTTTTAGCTTTGTCGTTTAATGAACCTTTACCTAATGCTTTAGCAATGTAAGCAACTTCCATAACTCTATTTTGCTCGTCAGAACCAAACGATTTATATGATACAGTTTCTTTTGGTGCAATAGTGTCTACAGTATTAGCTACAGCTGCTGTACTAATATCAGCTTTAAGTGCTTTGGCAATTAAATCTTGTAATTTAGCCATTTATAATCCTTATATATTTTTAATACAGTTTAGCGACTTTGTAGTCGGGAATGTTTATTGTCGTCCCCGACACAGTAGTTTATGCTACTTCAGACTTAGCCAATGTAATGGCTTCTATAACTTTAGATTCTATAGCTTCTTTAGCACTGTCTAATAATTCGTAGAATTCCTCAATACTTTCTACGTCCAACTCAGTAGCTGGTGTAGCTAATATAGCATCTCTTCTTTGTACTAAGTAATCCATAGCGTCTTTAGCTTTTTGCTCTTGAGCTTGTACTTCAGCTAACTTAGTAGCGTTTTCAGCTTCTATTCTAGCCTGTTCTTGTTCCTCTTTAGCTTTAGTTGCTACCTCTTCAGCAGCTACTATTGCCTGAGCTAAACTAGTTATATCTAATTTAGGTTCCACTACAGTAACTTTAGTTTCCGTATTTACGTCAGCTTTAACTGTATTGTTACTTTCAGTAATATGTTCCTGTACTTTTTCTGGTGTAACTTGTACATTCTCAGGTACATCAGTTTTATCTTCAGCTTTAGGTGCTGCATCAGTACCCTCAGGGTTCTTAGTCTTAGCTTCGAATTCTTTTTTCAATCTATCGAATGTGCTTTTATCCACATTTACTCCTAATGATTTTGTACCTGTAACTCTAAATAAAGCCTCAGGATTAGATTGTACAGGTGCTATACTTACCTCTACTAATTCTGCATTCGTTAATTCAACTACGTCTCCAGGTAAGAAGTTATAGTCAGAACCTACAAAGCCTATACTAAATGACCTAACAAGTCCTTTTAATACTGCTTCAAACTTAGACTCTTGTCCTTGTAATTTATGTACTTCAGCCTTTACATAGATACCTTTAGAGTCCTTAGTAATTTCTGTTACTCTACCTACAGGTTTATCCCAATCGTGATTCCATACAACTACTGGGTTCTTCATATATGAAGATAAGTCCATAGTATCTGTATTAACTACCTCACCATCTCTGTCTTGTTGCACAGCACCATCATATGCTCTATAAACAGAGGCATAACCTTCTATGTATACTACACTTTGAGTCTCAGAAGAGCCTTCTATGACTTTAAAGTCAGCTCCCTGATACATAGTAATAGCTTTAGCGTTTTTCATTTAAGCTCCTTGTTGTCCACCACGTGAACCTGTTATAATATTTGTGTTGTCTTCTCCACCAGAATTACCACTAGCATCAGTAGCATTAGACGTACCTGACATTTGAAGTAGTCTTTCTACTTCAACGTCAAAGTTCTCTATACTAATAGGTGCACTACCTGTTAGATACTGTGCTAAGAAGTGTAAATCAGCACTTGGGTTATCTATACGTTCTAGTTCACATAACTCTCTAGCTTCATTAGTAGACATTAATCCTGCTTTATGTAACTTAGTAGCTCTATCAACTTTTACATCAATAGGGTCGTCTAAAATATCTATGTCTTCTGTACTCAAAACTAGAATAGCATTTTGAAGTCCTAGTTTATTTTGTAAGTACCTTGTGAAGTTAAGCTCTATATTTTGTACTACTGGCTTAACCATAGTCGTATACCATACTTTTAACGAGTACAATAACTCTTCATTTTTATTAGCACCATTTCCATAGTCTCCTATAAGAGCAGGTGGTATATTAAAGTGCTCTAACATTAACTTATTAACAGTAGTAAAGAAGCTAAGCATCTCTGCACCTGTCATAGAGTTACTTACTTGGTGAAATTGTAAGTCCGTATTAAGTAATAATGTACTAGAAGACGTACTCTTCATAAAATTATCAAAGGCAACCTTAATAGCATTTTTAGAGTCCATTGATAGAGGGTCTTTAGCTGATACTATAAAAGAATCTTTAGCTCCTCCTTGAATGGAGTCCTTAACCTTAGCAACAATTCCTGCTTGTACTAATATTACATCATTTAAGCTCTTTAATCTACTTAGTGAGTAAGTAAGATTAGAAGGGTCTATTGAATCATTAATATAGATTACATCTTCAGGTTTATATGTGTACTCTATAGAGTCACTTCCTGTATAGATAAATGCTTTTATTAAATCAGTACTAGTACTCTCTATAGTAATTTTAGCTACGTCAACGTTGTAGAAGTTTACTGAGCCTTTCTTTGACTCACCTATAAGCATACCAGCACCTTGTGTATATATTGTAGAGCCCAACTTTCTTAGTAAGTCCACCTTAGTATCTACTTCGTTAGGGAAGTCTAAGTTTATGTTTTTAACCTTAAGAGGCTTTAACTGCCCTTTATTGTCTACTTTATAAAAACTAGGCTTTAAAAGACTTATAACATTTGAGTGTACTCTTATAATTCTATCTATGGTCTCTACTGAGGTAACAAATTCAGTATAAGCTGAATCAAAAGACTTATTAGCACCATCAGCGTACGCTGCGAAGTCCCCTTTAAGTGTTGGGTGTTTAGTAAATAGGTTTTTAATACTTTTAAAAATGTTCATCTAGGCTCCTACTACCGTTACGTGCTCAAACACATTTATTATGTATTCAGCCTCTTCTGTTGTAACTTTAAACCTAAAGAATAAAGTACCTACTGCAGTAGCTGTTACTTGTACATTGGCGTAGTTATCATCTAGCTGTACTAAAGTAAAAGGAGTAACTACCGTCTCAGTACGTCCATCTTTAGTATATATGCTGTACTCTACTTTCTCTATACTAGCTATATTGGCTACGTCGTATACAAAAAATCTTACAGTGGTGCTTTTATTTTTCTCTATAGTCTTAACACCATCTAGTACTACGTAAATGGATTCTGTTAAAAAATTCATTGATGTCCTTTACAGTTAGTAAATATTAACAGCTAGTATATGAGGGGTACTTAAAATAGGTGCTACTAAGACTAAACAAATAGCACCGAGAGTACTAATATAATTATAAGAACTTCGATGTACTATTATTTGAATATAAACATCGTGTTTAAGTAACGCCCATATCTTTAATAAGGGAAGACGAAAGTCTAACCTTATATATAATACTATATTCTATAGTACCTAATATACTTATAAGGGTACATCCAGAGGTACCCCCAGAATTATAAAATCTTATATAAATATAAGTACCTTATGAGCCCAGCTTAGAACCTACCAGAATTATAAATCTTTTATCAGTATCTTAAAATCTATCTAAAAAATATACTATTATACTATAGGTATATCTCGTAGAAAAAAAAAAAAGAATTACCTGAGTGCTAAGTATAGTGCTTAGTTAATTTTTATTAAGGACAACAAATGGACATTACAACTACTAACCTTACACCAATGGAGGCTGATGTAGTAAAACACATAGTTCTAGGAAAGACCCCTAAGAGTGTATCAAGCACACTAGGAATCCCAGTAACAACTATTCAAAGACTCATAGCTAAAAAAGAAGTATCTGAAATGATTGATGAGATGGTTACAGCTAGGAATAAAGCAATGGTAGCGTATCTACCTACATTACTTATGGATATCATAGAAGATAAAGTAAGAGAAGCTGCAGAGGAAGATAAAGGACTAGCAGGAGCTTCTAAAAGGGACGTTGCAGATATAGCTAAGATACTTAGTGATATAGTTAAAAATACTTCTAGTAGTACTCCTCAAGAAGCTAATGGTCTTACAGCGTTCTACCAAACGTTTAATATGGTAGCTAAACAAGATAACTAAGGAATAAAATGCTTACTAAACAGCAGATAGAAAGTCTAGCTCCTGAGCAACAGTTAGAATACAAAGAGCTCTTAGCTAGTGATGATAAAGAGGCTTTACAACAGTTTGAGTACTTCTTTGGGTTCACTATGGGAGGAGATAAAATTCTTACTCCTACTAATGAGGAGATAGAAATATATAAAAGTATGACTGATAAGATTAAGCTAAAGGTAATTGCTAAGATGCTTAATTTTATACCTCACAAGGGGCAAATGGATATATTCTATACTATAGATGAACGTGCAGATATCTATAATAACCTAGTTATGGTGCTAGGAAGAAGGGCACAGACACTAGATAGTATTATTAAGAGCCCATCAGGGGATATAACCTTTAAAGATGTAAAAGTTGGTGACGTTATATTTGACCCCTTAGGAGGGCTTCAAACAGTAACTGACGTTCACGATATAGTAGAAGGTGACGTATATGAAGTTACTGTAGGAGATAGAAAAGTTAGAGTAGATAAAGAGCATCTTTTTACAGTAATAGACCACCACGGTAGGGAAAGAGTGCTAGACGTTGAGTACCTAAAAAATAATATGGCTAATAGATATAATTTTATAGTACAAAATCCTAAACCCATAGAGTACCCAGAAGTACACTTTACGATATCACCATACGCATTAGGTAGGATGATGGTGAATAACGCGTACTCAGGTAAAGATATACCTAGTGAGTACTTAAGAGCTAGTGTACAGCAGAGGGTAGACGTACTAAGAGGTGCTATGGATATAGCTGGAGACTACGTAGACGATAGTATAGTATTTAGTACTACGTCAAAGCCTTTAATGAATTCTGTAGTAGAACTAGTTAGGTCTTTAGGAGGTAATGCTATTGTAGATGGCGATACTTGTTTAGTCGAGATGGACTTAAATCCTTTTTACATAGAAAGAAAGGCTAGTAAATTTGTACCTAAAAAGTTACTATATAATTTCATAACTGATATTACATACGTAGGTAAACTACCTGTTAGATGTATTACAGTATCAGGAGAGTCTTCTTGCTATATTACAGATGACTATATTAAGACTCATAATTGTGGTAAGTCAGCATCGACATCTGTAATAGCTTGTAGGGAACTAGCAGTACCTTTTAGTAGTACTATATTACTTACCCCTACGTTTAACAATGCTAAGATTATCTTTAATGAGGTATTAAAGAACATACAGAAGCTTAAGCTACCTATTAAAAGTATCAATAGAGGAGCCTTTAGGTTTGAGTTAGAGAATGGGGCTAAGTTTAGTGCTAACTCAGCGTCAAATATAGAGTCCGCTTTGGGTTCTTATAACAGCCTCTTAATAGTGGATGAGTCTCAATCAGTACCAGGGTTAGTAGAAATAATGAACCAAATGCTAGTACCTACTTTGTTGGACTACGGTATGAGACCCTCAGGGATACTTTATGGTAAGCAAATATATTTAGGTACTCCAAGGGGTATGGAAAATCAATTATGGGACTTATTCTGTAGACAGGACGAATTTAGTAACTGGAGGTCTTTTAGCTCCCCTAGTACTAGTAACCCAATACTCCCTACTAACTACTTTGAGCAAATGAGATTAGAATTAGGGGAGATGCTTTATAGACAAGAGATTCTTGCAGAGTTCTTTGGGTCAGATGATAACGTGTTCTGGGCATTCGATAAAAGTGTTAATACTTATAATGATGGGGACATTATATTTAACCAATATATGACTGTAGTTAGTGGACTAGATATTGGTTATGGTGATAGTACAGCTCAGATATGGGCTTACAGGGACGTCAGAGGTACGTACTACTTAGATATGGCATACCAAAAGAATATGACAAGTACATCTAATCATATTAAGAACTACCATGAGATAGAGGATAAGCTATTTAGCACTCCTAGTATGCGTTATGGAGACCCTTCAGCAGCACAGATACTAGCTGATTATAATACTGATTACGGATACTTAGTACACCCTGCTAAGAATACATTTTTAGAATCTATTAACTATATTAATCAGCTATTTACACCAACAGGGGCTGATAATAAACCCAAGTTGTATATTAATAGTAACCTTACTGAGTTAATAAGACAGGTTACAAGAGTACGTTGGAAGGACAAACTAAGTAAGAACTCCAAAGACCCCTTTGTAGTTGACCCTAAAAAGACCCACTGGGACTTAATAGCAGCTTTAAGGTACTTACTATATAGTGACTCCTATAATATGGCGTCTAGTTTAGTAGTATCATCAAGTAGGTAACTATGAAGTATATATTAATGAATAGTACGCAGTGTACAGACACAGGTATAGCTCTTAAGTTAGTCCTAATGAATGCTAAGAAGAGCAACATAGGCAATATAGACAGTCTAGATGATATTCTAGAGGTGACTTTATGTACGCCTCAAGGGTACGTACAGGGAGTATCTACGATGCACAGTGGGCATTGGGAGTTCACTAACTGTACAGCTAGTGTACTAAATAAATTTATAGTAAGGACAAAGTACAATGAGTTCACAATTAGGTAACCATAAAATAGAACTAAATGATGTTAAAGATGCTAGAATAAGTAGACACTTACAGACAGAAATGTTTACTGATATGTATACTGAAGAGGAGTTTTTGAATATAACAAAGAACCTCAGAGGTACGTACGAATCACTTAGTGAAACTAAGTTCGCCGAAGAACTAGAGAAGCAGAAAATAGTGTCACATACTTGGACACTTGCTGAGGACGATTTTATTAAAAAGAACTACTTGCACCTTAGCGATAACACTATAGGATTAGCCCTGAATGTGCCTGCTAGGATGGTTAAGTACAGAAGAAATTGTTTGGGGTTGACTAAAGGGACAGTTAAGAACTTAAATAAAGTCATAGTATGGGCTAAGAGAGACGACTTTCAAGAAGTATGTTCTAAGTACGAACTGACTAAATTAAGAGGTGACGGTGTACTCATTTAATACGAAACACCCAGTGTACGTGCATAGTACCTTGGGGTGTAAATGTTTAAGGTGCTTTACAGATGTATACTACTACGAGCCTCTAAAGGATAAGTACGAATCCTTCCAAGAGAAGTACACTAATCCTACAGCTAGAACTTGCAGATGCAAAGACGTTGGTATAGCTGTAGATACTGATGGAACACTTACTGTGTTTGTTGAGGATATCCGTGCAGTGCACTTAGGAAGCTTTATATTTGACAAAGATAGTAATTACGTGAGAACTGAGTGGCTCAATGTAATGGGGTCTTTCTACTATACAGAGTACAATCTACCTCCTATAGAGTATCGTAATAAACCAATTAAGACAGAGAAGTCAAAGAAGGAACGTCCAAAGACTTATAAGAAATACAATAAGTTTGGGCACAATATAGGTATGCTGGAAGCACTGACTAAGCATAACAATACAGAAAGCCGTTCATACTTTTACGATGGCTGGGACAATTACACCATAGGAGGCTGTGATGAAGAATAGTAGATTGGAGATAAGAATAGATGAGGATACTAAAAGAGACCTCCAAATTTTGGCAGTACACTTAACTCCTACAGGGTCTGTATCAGAATTACTATATAACACTATAGTTAACATTATAGACACTAATAAGGTATTACTAGATAAGCCTATAATCTCTTAGTACGTATTAGAGCCTCTTAGGAGCTCTTTAAGGTACATTTAGCGTACGTACACGTCTTTATCTTATACTTTAGAGCCTCTTAGGAGCTCTTTAAGGTACATTTAGCGTACGTACACGTCTTTATCTTATA
>JACCEC012729186.1_pt1 | contig 24237 bp, 24 predicted proteins | sample 7450121 | NCBI WGS metagenome assembly JACCEC01 (sample SAMN15323455, study PRJNA562643) | freshwater metagenome | isolation source: river surface water | place: USA:Blue River Watershed | collected 2017-08-18 | reverse complement strand
TCATAATCCAATGTTCCAGCATTAACAAGACTTAATGCATTTTGGAAAACTCTCACTTCAACATCAATATTTTCTATTGGTGTGAATTTTAAATCAACTGTAGTTCCAGAAACACTTGCTCCTAATGTTCCAAGTCCAATATGAGACCTTACTGGAGCAAAATCCACCAAATATGCTGTAGTTCTATCATTAATTACTATAGTCTCCAAGAATTCATATCTATTATTTGTAATATCTTCTATGGAAATTAAATAATATGCTCCAGAATATGGATTTGTATATGACGCAATTGTATTTTCTATTGGAGATGATGTAGAACCAATTCCAGTATAATGAGATGAAAATCTTGTATTGTTTAAAGTTACAGTAGATACTCCAGATGAACTTGTGTCTCCAATAGCAACTGTTATACTATAAAAATTCGATGTGTGTGCAAGAGCAACAGTAGGAGTAAAATCAATATTAATGTTTGATCCAGAATAGTAGAAATGGTATGTTCCTAGTCCAACAGAAGATTCTGAAGATGCATTAGACATCAATCCATAATCTAACATATGAATATCAGTCCCATCATGAACTATAGAAAACTCTATGAATTCTATATCTTCAAGATTTAAAGATTCTACACCAACAAGAACTTTTGCAGATCTATTTGATTTTGGAATTTCAAGAATGGTTGTTGGTCCTGTAGAACCAGACGCAATGTATTTTGTAGATGCCGCAACTCCAACAACTCCAAGAGAAGTTGAATTTGGACCATCCAAATACTCATTCATATTATATGAAATATAAGAAATATCATAGTCATTAACCTCGTAATTTACGGGATAGAAAAGTAAATTACCTTCATCTCCACTGATAACAAAATCAAAAGATCCAAGATTTCTAGCTGTATCTATTCTTCCATATTGATTTAAATATGAATCAAAACTATCATACATCATACTAATAATGTAGAATTGCCTTTCTCCAATAAATCTTTGATCTCTTACATACGTAATATATTTTTTAAATCTTTCATTTTCCAATCTAAATTTATCTACAACACTAAAAGGAGTAGATCTTGGAGTATTATTAAATCTTACGCTTATGTCATCAAAAATTAATACTTTATTTCCAACAGATTCAAAATAATCTTGAAGTTCTCTTGAATTAAATATTAATTCATTTGATACAAACGATGATCCTACTTTGATAGTTCTTTCTGATGCAAGATCAAAATCATTGATGATATTAAGATCTATAGTTTCTACTATATCAGAAAATGCATTAAATGAAATTCCCGCATCATTTTCAGAAATTAGATTTACAGATAAATTTGAATTTTCAAATTCAAATGTGGATTCTATTTGTAAATCAGAGAATTTCTTATAACCAGCAGTATGATTTAATGAACTTACATAAGAATTCCAATCATTATACTCTACTTTAGATTTCAGAGAATATGAAAAATATTGATAATAATCACTATCATGAATTCTTTGTGTATTTTCGCTTAAAAATCCAGTTAAGTCCGACCATCCTTTTTCTACTAATGCAGAAGAATTCAACTTATAATAACCATCTGCAATAATAGAACCATTTACTGTAGCCTTAGTATTACTTACTTCACCATATATTAAATCGGCATTTTCATAGTCATCTTTGAATGCCAGAATCTTTACTAAATCATTTTGATCATCAATATCAATTATCTGATATCTATTTTTTGTATTTGTAACATATTCGCCCTTTACAAAACTTCCTTTTTTAACGCTAACTTCAAAGGATGGGAAGTATTTTTCTGGTATTACTAATCCACTAGAATTTATTGCTGAAAATGTTCCTGGAGATTCATTTCCAGATAAAAATTCACTCATGTTAAAGGTTATTGAAGCATTAGATCCACCAATATTTGGATCTACAGACTTAACCTTGAATAAAGTATAGTTATAATTTTCAGAATTATATCCTTTTCCAGTAGTTCCTATACCAACACTAACATTTTCTATCATGAAATTGTCATTTACACTAAATGGAAAGTCATTTAATGAACTATAACTTACTGCCAATCCGACAACAACATCTTTATTGATGCTATTATAAGTTAAAGAATATATTGGTATTCCATTAGTATTGTTGATTGGAATTATTCTTACAGTATTTCCAGATATTGAGTTGGTATTCTTTACTATTGTAACATAATTATTCTTAGATGAATACTCTAATATAGTATCATTTAGAACTACATTTTTTATAGGATCAAACACCAAAAGTTTTGGATCCGAAACATAATTAATTCCTGGACTCAGTTTTTTAATATAATTTAATTTTCCTAATGGACTTACTCTTATAAGTTGTGGAGATTTAAAATGTGGTCTTAAAGTGTTATCGGATGGAAAATCAAATCCAATATCTTTTATATCAATACTTCTAATATTTCCAATATTTGCATCTACAGAATAAATTAAAGCATTTTTTCCTTCACTTGAAGATATAGATACAACACCAGGAATATAATCAAACTTTTCGTAAGAATTTACTTGAATGCTATTAATTGCACCACTTTCTGAGGTTGAATCTGTATAATACTTTATATCAAAATCGGAATTATTTTCATAATACTCACTTTCTGGTGTTAGTGGTAAATAATATTCAAAATTAGTAGATCCAATTCCCACTTTACTGATTGTATATTTTCCAGAATATCCACTTTCTTGTACTAATATAGTATTATTATCAATTACATTTTCTGAGTCTATTATTATATCTTTTTTTGTTTGTGATATTTGATCTAAATTTATCGGATTTACTTTATAATAAAGAGTTTTGGGTTCTTTTATTAAAAACTCTATCCTTGCGGAAGTATCTATACCAACATTTCCATACTTAACTATTTCTGGAATAGTATCAAAATTATAATTAAATTTAAATCCATTATCATAATAGAATTCAAATTTAAAACATGAATATGTTCTAGATCCTACTTTATATGAAAGAGATTCATCAGAAAGATCAAAAATGGTTTTTCTATTGGAATTGATTTTTATTGGTGGATTTATTAATCCAATTTCTCCAGTTGTTGCAGATCCAATATTAATATAATTTGGATCTAAACTAATTGAAGTCAAATACGTGTCGCAAAGTCGTATAGTATCCTCATCAATAACGTTAATATAATAAATTTTATTATCTAAAAGATTTACGGATGGTGTTTTTGACGTGTAAATTACTTTTTGTCCGCTTTCAAAATTGTGATTTTTTATTTTTATAGTGTCATTAATTGTATCTACATCTACATTTGAAAATTCATAATTTCCAATTAATAATCTTCTATTGTAATCATTATATTTTACTTTTATCGTTGTAGATATACCAATCTTATCTACAGACACATAAATTCTATCATTTAATCTTAAATTATGAGTAGATGCAACAGAAACAATAGCACTTGCATTCTTTATTTCAAATGGACGTAAATTATCATAGTTAGTTTTAAAACTGTGATTGATTCCAGATCCATTTGAAGTAAAATATAATAAATTATTTGTCGTTGTCAATCCAACATAAGTTCCTGTTGATCCCAATCCAACAACAGCAGTTGAAATTCCAATAACATCATTTGATAGTTTTATTGCATATAATTGCGAATTATCAATAAGATTGAAATTGGAAATTCCATCTGTTGATACATCTAATCCCAATCCGCCATTAGAATTGTAGATTAACTTATCTCCAGTTTCCAGTCCATGATTTTCAATGTATATTCCATTTATAGGAACAAAAATTTGCGTTGCCCCTAATCCAGGATTTGATATAGATAAAGTTAAACCAATTCCAATTGTTCCCAATCCTACAGATTCGGAAGGATTAAAATAATACTCCTTATTAAATTTTGTATTATTTGAACCTACTCTTTCTGGTAAATTTAGATAGAATTTTCTGGTATTCTCAGTAAGTGAGGATCCAGAAGAATATGAAGACCCAATAGTACCATCATATTCTCTATAAACTTTAATTCTAGATGACTCTTTATCTACTTCTAATACTTTTACCTTTTCATCTTCGATAGTATAAATGTCATTTGATATGATAGTTAAATCAGATAAACCACCATATACATTAAAGTAAGTAATTATTCCTGTAACTGATGGGTCTGATACAGCATCACTAAGGAATAGAACATTATTTCTAGTTCTTATTTCATATGTTTTATTATTTTGTATATTAAAAGTATTTGTTCCTATCCCACTTAAAAATACTAACTGCCTATTAACTAAATCATGAGGAGAAGTACAGATTCCAATAGAATTTCCTAATGTATCTTGATTTGAAATGATAGAAACGTTTTGTATTTTTTTACTATCGTATTTTACATCTAATACATTTCTTCCCAAAATTTCATTAACTTTACCGTATAATCCATCAGAATTGAAATTAACTGTATCATTAATTCTATAATTACTTCCTCCACTAGTTGGAGAATCCAAAATTGCTAAATTTAAATAATTTGAAGAAATATTATTTACATAATTTCTTATCGGTTTAATTTTATTTGGATTGTAAATGTAATTATAACCAGAAGTATCCGATTCTAAATTATAATGTTTGGTGTATCTTACTTTATTGGTATAATCAATAGGATTTTCTGAATTTATTGGAGCAAAATTAGATTCTAATGGATAATATTTGTAAGTATTTCCTATTATATAAGGGAACTTTGGTTTTTTATAGTTTATGAATGGACCAGAAGTTTCAACTTCCCCATCGGAAATAGTACAAAAATATGCATAAACTCCCAATGGAAATTCTGGAGTTATTGTAAATCTTCCATTATGTTCATCTAAATCCCCATTATCCACAAAATCATAATCTTCCACAAAAAATCCTTCTGGATACGTATTAGAATTAGGTCTCTTGGATTTTATTGAAGAAATATAACCAGACTTCATTAGTTTTACTCTTCCTCCAATAGAGGTCTCATATCCATACGGACCATAAATTGGATTTCCATCATAAGCCCATCCAATTATTGGGGAATGATATTCGGTTTCTACTTCTTTTGAATTTACTAAATTTAAATCTGGAAGGTATATTTGCTGTCCATCTAAAATTTTAGAACCGAGAATAGTCTTTCTTAGATTTCTTGGTGCATATAAATGTTGGTATTGAGAAGAATTTTCTGAAGCAAATCCTTTTTCTATGTACCCATCATCATCAGTGACTAGGTTTTTTAATATGAATTTTTCTACATTATTTACAGTCCATTTTTTTGCATTAAATTTCAATTTGCAATTTGATCCAAGAGTGGCAATTTTAAGTGTAGTCTGATCTTTAATATACCCAAATCCGCCATTAATTACTCTTACATCAACAATAGAACCATTTTCAACTATTGGATTTAAAACTGCTCCAGAACCAGAATAAGAAGAAACTAAAATTAAAGGCGAATCATCGTATCCAGATCCACTATTTTGTACATTTACATCTACAATTTCTCCATTTACTATTATTGGATATAATTGTGCGTTTTTTCCAGTTGAAAATTCATATGATGGTTGTCTATTATAATTTAAAATATCTTCGGATCCATAATAGTTTCCGCCATTAGAAATAAATACCGATTCAATTGAACCAGTTACTACTGGATATATTTCCGCATCAAACCTTTGTCCGCTTAATGTTGATACTCCTATTTTACCAGAAATTTCTACTTTAATTGGAGGATAATTAAAATAATGTTTTCCTGTTGAAATTCCAGAAATTTCAATAAATTGATTATTATTGAAATAATATTCTGGTGATGTGGAACCAACACCAACTAAAGATAATTTAAACTTATCATCATTTATCTTAGTAACATAATATGATGAAGATGAAGTAAGACCAACAATAGGATACTCTGAAGGATAATAATTTATGAGATCTCCTGTCTCATATCCGTGATTTTTGGCTGTTAATGTACTCGTTATAGTACTTATTCCAGAAGAAAATACTTCTATGAGTTTATTTTTGTAGTTAGAACCTGCATTTTCTACAAAAACACTACCAATTTTCTTTTTAGTATTGTATGATTCAAAAGATTGTTTTCCAGAACCATATGAAGTTATATTTACTGTGTTTATCCCAGATATAGAGTCAAATTCTGTTTTATGTAATGTTATTGAATATCCATCTAAAACTTTAGCATAATATACAGAATTTTCTACCAAACCTCCAATTTGGGTTTGATTATATGATCTATATACGATCTTTTCATTATCTCTAAACTTGTGATAATCCGAAAAAGTTATAGCATTAGATGCTACATTTACATTTGTAGAATCTTCGGATTTGAAGAAAACTTCATGTCTAAATGAAATCAATTCACATTTTGCTGAAGCGCCTTTTCCTCCTCCACCAGTAATTGTTATAACTGGAGTTTCAATATAATCAAATCCTGGATCTGATATCCTCAATCCAGTTAAAGATCCATTAACTCCAACATATGCTTTTGCAAAATCTTCTTGTGATCTTTCAGAATCTTTTTTATCTCTTATTATTAAAGATGGAGGAGTTATTACATTATAATCGTTTCCTCCTTCTAAAATATCTACACTTTCTATTTCACCAAAATATACAGAATCTGAAGATTTATAATTTAAAATTTCAACTCCATTAACTAAAATTCCAATATTTTGATCTGCCTTAGTTTCATATAAATCTTCCAAAGATATGCTTCTTTTTTGTGGTATAGATCTTACGATATTGGAAGATTTGATCTCATTTTCATACAATCTATCAAGAATTAATGTATTATTTGTTACTGTACCTGTTACATGTATGAATGAATTATTAAAAATCGCAGACTTACTTCTTGCCAGTTTTATGGTTGTTGAATCTATTCTCTTGATAAAATATACACCAAAAGTTATGTTTAAAGAATTATCTGAACTTTCTGGTATATAATATACTGAATCTCCAGTTAAAAATGGGTGTTGTCCTATTTCAATTTCTTCACCATTAAAAGTGCCACTAAAAATAATTGAAGATTTATTTAAATCTAATTTGACATTTGAATATGATGGGAAAGAATTTGATGATACATAAACATTTTCATCATTAAAATCATAATAAACATTAGTTACATTTGAAGTATTTCTATCAATATAATTATCTCCAGTATTTACATATGATATATTTCTTTCTACTGAATATAATTTACTTAAATCAATAGCACCTTGTTGAGATTCTACAACTACAGATTTTTTATTGTTTAAAGATGCAACTCTTAAATTAATTCTATTATTATCCTTATCATATAAACTTAAAATATCACCAATGTAAAGATATGAATCATCAAAAAGTTCTATGGAATATGAAAAATTAGATAAATCTACAAGAGATATAGATTTAACTTTATAGAATACTGAATTATTATATAACCAACAAGTAAATACTGGCAGATCATTTTTCATGCCAATATTATCAATTATGATCGGATCATTTTTTGAATAATATACACCACAATTTAGAACATCTACATCAGATAAAACTGAGGTAATTTTAAATTCTATCTTATTTCCATCTAAATCGTAACCATAACAATAATTTGTATCTTCAACTTTAGATCCAGATGGTATATCTATAGTTACACCAGTACAATCTAAAAACTGATTTATATTTTTTCCATAGTATTCAACTAATCTTGCAGTACCATCTTCAAAAGTAATCTGCAATTCTCCTTCATCAGGGAATCCTAATGTCGAATCTACTGTTATATAATCCGATTTTTCTGGAATTAACGAAGTTACTTTTGTTTTTGGACTAACTACAAACTTACCAGAGATCGTTCCACTGTTAAGATTGATATCTCTCTGATAATCATTATCTAAACCAATAACATAATAAAATTTATCACCTCTTTTTATCTCTTCTACACTTAAAACAGTAGCAAAAGATCTATTGGAGATTCGTGTTTCATTTTGATATATTGTTCTACCTACTAAATTTAAAATATTTTTATTATTGCATTCTACTACTAATTGATTAGATTTATAGTATTTTGATGAAGATGGAAGAATTAGATTATCAGAAGGTCTTAATACCTCTACTTTTTCTCCATATAAAGCATTAAAAAGTATTTTAAATGACTTATCTGATCCCTTAGAAGAATAAAAATCTTTTACTTGCTTGATAAAAATCTTTTCATTTATATCTTTATAAAAACCTACTCCCTCAAATCCTGGAGCAATTTGTTTTTTTAATCTATATAAAAACTGCTTTAAAAATAAAGAACTTAAGTTTGATACTTTAGATCCATCAGTATGACTTGAAGATTCACTTGTGGAAAAAGTTAATTGATCATTTTTCCCATCAATATTCGTTATCCCACTAAATCCTCTAGAACATTCATTAAAACTATCAATAGTTTTTGATTTATATGTAATTATTTCATCATCAATCTGGATAATTCCGTATCTATCTGGAAATCCTGTGGTTGATGATACTTTAATTGTCGAAGAAAAGTAATCAAGATCGCCAATTATATTGGTAGATTCTGATATTGAAGTAATATTATCAATTTTTACATATCTATCGATATTATTCAATAAATCTGAAGGACCACCTGGTATTTCTAAAGATTTATAATATTCAGATAAAAATTCCGATACAAGTGGAAACTCATCAACTACGAACGAAGGAAGTTGATTCTCAACAATATCGCTGATATTAACTCTTGAATTTACCATATTAACTTAATATTTGTGGTCCGTTTGGATAACTTGATGTTGTTAAATACGAAGTTCCTGAAGCATCTGCTCCAGAAGAAATGTCATCTGGAAGTATAGACAATTTACTTCTATTAATATCTATCTGCAAATATAAATCCTGTAATCCGATAACATCATTAGATTTTGGAATAGCAGAAATCATAATTACCGACTCATTATCTTGCTTTACTTCGGTTGAATTTACTATTATAGATTCTAAAAATATTTCACCAGTTAAGTAATTTACTTTTCCAATTTCACCAACATAAGTTGCAACACCATCATAAAGATACATTTTTCCTCTAGATGGATCATCTGCATTTGGTAAATCACTTAAATATAAAGTTTGGTCATATCCTTCTACTTTAAATCCAGAAGATTTTATGTTATATCCATTTAAATTTTTGACATGGAATTCATTTCCATAACATATTTCATAATTTCCAATTGCACCCAATTCAACTCTTAGGTCTCTTCTAATTGAAATTTTTGTTATATTTGAAGTTATTGCTGAACTACTATCATCAATCAGTTTGAGGAATTTACTATACTTAAATCTAGCTCCATATCTATTAACTTCAGATGATTTTGTATAATCTAAAATATTTTGATAAACGCTGTTTGTCACTGAAACTTCATTCAATGACATATTTTTATTATAATAAATTGTTGAATCATACTCAACATAAAGGTATTTCAGATCCATAAATTCTGGAACTATTCCAGCAACTGCGTATTTTCTCAATTCTGATCTAATATAATCTTTAGATGCGCTGGATAAGAAATACCCATTTGTAGGTTTAATTGCAATAAAAACTTTTCCATAATTTGGTGGAGTCATAGTCTCCCCACCAAAAACTGAAACTGATTCAGTTTCTGGATATATTTGAGGTATTATTGCTTCATAATCATTTGCTGTAACTGCTCTATTTTGTGCAGAATAAAGTTTTGGTGCAAACTTTTTAATGTAACTAATTGGCTCAATTTCTTTTCCACCACTTGTAGAACTTTCTGCAGTTACCAATGATACTTCTGAAGTTATAATACTGCCATCATTGGCAATCAATCTTCCTGCATAACTGAAGTTTGAAATTCCGTTAGCAATTTCTCCATTTGTTACAACATAAGAAACACTAACATAATTTCCAGCAGATAACTTCTTACCAAAAGCGCCATCTCCAAATAGCAATTCGTATCTTTGGTCTTCTATTTCTTGAATTAAGTATATTTTTGATGTTGAATCAATCTGAGTTATATTATCTACATGATTATAAAATTGAGAGTTGGTAGATAATGCATTATCTTTTACTATAACTCTTATTGTGGAAGTATCAATTCCAGCATTATCTAAAATAAATCTCTGATAATTTGTAGTATCTACTGTGAAATTTTGTGTAATTAATGTTCCTTCGTAGATAGTAATATTATCAAAACTTGCTATACCATCTGAAACTGGAACTGTAATATCTTCTGGAATTGAAAATGAGTTACTTTCTCTACCAAAATTAGTTAAAGTTGTGAAGCAAATTCCTTTTTTTAAAGTTATTGTTAATGGGGTGGTGTTCAATCCAGATACATCTACAAAGAAAGAAACTTTTGTTTTAGATGCTGCTCTGGATTTTGGAACATAACCAATATTTCTTGCAAGAGAAACAACATTTTCTCTAAGTGTAGCGCCATCAAGAAATAATTCATTGCTAATCATATTAGCATTATATGAATTAATATACGTATTATATGCTAATACATCTATCAATACAGATAATCCAGATCCTTCAAAATCGTAATCTGTAAAATTAGAATTTGTTTTTAGGTAATCTTTTATCGAAGTTTTTATGTCTTCGAAATCTAAATTTGTAAAATTAACTAATGCCATTATCGTGTTGGAGTGAGTGCAAATGATAACTGCTGTGTTGGCACATCAATTCCTATAATTTGATATTTTATTACTACATCGAATTGATTTTCATCATAATTTGGATTTACACTTAAATCCAAAAGTTTAACTCTAGGCTCATAATTTGTAATTACATATTCAATTTCGTTTTTAATGAAAATTGAATTGTTTCTATCTAAATTATCAAATAAGATTTTGGAGACATCGGACCCCAAATTACTGTTAAAAAATCTTTCACCTTTTTGAGTAAGAACTAAATTGCGAATAGAACGTGATATCGCCCTTTCATTAGTAATAGTCAGTATATCACGAGTCAATGGATGACTTTGAAATGTTAAACTGACATCTTTAAATGGCTTACTAACACGTTCTAAGGGCATTTATTGTATCATAGAGGTCAATTATAACTTATTTATTAGACTTATTTTAACTTTTTATACCATAAATTGGTTCTGTTCCATATTCCCAATCATCATAATCATCATCATTCCTAATTCTCTGATGTAATTCAGATTGAGCACTTAAATCGTGCTTTTTAACGGAATAATCATCATTCATGATCTCTGAAATCATTTGTTTCTTGTTATTTTCAAATGATCCATAGTCTGTTGCAAGTTTATTTGTTCCCCACATATTCATCATATATTCTCTGTTTCTATCTGACTGCTTTCCCATAGCGGTTTTCCGATTTTTAGAGTTAAATCAGAACTTTTTACGGGGTTCCTATCCCGTGTTAGTCGATATTTGAGATGTTTTTTCGGTGAAGAGTATAGTTTTTCTGAATTCTAATGTCCGAGTTTTTAAAGGTCCAACACTCCCCATTACTATCTAGAAACACCACCCACTCAAGGTCATGTTCTTGTGATCTATCGATTAAAAAAAATGCCCAACCATTACCTTTGGGGGTAACGACTGGGATTTGGGGATCTAATTGAAGCATTTGTTTTTATTAATTTCCTTGTCCTCTGTACTTTTTCTTTGCCTTATTACGGGAAGTAGCGGCATATTTGGTTCTTCCACCTTGACCTTGAAGTGTTTTCTTCAGTTTAGGTTCTGGTGCGTTCTTATTTGCAAGTGACGGTCGTTTTGCCATTAAATTTCCTCCAATTCAATTTCGTTTGCATCATATTCCTCACTATTATAATAATCTTGAGCGAGGTTGTCAAGAACCTCAGCACATTCTTCATGTGTGAGGTTCTGATATATCTTACGTCCTTTATATAAGATATTAAAGGCCATCAGATAACGCGAGTTTTTTCGTGTCCAACTCGGATTCGGGGATCACACCAGATCTCAAATCCTGCTTCTTTTGCATCGAGACAGAATGAAACATCCTCTCCACACATATCCTGTACCGCTCCCGATTCAAAGACTTGCATCTTAGGTGCAAACCAGGGGTATTCAAGATTCTCAAATACACCATTCTTAATCAGAACCCAACCAAATCCTGTGTAATCCACAGTGAATGGTTTCTTACGCTTGGAAATAGAATCAACGGTTTCGTGATTCATCACACCGCCATTCTTGCGGAAATCGTCCTCTTCCAGCCAGTGTGCAACAGAGGTTGTGTGTCCGTCTTCAGTGGCATACCATCCAGCAACAACCTGCTTCTCTTCACCTTCTGCGGGGAAGGCAAGATCACAGAGTTGCCAGAACTTCTCAGTGGTGAAAACAATATCACTATCAATCCACAGTTGATAATCGTAGTCCAATTTTCCGTCCCAAGGAACTTGCTTCGGTCCTCGGAGAACATTCGCCCCAAGAACTTTGCAACGGGCAAAATTAACCATGGATGAATAATCTTGAGAAATTTGAATACTCATTCCATTTTGTACAAGGTCAAAACAGAGTTGCACAAATGCTTTCAGAAAGATAAACGAACATCCTCTGCCAGGAAGGCAGAAAACAATCGATTTTCCTTTCATTCTATCTTTGATCGCTGCGTAGTCCCAACTATCCGTCTCAACGGGCTTCGGTGGGTTCGCTTTTACAGTAAATCCTTTTGCCATAGAAATAACATTACTTCCTTCAAATTTTATCGTTTAATCAGTCAATTGTCAATGAGAAGACTCTAAGTTTAAGTTCTTATTTGACGTGAGTTCCACAAATGTAAGGTCCTCTACCGTATAGTCCGTCTTCATTAAACCTACCATATTCTTTAATGTATTCCAAGTAATTTCAAATTCTTCTTCCTTTAGAGAATGGAAAAGGCAGCGTTCCTTGGCGTATATGTGGTAAATTTTTTCCATTATTAATTAATTGACAACCGCTTTATATATAAGCACTAAAATAAATCCGAGTGGTAATAACACTACCTTCGGATACCTTATTAACCACCCAGCAAGCACAACCTTCCAAAAGTTCCAATAAGGGGTCTGGGGGGAATTTTTTCTACGGGAAATTTTTTTATAATACACGGAATACACTCGGCAATTTGGCGGAGTTCTTGTTGAATAATTCTCGGTCTCTTGGGGACCTTTGTAGGTTACATAGGACCCATTTTTTAATAAGGGGGGCGCACGGCGGGCGGCATAACGATAACGTTATATCGTATAACTGCCCTGCTGAAAGAACGAACAGAGGGGGACGGTCCTGAGACTGTCCCCCATAAGGATCAATACGCCATCGGATCGGTTACGTCGCTGGCGTGAGTCTCTGCCCACTGGGCGGCGAGCAGAGTAGCGGTGTGACCCGTAGGGTCAGTGATCCGATTGAACTTGCTGCCGTCGTTGCGATAGGCGACCCACAGGATCTGGCGATCGGTCAGGCGGGAGGCGGGAGAGAAGCGCATCGGTCGGTTGCGGTTTGCTCTGGAATTCTACAGGAAGGGGGGCGCGGATGCAACCCCCCGATCGGATCAGGCGCGGATCAGGCGGGCAAGGCGCTCACGCTTTCGGAGGGGCAGGAGGCGGGTGTATTCAACCCAGCGGGAACCGAGTTCGTGGCGCTTGATCAGTCCGTCCGCTGCCATCCGCTTGAGAGTGATAGAGAGAGCGGTACGTGCCTCATTGGGCATCCCCAGAGCGGCGTTAATGTCGGTGGGGCGCATCCCGTCCTGATTGGCGCAACCGCTGCCATCATCCATCGGCAGGATCGAAAGGATCGCCCACTGATAGGTGGCACCGAAAGCGTCAGAGCGGGTGAAGGTGGTGGAGAACATGGTTCTTCAGGTTTGGTGGTGGGGGTCGGTTTCCCTTCCCCCGTTGATCGTATTGTAGAGCATCAGGGGGAGGATGCAACCCCCCCGATGGTCGGTTCAGCAACCGAACACCAGATCAGCGATGGCATCGGTGATCTCAGTGCAGCGGCACCAGCGAACAGCATTGCCGCTGGCAGGCACCATCCAGACCATGCACTCCTCACCCCAGATCTTAGCGATCGCGTAGGCATGGTTCATATCGGTTGCCCACTCGCAACCGTGAGGATCGAAGGAAGTCCAGGCGGTGGGTTGAACTGCGAAACCGTAGGTCATCGGTTCAGGTGGCGAACTGAGATCAGTATAGAGTCAGGGGTGGGGGTCGGTGATGACCCCCTGTGCCAGAGATCAGACTGTCCAGGTGATCTGCTCAGGGGCGAAGCGGGAGAGTACCTGCTCCAGATAATCCAGGGCAACAGGGCGGCGGGCAACGGGCAGACCCTTTTCCCATCCTGTGGCAACCCATCCTGTGGCGTAGCGGTCAAAGGTGACACGCTGACCAGCGATCATGATCCAGGTGGCGGTGGTGAGGTTAGGCATCGGTTCGGTTGATTGAACTGAGAGAATTCTACAGGGTCAGCGGGCGATCAGATCAGCGGCAGTGTGCAGTGCTGCTGCTGTCACACGTCGGGCAGGTTCCATGGGATTCCAGAGCAGCATCACCAGAGCGATTCCAGCAGCGACCTTTAGCATGGTAGGATCAGCGGTTGGTGGGCCAGAAGGGCAGCGATGCGGTCATCACAGCAGCAGACCCCAGCACCAGGAGAGGGGATACGAAACAGGCAGGCAGCACCAGGATAGCAGCAGTGCTGCCCACGATCAGGGCGGTCATCTCACGGGCTTCCTTTTTCATGGTGGGGGTCCGTTGTGGTTGAGAGAATTGTAGCACGGGGAGGGGGATTCCCCCCCCTTAGGGGTCAGGCGTGACCGTCAGTGTAATCTCCGATGATCATGCCATTCTGGCGAACCTGAGCGTACCCGTATTCTTCAGAGAGGGACAGGCACAGATCCCAGGCACGATCCTCATCAGTGGTGGTGTTCTCCCAAGGAGCGGAGGGGCAGATCACGTCAAGGCGGTTCATGGGTGGTTGTCTGAACTGAGATCAGTATAAGGGGTGAAGGGGTCAGGAGCGACCCCGCTTGTGCCAGTGCCTCAGTTGGCATAAAGGGAGTTGAAATCCTGCACAAACTCCAGTGCCTCATCACCGCTCATGCGGGAGATCATTTCACGGGCGATCGTTTCCCAGGAGTAGTGATCCGCCAGATCGCAGATCGCCTCACGGGCATCGGAAGCGTAGCGGTGAGCGGCGGTGATCTGAGCGTAGGTCATTTCAAGGCGGTTCATGGTGGGTTGGTTGAACTGAGATCATTGTAGGGGGTGGCACCCCTCAGAATGCCACCAGTTGATCCACTTCCCACTGTGGCACAGTTGCAACGTCACCGCCGCAGTTCTCTGCCAGCCAGCGGTTGATATGCTTGCTGGTGGTGACACTGTAGAACTGCTCAGTGCGGATCCAACCCTTACCAGGCACCAGAGCGGCAACAGGGGTGGAGTAGGAGAACAGAACCTCAGTCCCATCAGCGAGGGAGATCTGGGTGCTGGTGACGGTGACTTGAGTGACTTTCATGGCGGGTTGCCTGAACTGAGATCAGTATAGGGGTTGGAGGGGGTCTGGTGTGACCCCCTGTGACAGATCAGCGACTGGACAGGATGCGGAGCGCCCCCTCAATATCCTCAATGATCAGGCGGGCACCGACATGATCAAAGTTCGGGCGATCATGGGAGATCTCCTGTTCAGCGAGCAGATCACGCCAGAACTTGAGTTCGCGGTCAAGGGCACGGACTCCTGCGCTTGCCTGGCAGGTGGTGAGTTCGAAGGTTGCCATCGGTTCGGTGGGTTGAACTGAGATCAGTATAGGGGCAAAGGGGAGGGGTTGAACCCTCCGCTGTGCCGCTTGTCAGACTGTCACCCGAGTGACCCGTTCTGATCCAGGATGCCGTAGGCAATCTCAAAACCAGTAGGGGTGGGGTAGATTCCCAGATAGGCGCGACCGATACTGATCGCCGCGGCCTCATCCCTTACGCGAGCATGGAGATCAACGGCAACGTAGAAGAACTGATCAAGGAAGCGAGGGGTGCGGATCAGGGGCATCTCAATTTACCAAGTGAGCGGGGCAACCGCAGGAGCGGTATAATTCTACCATACGCTCTGCCTCCATCAGTGAGGGGAACGTTTGAGTGCGCCACTCGCAAGCATTGTAGGGCGACTTGAAACGGATCGTGAAACCGCGCATTGTGAGAGGTTCAGGGTTGAACTGGTGTCAGTCTAAATGCTGACGGATTGATTGTAGGATGCGGGAGTCGGTTTGGCGTTTGACCCATCAGGAACGTGATCCAGGGCGATCCCTATGGCAAGTCCAATGAGGATGAACTGTAGGAAGTTCTGAATGCGGCGCATGAGGGATCAGTGGGAACGGGATCAGTATAGCATGGAAGGGGGGCGATGATGCCCCCCGAATCTATCAGGCGACAGCGACCAGTTGATCGTTGCGGATAGCGGTATTCACGAAGCGACCCACCGAACCCTCAGGATCGGCAATCACGGCGCTCAGTTGGGCAACGAACTGCTCAACATCTTGCACACCGTAGGTATAATCACGACCACCATTGAAGGTGATAGTTACTTGACCATTCTCCACGTCAGAGATGTTCTCAATGGCGCTGGAGGTAAAGTTGAACTGAGACATAATGAAATCAAAAGGTAAAGGGTTGAGTGAAGTGTTTTGAGCGGGATGCTTCACCCCCGCTGATGAGATCAGAATAGGGCACCAGAGGCAGAGAGTCAAGGGGTAATGGACACTCTGCCAACTGGCACCCTTAGGGTCACTTCCAGAGACCTTCAGAGATCAGGCGATTGACCAGAGACTGTGCCAGAGATCCACAATGGGGGCAGGCGGTAGCGTATTTGATCTCAGAGCGCAGGGCGTACTTTTCAGTAGAACGGAATCCACCGAACTTGTAGCGATAGACTGCGCTCACGGTCTTCATCAGTTGGCGCTTTTCAATGTCACCTTCAACCACTTTATAAACAGGGATGAAGTAACGGAAATCACCGATTGCGCGGGAACGGTTCAACTTATCCACAATCAGTTTGGCACTCTTAGCACCAAAGAAAGGGGTCAGTTCAACTTGCAACCAAGCGTGAAATGGTGCCAGTTCATCACTGTGAGCACCAGAGACTTTCTGTTGATTCTGCAGTTGAACGATAGCATCATTCAGGGTCTGGAAAGACTGAGTAACGTTGCTCTGCAGTTCCTCAAGAGCAGCGGTCAGGGACTGAATGCTGTTAGCGTTGGACATTGGAATGTCGGTGTTGGTGGTGGGGTCGGGTGGGGTTGTTTCCCCCCCGATGAACATAGAATGACAGAGCAGGGCGACCAATGCAACCAGGTGTGTGACACTACCCGAACTGGCATAAGGTCGCTGGACAGACAAAAAAAGAGGGGGCATTGTGCCCCCCTGTGATCAGTAACCAGCAAACTCTAGGAGTTCATCCAGCGGAATCTTTTGCCCCTCTAAGTTAGAGAAATAGGCATTGAAATCCTCTAGGAGATTGTGAGAAGTGGCAAAGCGAATCGCATCGAAATACTTGACATAACCGTTGCGATCTGCCTTGCGTTCGATGTTGCTAACCATCAGAATTCAATCTCTTCAGAGGTGGGTTCATTCAGATCAACGCTATCCAGAGAATCAGAACAGATCGCATCGAGAATCGAAAGAATCTCCTGCCCATTGTTCCCTTGGCGAAGCATCGAGAGAAGAACGTCTTTAGACATGGTTTCATTGTAAGGTTGAGGTTTGGTGGCAGTCTTTAGGGCGCTGCCGTTCCCATTGTATCAGACCTTAGAGAGATCTGATGCCCATTTCACCGCCTTTAGAATCTCTTTGTATTCTGTGGGAGAATACAGGGGTTGAGGATTCATGATAGCACGGCGGCACTGCTCAGCGATCTCTTCGATGCTCACAGCGCGATCAGTAGCGGGATTGTAACGCATTGGAGGTTAGCGTTGGGTTTGGTGGGGATTCCTCCCCATGCACTTAATGTAGCGCATTCTGGGGAGGAGTCTAGGGGGGTTGTGCCAGATTCTGAACTGGCACAGGTGATTCAGTCCCGATCCTCAATCACGGTAACGATCTCCTGGGAGTTGTGGAGGTATTCAGTCTGGATCACTCCAGGAGCGATCTCAGTCTGTCCCACGATCATAGCGAAAGCAAGGAGTTCAAGCATCGTTAAGCATTGCAACGAGTTTGTCGTAAAGAGCATCCACATTGGTGCCCACCTGTTCGCTTACTTCATCCCAATCATCATGAAAGCGAATGAGATCAAGAATTGCAGCGATTTCGTCAGATGTCAGAGTCATCTTCATCTGTGGGGAAGTAATCAGGGAAAGTGGGGAGGTCTCCCTCCCACACTATAGCACCGAGATCAAAGAGATCGGAGAATGACATTAAAAGTCGTTGGATGAGTCAAGGGGCAGACCCTCGGCAAGGTCATCATACTCCGCATCGTAGAATGCTTCAACCTCCCGTAGGGTTTCTTCATCATCGTAGAAACCGAAGGAGATTGCCTCTTCGATCTGGGGGTCTTCAATGAAGTGGTTCATGGTGGTGAGTTCCGTTGAACAATGTCAGTATGGCAGGGGATGGGGGGCAGTGCAACCCCCCTTGTGCCACTTGTCAGTCTGTCACACCCTCCAGCAGTTCAGGGTAGTATTCTTCACACTCAGTGATCAATTCTTCATCAGAATACTTACCATAACCCTCATCCAAATAATCATAACACAGTTGCGTCATTGTCTTGAGATCCATGTCATCCAGCATCTGCTGAATGAGTTGATCCTGGAGTTCAGAACGGTTCATCAGAAAGAAAGGTAGGGATGATCAGAATCTAACACGTCGTTGGTGTCAGATGCGGTGAGCAGTGTTGTGATGGGATAATACTCATCCGCATCAGGATCATACACTGTCGGGGTGCAGTCTAACTGCTCTGCTGTCATAGATTGTAACATGACCAACAGATCTTTATAGGTTTGGCAACCGTAGGGTGCGTTAGGTGTCATTTCAGAATGATACGATAATCAATGGAATTGATGCACCAACCTGTTGCACATGTGATCTCATCTACGAGATCTTCCTCATCGTCTGCCTCCCAGATTTGTCCAACAGTTTCCTCAAATACTTCCTGTTGATAATCAGGATCTACATCACCCCAGTTAGGATCATCAGAGGAGAAATCAAACTCAATGTAAGTGACTTGGAATTGCATCAGACTTCATCCCTCATTTCAGTGAGTTTGTCATACAGAAGTGGAATGTCTGCATCCACAAGTTCAGTCAGATAATGCCAATCGCTAGTCTCAAGAATTGACATCAGGGCATCAATCTCCTGATAGTTCAGGTGTGTGAGAGTCATTGGATCCCTCAGGAACAGAATCAATCTATCAGGGTTTGATGCGCTTTGCACTCCTGCGGGACACTTGTGCAACTGGCACAGCATCAACCACAGGATCTGCAAAGTGTGCTCTACCCTGATCAATCAAAGTATCAACGAACTGTAGAACAGTTTGAATCACTTTTCGGACTTTTTCGTTTCCGTTGTTCTCATTGTAAGAGCGCACAGCAAACTGTACAATGCCCACAACGATTGCGGAGATGGTAGCAACATTCAGAATCAGAGTGTCAATGAATGTTTTTTGAAAAGAATTGAGTTTCATTGTTATGAATTGTGGGAGGAGAAAGTGTAGAGAATTCCTCAACCACTCCCATAAGATAACAGGGGTCACGGAGAACCGCAACCCCCCTTGTGACAGTTTGCCAAGTGGCACACGAGTTCTTTATAGAAACTCTTCAATGTAGTAATCTACAGTGATCTCATGCTTTGCACAGAATTCTTCAATATCATCAGGAAGAAACCCTGTTATGTTATACTCTGCGAACTTCTCCCAGAGTTTATAAAACTGTTGTTCGTTGAGCATTAGAATTGTTTCGAACTCATGTAATATACACACATATCATGCATTGTGCTCATGATATGTGCCAGTTTCCAAACTGTCCTCTAGGAGTGGATCTGTGAGATCTATTGTGTTTAGAATAGAGGCAAGGATCTTACGATCGTCTTCGTGTTCCGTCTCTTTCCATTGATGATACACAAGTTCGTAGATGTAGTCTAGTTGTGTATCGTTGAACGTTACATTATAATATGCACGATCCATGTATCTAGAGTAACTATAAGATATATGAATCTTAAAGAGCAACAAGGCAATTATACATGAATCTAGAAGCTCGTGTCAAGTGTCTGTTACATCTAGTAATAATCTAGTATTGATGAATCTAGTAGAACATAACACTAGTGTTATATGATAATATGATGATCTAGTAGAGTAATCTAGTTGATTGATGATCTCGTGATCTAGTGCTAATTGTGGTGATCTAGTGGTATCTAATCTAGATGATAGAAAGACCCCCCTAGAGGCGATTCTAGAGGGGTCTGGTGAGGGTTTAGACTAGATCAGAAGTCGCTGAAGTAGTAACCATTATGCTCGCTGTAATCATAACGGAGAGAAGAATCCCAAGTTGCTTGCCAATCGATCACAATCCAGGAAGGGAAGTTATGATCGAGCAGACCTTCACAGATGTTTTCTGCAAACTCTGCATCATCATTCCAGGCACCCTGATAAGAATCTTCAAAGTGCTCAAGAGAAGAAACGTCCCAGATGTAGCAGAATGCATCGATTGCTTCTGTGGGGAAGTCTGCTGTCAGAGCATTATACTGTTCAAAATGCTCCAGATCATCAATGCTATAAGAATCAATGAATTCCTGAAGTTCAGACTTCTCTGCTCCAGTTTCATCCAGAGCATGAACAATCTCCTCCAGATTCTCCTGATACTCTTCACCGAAGTAATCAAGAATCTCCAGAAGATCGGAGAGTTCCTGACCGTTTTCAATCAACTCATCAACAATCTCAAGAACCTCAGGGGAGAGGGTCTCTTTGTAGTTGGCGGTCAAAGTGATGGACATTGAAAGAGAAGCGATGGGGTGTCGGTGGTGTTCCCTCCGACTCCTATAAGATAGGGCATCGGAGGGGTGGTGTCTATCGGGTGTGTGCCAGTTCCCTATCTGGCATAGAGATAACCGCCAGCCCAGTCAGCGTGTGCTAGCAACCATTCACGATCTTTGATCAGTCGCAAATCGTAACGCACACCTTTGGCAGGAGTTTTCCAACTGGCAGACTTATAAACCTCACCAGTTTGTTTGTCAATGAAGCAATGAACACTGCGGGATCCATTGGCATTCATGATAACTTTGTGATACTTTCTACCAGTCTCAGGGTAGAAATCATAATCACAAGTTCCCTGCTTCAGTTTAGCAATCGCTTCTTGATGATGCTTAACACCACCTTCATCACGATAGCAACCAAGAGAGCGTTCGTGTTGGCGAATCGAGTAATCAATAAAGTTCTGACGCAGTGCTTCACACAGAGCATAAGTGTGCCCCAGAACTGCAGCAGCAATGTCTTTACGTGCTTCTGCTGCTGCAGAATATTCAGCGAAAGTGGTTGTCATCAGAAAACTGTGGCGACTCCATTAATATACCCCAAGATGCAGGACCTTGGGGTATCAGTGTGCCAGTTCTACACCTGGCACATTTCAACGAGTCGGTTACGGATATCAAACAGTTCCATCTCATCCATATCAGCAGATTCCATATCTACAGGAGCAAACTCTGCAAGATTTACTGTAGCATCAGCGTAGATCGGTGCATAATACAATTCCTGCTCATCTTCGTCAAGAGTGAATACACAACCGTAGTTGTTGGAAGTGTAAAGAACCATTGGGTGTCTGGGATGAATGACATAGCAAATATAAGGGATCTGTGGGGATAGGTCAATACCTTATGTGACACCTCTTTAACTGGCATAAGAGACTAAAAATCCCTCCGCCCTATGGTAGGATGGAGGGATTCCGAGAACTTAGGGAAATAATTTCACCAACGATCAGGGCGAGAGAGGTCTTCCACATAAGCAGATGCCTTCTCATTACCTTGAAGATCTAGGACCTTATTCCAATCAATTTGATGTGGATCAAAATCTTCTAGAACTTCCAGTTCTAGTGTGACGCGATATCGTTGCTTTTGAGTAGCAAGATAAGGGCTAGTTGCCATTTGAGAACCTCGTGATGAAACTATAAGAATGATAGTATGCTCTCACAGCATTGTCAAGGTCTAGATGTGCCAAATCTCGTACTGTAACATCTAGTATTGAATCTAGAGTATGTATATGATCTAGTTGAAATTATGTGAATCTCGTGAGAATCTCGTGACAATCTAGTTATGATGATCTAGTATAAGATCTCGATGATATTATGATACTGTTATATGATGATATAAGAATCTCGTGAATCTCGTCTAGATTTGTGACCATAAGATTTCTGAGAATCTAGTCGAGATTTTGAGTATAAGGTCTCGATGCGAATCTCGAAGGCGATCTCGAAGAAAAAAGAGGATCTCGAAGGCGTTCGTTGCTGCCCTCGAAATCCTCCCCCATCACCAACAAATACACTATAAGACCTTATGAGGGATCTGTCAAGTGTCTCGGAGGGTCTCAGTGATCAGCGGTCCTTATGGGAAATATTTCGGGTCCTTATGGGAAAAATTTCGCCCCCCTCTTGACAAAAACGCCCTCGTGTGGTAACATGCCGTCTAAGATCACAAGGATCCAAAGGGATCCAAAGGGATCCAGAGGTATCAGAGTTATTCCACAAGGATTTTACCGATTACATAAGGTATAAGAGTTATTACATAAAAAATATATCATATAATACTACCATTATACTCTAATACATTCATCACTACACAGTTTATACACATAAAACCCATTATTTATAATACCTTACAGACACCATTAAATACTGTTAGAAACCCAACACATTATCCTAATGAATTGCAGTCCAGTCACCAGCAAAGAACTTTCAGAACTTCCAGGAATGGATGAATATACTGGATACTACATTGATATACGTGGTTATCTCTATTCTACCAAGTATAATAAATGCAATCGGATTAAAACATATAAAACAAAAAGAGGTAAGCGAACCTACCTCCTTGCACAACTGACTAATGGTAAAGGTAAAAGAAGTAGTTTCTACTTACATCGTTTAGTTGCTCTTGCATTCCTTCCTAACCCTGATAACTCTTGGGGTATAGAACACATAGACGGTAATATAGAAAACAATGCAATAGAGAACTTACGTTGGATAAGAAAGAAAAGAGAAGGTTTAACTAAGAATCAATTAAACCTATCTGAAGAAATGAGTGACTACATTAAACTTGTACATTATGCTGCTGTAATTAAAGGCATACCTGTTCCTACTGATTTTGAATTCTTTCACGGTATGTTAAATGAGAGTTTAGAAGAATTCATTAATCGTTATGGACTTAGGAAGACAATGTATCAGATTCAGAATTCTTAACTTTAAATACTATGATAAAATCTTTATTTAATTTTCCATATTATCACAATAACATTCCTGCACACTTATACAATAAGAATGAACTAATTGATAATATGATGCACAATTATAAACAAAACAATTCAAGAAATAACTGGAATCTTAATTGTGATATGCATCATACGTTTAATGATGACAATAATGAAGATTTCATTGAAATAAACTATGAGCAATTAATACCAATATACAATCAAGTCGTTGGAGACTTTATTAATCAAATTTCATATAATCAAAGAATACGATGGGATTATGAAATAGTTAATTACACGGTGACAGCACATACACAAAATATGTGGCCGCATCATCATATTCCATCAACCTTCTCAGCTGTTCATTATATAAAATTTAATCCAAATCAACATCAATCCAGTATATTTTTCAATCCATCAAATTACCGAACTATCTTTGATTTTCATTATGGTGATCTTATGGAATCACTTTGCAATAAGGACGAAAATAATATGTGGGCATTTCCTAGTAGGACTATTGATGTTCAAGAAGATGATATAATTATTACTCCATCTATTGTTGAACATGCCATAGGTAAATCAAATAGCAATGAAGAAAGAATCAGTATAATACTTAATATTAATATCTCTAAGGATAATTCACTCAATTAGGAAAACGTTGTGCCCAGATGTTATAGGACTTATCACGAATTGAACGTAGTAGATTAATTCGTGCATTGTCATCTGTAGTATGGAATCCATTGTCCATCATCTCATCTGCAGCATTTAACAAATGAGTCAGAGCAACATTAATCATTTCGTGCTCTTCTGCATTGATAGGAAGATTCAGTTCAGTTTCAATCATGGAGATTCTGTTCTTGTTGAATACGGTCTAGG
>JACCEC010075255.1_pt1 | contig 24239 bp, 25 predicted proteins | sample 7450121 | NCBI WGS metagenome assembly JACCEC01 (sample SAMN15323455, study PRJNA562643) | freshwater metagenome | isolation source: river surface water | place: USA:Blue River Watershed | collected 2017-08-18 | reverse complement strand
CGGGAACCTTGGGCAAAGCCTTGGGTGGAGCCATGGGAGGTTATACCACCGGCCGCAAAGAAATCATCGAAATGTTGCGCCAACGCAGTCGTCCCTATTTATTCTCCAACTCATTGGCGCCTTCCATTGTAGGAGCTTCCATTGAGGTGTTTAACATGCTCACCGAAACCACTGAATTGCGCGATAAATTGGAAGCCAACGTGAATCGATTCAAAGCTGGCGTGAAAGCGGCCGGTTTTGATTTCAAAGACGGCGATAGTGCAATCGTTCCGATCATGCTTTACGATGCGAAGTTGAGCCAAGTGATGGCTGATCGTTTGTTGGAAGAGGGCATTTACGTGATTGGTTTCTTCTATCCCGTTGTACCCAAGGATCAAGCAAGAATTCGTGTTCAAATTTCAGCTGCTCACGAGTTTCATCACATTGACCATGCCGTTGCAGCCTTCACCAAGGTTGGTCGGGAATTGGGCATTATTCAATAATTCATGAGAGGGACTTCAGTCCCTCTTTTTTCTTTTTTACCCATCAACTTTCCGTTACTTTTACGAGAACATGGAACCGCTTACGAATGAAACGTATTGGGAGAAGCATTTCGAAAATGCTTCCTTGGTGAATCGCAATTTGGAAAAACAATTTGCCGATTTTCTTCCATTTTTCGATCAATTGCCCGCATTTACTACAAAGAAAATTGAACATATTTTTGAGGTCGGTTGCTTTCCAGGTCGTTACCTGCATTTCCTTTCTCAACGTTTCGGAGCGGTAGCCAACGGCATTGATTTTGTTCGCGATTTTTCTCCCATGACCGATTTTTTCAAGTCATCGGGAACTCCGGTGGGAGAACTAATTCAGGGAGATTTTTTTAAAATGGAACCATCGAACAAGTTTGATTTGGTACTTTCTATCGGTTTTATTGAGCATTTTCCCGATCCTACCGAGGTTTTAAAACAACAGTCGGAATGGGTAGCCGATGGCGGATTGATGATGGTGACGGTTCCCAATAAACGATTTTTAAGAATTCCCTTTGCCTTCCTTTTTGATCAAAAAAATCAGAAGGCCCACGTATTAAGTAGCATGCGGATTTCCTATTTCCAACACGTTGCCCAAGAAATGGGCTGGGAATTGTTGGAATGCGCCTACGTTGGAGGATTCAATGCCAAAGTTCATCAACCGCTGAATGCGGTACAAACCATGGCTTATCGGCCTTTAAAGTGGGTCATCAGAAGGTTAAATCCTTGGTTGAAGAAAAATCCTTCGAAGTGGTACAGCCACACCTTGTTGGCCGTTTATCGATTGCCGGCTTCCAATAGCTGAAGCTGAAGTTTTTTGGGAAGCCGATTAAATTTCAATTGATAGGCCTCATCCAATAACGTTTTCCATTCGTTCCATGTGAGATTTTCAAGGTCAGATGTTCCCACCCAAGTATCTCGAGCGAGGTAGGGAGCGGGGTAAAATCGATCTTCTTGACACGTCTCTTCAAATTTTTCGGGATCGATTTTCATACTTGCGTTGATGGGGGTTTGATCGAGACCGAAAATCACAAACATTTTTAACCCCACCGAGAAAACCAGGTGGTCGCCCCATTTCATGTCTTCGGTAACTCCGGGTTTTTGGAGGCAATATTCGCGAATTTGTTCAAGCATCACGGTTTATTTGTTGCCCACCAAATAGATTTTTTGGGATGCACGTGTGAAGGTGGTGTACAACCATTTGGTGTAGCTTTGAATGGAGCCGTAAGGTTTTTCGGGAAGAAGGAAAACGGTTTTCCATTCGCCCCCTTGCGCTTTGTGACCGGTAATGCAGTAGCCGTATTTCAGTTGCAAGGCATTGAGATAGAGAAAACTACGGTCTTTCCTTCCTTGTTTTTCGGCCAGTTTTTGCTCCCTTCTGCTCCACATCAACAACAGTTTGTATTCTTCCTCCAACATGCGCGGTTCTCGTCGATTCAAAAGGGAAAGAAGGGATCGGTATTGGTAAAATTCTTTTCCCCGATAGGTGTCGATCTCCAGTTCAAAATCGGCCCATTCCAACCCTAAATGTTCGTGAATGGAAAAATCTTTGATTTTCAACAATTGGCATTGTTCTCCGTTGGCAATCATTTCAGCTTCCGGCCCCGATGATTTGTAATGGTTTCGAACCACCAAAAGCTTTTCACCGGGCAAGGGAATTTCTGGAATTTCTCCCCAAATGCGTTGGCGAATCATCTGATTGACTTTGAGAGCCATGGCGTTGGAGTAGGTGAGGAAGATGGTTTCGTCGGGCTGGTGTAGGTAGGCTTCCACAAAGGCATTCACAGCATCTTTCAAATTCGGAATTTCGGAAACCTCTTCGTCGAACTCGGGTTCAAAATAGAGGGATTCGTGATCCAGCGTTTGGAGCTTTTTGATTTCGTGGGCATGCGAAAGAATCGACGATTGCCGTGCCTGTCGCTGCACGGTGACTAATTCGTACGTGGTTGTAGGGATATTTTTCCGTTCCTTAAAGTGCGAGGCCCGAAGGGCAGGGGAGAACGATTCGGAAACGGGTGGAAGCTGGGCATCATCGCCCATCAGCACAAGCTTGTTTCCAGGTTGTTGGAAAAATACGAATTTGATTAGGTCATCGAGTAGTGATTCAAACTGGAATAAACCTTCGGTGGTGGGCGAGTCGGAAATCATGGATGCTTCATCCATGAAGTAGAATCCCTTTCTTCCCGCCTCCTCCATCTTCAGCTCAAATCGAATTTTGGTAAGATCGCCCGATTCGTTGAATTCATCGAGGGGTCGGTAAATAAGGTGGTGGATGGTACAAGCGTCGGCGTTGGCTTTATTGCTAAACACTCGCGCAGCTCGGCCGGTGGGTGCGGCCAAAAATGTTGGGTTTCCTTTGGAAGTAATGAATTTGATGAGGCCGCAAACGAGCGAGGTTTTCCCTGTTCCGGCCGCTCCTTTGAGAATAAAAACTTCGCGATCGGTGGGCCGGTTTAAATAATCGATCATTTGCCGAAGAGCATCGTCTTGCTCGGCATGCAACGTAAAAGGAAAGTTTTTTAAAAACTCTGCTGAAAATTGATTCGACTTCGGTTCTTCGGCTCGGGTTACCGAATCGGGAAGAACTGCACTGAAAAACGCATTGAACTCTTCTTCGGAGGCGGGGTCCACTTATTTTTTGCTAAGATGGAGGGAAAGGTTGATCACGAGATTTAGATTGAGCGAATCAACGCGGGTGGTTTCATCGGTTTCCAAAAGCATGGTCGTTTTTTCAGATGAAATCACCTTGAAAACTTTGGGTGCACGTTGGCCATCGATAATGGTTACGCTATTTTCGGTATTGGTGAACGTCCCGTTCCCAGATGCGGTGATCCGAGTTGATGGAACAATGATTGGATTTGGGAAGTTCGGAAGGGTGAGGTTGATGGCTCTGGTGCTGGCATCGATGGAGTAACCACCGGTTTTTTCGGTTGAATTGAAATTGACACTTCCGGCATTTTCGCTAGAACCGGTAACGGGAATTACCGCTCCTGATGTGGTGTCAGTTAGGTTGGTTTTGTATTCCAATAAATCGATATTCCAATCGCCATTCATTCGTTTGGCAAGTTGTTTTTCCTTGGAACAACCAATGAAGATGAGAAAGGTAAGGGATAGGAGGAGAAAGGAATGTTTTTTCATGATGGTTTCGATTTCTCCAAAGTTAATTTTTATCGTCGCAGTTTCAAAATTTGCGAGTAGGAAATTTTCAAATTCCAAAAGGCATCTTTGTCGTACGAATCTCCTCGGCGTTTTCCGGAATATTTTTTAACGATCTCTGGATTATTCAACAACCATGAGGAAGAATAACCCGATGCTATGAAATCTTTATCAAGTTCAATTCCTCGGGCAGAAAGTAGGATTTGTTCTGGCGTTAAACTGGAGAAATTTACCGGATAAAATCGAGAAACATCGTCCAGGTAATCGGTTTGAGTAAAGTTTTGAAACAATTCAATTCCAATGGTATAACCCAATTCAGAAACGTAACGCACACCAATTCCCATATTTAAAACGCTGGAAATATTCAAATATTGAACACCTTCGGTTTGTAGTTTACGAAGGTTGACGGTTTTTGTTATTCCATCAAGGGTATATGTGGTTGTAGGATTGAAATAGATGCCAGAAAAGCCTCCGACCAAATATGGAGCGATAAAATTTTGATTTCCAATGATAAAGGGGTTGTACTCCAAGTCGAGTCCCAATTGGAATACGTTGGTTGAAAAGGCCAAATTTCTTTTCAAATTGGAAGAGTAGCAATAGGGGTTAATCGATCGAAGGTTTTGAATGTTGGCATCTTGAAAGGATAACTTTTGGTAGGCACCAAAGATTTCGGCATTGAAAACCCTTTTTACAGTTCTACTTCTTCGAAAGGTGTTGTTCGGGAGAAGAGTAACCGGGTTTCGCTTAACAAAAAAGCCAATTCCCGGATCAGTGGAAATGAAGGTGAAATTGGATGGATTAAGATCTCCTTGATAGTTGCCTAGTTGGATAAAGCCACCAACTTCTAAAGATTTTTTTGGATATGGAGGTAGCTCCAAAGCGTTGAATATTTGACTTCTTCTTCGGCTTTGACCTTCAGCAGATACCACAAGGGCTAGGAGAAAAATGGGCAACCAATACTTCATCGGAAAATGGAAAACTTGAACGGGGTGAATGATTGAGAATCCAATTCTGCATGAATGATGTAATAGCCTACAGGAAGTTCGTGAACGGGGAGGAGAATTTTTTCATTTTTCGATACAGAAATTTTCTCATTTTTTACAGAAAGGCCAATTTGATTGAAAATTTGGTAATTCAACATTCCAGAACGATTCGCAAAAAAGGATAATTCTTGGTTTTGAGTAAATTGGAAGGGTTGTTTAGGTTGGATTCCACGAATTGAAAATGCTGGAGATGTAGAAGTCTTTCCATTAAAATCAATTTGTTGGTAACGAACGTAAAATTGAAGCGGAAGTTCCAGCAATGATTTCGCCCAACGGTAGGAATTTTCTTCCGTTGAGTTTCCTTTCCCTTGAATAAACGCTTCATTGTACCAAGTCTTTCCGTTTGTACTCCATTGAACTTGGAATCCACGATTGTTTTTTTCGAGTGCCGTGATCCATTGAAAAACAACGGAGTCATTCTCGGTGTAGGCTTTAATGGATTTCAGTTCAACGGGAAGGAGGAAAGAATCAAGGGTGCAATAGATATTGTAATAAGTATTGGCACTATCGGAATTGGTTTGAGAAATTTTACTTCCATTAAAGCTATATAGCTTGAAATAAATGGGGGTAGATGGTCCAAGTCTAGGAATATCGGTAACGGTTACGAAGGTACTAGTGTCGTTATAAACAATAAATTCACCCGGCGCCAATTGATCGCCCACACCAAACTGATCAGAAGCAAAATATTCTCTTTTCTCGTCGGGATTACCGGTAATGTGTCCATTTTGACTTAAGACTACCAATGTTCTTGATGTGTTTATCCCTTTGTCCCAAGCAATCGTGTATTCAAAGAAATTGGTTCCACCAATGTTGGAAATGTTAGAAAAAGAACCTTGGTAAATGGGGCAATTGGAAGGATAATTGGCATCGGTATAACACCGAAGTTGTTGGATATTGGTACTAAAGTTTTCAAATCCCTGACCGTTGGAATTGAAAATAAACAAAGATAAATACACGTATTGGTCGGGCTGAAGACCAGTTATTTGCAGCAATTTGGTTTGGCCAGTATAGCCAGAACCCTTAAAAATGACTCGGTAAGTACTGTTTCGAAGGGTATCGTAACCGAGGATGGAAATGTTGTTGCTGTCATCGGAACATTGGTAGAATCCGTTGGGAAGGAAATTGGGAAATCCACTTTCTGAATAGACCATAAGAAAGCTATCGCATTCAGGAAGTTGAAAAGAAACGTCTACCGAAACAGAATCAAAAGCGACTACCTTAAAATCTGTAATGGTATCGAGGGGAGGCGTAGGTTTTAATTTGGTAGAAATCCCAGGAACTGAGGTTGTGAAATAGGCGTTATTGACGGGCAATCCATAAGTGCAGGAACTTGCTAAATCTTTGTTGTAAGCAAGGATGCGAATATGATATCGATTTGTTTTACTGTTTGGGATATTGAAAATTTGCAATGATTGCGAACCTCCAGGATTATTATTCGCTCCAGCATAGAACACCTGCCAATTGCCCGGACCTGTTGCCGGAGCAAGGGTGTAGTTTCGACTTGCCCCACTTCCATAGTCAACTCCATCAACTGGGTTGGTAAATGAAACTGAGCTTGCGGTATCCGTGAATCCCAAAATCAAAACGGAATCAGAAAAGCTATTTTTCCAGTTAATGGTGAAGAAGCTACTGTCAATTCCTGTAATAGAAAGGTTAGATACTTGGTTGGAAGGAATAGAATCTGTTCTTATCGTAGCCGAAGCACTGGTCCATATTTTGGGTTCGATGTTCGGACTCGTACAGTTGTATCCATTGGTTTTGTAAAAAGTGCCGTTCGCCGTGTAAACCAGTACACCCAAATTCAAGGTGTCAACACAATTGATGATGACGGTATCTTTCGTACTTGCCCCTAAGCCCGTGGTTTTCATGCGAAATTTTAAAGATAATAAGGTGTTAGCTCCACAGGCATTGGATTGAAAATCTGAGTAATTCACCGTTTTTAAGGCAGAATTTTTAAAATAATCTCCGTTGGCAGGAAGACAATTGGTTGGAGCACAAACATTCGACAATGAATGCAGTTGAACAACAAAACTATCCGCAGCGGTATTGGTTCCGGTTCCTCTTTGGTAATCAAAAACAACCATGTACGTATTCAGAAATTTTCGAACTGAAATATTTCGAACCGTATTGGTAGGCGCTTGGGAAAATCCTCCTAAGGATAGGCACAAAAGGAATAGAACGGCGAATAACCTCATTGGCGATCCCTTTCTAATTCTATGGTTCGACGAACCCATTTGCCACGATATGGAAATCGACTGATCCAAGTTTGCCTTTGACGATTGTTGATTCGAACCGCGTAACGAGCTCCACCCGATTTAGCAAGATAAATCGAGAGAAATCCGGTGGTGTCAGATTTGTTGAAAAATCCGCCTCCAAGGGAGTCGAATGGCTCAGCCATGCACCAATTGTCAATCAATTTGGTGGGATTACTTCCGTAATACGCCACATAGCCCGTGGCTTTACCGGCTCCTTTGCTATATTTCTCGAGGTAAATGGATTTTAATTCAGAGTAATGTAGGGAATCCGGGTAGTCTTCATTAAAAATAGCCGTTCTTCCAGGATAGTTAGGGATTCCACCCGTCTCATATTCATCGCGAATAGCGGTTATCCGCCAAAATCCATCCATTTTATTGGAGAGATATTGATTTTCACTGGTACATCCTAGGCAAATAAACAGAACGTAAAGTAAAAGATACCTGTGTGACAAATTAAAAAATTTCATAATGGAATTCCGAGTACAAATATACTTTATTTTTTTCATGATTAAAATGAATGAAAATAAAGATGTGAGACTTGTTAAAAAAATTACAAAAACTGTACCAACTTGAAGGTATTTTTGTTAAAAAAAATTTTTGAAAAAATTGTACCTTCTCGACGCTATGGCGTTGATTTACCGAGCGTATTTTGCCTACGGCCAAAATCCTCGAATAACCTCCAAAGGGGTCAATACCTCCGCTATTTTCGGATTTACGCAATTGCTTTTCGATGTTATTCAGAAAGACGCTCCTACCCATTTATCCGTTGCTTTCGATACGTCGGCTCCAACATTTCGCCATGAAAAATTTAACGATTATAAAGCCCACCGAGAAGAAATGCCCGACGGAATTCGGAGCGCTTTGCCGTACATCAAGGAAATAATCCAAAATTTCGGAATTCCGTTGATTGAAAAAGACGGTTTTGAAGCCGATGATTTGATTGGAACTTTGGCTAAAAAAGCAGAGAAAAACGGATATCACATCTACATGATGACCTCCGATAAGGATTATGCCCAAGTGGTTTCACCCCACATTTTCCTGTACAAACCAGGTCGACAAGGGAATCCGCCAGAAATCCAAGACCCCGCCAAAGTTTGTGAACAGTGGAATATTTCAGAGCCCTCCCTGGTGGCCGATGTCCTCGGTTTGTGGGGAGATGCCGTAGATAATATCCCTGGTGTAGCAGGAATCGGTGAAAAATCGGCCAAAGAATTGGTCGGTACTTTCGGAACAATTGAGAATATCTTTGAAAATTTGACAAAAGTTCCAGCTAAATTTCAAAAGAAATTAGAAGGACAAAAGGAACACGCTCTACTTTGCAAAGAATTGGCTACCATCCACTTGGATTGCCCCATTGAATTCGATGAAGAGGCTTTAACCATAACCCCGCCTCATTTTGAGGCGATGGAAAAGATTTTCCTGGAATTGGAGTTCCGTTCCCTGTTGCCCAAGTTAAAAATGTACGCCAACGGAACATTTGATTCCACCACTCCTTTAATTTCATCCGAATCGCAATCGCCCTCCGGCGGATTTGATCTGTTCAATCAACAATTTTCGGCAACAACACCCACAGCAGAAGTCGCAGAAACAGAACAAGAACGTCACTTTCAGGTGTACCAAGAGGATCAGGTGAACTACCGTTCCATCCTGCCGTCTTCCCCCCATCTTCAAGAGGTTTTGAATGAAATTTTGAGTTTTTCCGAATTCTGTTTCGATACCGAAACTACCGGAATTGATGCCCTCACCGCTCAGCTGGTAGGACTTTCGTTTTCAACCGAAAAAGGAAAAGCCTGGTACATTCCCTTGTCCAACGACCGGGAAAAATGCACGGCAGAATTAGCACTTTTTCAATCGTTGTGGAGTTCTCCCCAGTTGAAAATCGGACAAAATATCAAGTATGATCTTCAAGTGTTGCATCAGTACGGTTATTCAGTTCAAGGCCCATTTTTCGATACGATGCTGGCCCATTACCTGCTTGAACCGGATCAGCGCCACAGCATGGACCGACTTTCCGAGCAGTATTTGGGTTACTCACCCATTTCCATTGAAACCCTGATTGGGAAGAAAGGAAAAAACCAAGGAAGCATGCAAGATGTTCCTTTGGATAAAATTACACCCTATGCTTGCGAAGATGCCGATGTTACGTTGCAGTTGAAACAAGTTTTCGACCCCATGTTGAAGGAAAAAGCGGTGAATGCTGTTTTTCACGACATCGAAATTCCCTTGGTGGAAGTGCTTCGAACCATGGAGGAAGCCGGTGTAGCCATCGATATTCCAGCCTTGCATGAGTTTTCTGATTTGCTGTTTCAAATGGCGGCCGATGCCGAAAAGGAAATTTACCAATTGGCCGGTACCAAATTCAATATCGCTTCCCCCAAACAGCTCGGCGACGTTCTCTTTCAGTTGATGCAATTGGATCCCAAGGCGAAGAAAACCGCCACCGGCCAATACAAAACTGATGAAGAAGTGCTACAACGATTGGCTGATCAAGGCCACGAAATTGCTCAAAAAGTGCTGGAATTCCGCGGAATCCAAAAACTAAAATCAACCTATGTGGATGCACTTCCCCAGTTGATCAATCCGCAAACCGGCCGGGTGCATACAAATTACCAACAAGCCGTGGCTGCCACCGGCCGATTATCTTCCAATAATCCGAATTTGCAGAATATCCCCATTCGAACCGAGTTGGGTAAAGAAGTTCGGAAAGCGTTTATTCCCCGCGAAAAAGGTAGGGTAATTCTTTCGGCCGATTACAGCCAAATTGAATTGCGTTTGATCACCGAAATTTCCGGCGACGCTCAGATGTTGGATGATTTCCGAGCTGGCCACGACATTCACACGGCCACGGCTGCTCAGGTTTTCAAGTGCTGCATTGAGGAAGTAACGTCGGACCTTCGTAGAAAAGCCAAAACCGTAAATTTTGGAATCATTTACGGGATTTCAGCTTTCGGCCTTTCGCAGCGTTTAGGCATTCCTCGGGGCGAATCGGCCGAACTGATCAAACGGTATTTCGAAACGTACCCCGGCATCAAAACCTACATGGAAAAAACAGTGGAAGATTGCCGAATCAACGGTTTTGTTTCGACCATGCTTGGACGAAAAAGAATGATTCCTGACATCAATTCGGCCAATGCTACGGTTCGCGGGTTTGCTGAAAGAAACGCCATCAATGCACCCATTCAAGGTTCCGCTGCCGATTTGATTAAATTGGCCATGATCAAAATTCACACCGATATGAAATCGGCTGGGTTGAAATCCCAAATGATCATGCAGGTGCACGATGAATTGGTTTTTGATGCGTTTCCCGATGAATTAGAGGTGTTGAAAGATATCGTTAAGAAGGGAATGGAAACGGTTATTTCCACGAAAGTGCCTATTTTGGTGGAGATGGGCGTAGGGGAAAACTGGCTGGAAGCCCATTGATTTTACCTTCGGCAATCTGCTTCCTTCGAGATATAGGAAAATGGCGTAGGATTGAAATGGTTAATGATTGAATGCTCCTCTAACGGGGGAGGTTAAACACATTTCAGGCATCGATGTTGAATTTTTCAATGTTGAATGCTAAAGTGTAATCTCCATTTAGGTTCTCAACATCTTGTAATTCTAATTTCAGTGTCCGATAAAACTTCTGCTCAGAATTAACTCCCAAAGTGAATGTTTCATTTTTGATCAATGTGTTTAAATGAAAAACCGGTTGAACTTGGTATAAGTCAGGATTTAAATGTATGGGGAATTGTTTTTTTCTATCATCCATAAATCGTCCTTCATGGTCAATGAAAATAACATAGCTCAGTTCGGCGATGAGCTTAACCTTTGATATGAAATTCTTCCAGTCGGTTTCAAAACTCTTTTGGGATGTTACGAAAATGCTTTGAATCAGGAGATAGCTATCTTCAGTATTCAATTTGAATTCCATTACAGGATTTTCTTTGTTTAGTTTAATTTGTTCCAATCTAAGATCGTTTTTTTTGTTTTACCTCAATTGTTTTGCAGAATTGCGAAGGTGGCGATTTCGAAGCACAAAACGTTCAAACAGCATCGAATCCAAAAAGGCTGGACAAAAAGTTTGATTTAACCACTGAACCGCCACTTTTCCCATTGAAAATCAGCGAAGCTAAACTTCGCTTTTGGATAGGTTCTGTTAGCGGTTCGTTGTATTATTTCTGTCATAGTTTTTCACTGCGCAAATAGGAAACTATCCTGTAAAAAAATTGTCCAATAAAAAAGTTGCTGTGTGCAAAGAAAAGGGTGTTCAAATAACTTTTACACGAAAAATTATTCGTTTAAAATCTTTGTCGTCTGGGATGTAGAATGGTCTAACCATCGTATTTGTTTCGTCCAAAATGATAAGTTCATCCATTTTATCGAGGTGATATACTCGCCATCTGTCACCTTGTCGTCTATCAACTGGGTCGCTGGAATATCCACTGACAAACCAAGCTCTTAATGCGAATGTTCCTTCTTCCAAATGGTTTTGATGAATACTGTAAAGTTCGCCAATAAGGTATGGCTCAACTTTTCTATTCTTGCCGTCATACTTAAACTCAACTAAGCTGTTGCTTTGGATAGCTGACATTAAGGTGTCAATAATTTGTTGCTCTCTTGTTGTCATTTCTCAAATTGTTCCGTTATTTCAAACTAACGCATAAAGTACGGTTTTATAGTGACCGCTAATGGTTTCGGACTTGGCGAAGTGTCCCGTAGTGAATTGCAAATAGGTGTTGTTAGCTACAATTTTTTTTCATTTTCACATGCGGAATTCCATCTTCATCAAAGTATTCTCCTTCTTTTTCATAATTGTTTCGATAGTAGAAATTAACTGCTGAATCTCTTGCATGGCAATACATAACTTTTACTCCTTTGCTATGAGCCAAGGCTTCACAAAATTTCATCATCCTAGAGCCAATATTCTTATTTCTATGGGACTCTGCGACCACAACTCTTTGCATTTTCATGTTGACACCTTCAAGAACTAGAACAGCAGTTGCAATTAGTTCTTTGCCCATAAATCCTGCTATTTGTATATGGTTCTTCTCTTCATCAAGTTCTTCATCACTAAACTTACTTCCAAGGGGTTCTCTAAGAATTTTTTCTCTTAGCCTAACAGCTTCCCTCCATTCAGGACTGTTATGTTCTATTTCTTTAAAGGTCATGTTCTTCAAATTGCTAGTAACGTTTTGCGGCTTGGCGAAGGTGGCGATTTCGGAGACGAAAACTGTCTACCAGTACTGAACTTGACACGAAGTACAAAACTTCATTTAACCACTGAACCGCCAATTTCTTATAGGTGCTGTTGTGCGTTCGTACTTTTAAAATCTTCTTTCAAAAGAATTGCCATTGAATCGATATACACCACTTGGTTCTTTTCCTCCAAACCACAATTCTCCTTGTTTGCTTTTAAGTATAGTCCAAATTTGTTCACACGGGAGACCATCCTTTTTAGTAAAATTTTTCACGGAATTGCCATCATATCTCCAGACACCAGAAGAATATACAGTCCCAAACCAAATATTCCCTGAAGCATCCTCTCCAATGGAGAAAACCTGCTCAAGAGAATTCCCTTTGGTGTCATCCTTTTTCAGTTTTTGTTGGTCTGTGAAATTGATTACTTTTTCCCCATCATATTTCAAAACACCAATTCCATTATTACCAATCCAAAGATTCCCTTTGCTATCTTCCATTATACTGCGGATATGTAAAAAACCAGTTTGTTCGTTTAGCCCAAGATATTCATTGTCCATTATTTTAAAATTGGAGCCATTATACCCAATTAAGGCACCATAAGTTCCAAACCAAACAATTCCATTTTTACTTTTTACAAAAGGTGTTGAAATTGAATAGCCGCCTTCCTCTCCTAATTTTGGTTTAACTGGGAAGGTGCGGTAATAAAGATTTTTTCCGTCATATTGATACACACCCGGATTTCCTTCAAGTTTGTTGATGCCAACCGTTTCATCGCCTTTAAACCACAGGTCACTGTCATTAAATTTCCACTCGTTTTTTGCCTTATAATCTCGGTCTTTGGAAATGGTCATTTCTTTACCATCATATTTACTTAACCCAATTCCACATTCAAACCAAATTATGCCATTTTTGTCTTCATAAATACTCCTTACTTGATTGTCACTTAACCCGTTTTCTTTTGTGAAGTACTGGAGTTCCCCGTTATGAAGTAAGCACACTCCTTCGTTGTAACTACCAAACCAAGTATTTCCTTTACTATCCTCTAAAATTGAGCGAACTCCTGTTGTGTATTTCAACAATTTGTTGTCAGTTTTAGTCTGTACTATCTGATTTTCCTTATTTGATTGACTTTGACTATTACAAGAGATTGCCGCTATAATCAAAAATGTGTAGCAAAGAATAAATTTGTATTGTTGGTCTGATTTTATTTTCATTCTAACGGTGTTTTTTAGTATGACGCACAACGGTTTGCGTGTAGGCGATGTCCCGAGAGGAACGATTCGGGATATTGCTTACACGATGTTATAAGCTGCTTTATTCATTTATTGAAAATATTGGTGATTGAATCCTGAACTGAAATGACTATTTCTTTCCATACTTTTTTAGACAATTTAAGGTAAACTTATGAAAAATGCCCCCTTCTTTAAAGCTACTAGACTTATATTTATCAAAAATACCAACTAGAGTATTATTTCCTAAATATGGTGGTTTTTTAAGTTGAGAGTACAATGGTAATTTTTTAAAAATACGTATGTTGTTTTCAATTTCGTATTTACAATTATCTATATCAGCGTAGTAATTCTTATATCTTCCAACTCTAGGGTGTGGAAATCCAATTTCCTTTTTTATACCCTCAAACAGAGAACCATATTCATCTTCAACATATTTGAAATATCGTTGAAGTTTACCAAGTTCCTGACATGAATTTGTTGAGGAATTCCATTTTCCCTCATTAATACCATTTAGATATACTAAGACATTTTTTCTGAAATCATTGATCTTTTCGCTTTCCACATCAGTAAAACCATGTTTCTTTTTTAACTCTTCAATGAAAGGAAAATATTTTCCTCCTTTTCTGAATTGTTCAATTCCTACTTGGGAATAAAGACTATTGAAAGTGTTGACTTTTCCCTTTTTTCCTTTTATTTCACTGAATTGAAGTAGTCGTTTATATTTTCTCCAGTTTTCTTCTAATTCATAACGTACATTATCCTCATTTTCATAATAACCTTTGGGTCTTTGAACATGTGGTGGAGGGTATCCAAAATACTTCTTTATGTAGTTGAAAAAATCTCCATATTCAGTTTTAATGAATTGATAAATCCAACGATATGTTTTCTCAATACCATTTTTTCCAGTAAGTGGCATTTCTCCTTTATAATACCTCTTAATTACGTTTTCTAGTTCTTTTCTTTTAGCATCTTTTTGTTCTTGTGATAAATCCCTGAATCCATACTTTTGTTTTAAGTGCAAAATGTGGTTATAAAATATCCCCCCTTCATTTACTGATTTAACACCCCAATTACTATAAAATTGATTCAATACGTAGATGTTCATGAAGGTGGTTTGTGATTGATGAACATTTGGAATATGTTTTTCTCTTTTGAATATTTCTTCTAATTCATATTTACAGTTTTCAACGTCATTCCAATAATTTTTTGGCCGATTTACATAATTTGAAGGATACCCAATCAATTCTTTAATTGAATGGAAAATTGAATCGTAATTTTCATATACGTAGTTGTAGTATGTTCTGTGCTTTTGAACAAAACCATTCCCATTTTCTTCATCATCAATTATAAGTTTACCATTATTGATAGATTGTAAAATTCCCTTGAGCTTGTCAATAAACATATCTCCATTGAGCGAAAAGTCTACAAAGTATTTATTGAAATCAGGAGATTTTAGTTTTCCGAAAATTTCTTGACATCTGGCAAATATTGATTGAGTTGAATTATGACCATCTACATGAATAGGTTCATAATTAAATCCTTTGAGACCATAAATAAGTTTTTTTTGTTTGGACTTTTCATTGTAATCAAACCGCGTTCCTAATCCAAGAATTTCAATAAGCATATTGAATTTGGGAACAAAAAAATCAGGCACAAAATTTTCCACCTTAAAGGGCTCATATTGGTACTCTATGCCGTTATAGTGAAGAATACAAAAGAATTTAAATTCAAAAGATGACTTGAGGATTCTACCATTATGGTCTTGATAGTAAATTTTACTATTCAAATTTATTTCACGAGTTAATTGTAAATAAAGTTTTAATCCACCATGTCTTTCGATATATAGATGCACTTTTCTCATTAAAGGGTTTGGTGAATCTCTCATTTGACTGAAAGGGGTTAAATACCCTAAATTTTCGAAGTCATTTATGATTATTCTTTTGCAATCTAATTCATTGAGACCTATTAATGTTTTATTTTCACTTGGCCACTCACCAAAAAGTTCCCATTTAATTTTGTCAATTGTTTTTTGATAACCAATTCTTTTTCCGTTTGAGGTATAAGTGTAACGAATAAAGTGTGTATCTCTTTTTTCGTTATAACTGACTTTTAATTCTTTAGTTTTATTGGTTATAATGTCATTTACGAGATATTTATTCTTTTTTAAATCAAATAGAATTTTATATCGTGAACTTAAAAAGTCAATCTCTAATAATTCCATTTTTTCAATGTTTTTCAATGCTAGTCAAAACAAAATAAATTGTCATTCAATTTTAATTTATTTGTTTGTTTTAAAGTTGCTTATAACGTTCTCGGGCTTTGCGTTCGGGCGCAGCCTGACGCAAAACCCGTGTTATGTGGCGTTTTTTATTTCAATCTTGTTCGTTTCACTGTTGTAGGTCATTGTTAAGTGTCTGTCCCAATTTAAAAATTCGTCACAAGTAAATTCAAGTTTTTCATTGTCCCATTTTTTGAATTCAATTATGTCCATTTGAATTGGGCTTTCAATTGGCTCTCTTTGTTTTATGCTTGTCGTAACTTTCTCAAAGTTGTAATAGTCAGCAAGAATAAAGTCACCATTTGGTGTTGTTGTCAAGTTTTGATACTGCGGTTGGTCTTCCAGTTCTTTCAGGTTACCAGTTTTTCTGTCAAGTTGAAATAAGTAGTCCGATGTTAAAACTAAAACAATGTCTCTGAATTTCGAAACTCCAACTTGTCTTGGGAAGCCACGAAATTGTCCGCACCATTCTGAATAGTCGTCATTGGTAAATTTTATAAAAGCCCAACTTTGAGAATTCCACGCACTTTCATTGTCGTAAATTCTTTCGGTGTATTCTCCTGAATATGGTTGACTTATTATTTCTGCTTCAATTATCATTCGTGGTGTCTGTCTTTAAAATGCCACATAACGGTTTCGGGCTTGGCGAAGGTGGCGATTTTCACCACAAATGTTGATGCGGAGAACCAAACTTTGATTAACCACAAATGTGTCTGCGGAGCACTGAACCGCCACTTTTGCCAAACCTGTGTTATGCGTTCGCCAAGTTGTTTGTTCGTAGCACAACTCTTTCAAATTCGTAATCAGTTTGTCGAAGGTGATGTCGTCTGATAGTTTTTTCATTGTTGCTGTCATTCTGCACCTCCGTAAATTGTAGCAAGAAACAAAGGCGTAAAGGTTATTAGTCCAATTATAAGTGGTTTCCAAATTGGTTTTGTTCTGTATTTCGTGTCCTTGCCAATATATTTTTTCCAAAAGAAATGGTTCATTATTAAAGCTCCGCCCATACTAAAAACGAGTGTAAGTCCTGTGTTTCTCGGTATCATTGAGAGAAGCCAAAGTTGTAGTCCTGTATAAACAACACCAAAAGCAATAACTTCCCAAACACCTTTTTTTTCGTCTGTCTGTCGGCAGTTTAATGCTAAAAGAACTGAACCAAATATTACGCTAAAAAATGCTGAGAACATATAGATTGCTCTTTCTGAATAATATTCTGGGGCATTTTCGTCTGTCACGACATTTTTCTTCCACTGATTTCCAAAAAATTCTTTCTCTTCTTTTTCAGTCTCCACTCGTTTTGCTTGAAGGTCTTGTCGAACGTTTGCAAGTTCTTCATCTGCGAACACTCGGCCACGTTTTTGCATTTCAGTAATTGCAGCTTCAACGGCTTCAGGTGTAAATTTCGTCCGATTGTCAAGGTATTCTTGAAGTCCCTCGTCCGATTTGTTTGTCATTAGTTTTTCAAAATTAATTTCCATCTGTTAGTTTTATGTTGTCCTGTTAGAGTTTGCAAGGTCGTTCATTGGTGACGCATAACACGGGCTTTGCGTTCGGGCGCAGCCTGACGCAAAACCCGTGTTAGCGGTATGTGGCTTTTCTATACTCAACGTTTAAAGTTAGTCCATTTAACAACGTCCAAAGAAATATGGATATTCCCATAACCAATCCTTGACGTCCATTCCATTCATATTGCAAGAAAGCTAGTCCACTTAAAACAGATGTCAACAGAACTCGAATAAGTGAAATATTGATTTTCAATATGTATTTTGTCGCAAGCAAGAATATTAAAGAGCCTAGAAGACCAGCTAATACGGTGATATACTTTATTCGTCCTTCGCCAGAAAATAACCAAACACTGCCGTGATAAATTATAATGGAAAGTGCCAGATGACTTATTTTTCGAATTTCAGAGAAAGAAGAGTTGGTTGTTTTATAATAACTCGTTGTCAATGGAAATATCAATCCAGGTAGAAATAACATTAGAGTCATAAATAATCCTTTTGTTCCGTCTCCAAAGTCAAGCGACCAAGAGAAGCCGAAATAAAACATTCCCGTCAAAAGTGAGTTTAACAGAGGTCTATTACTTTTATATTGGTCAGTCCAGTTCATTTTTTGAATCTACTTTGTATCGTCTTGCCATTACCGCTAACGTTCCGCGTGCAGGCGATCGTAACCCTGTGTTGCGCCTGCGGCAGGGTTATGGCGCTTGCACGCTGTTAGCAGTAGGCTTTTTTAGTTTAAGTTTCTATATTCCATTGGTGTTTTTCCGGTCTTTTGTTTAAAAAGTTTATTAAAGTATTGCGGATATTCAAATCCTAAATCAAAGGCAATTTCATTAATGTTCTTTTCTGAATTCAAAAGTAAATTCTTTGCTTCCTCAATAAGATAGAAATGAATATGTTCTTGTGCGTTTTTACCCGTTTCTTTTTTTAGTAAATCACTCAAATAGCTTGGTGATAAATGAACTTTATTTGCTAAATATTTTACAGTTGGTAAGCCTTGTTCATTTATTTTGTTGTCAGCAAAATATTGAGTTAATAGGTTTTCTATTTGCGATATTATAGACTTGTTGCTTTGGCTTCTTGTTATCAATTGTCTGCCATAAAATCTTGAACAATAGTTTAATAATAATTCTATCGTTGAAACAATTATGTATTGGCTATGCACATCAATATTTTCTTGTAGTTCGGTTTGGATTTTTTGAACACATTCCAATAAAATATTCTTTTCTTTGTCTGATAAATGAAGGGCTTCTGAAACTTCGTATTGAAAAAAACTATATTCTTTAATTTTTTGATTTAGTGTTGTAGAACGAATTAAATCAGGGTGAAAAAACAAACCCCAACCCATTTTATCTTCTCTTTCTTCTATTTCATTGTCTATTTCAATTGTTTGATTGGGTGCTATACAAATTAGGTTTCCGTCTTGAAAATCTATGGTTTTTCTACCATATTTAATATGGTTCTTGCAAAAGTTCTTGAACATAATAGAATAGAAGTCGGTCGTGATTTTAGAATTCTGCTCTACTTGCTCAGTAACTTTACTAAAATCCAAAACAGCCACTAATGGGTGTTGACTATTCCCTAAAATAAATAATTTATGTAAGTCGGCAATGCTTTGAAGTTGTATTATTTCGCTCATATTTTTTCAACTAATTCTTGTAAATATACAATATAAATATGCCCTCGTCTTTCAGCAAAAAAATCTAAACACAAAACAATACTGGCTTGGATAAATAAACCAAGTCCAATTCCTCTCCAAAATGTGTCATTCATAGAACTATACATCAATACAATGCCTAAAATGATTAATGCAATTTCTACATATCTATAAATCACAAAATTGCTCAATACTTTTTCCATTCGAGGAATTTCAATTGTTTTTACACTTTGGGATTCTTTTTGAATAAAAGTTTCAACACGTGCAATGTCTTTTGGGCTTCTGATAACTATGGTATAACCGACTATAAACTCTAATAAAGCAACAATAATAAAAGGTATGGCAACACCTTTCCAAAAAGAGGTTTTCAAAGCAAAAATGAAATAGAGAGCCATTGCCAAAGCAATGACTCCTATTAGTATGAAAATATAGCTTTCGGCTTTTTCTCCATTAAAATATTTTACAACAGGATTCATATTTACAATGTTTTACAGTCCAAATTGTGATTTAATACCACCTATAAATGTAGCGTCATCATATTGTTGACGGTTTGCAATAAGCATTTTTGCATCTTCACCGGCTGTATATCGCAATTGGTTTTTGCCATCAGTAGCCGCTTCAAAAATTACTTCTGCAACAATACTTGCAGGTGACGCATTTTGTGCCATTGTAGGCATTGCTGTCATCAATGCACCTACAATGTTTTGGTATTCAGACATATTTTCATCATTGCTGAAATCGAATGACCTGCCTGCAAAATCAGTCGCTATCATACCTGGTTCTACAATTTTTACTTGTCCACCAAATTGCTCTACTTCATAGTTGAGTGATTCGGAAATACCTTCAACTGCAAATTTTGTCCCGTGATACAACGAACCTAATGGAAAAGTCATTTTGCCACCAATAGACGAAATGTTGATAATTATTCCCTTTTTGTTTTGTCTAAAATGTGGTAAAACGGTTTGGGTAACATCTAAAAGCCCAATAACATTAGTGTTGAATTGGCGTAAAATTTTGTCCCTGCTAAATGCTTCTAATGGTCCATAAGCACCATAACCTGCATTATTAAGCAATACGTCAACATTTCCAAATTTTTGAATTCCGTCCTTAAATGCTTTTTGAATAGAATCCACATCTAAAACATCAAGTCTGGCAACTAAAACATTGTCTAATTGACTTAATTCTGTTTCGTTTTCTGGATTTCGCATCGTAGCGATTACATTCCAACCCTTTGACTGAAATAATTTTGCAGTTTCTTTTCCTATACCACTGCTTGCACCTGTAATTAAAATTGTCTTGTTCATTTTTTTATGAATTTAAAATTAAGGTGCAAAGTTGTCAATTTAGTTCATCTGTCAGATAATACAAATTCGGGTTCTTTGTATTCTTTTTACGTATTGTCGGTTTAAGCTTACTGCTAACTACCTTATATACGCCAATTCTTCTCTTCAATGAGGTTGAATTTGTTGAACTGGGGTAGGATCGTTTCGCTTATGCAAAGTAGTTGAAAATTTCTATAAATCATCAAATGGAGAACGAATTTTTTGTAAACTCTTGGTGCTTACATGCGTGTAAATCTCCGTGGTGCGGGAACTGCTATGCCCCAGTAACTCTTGAATGTACCGCAAATCCGTGCCATTCTCCAATAAATGGGTGGCATAACTATGACGTAACCAATGCAAACTTACCGGTTTGTTAATTTTCGCCTTCTCAACCGCTCTCGTTAATACCAATTGTAAACTTCGTTCACTGTATTTCTCCCCCGCCACCTGCCCCTCAAATAACCAAACCCTAGGACGATAGGCCTTGTAGTAATCCCTCAACATCTCAATCATCTTTTCCCCAATCGGAACTACCCGGTCTTTCTTCCCCTTGGACTGTTGAATAAACAACAGCTGCCGGTCCGATAATACATCCTTCAAACGAAGTTGGAGCAACTCCCCCCTTCTCAATCCGCAAGCATAAATCAAACTCAACATCGCACGATGCTTGATATTGGTAGGTTTCTCTAAAATTAATTTCACCTCTTGCTTACTCAATACATTCGGAAGGCGCTTCTCCCGTCTCGGTCGTTGAATAACATCGATCTCCATCACCTTCTGAAAACGATGCTTGTAAAACAATTTTACCGCATTAATCACCTGGTTCTGATAACTCAACGAAAGCCCCCGCTGCAAAATGTAATCGGTACAAAATTGCTCCACATGCCGGTGTGTTAATTCCTCCAAAGCCACCCCTTCAAAAAAATGAAAAAATACCCGCAACGCATCCAAATACGTTTTTACCGTATTCTCACTGTACCGTTTGAAAACAAGTTTCTTCCTAAAATCCTCTAAAGCTATTTCATGCATCCCTTTTCCATTTGAATGCAAACCTATACCACCTCCAAGCCCAAAGCCGTATCGTAAACGTTTATAAACGTTTCAAAACGGATAAATTTCCCACCCTCCTCCTTCAAATAAATCGCAAATCCGAAAGTTCACGCCCAATTCCTTGAATCCCTTGAATAATTTTTTCAGTTTGTTTTGGAGATGGACGCTTCACCCCTCTAACGTACTGCGATAATAACGTTGGATTCATGCCAATTCTTTGAGCTAAAAAACGAGCGTTGAGAACTTTGTAATACTGGAAAAATTGCTTCAAATCTAAATTCAATCTTAAATCGGAAACCAGAATGGGTTCAACATCATCCTCTTCCAAAAATAAATTGATCGCCTCTACCAAATGGCTAACCAACTCAGGAATATTCGCTCCCGTCGAAAAAACACCCCAATCATTCGCATAGGCCGAAAATCCAGTATCCGTTTTTTCAACCGTAATTTCAATTTTCTTCTTTCCGTTGATCATCTCCATCCAATTTTTATCCCAGCCTGCTTAAACAATTTTTTAGCTAACCCTTTTCCCAATTCCTGACTTCCATGATTCGGGAATATAATGACGCCTGGCTTATTCGGATGCCTCAATTTAACATGCGAACCTTTTTGCGAAACAACCTGCCAACCATCCTTCAAAAGCCATTGAAACGCCTGAGAACATTTCATCGTAAAGGTAAATTAAAATTTACTTTTTTGTTGGCTTTCGCTCTTCAATATTTTCCATCGTCGGAAAAACAGTTTCTTCCTAAACTCCTCTAAAGCTATTTTATGCATCCCTTTTCCTTTTGAATGCAAACCTATACCACCTCCAATCCCAAAGCCGTATCGTAAACGTTTATAAACGTTTCAAAACGAATAAGTTAAAAAAGGCGATGCCTGAGGCTCTCGAAGGACGCTCCCTGAGGCTCTCGAAGGCGCTCCCTGAGGCTCTCGAAGGGAGAATGGTGTCTTCGAGAGCCTCAGACACCGGAAAATGGCGCTCCCCGAATTCCACCGAAGGACGGTCTAGGACCGGCCTCTCGATACTTCCGCCTATTGGCGGAAACTCGAGGACCGGGCGGTGGTCCCTGAGCCGCTCCCTGAGGTTCTCGAAGGGAGAAGGGTGGTCCCTGAGCCGCTCCCTGAGGTTCTCGAAGGGAGAATTGTGTCTTCGAGAGCCTCAGACACCGGAAAAAGCCGCTCCCTGAGGCTCTCGAAAGGAGAAGGCCCTCACCCCTCAAACAAATCTACCAACAACGAATCCATCACCAACCAACCGGCTTTCGAAAATCGAAATTTTCCAGATTCCAACAGCCGGTAATCTCCGTCAATGCACTCCCATTGCCGAACCAAACGCGGTAAAAAAATCGAAGGAACCTCCGAATGCGGCAGCCCCTCCGCCGTTCGAAGCCGAACCATCAACAACTCGTTGAACCGATCCACCTCCGAAAGCAACTCCTCCTCCCAAATCCCATTTCCCTCCCGCCACACTTGCCCGTATTTCACATTGTTGCGCGGATTCCACCGACGGTGTTCACCATCGTAGCCGTGAGCCGACGGACCAATGCCCAAATACGGAATCCCTTTCCAGTAATTCCCGTTGTGCTGACTCCGAAATCCGCCACGTGCAAAATTCGAAACCTCGTAATGTTCCCAACCGTGCTCCTCCAAAAATTCCGAGGTCCAGTGGAACATTTCGGCGACCTTCTCCTCCTCCAAAGGGAAAAACTGCTTCGATTTCACCCACTTTTTCAAAGCCGTTCGGTCCTCCACCGTTAGCGAATACAAACTGATGTGCTCGGGATTCTTCCCCTTCCAAAACATCACATCCGCCTTCCATTGTTCCAAAGTTTGCCCCGGAAATCCAAACATCAAATCCACCGAAACATTTTGGAACCCAACTTTTCGAGCGGCATCAAAGGCCAAAACCGATTGTTGGGCTTCGTGATTTCGATTTGAAAAAGCCAAAATATCCGGATTCATCGACTGAACACCCATGCTCAAACGGTTGATTCCCAATTGGAATAAAGACGCTAAATGTTCCTCATTCCCATCTTCCGGGTTCAATTCCAACGTGATTTCTGCCTGTTGACTCACCGAAAAATTTCGGTATATTTCGTTCAATAGAAGCTCCAATTCCAAGGTCGATAACAAGGAAGGCGTACCTCCACCAAAATATATGGTATCGATGGAAGCCTGGGGCAAGAGGGTTTTGGAAGCTTGGATTTCACGAACCATCCCCTCCAAAACCATGGATTTTGTGCGCAAAGAAGTGCTGAAATGAAAATCACAGTAGCTGCATTTTTTTCTGCAGAAGGGAATATGTAGATAGATGCCGGCCAAAACGTACCTTTGAAAGGTGAAACTTTGGGTAAAATTAGTGTTTTTTTTAGGATGCACGGGCGCCTATGCTCAACCCATTCGCATTTGTTTCAAAGATTCAACCAAGGTTTGGGGATGCAAATTCTCGAACGATGTTCCCCGCGCTATCGATTACGTTCAATTTGCGCTCGACAGCTTGCGCGGGAATAGATTTTACACCGCATCCCTCGACTCATCCCAACCTTTCCAATGGTTCCTCCTTCCCGGACCAGTCATTCCCACCATCGACACGGGCGAAAACCTATCAACCTACCGCGATCGCGGCTATTGGAATGCCTCTGCCAACTATCAAATTTGGGCGTGGAAGAACGATACCCTGCTGCGATGGGTGAACATCGATTCCGGTTCCTTGTCGGTCATGGGCTCAATCGACGTTGGTGCCGCAGCGCAGTGGGTAAATCCGTCATGGTTGCAGCGGCAAATGCGGTTAAAACCTGGAAAACCCGTGTCAACCACGGTTTGGAAAAAAGCGGCACAACAACTTCAATCCCTTTCCTTCATCGAACAAACCAGCCCGCCCCAGTGGATCAACGAAAACGATTCGCTTCGCCTTCAGCTATTCCTGGCACAACGCAAGGTGAACGTGTTCGATGGAATGTTGGCGCTGGCCAATAACCTCCTGCCCGATGGACGCAACGTGGTTCAAATTACCGGAGAATTCCAAGCCCACGGGGCCAATTGGCTGAAGCG
>JACCEC012713110.1_pt1 | contig 24240 bp, 23 predicted proteins | sample 7450121 | NCBI WGS metagenome assembly JACCEC01 (sample SAMN15323455, study PRJNA562643) | freshwater metagenome | isolation source: river surface water | place: USA:Blue River Watershed | collected 2017-08-18 | reverse complement strand
GCTATACAATTGAAGTATATCGAGGAAACCAAAAAGCAGAAAGACATCTCGGAATTTATGCACTTTATGTAATGTTTTATCCGCAATTAGTGGCAGGTCCTATCGAACGTCCACAAAATGTGCTACACCAATTTTACGAAAAACATGAATTTAATTACGAAAATGCCAAATCTGGATTACGCTTGATGCTTTGGGGGATGTTTAAAAAAGTAGTTATTGCTGATAGATTATCTGTTTTTGTAAATAAAATTTATGGTAACCCACTCGAATACCAAGGATTACCTTTAATAATTGCAACTCTATTTTTTTCAATTCAAATATATTGCGATTTCTCTGGTTACTCCGATATTGCTATTGGTTCGGCAAGGGTGATGGGCTTTAAATTGATGAAAAATTTTGATAGGCCTTATTTTTCTAAAACAATTTCCGAATTCTGGAAAAGATGGCATATTTCACTTTCCACGTGGTTTCGGGATTATTTGTATATTCCGTTGGGTGGAAATAGAGTCGGAACAAGTAGGCGGTATTTTAATTTATTTTTGGTGTTTATGTTTTCTGGTTTATGGCATGGAGCGAGTTGGCATTTTGTTATTTGGGGGGCATTACACTAGATTTATTCTTTTTTTGCAATTATTTTATATAATTTCCAAAAAAAATACTTGTGGCTTGAGATGCCATCCACGAATTTTATTGGATTTTTAAGTAAATTTGTGCATGCTTTTGTTACATTTGTATTGGTAGCGTTTGCATGGATATTTTTTGCAGCTCATTCAAATGCAGATTCTGTTTATATTGCTACACATTTATTCAATCAAAGCTCCCATTCCTTTATTCAAATCATTGAGATGATTGGCGTTTCGGACTTACAATTGATTGTTTTAAGTGTCGTTTTAATGGAATTTGTACATTGGATGCAAAGAAACGGATTAATTGAACAAAAGTTTAATCGCTTGGCGAAATGGCAACAATGGTTGGCATATTATTTTGTTTTCTTTTTAATTCTTTGTTTCGGTGTTTATAATAATTCTCAATTTATATACTTTCAATTTTAATTATTTATGAATCCAGGTTTTGACCCAAATGAAATTGCTGACCTCAAAGAAGAGTGTTCGCAAGAAGGTAAAATATATATCGTTTTTGATGATGAAGATGGGCTAGGAGATACAGGTGAATTTGCTCATATTCAATTTGTTGGACAATATGAAGGAAAAGAAGTGATTTATGATGCCGTTATCGGTACTCTAAGGTTAAATCATAGTAGTTTGGTTTTTGAAGAAGCCGAAAAAAGAATGAAGCAGGCATATCCGAATTATGTGGAGTTGGATAAAAGAAAATCTAATTATCAAGCTGATGAAGAAATGGAACTGATGCTTGAGGAAATTATTGAAGAATTGGAGGAGGAAGAGATGATTAAAGTGGCAGAATTTGTGGAGGTGGATGCGGATTTTGAATATGGCATCGGTTTGGATGTTGCCCTAAACGTTGAGTTAATTGACGATGAGGTGATTGAGCAGTTTGTGAAAGATTTCAATGCTGGCACTTTGGAATTGGATAAAACGCTTTATTCATTCAAGAATGATGAGTTTGAATGATTTTTGGTTCGGATTCTCCAATAACGGAGAATCCGATTTTTTTTCACAAATTACACAAAAATTCCATTGTATCCACACCATCTGCATAACTGTCGATATTTGGCATTTGTGCTTCTCCGAATCCGACACAATTTTTTTCTTGCCAATGATTAGAAACAATACATTGAATTTTATTTTGGTTTTCTTCTATTAATGTAGTTAAATGCTTCTGATTCTCATAATATTCAAAAAAACAAACTGAAATCGGAGAAACCAGAGCATCATCTTCTTTTAAAAGTAAAAAACCATTATCTAAATGTGGAATTTTATTGACTAAATAAATCGATTTGTTGTAATCATAATTATTATTGTATTTATGATGCAAGCGAATCGTACTCCAATATTCGATAGATTCAAAAAAATCATTGAAAGAATAACCTACCGGGACATACAGTTTTGAAACATTTCTACAACCCAATCCAAAGTATTGAAAAATGTCATTTCCTAAATTAGACAAGTCGGATTTACTTTCCTTACCGTTCAGAATTGCTACAGATGTTCTATTTTTTCTGATAATTTTTGGTGTATTTGCAAAATAATATTCAAAATGCTTGGCTGTATTATCGCTCCCCGTGGCAATTAAAACTTCAGCATCATTCAATCGTTCTACAATTTTGATAGAATTTCTCATTTCTTCATCGAATTCATATAATTTTTGAATCAGAAAACGCATCATCACAGAATCGTTAGTACTTAATTTGACTAAAGCTATATTTCCACTTAAAACCACACACAATAAATCATGAAATCCTACTGCTGGAACATTACCTGCCATCACTAAACCTACTTTTTTGGGAATAATAGTGTGTAGTTTTGTGTATTTATTAGAGAAATCAATTAGACTTTGTTCATTAAGGAAATTCTGACTTATATTTTGAATAGCGAGCTGAACAAAATCGTTGGTAAACCAAGCATTTTCATTTCGAGCAGCAGTAAAGAGTGATTGAAGTGAATCTTGATTTGTTGGGTCAGTCAAAAAAGAACCAAGTTTAGAAAATGTGATAATATTTTTATTTGCTTGCATTATATTTAGAAAAAAAATGTTTCGAATTAAAATCTTACAAAAATACAAGTAAACTTAAACATCGAAGCGTTATATTTGTTTAAAATTTAATAAACTATTAAATATATAGAGAGAGTATGGCAATAATGATAACCGAAGATTGCATCAATTGTGGTGCATGCGAGCCGGAATGCCCAAACACTGCAATTTACGAAGGTGGTGTGGAATGGACTTGGTCAGGCGGTACTAAACTTACAGAAGTTGAATTAGAAGATGGTACAGTGATTGGAGGTAAAGACCCAATGACTCCTTTATCCGATGAATTTTATTATATTGTATCCGATAAGTGTACCGAATGTCATGGATTTCATGAAGAGCCTCAATGTGCTGCGGTATGCCCGGTAGATTGTTGTGTTCCAGATCCCGAACATGAAGAAGACAATGATACTCTTTTAGCAAAGAAAGCATGGCTTCACGCTGAAGAATAATCTTTACAAAACGAGTAATTATTTCAAACTCCGAACTGAAAAATCAGTTCGGAGTTTTTTTTTGCTTTTCTACAAATTGTACAATATTTATATTTTATTTAATTTCGGAATAATATTTTAAATTAATGTAATATATCAAAATATTATTTGTTTAAATATTTTATATAATTATTTTAATAAAGTATATAATTTTGAAACATATTTTAGCTGTTTTTAGTATTTTTTATCAAATATTTTAATTTTTTGATACTTATAATTTGGAATTTAATATTTTTTGTATAAAATTTGTATCATAATTAAACATAAGGGGTATTTAATTTAAACCAAAGAAAATTATGAGAAAAGCAATTTTTACAACATTATCTCTAGTTCTTGCATTAGCTTCAAATGCTCAAGAAATTGCAACAAAAACCGAAGAGAAGAAAAGTCCTTTTACATTCTCTGGATATGTTGATACTTATCTTTTTGGGAATTTTAATGCTCCCAAGTCAAAATCAAATCTCGGAGCTTCTGGCTATGAGCGTGCATTCGACCAAAAATCTGGTCAATTCCAAGTTGGCTTAGTTCAAACTAAAATGACTTATTCAACAGACAAAGTTGACGGAGTAATCGATTTAACATTTGGTAATCATTCGGATCTTGGAAACTATGGAAACGTGATAGGTCGAATCCCAAATTCTACTGGAACAGCTTTGGCAATCAAGCAAGCGTATTTAACATGGAAAGCTACTGATAAATTATCAATCACAGCGGGTCAATTTGGTACGCATATTGGGTATGAAGTAATTGATGCACCTGTTAATTTCAACTATTCATTATCAAACTTATTCAATAACGGTCCTTTTTATCACACAGGAGCTAAAGCAACTTTAGCAACTTCATCAAAATCATCTTTGACTTTTGGTTTGGTAAACGGCATTGATTCAAAAGATGATAATAACTCAAAATTGGCAACTATGGCTCAATTTTATCTCAATCCAGCGTCAGGTTGGAATGTTTACTTAAATTGGATAGGCTCTGATGAGGGCGTAACGGCTAAATCGTATTATTCATTATTTGATTTGACTACTAGCTACCAAATTACAGAGAAGTTCTTATTAGGGTTGAATGCAGCTTATGGCTCACAAGATAAATTGAATTGGGGTGGAGCAGCTGTTTATGCACAACAAGCATTGTCTGATAAATTTACATTAGGCGTAAGATATGAGTATTTTGATAATAAATCAGGTATCAGAAGCTTGAAAAACAGAGAAGGCTTAGGTACATCAGTGAATTCTTTCACCTTGACAGGAAATTTGACTATCTCGGATAATTTACTTTTCAAACCTGAGTTCAGAATTGATAGTTATGCAAAATCTTTAGCAGGAAAAGCTCAATTTGAAGATAAAGATGGAAATTATACCAAAGATTCACAATCAACATTTGGTGGAGTTTTTATCTTTAAATTCTAATAATCAAATATTTTTGGAGGAATAGTATCTCTCTTCCTCCAAAAACACTACCATCACCTAAACACTAAAAACCAAATAATTTGTCTTTTTTGTACAACAATTAAACCAGAGTCAAAATGAGAAAAAATCCGTTTCCTCTAATTATCATGATAGTTTTGGCTATCGCAGCATTATTAATGCCAGCAGTTCCTTCAACCATAGTGACAGAAGGAATAGACACAGGCGACACTGCTTGGATGCTTGTCAGTACAGCTCTTGTTTTAATCATGACTCCCGGATTAGCCTATTTTTACGGTGGAATGGTCAATACAAAGAATGTTATTTCTACGATGTTGCAAAGCTTTATAGCAATGGGAGTAATATCGGTTATTTGGGTACTTTTCGGTTATAGCTTAGCTTTTGGTGAGTCAATCGGAGGTTTTGTCGGAAATCCATTAACGCACTTTATGTTTAAAGGTGTATTAGAAAGCAAGCCTTGGTCGTTAGCTCCAACAATTCCATTGGTAGTTTTTGCCTTTTTTCAATTGAAATTCGCTGTAATTACGCCAGCCTTGGTTACAGGTTCGTTGGCAGAGCGTATCAATTTCAAGTCGTACGTATTATTCATTATTTTATTTAGTATTTTCGTTTATGCTCCTTTGGCACACTGGACATGGCATCCTGAAGGTTTCTTATTCCAAATGGGGGTATTAGATTTTGCTGGTGGAACCGTTGTTCACATGTCTGCTGGTTGGGCAGCTTTAGCAGGTGCAATTTATTTGAAAAGAAGACGTGCCCATGTTGAGGGAAGCTTCTTACCTCCAGCCAATATCCCTTATGTATTATTAGGTACAGGTTTATTGTGGTTCGGATGGTTTGGATTCAATGCTGGTTCTGCATTAGGTGCAAACCCATTGGCGGCATCGGCTTTTGCAACAACTAATACTGCGGCAGCGGCAGCAGGTTTAGCTTGGGTTTTATTGGATGTAGCAAATGGTAAAAAAGTATCTGCTCTTGGATTTTCTATTGGAGTTGTAGTAGGATTAGTAGCTATTACACCTGGTGCAGGGTTTGTTACAATCCCTCACGCAGTTTTCATTGGTACAATTGCTTCAATGATTTCTAATTATTTAGCACACTTGAAAACTAAAACTGCCTTGGATGATACATTAGACGTATTCCCTTGCCATGGTGTTGGTGGAATGGTTGGTATGCTTTTGACAGGAGTTTTTGCAAGTAAAGGTATCAATGCTGCAGTAGCTGATCAAGGTTTATTTTTCGGTGAATATAAATTATTTACAAACCACGTTATTGCATTAGTAATTGTATCTGTATTTGCTTTTGCGATGTCATTTATATTATTAAAAGTAACAGACCTAATTTTACCATTAAGGGTTTCTGAAGAAGATGAAAAAGTTGGTTTGGATATAAGCCAACACGATGAGTCTTTGATTGAAGCATAAAAAATTGTTACTTTGTAACAGAATCACAATTACGGTTAGTTTCCGTGCTTTTATTGTGGTTTTGTTGTACTCCATAAGTTAAAATGCCCGCTGATTAGTGGGCATTTTCTTTTTTATTCGGAGAATAATCTTGTTTTTCTCGATATTTACCTTGATTTTTGCAAATATTTGGTCTTGAAAACATTATTTATTAAATTTTCCCAAAAAGCAATGAAAAAACAATTTATCACTTTTATTACTATTTTTTCTACTTCATTTTTTGCAATGGCACAAAGTAAAGATTTTTACCAAACTCAGCTTAAATATCCAAGGGTAAAAACAGCTTTTGAGCTTAAAAATCAATACTTGACAGATTTGTTTGAAAAATTTCAAATAAATCCCAATAATTATAATCTATACCTTAGGGCATTCAAATCTGAACAAAAATTAGAAGTTTGGGCAAAAAACATTGAAAATGAAGCATATAAATTGATTAAAACCTACGATTTCTGTGCGACTTCTGGTAAGCTTGGACCAAAACGAAGGTCAGGAGATAGACAAATTCCAGAAGGGTTTTATAGAGTGGATCTTTTTAATCCCGAAAGTAATTATTTATTATCTTTCAGAATTAACTACCCAAACCAGTCAGACTTGGTTTTTGCAGATAAAATTAATCCTGGAGATAATATTTTCATACATGGGCAGTGTGTAACCATCGGATGTATTCCGATTGGCGATGATGCCATTCAAGAATTGTACCTTTTGGCATCGAAGGCACATTCCTTACAGGAAGGATTACCAGTACATATTTTTCCAAGTAAAATGGATAAAATAAACTATTCAGAATTAGTAAATACCTATCAAAATGAGCAAGAATTAACTCTTTTTTGGTCTTGGCTCAAACCAGTTTTCGACTATTTTGAAAAAAATAAACAATTACCTAATATTAAAATTGATGAATCAGGAAAATACCTCATTCAACCATAAAATATATTTATGTTATTATTTTATCAATCGGATATTTCAGAATTAAAAATTCAAGATACTTTTACCTTGAATGAAGATGATTCGAGGCATTGTGCGAAAGTTTTACGAAAAAATGTAAAGGATGTCGTGCATATCGTTGATGGGAAAGGTGTATTACTATTGGCTGAATTGACAAATGTCCATGATAAAAAGTGTCAATTGAAGGTATTATCTAAATCAGAAGATTTTCAAGCCCGACATCAATACTTACATATAGCGATTGCTCCGACTAAAAATGCTGATAGAATTGAATATTTCATAGAAAAATGTGTTGAAATAGGAATTGATGAAATTACGTTATTAGAAACACAACATTCGGAAAGAAGAAATCAAAAGACAGAAAGGCTCGAAAAAATCGCTATTTCTGCTATGAAACAGTCTTTAAAGGCATATTTGCCAAAAATTAATCCATTGGTGAAATTTAAAGATTTTATTCTTCAAACCAATGACGAAAAAAAGCTATTAGCTCATTTAGATGATGCGGCAGTTCCGTTAATTAAACAGAAAACAATTGAAAGTAAATATTTAATTTTAATTGGGCCAGAGGGAGATTTTTCTAAAGAAGAAATTGTTATGGCTCAAGAAGTAGGATTTCAGACCGTAAGTTTAGGAAATTCAAGATTAAGGACCGAAACTGCTGGGATTGTTGCCTGCTCGATTATTAATTCATTTGTAGATTTATAAAATAATTTGATGAAAAAATATCTTTTATTTGTTTCTATCCTTTTCATAAACTCGATGCTTATCGCTCAACAACCAAGCATTAAAATTGCTAAGTTGAAGTATTCGGGAGGAGGAGATTGGTATGCTAACAAAACTGCTTTGCCTAATTTGATTAAATTTTGTAATAAATCACTGAATACTAATATATTTCCTGAAGAAGACATCGTTGAAGTTGGAAGTATGGATATTTACCAATATCCTTATGTATATATGACTGGGCATGGGAATGTACTTTTTTCAGATGCTGAAGTGGCTAATTTGCGTCGCTATTTAACCTCTGGTGGGTTTTTACATATCGATGATAATTACGGATTGAATAAATTTATTCGCCGAGAAATGAAGAAAGTTTTTCCTGAGTTAGATTTTGTTGAACTGCCTTTTAGCCATCCAATATATTCTCAAAAATTCAAATTTCCGAAAGGTCTGCCCAAAATTCACGAACACGACGGGCTACCACCGCAGGGATTCGGCTTGATATTTGAAGGAAAATTAGTGTGTTTTTTTTCTTATGAATCTGATTTGGGTAATGGATGGGAGGATAAAAGTGTCTATAATGATACCGACGAAATAAGGCAAAAAGCCTTACAAATGGGAGCAAATTTGTTACAATTCGCATTTACCTCTTACTAAAATAATAATTTTCTTATATTTTTTTGGATAAATAATTGCTTATTAAATCACTTGGACTTATTTTTAAGCATTCTATTGAATTCAGGTGTATCTTTGTACCTGACATAAACCTAAAAAATTTAATTAATTATTCAAGCATGGTTGCTGCATTATCATTTTTTATTGGACATTGGTACTTATCATTGTTCAGTCAAACATTTTTCCTTCATCGCTATTCTGCCCACAAAATGTTTACGATGAGTAAATTTTGGGAGCGTTTTTTCTATTTTTTCACTTATCTGACGCAAGGTTCTTCGTATTTGAATCCTCGTTCGTATGCTATTTTGCATCGAATGCATCATGCCTACAGCGATACAGAAAAAGACCCGCACTCGCCGCATCATACTGAAAATTTATTTACAATGATGTGGAAAACAAAAGATATTTACAATGCGGTTTTGAATTATAAATTCAAAATTGAGGAACGTTTTGAGAAAGATTTACCAGAATGGCATTTATTAGATAAAATCGGCGATAATTGGATTTCAAGAATAGCTTGGGGCTTGGTTTATATTGCTTTTTATGTAATTGGCTATTTTTATTTCGACATCCATTGGGGATTTTTCTTCTTATTGCCAATTCACTTCCTAATGGGCCCAATTCATGGAGCAATCGTAAATTGGAGTGGACACAAATATGGATACCAAAACTTTGATAATCAGGATGAATCTAAAAATTCATTGATTTTTGATTTCTTGATGATGGGTGAATTATTCCAAAATAATCACCATAAACACCCAATGGCGATTAATTTTGCCAAAAAATGGTACGAATTTGATCCGACATATCCAATGATAAAATTTTTGACTTGGACAAAAATTATCAAACCGAGAGTATAAAAAAAGGAGGGATTTCCCTCCTTTTTTAGTTGGCAAATACTTTTTTGAGTAAGTCGCTGGTGCGAGCTAACGGATTTTCTCGAATTTTTGCTTCCTCCTCAGCTACTAAAATAAATAGACCATCTACTGCTTTTTGTGTTGCATACGCATTCAAATCTGGATTTACCTTTTTCACGAAAGGCAGAGCATTGTATGTTTTGGCAATATCTGAATAATATTTTGTTGCCTCGGTTTGCTGAAGAGCTTTTTCCACAATTGGAGAGAAAGTTTTGATTAAATCTGCTGAAGTAGTTTTTTGTAAGTAAAGAGTAGCAGCGTTTTTATCACCTCTCAATATACTCAAAGCATCGGTAAAACTCATACTAAACAAAGCTTTCATGAAAATAGGTTTGGCTTCTTTAGCCGCATTTTCAGCCCCACGATTGAGGGAAAGGAGAAATTTATCTACTTCATTTCCTAAACCTAAACTACGTAAAGTACTTTCTACCTTCTGAACTTCAGGCGGAAAAGGAATTTTTATCTTCGGATTTAGGTAAAATCCGTTTTCTTTAGAAGCACTATCAGCTCCTTTATTGATTCCGTTTTGTAATGCTTCTTTGAGTCCCATCACGATATCGTCATTGCTTAACCCAACATTTTGAGTAGCCTTTGCGACATCATTGACTATTTTTCCTAGATTAAATTTTTTTTGTGCATGAACAAAAGTGTGCGTACTAAAAAAAAGAGAAAATAAAATAAATGTTTTTTTCATTTGATTGAGAACTGTTTTCAAGGTTTTAAATTAATTCTTGTTTTATTAACGAATGAAGCATGATTATTGTATTTTTGTAGTCAAATAAAACTAGACAAGTATTTCGATGAAGCCTATTTTTGCAGAAATTATTACTATCGGAGATGAAATCCTTTACGGTCAAATAACAGATACCAATACGCAATGGATTAGTGCTGAATTGTCGAAAATAGGTATTAAAACAATCCGAAAATCTTCTGTTGGAGATAGTGAAGAAGAAATTTTGAAAATCTTGTCCGAAGCGGAAGGTCGGGCTGATATTATTCTTATTACTGGCGGTTTAGGACCGACAAAAGATGATATCACTAAAAAAACGATGTGTATTTTTTTTGAAGATGAATTAGAAATAAATGAGCATGCTTTAAAATTTTTGACAGATTTTTTTGAAAAGAGAAATAGACCTTTGACAGAAATTAATCGATTGCAGGCTGCTATCCCTAAAAAATGTACTTATTTACCTAATAAAACAGGCACTGCTCCAGGAATGTGGTTTAACAAAAATGGCAAAATATTTGTTTCAATGCCAGGAGTGCCTACTGAAATGAAGTATTTGATGTCGTACGAAGTTATTCCGAAAATTTTAGAAACTACGGATACGCCTGTAATACATCATCAAGTAATACGAACTATCGGAATAGGGGAGTCGTTTTTGGCAGATTTAATAAAAGATTGGGAAGAAGCTTTACCCTCTAATATTCGTTTGGCTTATTTACCTTCTTTTGGTCAAGTCCGATTAAGACTAACAGCTATGGGTCAGTCTCAAAATCAGATAATTGAAGAGGTTAATCAGCAGGTAGCCTTGCTCTTACCACAAATTAGGGAATATGTATATGCGATGGCTGATGAAGATTTGGAAGTTTCGTTAGGTAAAATATTAAAGGCAAATAATTTGACAATCGGAACTGCCGAAAGTTGTACTGGTGGTCATATTTCGCATCTAATTACGAAAGTGCCGGGAAGTTCTGCCTATTTCATGGGGGGAATTGTGAGTTATGATAATGCAGTAAAAACAAACGTATTGGGAGTAAAAGAAGTTACGCTTCAAGATTTTGGTGCAGTTAGTTTGGAAACTGTGAAAGAAATGGCAGAAGGGGCAAGGCGATTATTAGGAACAGATTATGCCATTGCAACGAGTGGCATTGCTGGGCCAGACGGAGGAACTGAAGAAAAACCTGTTGGAACTATTTGTATTGCGTGTGCGTCTAAAAATAAAACTATTACTAAGCGTTTTCAAATGATGAATCAAAGAGAAACAAATATTGTCTATGGCTCGACTTTGGCTTTAAATATGCTTAGAATTGCCCTAAAATCGGATGGGATTGAGGAGGGGTTTTAATGTTTTTGTGTCTTTTATGAAGATTTATATTAATTAGGTTAGAATGGCTATAATTGAAATGGTAATGCCCAAAATGGGCGAAAGTATTTTTGAATGTACGGTATTAAATTGGCTAAAAAATGTTGGAGACAAGATTGAGGCTGATGATATGATTGTAGAGGTAGCAACCGACAAAATTGATACTGAAATAGGGGCTTCGCATAGCGGTATTTTAAAGGAAATTTTGGTAGGAAAGGGTGAAGTTGCCGTCATCGGAAAACCAATATGTATTCTCGAAACATCTGATACAATAGTAGAAAATACTCCTACTACTAATGAAAAAATACTAAAAGAAGAACATTTGCTTGAAAAACCCGGTGGAGTGAATGTCGATTTGCTTACAAAAAACGAACCTTTAGTATCTGGTTTTAGCTCAAATAAATTTTATTCGCCATTAGTTTTGAGCATTGCACGGGAAGAGAATATTTCTTTAGATGAATTAGAAACCATTGTCGGTTCGGGATTAGAGGCAAGAGTAACTAAAGACGATATTTTAAAATATATCCAAGCAAAGAAAAATACAAACGTTACTCCAATTATTGAGATCAAAAATGATGCTTCTGATCAAATAATAGAAATGGACAGGATGCGTAAGATGATTGCTGATAGGATGCTCGAGTCTCGTAGAATATCTGCCCATGTCACTTCGTTCGTGGAAACAGATATGACAAACGTTTCTTTGTGGCGAGATAAGGTAAAAGGTCAATTTAAAAAAGATACAGGAGAAAATATTACCTTTACACCATTGCTCATAGAAGCGGTCGTGAAGGCAATCAAAGATTTTCCGATGATAAATATTCAAATTAGTGGTACTAATATTATTAAAAAAGGAAAAATAAATATTGGTATGGCTGTGGCTTTACCTAGCGGTAATTTGATTGTCCCAGTGATTCATGAAGCAGATTCTTATAGTCTTATTGGATTGACGAAAAAAATAAATGATTTGGCAAAACGTGGGCGTGATAATCAGTTAAGGCCTGATGATTTGGCTGATGGGACATTGACTGTTTCTAATATCGGTTCGTTCGGGAATATTGCGGGTACACCCATCATCATGCAGCCTCAGGTATCCATTTTGGCTTTTGGTGTCATTCAGAAAAAAGTATCAGTTATTGAAACCCCTATGGGAGATACTATTGGTATCAGACAAAAGATGATTATTTCCCATTCTTATGACCATCGTGTGATTGACGGTTCTTTGGGTGGACAATTCGTGAAGCGAGTATCAGACTACCTCGAGCAATTTGATATGGAACGAAAATTATTTTAAATTCAATAGGCTGCCTAATAAGCAGCCTATCATTTTATAAATTAGCGACATCATTCACGATTTTTTCGACATCTTGAAGATTCATACAATTAAAATGTTTTTTTGGGCATGAATTAAATCCAATTTTTGAGCAAGGACGACAACTCAAATTTTTTACTTCAATATTTTGGTGTTCAGTCAAATAAGGATACATTCCTAATGCTGGCGTTGTATTTCCCCAAATAGCAATTGTTTTTTTCTTTAACGCTGCTGCTATATGCATTAAGCCAGTATCGTGTGTCAAAATCAACTCACTTTGCTGAACAAGGGAAGCTGATTGATTGAGATTTAGCTTGCCACAATAATTATGTATTTTACCTCCTAATGCGTTTTGTATGATTTCTCCATTCGAAAAGTCTTCTTTCCCACCCAATAAAACAATGGGGAAATCGAGTTTTTTGCAAATTTCTATAATTTTTTCGTTTGGTAGTTTTTTCGTAGCATGTTGCCCACCAATTGCAAACGAGATGAATCTGAAAGGTAATGAAAACTTATCTTTTTCGGGAATAAAATAATCAAGCCCTTGTAAATCGTTGCTAATACCGATACTTTTCACACAATCGAGATACCTATCCACAATGTGTATATCTGGCATTTGATTGATTTTTAGATTGACTAATAACCATTTTTTTAGGTTTAATTTATCAAAACTGAAACTTTTACTAGTGCTACAGCTCAACTTTATCTGCAAACTTCTTAAATTATGATGTAAGTCAATGATGTAGTCAAAATTTTCTTGAGCAAGATTTTTGCGTAATTCAGATAATGATTTATCCAAAAGATGAACTTTATCAAGATATGGATTATTCTCAAGAAGCATCCCAAATTGTTTTTTACTCACAAAATGTACTTCCGCATCAGGGTATTGAAGTTTGATACAACGAATGACTGGTGTGGTGAGTACTATATCTCCAATTGAAGAAAAACGGATGATAAGAAACTTAGTTTTTTTCATTTTGAGTAGTCCAATTTAATGATTTTTCCATCTTTTTTAGTGAATTTCCATCGTTTGTGCGACCAAAACCAAAATCTAGGCTCTGCTTTGATATCTTTTTCAAGTAATTGTGCATGTTTTTGAATGATTTCTTCTTCGCTCAATTCTTGTGGATTTTCGCAGATGAGTTCAACTTTGATAAGATAATTTCCTCTACTTATTCTGTGGATACACATAAACACAATTGGCATATTGTATTGCTTCGAAAATCTAGCCATTCCTGTAAAAAAACCAGTTTCTTGATTAAGAAAGTTTGTCCAACAAGCTTTTTCAGGTGGAGGGGATTGATCATTGAGTAATACTAAGGCGAATGGTTTTGAATCATTTTTCTCTAATTCTGTAGCAGTTTCTCTCATTGGGATGAGCTGACTGCCATATCTTGTTCGAAAATTATAAAAAAAAGAATTCAAATACTTATTGCTAAGCGGCTTATAGACAGCTTTTACTTGAAATGGAATCAAAGAAGGAAGTGCCAAGTTTGCCATTTCGTGATTACCATAATGCCCTGAGGTTATGATTATATTCTGATTTTTTCTGTATAATTCTTCAACAATAGGCGATTTTTCTATTTGTACTCGTTTTAGAAAAGTATCAGGTTTCATGGTAATACATTTCAATACTTCGAATAAAAAGTCGAAGATGTATCGGTAAAATCCTTTTTCAATCTCAATAATTTCTGAAAGTTTTTTTTCTGGAAAACTATTGATGAGATTTATTCTGACTACTTTTTTTCTATATCCAAGTGCATACAATAGCGGAAATAATATATCTGAAAGTAAGTATATTAGCCGAAATGGTAAGATTGAAAAAAAATAAAGAATCGGTAAAAAAATGTAAAATCCTAGCTTTTGCATTAGTTTTGATTGAAAGTTGCTATAAAATTTTTATATTCCTCCATGGTGTCAAGGTCGATATGCCCTTCTGGGAATGCAAGTAAAGCAGTATTTTTTTGATGTTTTAAGACTACTTTTTTGGCACCTTCATCACCTTTAAGCTCTAAAATTTCGTTAAAAAGATGTCTTTTGAATAAAACAGGAATCCCAATTATTCTTTCATTATTTTTGAGATATTGACAAGCTACAATCGAAATATCTGCCGATTCTTCAGCTTTTTGTATCATATCTTTCAATAATTTATCTGAAACCATCGGCATATCACTAGTTAAAAAAATCACTGCATCAATTTCTTTTTGCGTCATATATGCCCCAACTAAGCCCATTTTCATTGAGGATGCCATCCCTTGTTTCCAATTAGGATTGTCAATTATCGTAATTGGAACTTTGATTAATTCTTGTTTGAGTAAGTCTGCATTTGCCCCAAGTACAGCTACTATTGGATAGCAAGGTGTTTCCAAAGTGTTATCAATGATTCTTTTGATCATTGTTTTACCCTCAATTAGCATTAATTGCTTCGGTAAACCCATACGTGAGGATGCTCCTGCGGCGAGTATTATTATTCCAACATTCATATAAATCAATGAGCTTCAAGCCAATTATTTCCTATTCCGATGCCAGTTTGCATTTTTACGGGAAGTGGAATTGCATTACACATTAAATGGTTAATCTTTTCTTTTAAATATTCAATTTCAGTATGATGATCATCGAACACTAATTCGTCATGGACTTGAAGAATCATTTTTGATTTTAGTTGCTCCTCTTGTATCATTTGATGAATATTAATCATCGCAACTTTAATCAAGTCGGCAGCCGAACCCTGGATAGGTGCATTGATGGCATTTCGTTCTGCAAATCCTCTATCGGTCATGTTTTGGGAATTTATATCTCTTAAATACCTTCGTCTTCCCAAAATAGTCTCCACATATTTTTGCTCCCTAGCTAAATTGATGGTATTATCCATATATTGTTTGATTTTCGGAAACTCTACCCAATAAGCATCTATGATTTCCTTTGCCTCTGTTCTTGAAATATTTAGCCTTTGAGCCAAACCAAAAGCTGATATTCCGTAAATAATCCCAAAATTGACCATTTTTGCCTTACGACGCATATCTGAACTTACGTCTTCGAGCTGAACTTTGAAGACCTTCGAGGCTGTACTTGTATGAATATCTATATCTTGGTTGAAAGCCTCTATCATACTTTCATCGCCACTAAATGCTGCCATGATTCGTAATTCGATTTGGGAATAATCAGCTGAAAGAATTTTAAATTCTTCATTTCTTGGAATGAAAGCTTTACGAATTTCCTGCCCACGTGGTGTACGGATAGGAATATTTTGCAAATTTGGATTGGTTGAACTTAATCTACCTGTCGCCGCTACAGCCTGATTATAGGAAGTATGTATTCTGCTAGTTTTCTTTGAAATAAGCAGAGGCAATGCATCAACATAGGTATTTTTTAATTTAACTAACTCTCTAAAATCTAATATTTTTCGAACAATTTCATGTTCATTTTCTAGTTTCGATAAAATATCCTCTCCAGTTGCATACTGCCCAGTTTTTGTTTTTTTCGCCTTGGGGTCTAATTTGAGCTTTTCAAAAAGAATTTCGCCTAATTGTTTGGGCGAAGCAACATTAAATTCTTGTCCTGCAAGCTCAAATATATTTTTTTGAATATGATTAATATCTTTTTCTAGTACAATTGACATTTCTTGGAGAGCGAGCGTGTCTAAGTTTACTCCTTCTATTTCCATTTGTGCCAATACATTGATAAGAGGAATTTCTATTTTTTCGAGCAAATTTTCTTGTTGAACTGCGAATATTTTAGGCTCTAATATTTGTTTCAATTGCAAGGTAATGTCCGCATCTTCTGCCGCATAATCCTTGATTTTTTCAAGGCTCACTTCTCGCATACTTCCTTGGTTTTTACCTTTTCCTATCAGACTCTCTATCGAAATAGGTTCATAATTTAATAAGACATTGGCAAGATAATCCATCCCGTGTCTTTGGTCAGGTTCGAGGATATAATGTGCCAACATGGTATCAAAAATTTTACCATTCACTTTGATACCGTAATTGGCAAGAAGAATGAGGTCGTATTTTATATTTTGACCAATTTTGCCTATGTATTTATTCTCAAATACTTCTTTGAATTCGAGTAAAATAGCTTTAGCCTCATTGAAATTTTCAGGAAAAGGTATATAAAATGCTTCCCCTTCTAAATAAGATATAGAAAGACCAACGATTTCTGCTTCAGTTGGATTGATAGAAGTACTTTCTGTATCAAAGCAAAATTCTTTTTGCTCACTTAGGTATTCAATTAATTTTTTTCTGAGTGAAGGCGTATCTACTAAGTGGTACTCATGTATTCGGCTTTCGATAGTCTCTTTTCCGCTGAAATTTTCCGAGTTGCTCAATAGACCTTCATTTGATTCTTCGGGGATAGAGGTTTCGATATTTTGTTTGTCGATATTAGCTACTGAATCAAACAATGAAAATTGTCCACTTTCATTTTTCTTTTTGCTTACCTTTTCGGTATTTGTTTCTAAATCTATGGTATTATTAGATGGAATATTTGGTGCATCAGGTAATAATCTTTTTCTTAAAGTTCTAAATTCTAATTCATCAAGCAATGGACTTAATAATTCGACCTTAGGATGCGACATTTTCAAGAAATTCTCATCAAATTCAATAGGAACATCAATGTCGATAGTCGCTAAATCTTTTGAAAGAAAAGCCTTTTCTTTATTTACTCGGATTGCTTCTGCTATTTTTCCAGTTAATTTCTCGGCATTTTCATAAACACCCTCTAAAGAGCCGTATGTTGAAATTAATTTTGCAGCAGTTTTTTCACCAACACCTGGTACTCCCGGAATATTATCAACAGCATCGCCCATCAAACCTAGCATATCGATTACCTGAGAAGGCTTTTGAATGCCCCATTTTTCACAAATTTCTTGGACTCCAAGTTTTTCGGCATCTTTACCAAAAATTGCTGGTTTATACATATAAATATGTTCTTCCACCAATTGACCATAATCTTTGTCGGGAGTCATCATAAACACCTCAAAATCATGTTGAGCCGCTTTTTTTGCAATCGTGCCAATAACATCATCTGCCTCGTACCCAGGCATCATGAGCAGGGGAATGTCGAGGGCTTCTACCAATCGTTTTACGTATGGAATCGCAATGGTAATATCTTCTGGTTGCTCTTGTCGATTGGCTTTGTATTCTGGGAATTTTTCGTTTCTGAAAGTACCCCCCGGAAGATCAAACGCAACTCCCAGATGGGTTGGTTTTTCTTTCTGCAATACTTCCAATAAAACATTCGCAAAACCAAACACACAACTGGTATTAAGTCCGCCTGAGGTTAATCTTGGTGCTTTTATAAATGCAAAATGTGCTCTGTAAATCAAAGCCATTGCGTCCAGCAGGAATAATTTTTTTGAGGGCATTGTCAAACTTAAATTTAAAATGCTAAATTACACGGATTTTTTTAATGGATGAAATAAATTAATTTTGATTCTCAATTTTCAACTAATACTTTTTAAAAATATACCTTAAATTTTGTTATTATTTATGAAAAATATATTTCTTTCAATATTTTTAATACTTTTAATTCAAATTAGTTTTGCCCAAAATAAAACGAAACCTTCTCAAACAAAAATTTCTTCTAAAAAATCTATTAATAGTCCAACTAATAAGCAAAAAATTGAATCAGAAGAGAAAGATAGTGTTCGGGTTCAGGTAGGAAGGGTTTCGTCGGTATCCTTAGATCCTAAGAAGATTTATAATTTTAATAATTCTGATTTGCTTGTAAAATGGCATGAATTAATTTTTGAATTGATTGAGCAAACGCAGGGTTATTCGCCGAATGTAGCAGCTCGTAATTTAGCATATTTGAATATTGCAGCTTATGAAACAATTTTGCCTTTTCATGACGAAAATCGTTCATTATCTAAGCAATTACAGGGGTTTGAACGCCCAGATAGCCTTCAAATCGACACTTTAGGGCTTTCGGAAAGTATCGCTGTCAATGCAACTATGTTTAAATTGGTAGATAAATTTTTTATTTCTGCTCCTTATATATGGATGGAAAAAGTATATGCTTTAAATGATTCTGTGAATAATCATTTGAAACAGTTTGTTACTTCTGATACTTATCGGCAGTCTAAATTATACGGTTCAAAAATTGCCTATTGGGTTTATGAATATTCTAAGCATGATGGAGGACATCAGGCTTTTATGAGAACTTACAATATGAATTATAAATTACCTAAATGTCCGTCGTGTTTTGAATTGAATAGGGTAGCAGATTTAGAAAATATGGGTACTTTACATCCATTTTGGGGTGAAAATAGGACTTTTCTTAGCGTAAATAATCAAGAAATTGAAGTAAAGCCGAGCATTGAGTTTTCGATTTATCAAGACTCTCCATTTTATAAAATGGCAAATGAGGTATATACAATTTCAAAAACTGTTTTGCCGAATTCTGAAAGGTTACAAATTGCAAATTTTTGGGATGATGCAGCAAGTTTTACATATACAGCCCCTGGGCATTCGGCTTCAATTTTGGTGCAAGTACTGAAACAAAAACCCGAAAAATTCAATATTGCAACAGAATTACTGAGTAACCTGATGATTGCTATCAATGATGCTATGATTGTTACGTGGAGATTAAAGTTCAAGTATAATTTGATTCGACCAATTACCTATATCAAAAGGTACATCGATACAACTTGGGAACCGGCATTACTTACACCTCCATTTCCAGAATTTCCTTCGGGACATTCGGCACAATCAGCAACGATGGCAACCGTTCTGACGGAAAAACTTGGTGAAAATGTGAGTTTCTTAGATTATTCTAAATATTTTGTAGGGCCGCCCAAATTTTATGCAAGCTTCTGGCAAGCAGCTGATGAATGTAGTATTTCGAGGGTTTATGGAGGAATTCATTACCGGGATGGAGTTGAGCAAGGACAAAAACTCGGAAAAATAATTGGAAAAAACGCTTTGACTATTATTTATAAAAAATAAATATGCTGTATGATATAATTATTGTTGGTGGAGGCCTGGGTGGATTAATTTCTGCCATCGAACTATCTAAACGTAAATATCAAGTATTGCTAATTGAGAAAAATCCTTATCCAACCCATAAAGTATGCGGTGAGTTTTTGTCGAATGAAGTAATTGACTATTTACAAAGTTTAGGTGCTTGCTTGCCTTTACTAAATTTACCAAAAATAACTGATTTATATTTTAGTGATTGTCAGGGTAAAAATTTAGCTGCCGAGCTGACTCTTGGAGGAATTGGAATTAGCCGCTATTTACTCGATTCTCAATTATTTGGAATTGCTCAAGATTCAGGGGTTCATTTTGCAATGGGCGGAACTGTGGAGGACATCCAAAAAATTAACAATGTTTTTTTTGTAGATACAAATTTAAACCAAACTTTTGAAGCAAAAGTAGTAATTGGTGCTTATGGGAGAAGGGCGAAGTTGGATAAAAATATCAAGAGAATCTTCAAAAAAGAGAGTCGTGTGTATGTTGGGGTAAAATATCATATTAGAGCAGAAATTCCAGATAATCTTTTTTCAATACATAACTTTAAGGGTGGATACGCTGGAGTGTCGGCAGTAGAGGATGGCATGAAATGTTTTTGTTATGTGGCTGAACGTAAATTAGTGAGAGAACAAGGAAGTATTCAAGACTTCGAGCAAAATGTAATAGCAAAAAATCCGATTTTACATGAAATTTTACATAATGCAGAGTTTATTTCTTCTAAACCATTGGTTACCAATGAAATAGCTTTTAATCAAAAAACTCCTGTTTTTGGAAATATTTTAATGGTTGGCGATACGGCTGGCTTCGTGACCCCAATTGCGGGCAACGGAATGGCAATGGCAATCAAGTCGGCTGTAATGCTTTCAAAATATATCGATTTGTTCCTTCAAAATAAAATGAGCAGAGAGCAAATGGAGCTTGAATATACTTTGATGTGGAATTCTAATTTCCAAAATCGCCTCAAAATGGGGCGATTCTTACAGAATATTTTTGGTAAAGAATTTAACTCAAAATTAACGGTATTGATATTGAAAAATTTTCCTTTATTGATTCCGAAAATCATTAAAGGAATGCACGGAAAACGTCTGAAAATTAAGGAATATTCATAAATTTATGGGTTTGAAGACTAATTTTCCATTTAGGATTAGCTTTCACATACTCAATTATTTTAGGAAGCATTTTGTCTTGTCTGCTCCATTCAGGTTGTAGCAATAAATGACAGTCTTTGTTTACCAATGTAGCATTTTTTTCGGCAAAATCAAAATCCGAGTCATTATACACAATAACTTTCAGCTCATGTGCTTGTTGGGCAACGGATGGTAATGCTGGCTTGAATTTTTTTGGAGAAAAACAAATCCAATCCCATTCACCCGAAACAGAATAAACACCGGAAGTCTCTATATTTGTCTGAAATCCAGCTTCTTTCAATGCTTGAGTCAACGAATCTAAAGAATACATAAGTGGCTCTCCTCCTGTAATAACGGCTAGTCTGCCTGGGAATTTTAGTGCCTCTGCAACAATAGAATCAATACTAAGTATTGGATGTGCGGAAGCATCCCAAGATTCTTTGACATCACACCAAACACAGCCAACATCACAACCCGCTAATCTTATAAAATAAGCAGCTTTCCCCTGATGGTATCCTTCCCCCTGTAATGTATAAAATGCTTCCATGATTGGAAGTTTCTCCTCGATTCTATCCATATTTAACTGTTTTTGCAAAATTAATCAAAAATTAGCTATTTTTTGCCAAAAGAAAACAATTGACAAATTTTTCAACCTTTCTGCAACAAAATTGTTTATATTCATAATACCTTTGTATAAATATATTTTAGGAAAATTTTATGCCTGTCGATAAAAATAAATATTGTAGTTCATTATTCGATTACAAACGAAGAACGACTAATCAAGTACAAATTGGTGATTTATGGCTGGGGTCAGATTACCCGATAAGAATTCAGTCGATGACAACCGTAGATACCATGGATACGATGGGTTCGGTGGAACAATCGATTCGGATGATAGAAAGTGGCTGCGAATTGATTAGAATTACCGCTCCAAGCGTAAAAGAAGCCCAAAATCTTGAGAATATAAAGAAAGAACTCAGAAAAAGAGGCTATCATACTCCTTTGGTAGCAGATATACATTTTACACCTAATGCCGCAGAGTTGGCAGCGAGAATAGTAGAAAAAGTAAGAATAAATCCAGGCAATTACGCAGATAAAAAACGATTTGAATTGATAGATTATTCGGAAGAAAGTTATGCTCTGGAATTGGAAAGAATAAGGGAACGTTTTTTGCCTTTGGTAAAAATTTGTAAGGAATATGGTACAGCTATGAGAATTGGAACTAATCATGGTTCTCTTTCGGATAGAATTTTAAGTAAATATGGTGATACGCCACAAGGTATGGTAGAATCTGCCTTAGAATTTCTTCGGATTTGTGAAGACGAACAATATTATAATATTGTCATTTCTATGAAATCGTCCAATCCACAAGTGATGGTGCAGGCTTATCGCTTGTTGGTGCAACGCTTAGAAGAAGAGAAATTGAAGCCTTATCCACTTCATTTGGGCGTTACGGAAGCTGGAGAGGGAGAAGATGGAAGAATAAAATCCGCAATGGGTATAGGTACTTTGCTTGAGGATGGATTGGGTGATACCGTACGTGTTAGTTTGACTGAAGATCCTGAATTTGAAGCTCCTGTTGCAGCTGAATTAATAAACAAATGCTCAGATTCAAAAGTTACTATTAACTTTCCTACTGAAATTGAAAATCCAATCAATCCATTTCAATATCAAAAAAGAACAACAAAAGAAGTAGAAAATATTGGAGGTATAAATGTGCCTCGAGTAATTGCTGATTTTTCAACAATTTCTTCAATAGAAGTAGAATCCTTGAAAAATATTGGACATTTTTATCTCCCTTTGCCAGATAAATGGAGAATGAATGATATCGGTGCAGATTATGTTTATACAGGAGATAAATCGGTTGGATTTATGCTGCCCAATGGACTGAAACAAATTATGAATTATGATTCATGGAAAAATCATGCCGAAAATTTGAATATTTATCCATTGCTACAAATCAGTGATTTCTTGATTGAAAATGCACTACTTCATCCAACACTTAATTTCTTACAAATAGAGCTAGAAGATTTAACTCCGATTTGTATAGAATTTATCAAAAAAAATCCTAATTTAGTACTTTGGCTGAAAAATTCAGGTAATAATAAAATGATTGATTTTAGGAAAATCTATTTCGATTTGCTGAAATTCAATCTTAAAAACCCAGTTGTATTGCATGCGATGTATGAAAATGTATCGGCAAAATTGGTAGAGGAGGGTGAATTGGCATTATACGCTGCGACAGACTGCGGAGGAATGTTAATCGATGGTTTTGGCGATGCTATTTGCCTAACTGTAAAGCAAGAAGAAGTCACTGGGGAAATTTTTAAAATTCTTAATAGTGTCAGTTTTGGAATTTTGCAAGCTGCCCGTACCAGAATGACAAAGACAGAGTATATTAGCTGCCCATCTTGCGGAAGAACCTTGTTCGATTTACAAGAAACCACAGCAATGATTCGTAAACGTACAGACCATTTGAAGGGGGTAAAAATCGGAATTATGGGTTGCATTGTCAATGGTCCAGGAGAAATGGCTGATGCAGATTATGGTTACGTGGGTATAGGAAAAGATAAAATTGCACTTTATCGTGGTCAGGAGGTTGTCAAAAAGTCTGTTCAAGCTGTAAATGCAGTTGATGAATTGATTACTTTAATTAAAGAAGATGGTAAATGGATTGAGAATAATAATGCTGAAATTGAATTCTAAAATACAAAAATATGTCAAAATTAATTAAATTTCTATCAATAGCTCCGGTATTTTCTTATTTTTTCAGAGTATTCAGAAAAGATACCGAAGGAAAATATCCAAATAGTTTCAATTTGAAAATGATGCATGGTATCAATAAAATTTCTATATTGATGTTTTTAATATGTGTCATTATTATGGTTGTTCGTTGTGCCAATAGGTAATAATAATCATGGATATTGAATTTTTGAGAGATTATTGTTTGTCCAAACAAGGTGTTTCGGAGGAGCTTCCATTTGGTCCTGATGTCTTAGTGTTTAAGGTTTTAGGTAAAATTTTTGCGTTAACAAATTTAGGAGAAGAGGAATTTTCTGTTAATTTGAAAAATACACCTGAAAAAAACTTAGAATTACGGGCAGATTATTTTCAGATAATACCTGGTTTCCACATGAATAAAAAACATTGGAATACCATTTATTTGAATGATGGATTAAATGATAATCTGATTCGTACATTACTTGATGAGTCTTATGAGATAGTAGTTTCTGGATTACCGAAAAAGCTAAAACAAGATTTACTCAAATAATTAAGCATTAACTATTAAATTTTATTTTTTGAAATTAATCAATGAATACGCTTAAAGACCAATATTTATTTGTTTATGGTACTCTGTTAAGTAATTATGGCGATAATGATTCTCATCATTGGGTGAAAGAATATGCCGAATTTATGGGTAAAGCACAAATGAAT
>JACCEC011384632.1_pt1 | contig 24242 bp, 14 predicted proteins | sample 7450121 | NCBI WGS metagenome assembly JACCEC01 (sample SAMN15323455, study PRJNA562643) | freshwater metagenome | isolation source: river surface water | place: USA:Blue River Watershed | collected 2017-08-18 | reverse complement strand
TTCTTTTCAACCGTCAACCAACCCTACATAGAATGAGCATGATGTGCCACATCGTCAAAGTGCTCCGAAAAGGCGACACCTTTCGCCTCAATGTTGGTTGTACTAAGCCTTATAATGCAGACTTCGACGGAGACGAAATGAACATGCATGCTGCTCAAAGTGTGGAAGCCGACGCCGAATTACTCAATTTGGCCGCCGTCCCCTATCAATTGATCAGTCCTGCCAAAAACAATTCAATCATCGGTATTTTCCAAGACTCTCTCCTTGGAAGCTATCTCTTTTCTCGCTCAGAAGGATACGATACTGAGCATAACCGTCAAAAAGGCTTCCAAATCAGCGATCGACAATACATGAATCTCTTAATGATGTTTGATGAATTCGACGTCCATAAAATGAAAGAAGCCATTGAAGAAAGAGGATCCAATAAACTCACCAATTTCGATGTACTAAGCCAAATCCTTCCACCCATGTCGATTCGCACACGCAATAAAAAATTCGACGACGAGAAAGAACACCAATCCACCTCCAATAATATCTTCGAAGTACTCAATGGAAAACTCAAGCGCGGACAAATCGACGCAGGTATCCTCACCGCCACCACCAATGGACTCATTCAACGTATCTGCAATGATTATGGCAACATGGCCTCCGTCAAATTCATCGACAATCTTCAAAATGTCGTTACTGAGTATATGAAGACCAAATCCTTCAGTGTCGGTATCAGCGACCTCATCGCCGACGAAAAGACCTACATAGATATCGCTAAAACTCTCAGCGAGAAGAAAAACAAAGTCTACGACATCATCGAGCAAGTCCATTTGGGAATTTTCGAAAACACCACCGCTCAAACCAACATTGAAGAATTTGAAACACAAGTCACCAATATTCTCAATGAAGCCACCAATGAAACCAGTAAAATCGCTAAGAAGAGTCTCGACAATAATAACCGCTTCTTAGAAATCGTCCAGTGTGGTTCCAAAGGATCCCTCATCAACATCGCCCAAATGATCTCCTCCCTCAATCAACAAAACGTCGAAGGCATTCGCGTACCTTACGGGTTCGATAACCGCACACTCCCACACTTCTCCAAATACGACGATTCCCCTGAAGCTCGCGGGTTCGTCGAAAACTCCTTCATCTCCGGGCTCACCCCACAAGAACTCTTCTTCCACGCCATCGCCGGTCGTATCGGCTTGATCGATACCGCAATAAAAACGGCTCAGACCGGGTATTTACAGCGCAGACTCATCAAGGGCTTAGAAGACCTCAAGGTGGAATACGATCTGACCGTCCGTAATTCGAAAAGAAAGATCGTCCAATTTTCCTACGGAGATGATTGTTTCGATTCCATCCGCATGGAAGACCAACATCTCAACTTAGTAGAGATGTCTACTGAGGATATTTTTGCGCACTTTTATTTCCCCGGTATATCGACCAACGAATCCGGTAGCGGTTCGATCCTTGATAATGAGGCGGTCATGAAAAACGTGTTCACTGAAGATTATATGGGACAAGAAGGGGCATATAAGAAATATCGCAATGTCAAAGAAAGAGGAGAAACCCAAATCAGACTACTAAGTATAACCAATGAAATGATACAATTTCGCGACGAATTCGTCAAACACATCTTCAAAATGAAAAGCGAATGCAAAGTCCACAGTCCTGTTGTGTTTAATCACATCATCAACAATGTACAAGGTCAAATGCAATTGACGACTGATAACTTAGTAGATATCTCTCCGAAGGAATATCTCGACATGATCGACCATATATATGAAAATGTCCTGATGCAATTGAATTTCGCCAAACCGAATAAACTCTTCAAAGCTCTCTACTATTTCCATCTCGCACCCAGACAAATCCTTTTTATTAAACGATTCAATCGCGCGGCAGTCTCACTCGTTCTCAATCTCATCGTTCGTGCATATAAACTCGCCATCGTCAATCCGGGAGAAATGGTCGGTATGATTGCCGCACAAAGTATCGGCGAACCCACCACCCAATTAACTCTCAATTCCTTTCATAGTACCGGTCAGGCGAGTAAGAAAACCGGCGGTCTTCCTCGTGTCGAAGAAATCTTGTCACTCGCCTCGGATAAAATGAAGAGTCCTTCCCATGTCATTTACTTGAAACCGGAGGATGAATCCAATAAAGAACGTGCAATGGATCTCTCCAAACGAATTGAACATACAAAGCTCTTTGATGTGGTCAAATCCATCGATATCTGTTTCGATCCTTCCGATAAAAAAACTCGATTGGTTGAAGACGATCCTCTTCTGAAACATTTTCATTACTTTGAAGAACGATTTTATGACCGCGGAGAAGTCGACACCTATTTCGGCAAAACCCCCGGAGATCGGCCGAATGAAAGAAATCTTAGTGAAACCGAAACTTATAATCGTTTTCAACACTTTTCCAAATGGATTATTCGAATGGAAATGGACACCGAAACCCTTCTCGAGAAGAACATCTCCATGGACGATATTCATTTCGCCATCAAAAATGCATATGAAAACGAAGTCTATTGTGTTTATAGCGATTTCAACAGTGACCGTCTTATTTTCCGTATTCGCGTCAATTTCAATAACATCGCCAAATGCGGACGCATGAGATCTCTCGATCAAAACGACGAAATTTTCCTTCTCAAGAATTATCAAGAAAGCATCCTCGAAAATGTCGTTCTTGGAGGTGTCAAAGGTATTCAAAAAGCCAATATCCGACGTGTACCCGATGAGGTCGTTTTCCAAAATTCCAAATTTGTCAAACAGGAAAAATGGGTCGTCGACACCACCGGCACCAATCTCATCCATATTCTCGGACTCGACTACATAGATTATACTCGCACCAATTCCAACAGTATCGTCGAAATCAAAGACGTTCTTGGTATCGAAGCCGCCAGACAGACCATCCTCGACGAACTGGTCGAAGCATTCAGCGGAACCTATATCAACAATCACCATCTCCAACTCCTCTGTGATCGCATGTCTTATAATGAAAAACTCACCAGTATTTCCAGATTCGGCATCAACAATGATGACATCGGACCTCTTGCCAAGGCCAGCTTTGAAGAAACTCCTGAGATGTTTTTATCCGCTGCGAAACACGGCGAATTAGATCCAATGCGCGGCGTATCTGCCAATGTCATGTGCGGACAGGAGGGTTATTTCGGCACCAGCTCCTTCCAAGTCATTATCGATCAAAATGCTATGGCAACCAAAACCAGCGAAACCTATGTACCTATCAACTACAAAGGACGTCTCAATGAGATTGCTACAAAGAATGCAACTGCTGCTGCGGCCGAGACATCGGATATATGTAGCCGTCAAAATCTCACCCTTCAAAATAGCGCCGCACAAATATTGAATAGCGCTCGTGTTGAAAACACAATAAATAATGCCGGATACAAAATGGAATTCTAAAAAACGTGTTTATTTTGTGTGAAATCATATAATTAATTATAAAATTTTTTTTTTCATTGTTATTAGTTGTTGTTTTCTTTTTTTTTGAAAGTAATTAAATTAAAAAAAAAATTTTACTTAAAAATAAAAATATCATTCGTATTTCTAAAACCATAAATCGATTCAAAATCCAATATTATATATAAACTATAAAAATAAAAAGTTTGTTTGATTTGAAAATGTCTTTTAAATTTCGTTTTAAAATCGAAAAGAAAGACAATAGGAAGAAAAATGAAAATGAAGATGAAAATGAAGATGAAAATGAAGATGAAAATGAAGAAGAAGACAAAGACAAAGACGAACTCGAAGAAATAATGAAGAAAAAAAGGACCCATGTATCAGCACTAGCAACCAAAGAAGAATCCTCTACTAAGTATATATTTGAAACCCCTACTTTCGTTGTCGATGCATCGTTCACCACCTTTTCAATTGGATCAACCTTGGTCTTAAAACAACCGAATAATATTTATACCAAAATCGAACAAATTCGCCATCAAAGGAAAATAAAAAGAAAAGAATATTTGAAAAAGACCAAAAGACTCCTTGATTTCATTCGTCGACTCCATAATGCGATTCCACATTCTGTGTCATCATCATCAAATCCAAGACGTATTGTTATTCGTCACGGCAGATTATTCAGTATTATTGAAACACCCATCCAATCGTCGTCTTCGACTTCACCGTCGTCTTCGACTTCACAAGAGCAGCAGCAACCAACAAAGAAATTTGTGTATGATGCATCATCCTCGGAATTCAAATTTCTCGCAGAAAAATCCAAACAGAATTCCTACAAAGCTAAACTCTTTGTGGATATTGCAGATTGTCGTAGGGCGACAAATGGACCTCTAATGGATATCTTCTTAGTACGTCTTCGATCATTCATCCATCTCGGTCATCAAGATGTGGATCAGAAAAACAAAAAAACCAATCATTTGTACAAGAATGATCTATCATTTCATTTCATATTTTATATGTATATCAAATCATTAAGAGAATGGTATACGACTACAGACAGCCTTAAAGTGGTCGAGTTTGAAAAAGATGTCGCCAACCTATTTCGCCGAGTTGTTATTCTAAGAAGGTTTGTTCGAAAATGGTTTTTGAAAAAGTTTGTTCAGAAATACGAATTCGATACCGATCTGTCAATGTCATCGGAACTATGTGACCTAAATCCATCCCATGTCATCTACTTAGTAGAAGATCGTAGATGGTATGGATTTTACATAAAAGATTTAATCAAAATCATTCGAACCTCTCTCGCCCATCATGTATTATATGTCGTCGACCCTCTTCCCGTGAAAAACCCTTTCACCAATCGTCCTTTCTCGATCGTGTCTCTTTACCGAATCTATTTTCATCTCCTTCTCAAAACCCATTTTCAAATGCCACTTATTTTTTATTATTTCTTCCGATCTGATTTCAATTTGGGGGCTCTCTATTATAACTATGAAGGATATTTACGTAATTGTGCGGTCGTCGATCAATTTCATGGCGCAGGGTTCGCCGAAATGTATAGCAATGTTCTTAGTATGATAACCGACACTGCCGATATTCATCGATGGAAAATTCATCCCAAATATCCCTCTACTAAGCTGGTTGAATATTTGCGTCCTTTCGTGCTTCCCTTTCTTTTTTCGAAATACAGCTTAGAAGAGGCTCTTCGACAACGATGGCGACATGTACTAAGAATGAAAATTGACGCTTTCTCAAAAATGAATCGATTATTTGGTTCGGCTCTTCCGCAAACTCGTATTGAGCGAGAAGAAAAAGCCCCGTTACGCTTTGTAGAGGTGATTCAATATCATGAGGCCGTTGCAAAATCCCCGGTTTTGTTCGATTATCGATTAGATGAAATATGGACAAATAACCAACCGATTAATATTTATCAACAACAACGCTCTTCTGGGATGGGAAGTCGCAATCGAGATTTAGCCGTCGTCGGTGGTGATCGCACACGAACAATCCATTCGATGATCTTTGACTCATCCTCATCCTCCGCGAACCATTCTTATCTTTTCACTAATATCGATGATATGGAGGAAGAGGATGAATCGAATGAAGATGAAGATGAAGAGGAGGAGGAAAATGCAAATGTGGAAGAAGAGGAAGAAGCATCTTCCTCATCGTCGGACGAAGACGAAGATTATCTACAAAGCATTCAGATGGCAACTCCTGTCCCGAATATTACATATAATCCGTTTGAAGCAGAAATCGGAGACCAAGAGGAAGAAGAAGAAAGATTAGATTATTTAAACTTTGTAGAAAGGTTGAATAATCAAATCCAATCAAATATCGAAAATGTTCAAGACGACTACGATGAGGACGACGACGAATCGACCTACTAAGGTTGAATGGTTTCATATATTTGCGAAGGATATGTGGATAAAGAATGTTTGTTTATATGTTCGCGAATATCTATACGTTCTCTTTCTATGTTTGAAGCGTTCAATATAATCTCGTTATCACTGATGCGTGTGTATGTATCAGTGATAGGGAAAAACAATTCTTTGTTGAGTATATAATCACTAATGACTGAAAAACGTAGTAATTCATCAGTTATGCGATAATAATAATAATCTTTTATAGTTGTATTGGTATTATTACCGGTTTTGTCATTAATGATTGCAATCTTTGGAATTAACATCACTGTTTCAATTTTCGCCTCTTCCGTGTCACCATCGATATACATACTTTCTTGTTTGGTAAATAATTTGGTTTCAATAAATTCCAATCCGGACACCAAATTTTTCGCACCAGCAATATTTACAATCTTATTCATAATCTCTTCTATATCGGTGGTGTCGACGAATTGTATGAGTCCAGTCTTATCAAAATAGTCCAAGAGAATTTCTTTGATATCGTGGAATTTTTTGAAGAAGGGGGATTGTTTGTTTCTTTGTAGGACATCGATAATCGATTGTTTCGCCTTCTCACTCGGTTTATCATACCGATTCAAATGTGTATGCACGAAATTTCGGAAAGAACTATACAGGTAATTCTTTATATAAATCTCATAGACTTCTTTCATTTCACGCGTTGATGACGACGAGTCCTTACTATTACTTCTATCACTTCGTCTTGTTGGACGTGTTCCTTCGAGATCGGATAAGAACTCGGTTTGCTCCATTTCGGCTTCAATTATCTCATCATCTACTAAGTAAAGGTCATATCCAATTTCATACGACGATGACGACGATTCGGATGGCGACTCCGTTCCCGATAGAGGAATGAATTGGTTCGACATCGACATGTAACCGATTTTTTTATTTTCGTTATTCACAATAAAAGGACTGTCGGCAGGTTTTTTAATCACGAGTTTTAAATTCTCTACAAAGTTGTATTTATCGATCGACGAATCAATCGACGAAATTGCCCCAATAAAATCGTCAAAATTCTCTTCCAATGGAATTTCTAATTTTTTTTCTTTCTTTCGAAAATCAGAATAGATCACATTCTTTTCCTCGTCAAATCCATCGACACCCAATGAAGGAAATGTCGGAATGAATATATTTTTCTTTCGATCAGAATCATAAATAACATAACCAATCGCTTTTTTATGGTCATCATTTCCGTGTTTCATTATTTGATATTTCAATGACCACCTATTACTCATATTATTATTTGTTGTACAAAGCTTATTCAACCATCGATACATTTCTTCGGCTAACACTGGATACCCCTTGAATCCATACGAGAGTTCTTCATTGCGACCTCGACGGCATTCTTCTTTATATTTCGTCAACATGAATGTTTCGAGTTTGTTTAATAACGGGGAAAATATATTGGATTCTTGTCGAAAAATGAAATGATTTTTGGACTCGGGTTTGGACTCGGGTTTGGACTCGGGTTTGGACTCGGTGTAAATCACCAAAGAATCATATGTCGTAATCTTATTCACATCAATATATTTAACGATCAATATAGTTGGACGCGCAGGATCATACACATCCGATAAACTCAAATAAGGTATTGGACAAACAAATCGAATCGGATCTGTCTTATCATCTTTCTTGTCTTCTTCAAAGTCAACTTTGAACATAACCATATTCATTCCTTTTGTCTCTGGAAAGATCGGTGAATTGCGATCACATACTAATACCCACATTAACTCTTCTAAGAATCGAACTGCATCTGATTCCGATTTGTGTTTATCCTTTATAGCGGAGGCATATGTATTTTGTAAAATCTCAATATATCGTTCGCCAAAAATTTCGCCAAATTTACCTTGGTAGAGTCTTGACATGGAAGCATCCGAAATAATTTCTACAAAGTGATTGATGATTCCGTCATTATTGGATATATCGCTGATTTTCGCAGGGGTTTCTTTGTAGTTATAATAGACTTCCAATATGAGGGATACGATGCTTCGAACGATTTTGTCTTTTCTTAGGGTATATCTTAGTAGAGGGTTTTGTGATTTTAATTTTTTGAACGATGGATTATCATACACCTTCTCGAGAAGGAAATGGCTAATACTCTTCATAGTAAATCCATAACGATTATATTCAGAACTATTATTATTACCTAATATGTGATCCGTAGTTGTTTTTGGAATGTCTGAGACTTGTTCTTCTTCTTCTTTGTCTTCATCTTCATCTTCATCTTCTTCAGATACATGGATAGGGTTCTCCTCGCCCACTTTTTTAAGGAAAATCTTCTTTCCATTTTCATCATTAAAAATATTACTTCTACTTTTAGGATTAAATTGGGTTGTCAAACATTGCATTGCAAATATGTTATCAGGATCTAACGGATTGTTGAGGAAATCTGGATATATTCTGGGTTGTTCTTTTCGACCGTGTTGGGTGAATCCATCTTTGCATTTCTCATTATTTGTTGCATAAAATTCCGATTCCGATTTAATGCACATATATTTCGGACAACTGATATACACGTTATTATTTGGATATTTCTTTGGATCAGGATTATAAATAAAAGTGTATGAACCTTCGTAGTTTATCAGTTCGCCATATTTCTCAATCATGTTTTCATATTCCGCTTGTGTCTGAAAAAAAGCACGATTCGGAGGTTGAACTTTTTTTGATAATTGAGACTTTTTATCAATCTTAAAATTTTGGACAAAATTTTTATCGTTATGACGATTAATTATATCTGCATATAGATCATTCGTCGCTCCTCCTACAACTTCAGGCGACGAAGAAGAAGACGATGAATACGATAATGATAATACGGATGAGGATGACGATTTGGATGGGGATGACGATTTGGATGAGGATGACGATTTGGATGGGGATGACGATTTGGATGGGGACGACGATTTGGATGGGGATGACGATTTGGATGGGGACGACAATAATACGTCGGTAACCTTTTTCCTGGCAGCTTCTTCTGCATCAGCTTCTGCCTCAGGTTCAGCTTCGTCGTCTTGTATTTCAAATAAATCTTTCAAATATAATGACAACCAAGTTCTAAGTAAAGAAGCGTCTTTGATCATAAACCATGGATTGAGTGATTTGTGTTGAAGTTTGCAAATAATTTTTCGTGGATCATCTTTTTTATAAGATATCAAAATCGGATTAATATCAGAATAATCGGTTCTTAGAAATTCGATTCTATCATCCCTTTCACATTTCCAAATATTTTCGATCATTTTTCCTTTTTTTAAATTCATAGAAGTGATTTCTGTTGCTGGTGCGACAAACCCAATATTCATCTGAAATTCCACCATACCATATTTTCCCTTTCCTGCTTCAAACATGATACCATACGATTTCAATTTAGGATTGATTTCCATCTCTATAAAGCTTTCCAATTTATCAATGCATTTCTGATATAAAAGATCGATGTCCTGCTTTTTCTCGTCGCTGCCGCCGCCGTTAATATAGATAATCCATTCGCTATATTCATTTAATTGGAAGCCATAGATATCATTTGCATTTATATCCTTCATGACGAACTCAACTGTTTCCAATCGAGACACACTCCTATTTTTCATTCTTGGTTTATTGAAGATTGAAAAGAATTTTAATATTTCGGAATATTCCAAAGAAGGAGATATCCTTTTCTGGCCTTTGCTTGACACACCTTCGCTATAAATTCTTACTTGTGAAAGTTTTTTATTATAGATAAACGGAACCTCCTTTGTAGCACTAAATAATTTGAATACCAAATCGATCGGTACATGAAATTTCATCGTCGGAGTAAAAGACACATATAATTCATCCACTTTGAAGCTTTCTTCTAAGATATTTTCATCCGGCGATTTTGCGACGACTTCCTCTGGGATCTTTTTCACATCCTGTCCTTGCATTTCACCGATTAATGTTGTACCTGTCTCATCCTGTTCCAGTTGAAACGGAAAATAAATTCGTTGTTTGAAAAGATCCAAACTCTTTTCTGGATTCATATACACATATATCACGTCATCCACTAATCCGGAAGGAAAGCAATGATGAAATCGCTTCGTAGCATTATTTTGAAACAATTTACGTTTAAAGCCATGCTCTCCTTTCCACGTGTCGCGTTTTTTCTTCTTAGAAAGGATGGTGGAGTTCTTTTTCAACGTATCAGATGAAATTTTTTCTGACAACCAAGTTCCTTCAAATGTTTCTTCTAATTGTTGAGAAGGAGCGGCTACAGAAGAATCAATAACGGGATTCACTAAGAAGGGTAAATGGTTATGTTCATTCCCTCCACGAATAAAAGTATGCATGAAAGGTTTATAATAGGTAAGTTGTTTTCCAGTGCCTAGGGCATTTTCGAATATATCTACAAAGTCAATATATTTGATTTTTTCGGGTTTATCTGAAATCGCAATCGAAATCGATTCATTCATATCCCCAATGGATTCATAGTTTGACAATTCGCAGACAATTTCTTTCAATGGAACACTCACCATCGAAGAAGTTGCAATCGTCATCCATTCTTCCAATCCCATATTTTCTTGAACACTTGTCATATATGGAGAGGTCATTTTCATATAGAGATCGTCGAAATCCAGCATTTCTCGATCGACCGACACTTTCCCAAATAAATAGAGATCCTCGATATTCAATGTTTCGATGTCACGACGAAGACTATCAAGAATCGCCAGACGAACCTTTTCTTGAATCGTTACCATATTATCATCTACTAAGATATTAACCGGAATTGGATTATTATTATTGTTCATGGAATCACTCCCAACAATTTTAATTTGAAGTCTTTTTATCAGCGACGACATATTATGAATATGCAAGCAAACAATCAACTTTAAAAAAAGGAAAGTAGTAGTAGTCTAAAAAAAATATATTTTTGGGTTTTATTTTTTTGTTTTGTTTTTTATTGATTGATTGAGATGTTGTTATATATGATATATTTTTTATTGTTAAATAAAATTTAAAATATATAATATATATATTTTCCTAATCTGCTTCCTCTTCGTCTAATTCCAGGTTACCTTCATAGTCGTAATACGGATTATCCGTGATACTCATACCACAATATCGTTTCGGGGAAGCTTTGTAGTCAACCGGATGATAGATTCCAGCCTTCTTCGCATTCTCCAACAAAAATTTGAAATTCGACCAAAAGGCATCATCATGGCCAATCGATTCCGTCATCACATGTGACAATTCATGAATCGCTACAAAGGTAAGCGTGTTCTCATCAATCAATTGCTCATTTTCCTCCTTCTCGCGATTCAAACAGAATGCTATCTTTTCCCCCTTATTCTCTGAATATGCTGTGTGTTGTGATGTCGGAAGAGTTTCCACAATCTTGTCCGGATTGAAATTGCTTTGTAGACGTTTGACATCCTTATTTTCCGGATGCTTTTCCCCAACATACTCTACTAAGCGTTTACAGTTGTCCGATGCTTTCGCAAGGAGATCCGCCGCCTCATTCAGACGTTTTCTGTCGCGTACGCAATATTTCTCGCCATCTACCGTCGAAATAATACATTTCAATTGAAACATGTCTGTGTCGAAAATATATATTTTGATCAAGATCATCCCTACTAAGATCATGAAGGAGATCGCCAACAAATTTAATCGGTCCATTTCTCTCTCTTCGCAACGCCGCCGAAAAAAAAAAGGAAAAAAAAGGAAAAAGTTTAAAAAAAAATATTTATTGGTGTTTTTATTGTATTGTATTGTATGGATGATGGTCTATCTTACTATGAAGAAAAAATTAAAACTCTCGTGCCAATGAACAAAATTTATCAAATAAATGTTGGAGTCGCGATTTCATTCCACCAGAAGCAATCTTCCCACCAAGGACGATACACATATTATTATTTTTACCTTTCGACGAAGAACCGGAAAAATATTTGCGACAACAATCAATAATATCCTTCTTAGTAATCCCCATATAAAATTCGCGAATTCTGTCTTCGTAACGAACTCTCGAAAAATCCGGATGGTTCATCAACCAACGCAGTCCATTATATTCCGCGATATCATCTATGTAGTCATTATTCAAAGCATTGACTCCAAGCAGATTCCCACGGATTTTCTTCATTTCGTCGTCGGATATATTTGCCTCCCCACCAACAATCAATCCACCAAGAATATCGATCAATATGATTTTCAACACTTCGTAGATTTTATCCGGATGAACACTCGATTGAATATTGTAGGTACCTGTGGTTTCATAGTGGCTTGAATAGGTCCCGATATGATAGATGAGTCCTTTCTCTTCCCGGAGAATTTTCATCAATCTTCCACTCCACGATACATTGAGGATCTGATCCAACATTTCAATCGCATACTGATCTTTGTCATACATCGAACAGGTTTTAAACGAGATCGAGAAATAGGTCTGCTCATACCCCGCCGATTTTGCTGAATCTAAGAAGATCAGTTTCGAATCCGATGTCGATGTCGACGTCGAATCCGTCGACTTCGTCATGGTGAGCAGGTTCTGACTGCGACCAAAATGAAGCATTGTCTCTTCAAAGCTCTTATCACTTTGAACCAATGTTTGCAACAACGGATCGACACATCCAAGATTGAAATACGACAACATAACCGCTCGCTGAATATGCTCAAAAGAGTCCGTCGTGGCAATACTTAGTACCATATTCTTCGGCTGATAGAAATAGAGGTAGAAGGCGATGAGATCGTTGTATTCGTATGGTTGGCGATGATATTCAAGAATGTCTACTGAGTTTGCAAGCGGGGAAGCTTTGAAGAGATGATTATCGACACATCGATCGATTTGGTCTTCGACCGAATCCTCGTCCTCGCCCAATTCTTCGCGAATCACTTCATAGGTTTTTTTGACATCTTCTTCTCGGAAAATCGAATTGGTGACCACGTCGGAGAGCATGCGGATCGACTTTGTAGTGTCTGCGCCGGCTTTGCAATTGATGTATATACAAGTATGGTCTTTTTCGGTATATGCGTCGTTGAATGCGCCCATTTGGTCGAAGAAGTCGTTGAATGTGAAACCTGATTCTACTGAGGGGGTTCCAAGAAAAATCAGGTGTTCGACCATGTGAGACATCCCTTTGAAGTTATGTTTTCTTCTGTCCGCCTCCTCATTGACTGAACCGACCTTGATATAAAGACGAATGGATGATTGTGGCGAATGATGTTTGGGGATGTGTTCATAGACGATCCTTAAACCATTATTCAATTCGAATGTTTTCATTCTGTTTTGGTTTGGGTTTTTAAAAAAAAATGGTGAAATGGAAAAAATAAAAAAAATATTATATAAATTCGATACTTAGTATATATATATAATAAATATATAATATATAATATATAATATATAATCAATCCCGATGCAACAACCGATGGATGATCATGAAAAGCGTATGAACTACCACTACTTTCTCTACGATGGGAGCAAGAAAAAAAATGACACCTATTTTTCAAACCTCGAACGAACTCAAATAGAAGAAGAATTGGGTGAAGAACAGGAATCGCAACTGAGACGCGATTTAAAAAGCGAATCAGATGATTATAACACACGACTATCATTGAACCCTATGTACCAAGTTGAATCTGAAATAAATGCCTCAAATATCGTGAGGACCCACAGATGGAAAGGGAGAATGTTGCGGTTGGACGAGAATCCCGAGTTTTCATTATTCGATGTCTATGTAAAAATTGTCAAAAAAAAGGGTGCTTTCACTCGCCACGATATAATATTTAAATTGATTAACATTCTATTTCATCTGAGAATCGGTAGAATGGGTGAGTATCAAGTATTCAATAGGGGTTTCATACCTGTATTGGGGTTTGAATTGATCAATGAACAGGAGGTGTTGCAGGAAGAAAATATTATCTTCTTGAAAGTATTCACATTCGGAGGGATGCCGTATGGACTATCGAATCATTTTTATAAAGGGACGCCTATGTTTTTTGATATCTGGAATACTGGACCTATTGATAAATTATCATATGATATCGATGTGATTTTTTCTGGTAAAAATATGTATCTATCCGAAATGAGCGAATCCGAGCGAGAATCAAAAAAATCGTACCAATTCATTACAAAAAGCTTCACTACCGGAAACATCACCTTATTGAATGAATGCTCGACCAAAAAATTTTCTATCCCATTCGAGGTTACGGATATGATATGGTTTATTATGACGAAGAGGGCATTCGTGAATGATGATGAGTTGGAAGAAACGGGGATTACATCGATTGATTTATATATGAAAAGGGTTAACATACGATTCGAAAAAGATGATTTGATTCATATCCAGATTTTCGGTGTCGATTTCTATTTATTGGTATTCGATGGGGAGCTAAGAGACATTCGAAAATTCAAAAAATACATCAATAATGATTTTGATTTCGACCAAATTCCATTCGAAAGACTTTCTTGCCGTAATGATAAAGGAATGATGCAAATTCATCATAATACAAAAGATTCCGATGTGTTTATGATCGGGATGGATATTGATCTTGTTCGTTTAGGGGACAAACAAAAACCATTATTCGATTAAAGACACACAAACAAAAAAATAAAAAAAATGAATATAAAATCATGCTATACTTACTATGAATATAATTCTACTAAGCATAACTCGGGAAAACAATGACATCTCTATTATCCAGTGATTTTAGTATGAGCGGATTCACCGGTATGGCCTCGAATATCGGTGCTGGTCCAGGAGTTGTCGGATTAGGACAACAACACCAAGCACTCCATCAACTCCAATCCATCCTTCAACTTCAACTGTTCAAAAACTTTTCAACCGGCAACTTTTTCATCGATACACTAGGCCAATTATTTTTCATGACACTGATCACCTATCTCTTTAGTCAAATCAAGATGCTCATGGACAAAACGGCATCCACCATCAATTGGGCCTGTAGAGAAAGTTGGTATGGATCGAAGTGGTTGTATGCGAAAATATTCAATACCCCGGTCAAACAAATCAAGTTCGTTGAAATTCCGTATATTTCCGATAATCGCAAAATCAACGAACTCTACAAAGCTGTCTCCTGGTATCTCTCCACGAATTCCGAAATCGACTATTCAAAGGAAACCGATCTGCAATACGTCTATGAACGACAAATCATACCAGAAAACATGAATCAGATCAAGGCGAATCTCGGTTTGCACAAAATCATGAGTCAGAATAAACGCAAGGAAATCCGATTTCAAACCTATATGATTTATTATGAATTGGGAACCGAAGTCGTCACTATATATACCGATAAGGAGAAGAAGCGGGAGAACTACAAAGTTAAACTCTGGGTGGAAATCGATCAATTTGTCAAGAATGATGTCTTGGAAGAATTCTGTCAACTTTGTATCGTGAAATTTGTCGAAAGTCTCACCTCCAGTGTTTGGAAACAATTAATCTATGTCAACCGGGATGGCAAATGGACCGGCGAACCATCCAATAATTCGCGAAAACTCGACACCATCATCCTCCAAAACAGCTTAAAAGACGAAATTCGGGATGATTTCCAGCGATTCATCAATTCCGAAGATTGGTATAATTCTCTCGATATTCCATTCAATCGCGGTTATTTATTCTATGGAAAACCCGGTACTGGCAAGACCTCTTTCATTCGCGGGATCAGTCTTCATTTCAAACGTCATATTCATTTTCTCATGTTGCAGAATATCAGATCGGATATCGAATTGTTGGAACTCTTCAAAGGAATCAACTACAAAGACACTATCTTGGTGATCGAAGATATCGATGCAATGGTTGCCGCCGTCAAATCACGTGAATTGGCCGCTGCTGCTTCCTCTTCCTCTTCTGCAAATGGATCCGAGTCTGATTCCGATACTGATCCCGATTCAGATTTCGATGAGCTTCTTCTTTCCAATGATGATCCTCTTAAACTTCAAAATGTCAAACTCAGAAAGAAACTTCGCAAACTGAAAAAACAACAAGCGAAGGCGAAAGCAAAGAAAGACGCTGCTGAACAGGATTCTCTACTAAGTAGTGGTATTGATATTCCTTCTTATAAAAAGAAGGAGGCGGGATTTTCAAATGCGTCTTCCGATGAACAATCTGGAATCACTCTATCCGGACTCTTGAATGCTCTGGATGGCGTGGTTTCAACTCCCGGACGTATTTTAATCATGACTACCAATCATCCAGAGATACTGGATGAAGCGTTGATTCGTCCTGGTCGATGTGATGCTAAATACCAATTCGATTATTGTTCTAAGAATCAGATCAAAGAACTCTATCAGATGTTTTTCAATATTGAAGCACCATCACATCAATTGGCCTCTATAAAGGCATCGGAATACTCGCCGGCTCATATAACGGCGGTATTCTTGAGATATCGTAATGAACCGGATATGGCCCTTCTTCATTTAGACGATATTGAACAAAAGGTGACGATTCGATCGATGGTTGAGACTTCTCCGAGCCCTCCTTCAGACCAACAATTACTACCATCGGTGGATTTAAAACCTTTATCGCAGTTGTCAGGAGGTAACCCTTTACCATTGGCTTTCAACCCTTTGCCGTTGTCAAGAGGTAATCCTTTATAATTCGAATACATTATTTTTGTTTTGTTTTTGAAAAAAAAATGTGAATGGTATAATTAATTCTTTTTTTTTTCAAAATATTTCTCTACTAAGTAGATTCTAAGGAGGTTCTTAAGGCCCAACGGCCAAGGCTACAACGGCCAAGGCACTTGGCAGTGCCTTTGGACGTAGTTCCTTGACGCGTAGCTAAGGAGGGTTATATAGGGAACGTAGTTCCCTATGCGGACCCCAATTCAAAAGGAACACGCATTAAATCGGCTTCATTGGTGGATTGATTCCATGGTCCGGTTTCCATCTTTGGAATTGGTGGATCACTGCGGATTTGAAGATTGGCGTTCTTCATCGTTTGTCCAATGGTATCAATTCCATTGAAATACCCAGCGTTCAAGAGATTGACGTTGGCTAAATCTCCGGCACCCATTGGGTTAACACTGGACCAGTTGCTATTTTGGTCGACAGGTAATGGAAGAAGATCGGCAGGTTGATTGACTGGTCTGGTGGCATAAGAGGATGGTTGTTGCATCATTTCACTTGAACCATCTACGGAGGAATATTGTCCAGCGCCAGTGGAATCGTTGGCTTGAACTTCTGGAGCAATGGATGGTGGTGTTCCAGCCGCAGCAGCAGCGGGTTGTTGATGAGAGGCAGCGGATGCGGCGGCAGCGGAGTTACCGGAACCGTCGGTATTGGAGTATCCGTCGGCTGATAAAAGCTTTGAAGCGGAATACTTGGAAGCGAAGAAATAAAGACCAACGGCGATGACCAAAACGGCAACGACGAGCATGTTCTTCTTAATCATGGACATAAGAGATGAGATGGCTTCTTTAACGTTCATTTGTTTGTTTTTGGGAAAAAAAGATTGTGTTGTTGTTGTTGGGATTTAAAAAAAAACGAAAAAAAATTGGGAAAAATGAGAAAAAAAGGAAAATTTAATTTTTTGTTTTAATTTTGTTGAATATGAAAATTATATGATATATTTATATTTTACTAAAACGAAAAAAAATGTTTATTACGCGACGGGATCATCGTCTTCTTCTTCATCTGATGAAGAACTGATATCATCGAGCATATATGTTTTCTTGATTTCTTTACATTCCAAATAAGCCTTCAAAGCATTTTTCTTTGCTTCTTTGGCTTTTTCTTTCGCTTCTTGATACATTTTGAAATAAATCTCATTCGGTGGTTTAATCGAAATATTGATCGATGATGAGTCGTTTGTTGAAGAAGACAAGTCATCTACTAAGTGTTGCTCAATTGGATCAATCTCAATAATGCCTTCTTCCGATGACGAAACCTCGTCACCGATCTTTATTGGAGGTTTTCCATAATTCTCCAAACTTCCATTCTCATCTTCTTCATCTTGGTCGTCGTCCGAAAGATCTTCATCTTCTTCGTCGTCCGAAAGATCTTCGTCTTCGTTGCCCTCTTCGATTTCTATATCCTCTGAACAAATGGAAAAATCGGAAATCGACATTGCATCTACATTTGGATCTGGATCTGGATCCCTTACGTGATCATCCGTTTGGATTGTGAAGTTTGTTTCTTTAATATCCAATGTTAATTGCTCGGTAGGAATTTCTTTAATAATCGGAGCCGGTTCTTCTTCTGATACACGATCTTGAGTAGAATTCGATGGGTTCGACGTTTTTGGTGCACCTCTGTTAATGAAACATTTCTCTTCAAAGGGATTTGGATTGACGACCAGAATTTGTTTACAATCGACTTCCACTATGAAGTATTTATTCGAAAACCGGATTCCTTGAAATTCCAACACACTCATCAAATGTGTGTCTTCCTTAATATCTTGAATCCCCAGTTCTTCTTCATGTTCATTAAATATTTTTGGAACCGGCATATTGAGTCTCACCTGAATATTACTACGAAGCAAACAACATGCCCCCGATTTGTATATTTTCAATATCGGATTGAAAGCATTGTCGATATCTCCTTTCTCTAAATCTGCCGTGAACCATGCCTCCCTCTTTTCAAAAATTTTTTGTTGAAGACATGTCTCTAAATTCTCAATCCATTGTAAGAAATCCACTTGAGTCTTATCGAAACTTAAATCAATAAACATTTTTTTCCCCTTGTTCGTCGTTTGAACTCCTTGTTTTGAAGTCGATATCGGGGTTTGAATATACAGAGGTGATGCTGTGGATGAAGCTTGGTAGGAAATCTTGGTGAGATATACTCCATTCGCGACCAACGAAGGTTTCGATAAACGAATATTGTCGAAATTGAATGAATCGTTTGCTTCAAAGATTTGCATCGTCGTCGTCGAAAAAATAAAAAAAAAGATTGAAAAAAAAATGGAATCGAAAAATAAAGGTTTTGTTTATGGGTTTTTGAAATCTTTCGAATACAAATATTCTTTTATATGTACGCGCGCGCGTTTATAAATTCACCATTATTTTATGGCAATATCTACTAAGACATAACATTGAAAAAAAAATCAATTCCATTCCATCATTTCCTTCGTTTCGAAATATGCCAAATGACATCGAGAACCAGGATCCACCAAATAAAACGAATACTACTACTACTAAGCTTATTACCGGGGGTAAGAATAATACAGCATCGAAAACAAGCAACATCTTAATTCAATCGACCATCGACCGATGTTTGGATATCCTTAATAAAGACGAAACGCGTAAAAAGATAAAAGAATTCGTACATCCCTTTGTAGAGATAGTCTTGAGTGATCTTTATCCATATATCTACTTAGTATGCATCGTCGTCGCCGTCATATTGTTCTTGAATTTATCGGTCTTCATCTTTCTCATGTCGAAATTCGTCATGGTGCCTCGCGTTCAACAATATCCTCAACTCATTTACCAGAACAACATCTGATCAAACATTTTTTTTTCTTTGTCTTGAATTATAATTTTCATTTTTTTTTATAAATAAATATACCAAACTTTACTTTTTTTTTCGATTTTTTTTCCGAAAAATTTATTTCACTTTTACATTTAACAAAAAAAATGGCCAACAAAAGAATGTCAAGAAGAAGACGATCATCACATACCAAGATGATGCGTGGTGGAGCTGCCTTAAGCACCACCGCTGCTGATTTTTCCGCCACCCCTGGTGTCGGTGCCTCCGGACACATCACCGCCCACTATGGTAATGATTTAAGCAGTCAATCTCAAATCAATGGACACATCGTCCCAAATGGAACCCCTGGTGCATCTCCTGTCCTTAATTGGATCGGTAACGGTGGATCTCGTAGAAGAAGAGCTGCCGCCACCAATCATCGTCGTAAGAAAAGAGGGGCTTGCAAAACTGCTCGTAGAAGACGTTAAGCGTTTGCGTGTTCGACCGAGTGTAGAAACATAATACTTAGTAGAGAAGAGATATATAGATAAAAAAAATCAACAGAAACAAATCTCTCCTAAGCATTATCATTATCATCATGATGAAAAAAAATTGAAAACGTCACCCGCCAAAATACCCTCTCAAATTAAAAAAAAACAAATATTTTAAATTCACATATCACATATATGAATAAATCGCTATCGTCGACTTCTTTAACCGCCGCGCCACCATCTCCTTCATCCTCCTCCTCATCGCAATCAAATAACACCTCTTCTTTCCAACAAAATATCCAGAGATGGGTGGCGATCGACAACGAACTGAAAAATTTGAATGAAAAAAGCAAACGCTTGCGAGATGAAAAAGAGCAATTAACAACCGGAATTACCTCATATGCTTCATCAAATCATTTATGGGATTCCAATATTCGTATCAGTGATGGAAACTTGAAATTCACTATGAAGAAAGATTATTCGGGTCTCACATTCAGCTATTTGGACAAATGCCTTCGCGAACTCATCAATAACTCAGAACAGGTCGATAAAATTATGGAATATATCAAAAACAAACGTGAAGTTAAGATGGCTCCCGAAATCAAACGCTTCATGAAAGACGATGGTGGTGTCTAGACGAAAAAAATATATATATTTATTTTAATTCCAATCATAATTTTAACTAAATATATATAACTCACATATATAACCAAATTTTTTTTTCACAAAAAAAATAAACAAATGACAACCGAATGGACACCCCAGTTTGATTCTCATCGTGATTTGGCTTTTTTTAAATTTGTTCCTAGTACGATGATGATGAAAGGAGGCGACAACGACGTAGAAGACTCTAACGATGATTCAGAAGACCTAATTAAGAGTGGAATCGTCATGTTTTCCCATAAATCACCTACTAAGTTATTTGAAGACGAACACGAAGCCGTTCAAATCGATATTGGCGACGACTACAACGACAACGACAACGATGAAGAAGACCAAGTTGGTGGTGGCAGAAGCGAAAGCGAAAGCAAAGGCAAAGGTAAAAAAAAGAGAAAACACCGACATTATAAAAAAAAAGGTGAATCGGTTTATGCCATTCCCGTTGCCTATTTTGTTTCAATCGAAACCACCCAACAACCGTCGAAAATCCAATATGACTACGAAGATGATGGATACGATGATGGAAACATGAATCATCAAGAGCTTAGTAGTGATATATTTGATCAAATGCTATCAAATGCACAAATCCACGATGATAAATTAGAACGCGAAGATTATCTACAAAGTAAACTCAATGATATTCATCTTGAGAATGAAACTCGCGACGATGGAGTTGAATCGTGGAACTCCCCTTTCGCGTCCGAATCCATATCAGCAGATATTCCTGAAGATGATCTCTACAAAGCTGAACCCATGTCTGATATAACGAGTCCACACTTTGACCAACAAGACGAAGACGAAGATCTTGAAGAATCTCCTAAGAGTCCTAACTTTGACCAACAAGACGACGACGAAGAATCTATTGAGAGTCGTAACTTTGAAGAAGAACCCATTGTTACTGATGAAGAAGAAGAAGAAAAAGAAAATTCAATCAAAAGTCCGTATAGCGATGATGATGATGATGACCATAATGGAATCATATTCACATCTCCTACAAAGTATATGACGAGAAGAAATAATGTTGCCGAAAGAAATCCATTAGGTGGTAGTAAAAAGAATAAAATCACCAAGAAAAAAGAATTGAACAAGACACCGAAAATAAAGAAATCATCTGTAACATTGAAAAAATTATCAGTCTTATCTACAAAATCTGTTAATAATAAGAAAACGAGAAAATCAAAATCCTAACAAACTTTTCTTTTTTTCTACAAAGCCAATATCATGAAGAAAAAAGCTTTGTAGAAAAAAATTTAATTCAAAAAAACACAACGACGCGAACGATCGAGTTTTATATCTTCATCCAACCGTTTCCAAATGAATGATTCTTCGTAGCAAACTCGATGGATTTATCCAATTCACTCATTCTTGGTATTAATGTATCAAATCCTTCCTTTGCATTCGTCGTTGCGTCTAGTACACAATTGATTCCATGACGTTCTTCTGGATTATCAATCATCGATGCATTGATCCCCTTCTTTCCACATGCTTTCGTTTTATTCACAAACGCGCCAACTTGATCCGCCGACCATCCGATTTTACACCATTCCAAATCACCCGATGATTCTGTTTCTTGTAGTTCTTTGTAGGTTGCCAAATGTCCTCCTTTTGCCTGACAAATTTCCTGAGCATCTACATAGTTATAATATCCGTCGAGAAATGTCATTTTACCCGATTTGGATACCTTCGGAGGTTGGATCGTTGGTGGACGCGCGGCAACCGTTGCTTTTGATGCAGGTCTGCTGACTTTCGTTGTCGTCGTCCCTCCAACCGTGGTCGATGAAAGCGACGAATTTGGATCATCGTCTTCATAGGCAACTACTTCCGAAGAATCTTTGTTTTCATTTCCATTGCCGTTGACGCCATTTTTCTTCTTTCGATGTCCAAGAAGAAGATCTCCGAGGTTCACATGAAAAATATGATTGATTCCGAAAGAAAACATCAACACGGTAAAAACCGTCCACAAAAGAGTTTCAAAAAACATAATCGTAAATGGTCGCGAATCACCGAAGACCGGAACCCCCGACATTGCTACTAAGACATAAAACAAGATGATTGTACCACCAGTCATCAATAATCCCGAATAATCGAAATGATCCGACAATAAATATCGTACTAAGTTTTCAAAAAATCGTTCGGCATCATTCTTGGACACTTTGTAGTATAATAAGAAGGAATAGATCAAGAAAGCCGACCATAATATTACTTCTAAGATTAAGAGGGAAAGACAATGTGTCGATCCACATGTATCCATGGCACTCGCGCCTGATGTGCCTGATGCGCTAGAAGCTGAAGAAGAACCATATCCGAACATGTTCTGATCACCAAGGTTTTGCATTATTTCGGTCGCGCGACTTTTTCCATAAGTTACATCGACGACGGATTTCACTATGAAATATGCTGCTAAGTAGACAATAATAAATAAGAAAAGGTAAAACATATTGCGTGAGGTGAACACATTATCTCCTAACCAATCGGCGCCTTTCTTGAATCCACGTTCCACTTTTCGAAGACGATCGTGGAATTTCGCCTTTGCCTTTTTCTTCGTTTGTGACTTTGTAGGATCTTCTGGTTCCTCCGTGGATTTATTATATTTCGCACCTCCGTAACCATGTCCATATCCATCTACAAAGTTTTTACCTGGAGGATTATCGTATTCGTCGCCATATATATTGGCATAATCGATCACAATTTGGTTGATGTCTTCGATCGCGTCTAGTTTATTCATCGGATAGGTCATAAGAAATTCGGTGAAATCGTCTATTTTTGCGTTACTCCAATTTGTTTCAGGAGGATTCGATTCTGAAAAAGTTGTTGGCATTTTGTTTTTTTTTTCGATTTTTTTTGGAATTTGAATGAAAATGAAAATCGGAAACCGGAATATATATATATTTTGTTTGGTGTGTGAGATATAGATAAGATAAGATTTTATAAAAAAAAATGGTTGCTTTCGTTTTTTTATTTATAAAATACATCATTAAACAGGACGTTTGCGATAAAATAAACAATATGCTGCAGGTGATACCACACGCGATTCGACCTCCGCCGCAGGAATATAAGTCACTTGTGTATCATTGAAATGATACCAGTTCCCCGATTCCGATTCTTTGACAAACGCGGTATAATGTCCACCTGACATACCTCCATAGTGATTACAAACTGCATAGATGTCGTAGACATATGTTTCGGCGCCATATCCACATATGAATTCCGACATGTCTAATCCTACTAAGGGAAAACTCATGTGGCCAGTACCTTTGCGGAAAGAGCCCGCGAATTGGAAACGTTTAATGTCGATGACCAATACCGGAGGCAAGTTCCAAAATTTGATATGTCGAACCGCCATTTGTTTTTTGCCCGTTTTTTCATTGAACCACATATTGTCCTCTGTCAAGACCTCGTCCTTGGTGAATTCGACCAGTGCTTCGTACAAAGTGGGTTTCATGGGAACGCTTAGTAGGAAAAATGGTTCGGGTTTATATTGACATGCGTCACATCTATTTTCCACGTCCTCATAGCAAATGGTTGAAACCATCGTGCCATAGAAGAGGGTGATGATTTCGGAGAAATCCTTTTCATACATCTCTTGGATGGTCTGATAACACTTGGTAGCCATCTTATCCTTTTCGGTCGAGGTGTTTCCGACGATATTAATTCGAACCTTTCTACTAAGCGCTTCATGGAAACATTCAAAGAGGAAGACGAGAAATTCCGGCAAATCATTTTGCGCCCATCCGGTGAATAATTCGCGCTTTTTTTGCTGCGCGATTTCTTGAACGGCCCCTACAAAGCCATTGGGAGAGACGACACAATTCTTGTGCCAGAGGGTTTTGCGCACATCGTTCCATTGCATGAGGATATCAGCTTCCGGTTTTTCTTGGTCACACTTGGTAGATAAATA
>JACCEC012335411.1_pt1 | contig 24261 bp, 17 predicted proteins | sample 7450121 | NCBI WGS metagenome assembly JACCEC01 (sample SAMN15323455, study PRJNA562643) | freshwater metagenome | isolation source: river surface water | place: USA:Blue River Watershed | collected 2017-08-18 | reverse complement strand
TGCCGTAAGTAAGCACGACACCAATTACGCCGCTGTACACAGCGATCTCATCGCTCGCGAGCTTGGTGGTCGCCGCCAGGTGGAACTTTCCATATGCCCAGGAAACACCGATGCCAATACCGAGCAGTACCAGCAGCGAGGGTATGCCACTCGAACCATTCTCTTCCCGCAGGTTACGCGCTTCGGGAGGAAGCGCCGGAAGGGCTGCGGGCCGGAGCATCGACATGACCAGGATGTAACCCGCATACATCACGGTCAGGGTGAAGCCGGGCAAGAAGGCGGCCTGGTACATGTCGCCCACTGAGCGGCCAAGCTGATCCGCCATCACAATCAGCACCAGTGATGGTGGAATGATTTGCGCAAGCGTGCCGGACGCCGCAATCACGCCTGAAGCAATCTTGCGGTCATAGCCGTAGCGGAGCATCACGGGCAGCGAGATCAGACCCATTGAAATCACCGACGCGGCGACTACGCCTGTCGTGGCCGCCAGTAGCGCGCCAACGAAGATCACCGCATATGCGATGCCACCGCGCATCGGGCCGAATAGCTGTCCTATCGTATCCAGCAAGTCTTCAGCCATGCCCGAGCGTTCAAGGATCAGGCCCATGAAGGTAAAGAAGGGAATGGCCAGCAGTGTGTCGTTGGCCATGATGCCGAACAGACGATTCGGCAAGGCCTGCAGCAACTCAGGCTTGAGCAACCCGACCTCAATGCCAATTAAGCCGAACAGCAGGCCATTCGCAGCGAGAGAAAAAGCTACCGGGAAACCCGACAGCAGGAAAATAATCAGGGTGGCGAACATGACGGGCGCCATGTTCGCGATCAGGAATTCAGTCATTTGGGCGCCTCAGTCCGTTCAGTTGATCTGGTTCGCGGCTTTGATCGCCTCGATTTCTTCTGCAGGCGAGGGCGCCTGTTTTTCGAATTCGCTTGCGTCGACCAGTCCCATCAGGAAGCCGATGCGCTTGATCAGTTCCGAGATGCCCTGCAAGGCCAGCAGCAGAAAGCCTATCGGTATCAGCGCCTTGGCCGGCCACAGGATCAGGCCGCCGGCGTTGCTGGACACTTCTTGATTGCGTATCGATTCCATCGCGAAGGGCACCGCGAAATAGAGAATCAGCAGCACGGCCGGTAACAGGAAGAACACGAAGCCAAAGACATCGATCCAGACCTGGGTGCGCTTGGAGAAGCGGCCCACGACCACGTCGATGCGCACATGCTCATTGCGCTTGAGTGTGTAGGAGGAGGCCAGCAGGAAGATGGCACCGAACAGATACCATTGAATTTCCAGCCAGGCATTCGAGCTGGTATTGATCGCGTAGCGGACGAGTGCGTTACCGCTGCAGATCAGCACAGCGGCCAGCAATGCCCAGCTGATGGCTGTTCCGATTTTCTCGTTCAGCGCATCGATGAAGCGTGAGAGGGACAATAAAGATGACATGGTCGGTTTTCTTTCGCGAAAATTACAATTGCCAGAAAGGCGGTTGATCGCAGAAAACCGCTGACGCTATGCGTGGGTACTCAATACTCCGTACTCAGGAATGCTCAGTGTTTGTCTTCCCCTGCCGCAGGTCCGTCGCGGACGATGCACGCAGAAATGATCAGCGTCTCCCCAGTTCTTTTTTTCAGCCGGATTTCGCCACCGCCGGTACTTCATCCGGGCAGAGGCCAGGCGGAGTGGTGGCAAGCGTGACGAGAATGTAGCCGCTGCTGCGACTGCTTTGTTATGTTGCTTTGCAACAGCAGCACAACGGCTTTACCGATCTCTTTTTTTTGCTACTGGGTAGACGTTTTATCACAACATTGCCCAAATAAAAATGCACCCGAACCAATAGCGTGGCAAGGGTGCATGATTTTGTCAGGCTGGATTCAGCCAGGGTTCAGTTCAGGCGGGCTCGAGCGCTTTTTATCGCTTGTGTGACCTGTGTTGGCGCTGTGCCGCCCAGGTGGTTTCGCGCGGCGACAGAGCCTTCCAGCGTAAGCACTGTATAGACGTCCGCATCGATCAGCGGCGAAAATTCCCGCAGTGCAGCGATCGAGAGTTCGCTCAGATCGCAGGACTTCTGTTCGCAGGCACGTACGGCCATGGCAACGGCTTCGTGCGCATCCCGGAAAGGCAAGCCCTTCTTCACCAGATAATCCGCCAGATCCGTCGCCGTCGCATAGCCTTGCAGGGCTGCCGCGCGCATGGGTTCGGTTTTCACACGGATGCCTCCCGCCATGTCAGCGAAAATCCGCAGCGTGTCGATCAGCGTGTCGACCGTATCGAACAGCGGTTCCTTATCTTCCTGATTGTCCTTGTTGTACGCGAGTGGCTGGCCCTTCATCAGCGTGAGCAGCGACATCAGGTGGCCATTCACACGGCCGGTCTTGCCTCGCGCAAGCTCAGGCACATCGGGATTTTTTTTCTGCGGCATGATCGATGAGCCAGTGCAGAAACGATCGGCAATATCGATAAAGCCGACACCCGGGCTCATCCAGATCACCAGCTCTTCCGAGAGACGGGAGACATGCGTCATGACCAGCGCGCCTGCCGCGCAGAATTCAATCGCAAAATCCCGATCTGAGACGGCGTCCAGTGAGTTTCTGCACACCTCGTCAAAGCCCAGTGTCTTTGCGACGCGTTCACGGTCAATCGGAAAGGTGGTGCCGGCCAACGCAGCAGAGCCTAGCGGAAGACGATTGACGCGCTTGCGGCAATCCTGCATGCGCTCAGTGTCGCGACTGAACATTTCCACATACGCGAGCATGTGATGACCGAAGGTCACCGGCTGCGCGACCTGCATGTGGGTGAAACCCGGCAGGATGGTATCGGCGTGCTTTTCTGCCAGATCGAGTAGCGCGTGTTGCAGCTGCTTCAGCAAACCGACGATGTCATCAATTGCCGAGCGCAGATACAGACGAATATCAGTCGCCACCTGATCATTGCGCGAACGACCCGTATGCAGCCGCTTGCCGGCATCCCCCACCAGTTCAGTCAGGCGCTTTTCGATGTTCAGATGCACATCTTCCAGATCAAGCAGCCATTCGAACTTGCCGGCAGCGATTTCGGATTGAATCTGCGTCATTCCCCGCTGAATGTCTGCATAGTCTTGTGCGCTAATGATTTGCTGATGCGCGAGCATTTCGGCATGCGCGAGCGAGCCCTGAATATCGACTTCAGCAAGACGGTAATCGAAGAATACCGAGGCGGTGTAGCGCTTTACAAGGTCGGAAACAGGTTCCGAGAAGCGCGCCGACCATGCTTCATCTTTTTTGGAAAATTGGTCTGACATGGTGATAGGGGATGCAGTGAGAGACAGGAATTATAGAGGAACGGCACCCTTTCTCTGTCCGGGCACTGACCCGGGCAGAGATCTGCAAAGGTAGATAGGCAGCGATCGGTGCCGGTCAGCCGGTATTTCTGAGGCCCGCCGCGATACCGTTGATTGACAAATGGATGCCACGGTGTACGCGAATATCACTGTCGCGTCCCTGTTCCTTCCAGCTGCGATGGCGCTTGATCAGTTCGACCTGCAAGTGATTCAGCGGATCGAGATAAGCGAAACGGTTCTTGATCGAGCGCGCCAGGGTCGGATTGCTGGCCAGCCTTTCTTTTGAGCCTGTAATCATGGCCAGACATTCCGTGGTGAGTTCCAGCTCGGCCGAAATCCGCTTGAAGATCGCGTTGCGCAGCTTCTTGTCTGCGACCAGGCTGGCATAGCGCGAGGCAACGGCAAGGTCAGTCTTGGAGAGCACCATGTCCATGTTCGACAATAGCGCGGAGAAGAAAGGCCAGTCACGGAACATCGCCTTGAGTGTTGTAAGCTTTTTCGTTCTTGATCCGCTGCTATCGTCAGATAACCAGGACTCGACCGCGCTGCCAAAGCCGTACCAGCCCGGCAGCAGCAACCGGCACTGGCCCCATGAGAAACCCCAGGGAATTGCACGAAGGTCTTCAATACGGCGCGTTGACTTTCGCGACGCCGGGCGCGATCCGATGTTCAGTTCAGCGATTTCCGAGATCGGCGTCGCAGAGAAAAAATAATCAGTGAATCCCGGTGTTTCGTAGACCAGATTGCGATAAGCGCGATAGGCATGGCCAGACAGCATTTCCATGACATGCTCGAACTCGGCACGCTGCTTCGCTTGCTTGCCATCGGGTTGTACCGGCGTCAGGCTGGCTTCGATGACAGCGGCCACGACAAGTTCCAGATTGCGGCGGCCAATTTCCGGATTCGAAAATTTTGAAGCGATGATCTCGCCCTGTTCAGTCAGGCGGAACTGTCCGTTCACCGTGCCCGCAGGTTGCGCAAGAATCGCCTCATGGCTGGGTCCACCGCCCCGACCCACCGTGCCGCCCCGGCCATGGAAGAGACGCAGCTTCACGCCGTGATGCTCAAAGACTTTCACCAGTGCGACTTCAGCCTTGTACAGTTCCCAGTTTGAGGTAAGGAATCCACCATCCTTGTTGGAATCAGAATAGCCGAGCATGACTTCTTGCAGTTCTCCCTGCTGACGCACCAGCGGGCGCACAACGGGCATGCCCAGCCAGCTGTCCATGATGCCGGGCGCGTTTCGCAGGTCGGGGATGGTCTCGAACAGCGGAATCACCATCAGTTCGGCTTGCGATTGTGCGCCATGGCTTGATATGCGCATGAGCCCGGTTTCTTTTTGCAGCAGTAGGACTTCCAGTAGGTCTGATACGGTTTCGGTATGTGAAATGATGTAGTTGCGTATCGCACGCGCGCCAAACTGCTCGCGCACGATGCGGGCCATTTTGAGAACGGCCAGCTCAGAGACTGTCTCGTCCGAATAGCTCAGATAAGGTGATCGAAGTAGTCTCGGCTGAGACAGCTCGGCGAGCAGCAACGCGATCTTGTCTTCCTCAGCCAGCTTTGCATAGTCTGCGCAGACACCCGAGGCGAGGAATAGCTCAGCCAGTACGCGCTCATGCACATCGGAGCTTTGACGCATGTCGAGCGTCGCCAGATGAAAGCCGAAGATATCCGCAGCGCGACGCAAGGTGTTCAGCCGGGGGCGGGTCATCGCCAGGCCGTGATTCGCACGCAGAGAGTTCCCGATCACATCTAGGTCGGCCGTGAATTCGCTGATATGTTCATACGGGGAAAGTGCAGAGACCTCCTGACGCAGAATATTAGTGACTCCCAGCTTGCGCGCTGTTGCGGCAAGTCGTGCGTAAATGGTGATCAGTGCGCGGCGATAGGGCTCGTCCGTGCGGTGTGGCGAATTGTCCGGCGAGGCGTCCGCCATTGCCTCCAGCTCGGGGCTGACCGACACCAGCAGGGTGGAGATCGAAAGCTCTGCGCCCAGCGCATGCACCTCGTCCAGGTAAAAATCCAGAATCGTGGTCGACTGGCGTGACATCGCGCGCGACATGGTGGTGGCATTCACGTTCGGATTACCATCGCGATCACCACCTATCCAGCTGCCCATCTGCACGAAAGGCGGCAGCGACAGATGTTTTGAGTGCGGATACTGCTGCGCAAATTCATGCTCAATGTCTTCCATCAGCCCGGGAAGCTCGCGCAGGAAAGTGATCCGGTAGTACGAAAGCGCATTTTCGATTTCGTCATCCACGGTCAGCTTCGAGTAGCGCAGCATGCGCGTCTGCCACAGCTTGGTGATCTCCGCATGCAGCAATTGCGTGTTGCGGTTTTTTTCTGCGGCGGTCAGAGGCAGGTCGCGCGCGGACAGCAGTCGCGCGATCTCACGTCCGGCATCGAGAATGCTTTTTCGCTGCACTTCGGTAGGATGGGCAGTCAGCACGGGCGAGATCAGTGCATCATTAAAAAAAGACTGCACTGCTTTGCCGCCAACGCCTGCAGCGTCAAGTTTCGACAGCGTGGCGGCGACACTGCCGGGCTGTGCGGCGGAGCCGGCGATCAGGTGCGCGCGGCGGCGGCGGTTGTGATGCTGGTCTTCTGCGATGTTGGCCAGATGGGAGAAATAAGAGAACGCTCGCACCACCGAATTCGTTTGATCTCGGGTGAGCTTCTTTAGCAGCTTGTCGAGGTCCGCGCCGGCGGCAGCATCCGATTCGCGCCGAAACCGCACGGCCGTCTGGCGTATCGTCTCCACGATCTCGAACACTGCTTCGCCCTCCTGATGCCGGACAACATCGCCAAGCAACCGGCCTAGCAGGCGGATATCTTCTTTCAGGGGTGCGTCTTTGTCCTGAATCTTGCGGGAAGAGGGAGGTGCTTCGTTCTTTTGGATGGCCATGGCTGCGTTGTACTTTCAGCGTCGAAGAAGGCAACCCGGCTTTTGGCCTGGTCGCGCAGGGGTCGCGTGATAAAATCCGCCAGATATTTTTCAGCGATGACGAGCGGGTCGAAGGTCGCGCGAGCCATGCGTAACTGACCCCGAACTACTGAGCAGAGAGGCCGCGTTGAACTCATCATTTTCCGGAAAGCTGGTCATTGCCTCACGTGAGAGCAGATTGGCCATGTGGCAGGCTGAAACTGTTCGCGCACGCTTACTCGAATTATATCCTCAGAGCACAGTAGAAATTCTCGGGATGACGACGCGCGGCGACCAGATTCTGGACCGCACCCTGTCGAAAGTTGGCGGCAAAGGCTTGTTCGTCAAAGAACTTGAAGTCGCGATGCAAAATGGTGAAGCCGACCTTGCGGTGCATTCGCTCAAAGATGTGCCGATGGAACTGCCCGAGGGTTTCGAGCTGGCCGCTGTGCTTGAGCGAGAAGATCCCCGCGACGCGTTTGTATCCAACGACTATCAGAGCCTGGCCGATCTTCCTGCCGGTGCCGTGGTGGGCACCAGCAGCTTGCGCCGGCAGGCGCTGATCGCCGCTCGCTTTCCCCAGCTGGTGATCCATCCGCTGCGCGGTAACCTCGACACCAGGCTTGCCAAGCTCGATCGCGGAGAATACGCCGCCATCATCCTCGCCGCCGCAGGTCTCAAGCGGCTGGGCATGGCCGAGCGCATCCGCAGTTTCATCGAGCCCGACGACAGCCTTCCGGCACCGGGGCAGGGTGCAATGGCCATCGAGATACCCGCCGGACGCAGCGATCTGCAAGATCTGCTCGCCCCACTGAACCACACCGATACAGAGCGCGCAGTGCGCGCAGAGCGCACGCTCTCGCGTAACTTTGGCGGTAGCTGCCAGATACCGCTGGCAGCTTTCGCCACGGTCGACAAAGACGCCATGCGTCTGCGCGCGATGGTCGCCACACCCGATGGCAAGCGCATCGCCCGCGCCGAGGTCAAGGGCCCTGCGGCCACGCCTGAAGCACTGGGTCACGAGATCGCACGGGCGCTGGAAGCACAGGATGCGGAATCGATCCTGGCCGCCTGCAAGACCGAGTAATTACAGAGCTAGGCTTGAGCAAGGCTCCAGTCGTCATTACCCGTCCGCTGGCGCAGGCTGCGCCGCTGGCTGAGCGGCTTTCGGCGCTAGCGATCGATGCCCGTGTTTTCCCGCTGCTCGATATACAAGCACTGTCTGATACCGGCCCGCTGAAGTCAGTCCTCGACCGGCTGGGTGATTACGCGATGGTGGCTTTTGTCAGTCCGAACGCAATCGATGCGGCTTTCGCCCACCTGACCCGCTGGCCATCCGGCGTGATTGTCGCGGTCGTCGGCGAGGGCAGCCGTCAGGCGCTCGCCCGGCACGGCGTGACCGAGGCGACCGCTCAGGTTGTCAGCCCCGCCGATGCCCGACGAACCGACTCTGAAACATTGCTGGAAGTCCTGGATTTGTCCGCGCTCGCCGGTAAAAAAGTACTGATCATTCGCGCGGAAACCGGACGCGAACTGCTGGCTGATCGGCTCAGAGAGGCGGGAGTGACGGTTGAACAGATCGCCGCTTATCGTCGTGGTGCGCCGCCGCTCGACGCGCAGCGCCGGCAACAGTTGCAGCGGCTTATCGAAGAGGGTTGTGATTGGGTGATCACGAGCTCGGAAGCAATGAGATACCTGAAAGCTGCTGCGCTCGAAGTCGCTGGTGAGGGAGGCTGGGCGCGTCTGCGGCAAGCCTGCCTGATCGTACCGCATGAGCGCATCGCCGAAACCGCCCGCGAGCTCGAATTTACCCACCTCATTCAGACCGCATCTGGCGACGAAGCACTGATTCGCGAGATACAATCGCGACCATGAGCGAACCGTCCACTCCACCTTCATCTGTTCCGTCGCCGGAGACTCCCGGCACAGCTGCGCCAGCGCAAGCGACGACGCCCGCAGAACCGGCGCGTACTGAACAGCCGGCATCACCCTCCGCCGAGCCTGCAGCCACGGCGGCCTCTCCGGAAAATAATCCTGCAGATACTGCTGCGGCATCCAGCCGATGGCGCGCCTGGGATCTGCGCATGCCCGCCTCGCTGGAAAGCCGCGAGGCCCGGCAAAAGCTGGCGATAGGCGTGCTGGCCGTGCTGCTGGCGCTGCAATGGTGGAGTGCGCGAACCGACATCAGTGATCTGCGCCGCGAACTCGCGCAGCGCCTGCAATCTGGCGAGAACCTGAACACCCAGACCAAGCTGATTGCCAATCGCGTCGATGACGAGGTGAAGGCGTTGCAGGGCAAGGTAGCCGTGCTCGAAGCCAAACAGATTGAATCCCAGGGCCAGCAGCTGGCGCTGGAGCAGCTGTACCAGGATCTGGCAAAAAATCGCGATGACTGGGCGCTGGCCGAGATCGAGCAAGTGCTCTCCACCGCCAGTCAGCAGCTTCAGCTGGCGGGCAATGTGCGCGGCGCGCTGATCGCCTTGCAGAATGCCGATGCTCGACTCAATCGCGCTGACCGCCCGCAATTTATTGCTGTTCGCCGCGCGATTGCGCGCGACATCGAGAATCTCAAGGGCCTGCCCAGCGTTGATCTGACCGGTATCTCCGTGCGCATCGACGCGCTGATCGGGCAGGTGGACATGATTCCCCTGATGGCCGATGAAAAGCCCTCCATCGTCGCGTCCTCGCCGAAATCCAGACTTTCCAAAGAGGGAAACAAGGATGCCGGCAAAGATTCCAAAGACGGCAAGGAAGCGCAGGATGACTGGCGCAGCGCGCTGCTGCATCGCTGGACAAGCTGGAGCAGCGACCTCTGGAACGAGGTTAGGCAATTGGTGCGCGTACGCTCGGTGAACAATCCCGATGCGCTGCTGCTCTCGCCGGAAGAGGCATTCTTTGCCCGCGAGAACCTGAAGCTGCGGCTGCTCAATGCCCGCATGGCGCTGCTTTCGCGAAATGACAGCGCATTCCGCAGCGACCTGCTGGAAGCCGACCGCGCACTGCTGCGTTATTTCGATACCCGCGCCCGGCAGACTCAGGCGGCGCACGAAATCATCCGTCAGCTGCAGGACAGCGTGCTGAACATCGACATGCCCACGCTGTCGCATAGTCTCGCTGCCGTACGTCAGTCGCGCTCGCGCCCCTAGATCGGCAGGACGATATGCGTTTTTTCATCTGGCTCCTGATTCTGTTCGCGTCCGCGATCGGACTGGCTGTGCTGGCTCGCTTCAATCCCGGCAATGTGGTCTTGTTTTATCCGCCGTACCGCGTCGATCTATCGCTGAATTTCTTCATCGTGCTGCTGGTTGCGGCGTTCGCACTGTTGTTGGTGATCGTTGCAGCGGTGCGCGCGACCCTCGCGATGCCGCGCCGGGTAGAGCAATACCGTGCGACGCGTCAAATACGTGAATCCGGCCGCGCGCTGCATGAGGCGCTGCAAAGTTATCTTGAGGGGCGCTTCGGTCGTGCCGAGAAGCTCGCCGAGCGCGCGGCATCCTCGCCCGACCATGCCGGACTGGCCGCGCTGATTGGCGCGCGTGCCGCGCAGCGCCTGCAGCAGCCCTCCCGTCGCGACGACTGGCTGAAGAAAGCCGAAGCTGACGCCGGGTTGCGTACCGCGCGGCTGATGACTGCGGTTGAGCTGCTGTCCGAAGATGTCAAAGAAACCGACGTTGCACTAGATGCGCTGCAGTCGCTTAACAATGCAGGCATACGGCATACGCAGGCGCTGAAGCTGGCGCTCAAGGTCCACCAGAATGCGCGTAACTGGCCAGAAGTACTGCGGCTGGTGCGGCTCCTTGATAAGCACAAGTCCCTGCATCCGGCGCTGTCGCGCCGCTTGCGCGACATGGCTTATGAGGCGCTGATGCCAAAGGCCAGCGAAGATCCTGAGTCGCTCAGACTGCTGTGGTCCAAGGTGCCTGCTGAAGATCGTCACAGCCCTGCCGTGGCTGTTCAGGCAGCGAATGCCTTCATGAAGATCGGCCAGCAGATTGAAGCGGCCACCATCATCGAAAGTGCGCTGGCCATCCAGTGGGATTCGCGGCTGCTGCGGGCATATCGTCACTGTGCGGCCCCCGAGGGTTCAGCAACGCTGCTCAAGCAGATTGAGCATTGCGAGCACTGGCTGCGCGAACGTCCCAATGATACGGAGATCGCGCTCGTGCTGGGAGTGTTCTGCTTCCGGCAAAAACTCTGGGGCAAGGCGCAACGGCATCTCGAGCAGTCACTGTCCGGCGGCGATCACGCTATTCGTCAGGAAGCTCACTTGCGGCTGGCGCAGCTTCACGAGGCACTCAGTCAACCCGAGGCCGCTGCGGAGCATTACCGTCAGTGCGCCCTCACCACACAACGGGCTGGCAAGGCCTGACTCCTTTTCTCCCCGCCTGTACGTAAGGGACGAGCAAGCCAGACGGGCTATAATCTCGGGCTTTGGTTTTGATTTTTAATATGTCTGTCTGAGGTAAAGATGAGCTTGAACCTGGTACCGGCCGGTCGTGACTTGCCGAATGATTTCAATGTGGTCATCGAGATCCCGATGAATGCGGATCCGATCAAATATGAAGTGGACAAGGAATCCGGCGCCATCTTCGTAGATCGCTTCATGGGCACGTCGATGCACTATCCATGTAACTATGGTTATGTGCCGCACACGATTGCTGATGATGGCGACCCCGTTGATGTGCTGGTGATCACGCCTTTCCCGCTGCTGCCGGGGGTGGTGGTGCGTTGCCGTCCGATCGGCGTGTTGAAGATGCAGGATGAATCCGGTGGTGATGCGAAGGTGCTGGCGGTGCCGGTCGACAAGGTGCTGCCTATTTATACGCACTGGCAAAAGCCCAGCGACATGAATGACCTGCGACTGCAGCAGATCCAGCACTTCTTTGAGCATTACAAAGATCTCGAGCCTGGCAAATGGGTGAAGGTCGATGGCTGGTATGGTCCGGAAGATGCGCGCGCCGAGATCATGAGCGGCGTGGAGAACTACAAGAAAGCGGCGAGCAAACCGAACTACTGACGGCTTGTCAGCTGCTGTATGCCTGAGGCGCCGTATTTCGGCGCCTTTTTTTATGAGTGCATTGGTTTTGCAGTATCAGTTTTACGACCTGCGAAATGGATTACGCTCATTCAGTTCATCCACATAGTCGCTCATACCTTCGCCTTCACGCGCGAGAAAACGTTCAACCGCATCGGAAAAGTCGGAATGAGCAAGCCAGTGCGCAGACCAGGTTTGCTGTGGCAGGAAGCCGCGTGCCATCTTGTGCTCGCCCTGAGCGCCACCTTCGAATGCAGCAATTTTTTGCTCAATGCAGAACTCCAGCGGCTGGTAATAAGCGGTTTCGAAGTGCAGGCAGGGATGATGTTCCACCGCACCCCAGTAACGTCCATATAATGCTTTCTGGTCATGAATCAGCAGAGATGACGCAATCGGTTTTCCCGCGCGCTCTGCAATGACCAGAAGAAGATTCTCTGGCATGGTTTCGCCGATACGCAAGAAAAAATCCAGATTCAGATAAGGCGTCGAGTAATGTGCGCTGTAGGTATGGTCATAGCAGCGCTTGAAAAACTTCCAGTCTGCTTCCGTGGCTTCAGTACCGGGCAGACGGCGCATTGAGATACCGGCCTCGGCAACCTTGCGACGCTCTGCACGAATATTTTTGCGTTTTTTCTGCTCCAGCGTCGACAGAAATTGCTCGAAGTTGTCGTAGTCCTCGTTTTGCCAGTGAAACTGCACCCCCTTGCGCAGCATGAAGCCCGCATCTGCCAGCAATTGCGCCTCGGCCTCTGGGGGGTACAAGATGTGTGTGGAGGATAAGCCGCTCGCTTCCTGTACGCCTTGCAGGGCAGCGATAAGTGCGGTGCGTGCCGCCTCATCGGTAGCCAGCAAACGGCTTCCCGTAACAGGTGTAAACGGTATCGCCGACAAAAGCTTCGGGTAGTACTCCAGTCCGTTACGGCGATAGGCATCCGCCCACGCCCAGTCGAATACATATTCGCCATAGGAGTGAAACTTCGCATACATCGGCAAGGCCGCCACCAGCGCATTGTCTTGCCACAGGCTCAGATATTGCGGCTGCCAGCCAGAATCCTCACTGGCGCTGCCGGATTCATGCAGCGCATGCAGGAAGGCATACGACAGGAAGGGAGTGGGATGCTGCTGGGCATTGACCAGCGCATCCCAAGCTACCGGGCCAGCCTCGCTCAGGCTGGAGAGTATGCGCGTGCGATAATTCCGGTTTTGCAGAATGGCCCTTTCAGAAGCGTCTTTGAAGCGACTATCCCGATGAATCCTCAGCGCGCAGTCCATGTCGCGATCGCACAGATCAACAGTACCGTCGGAGATATTGCCGGCAACAGCGAGCGCATCGCCAGCGCTGCTCGGCAGGCAGCCGCACGCGGGGCAGACATCGTGCTCACGCCCGAACTGTCTCTGGTCGGTTATCCCCCGGAAGATCTGCTGCTGCGACGGTCATTCTACGCAAAATCAGCGCAGGCGTTAGAAGCCCTTGCGACCAGCCTCGCCGATCTGAAAGACCTGCACGTTATTGTTGGTCATCCACTGCAAGAGGGTGAGCTGAACTATAACGCTGCCTCAGTACTGTGCAACGGCAAGCAGATCGCGACCTATCGCAAGCATGCGCTACCGAATTACACCGTATTTGACGAGAAACGATATTTCAGTTCGGCGGACGATGTCTGCACGTTCAACGTCAAGGGCACGCGCTTTGCGATCAACATCTGCGAAGACACCTGGTTTCCCGACATGCCCGCCAAAGCTCGCGCGGCCGGTGCAGAGGTTCTGCTTGTGCCAAATGCCTCGCCGTACCACATGAACAAGCAGCACCTGAGGCTGGAGGTGATGCGCGAGCAGGTCAGCGCGCAAGGCATGGCACTGGTATATGCCAATCTCGTCGGTGCCCAGGATGAACTGGTGTTCGATGGCTCATCCTTCGTAATGGATGCCAACGGCCAGATCAGTGCGCAGCTACCCTCATTTGAAGAATCGCTGGTAGTGGTCGAACTCTCTGCCGGCCAGCCGCAGCCCCAGGCGGTGCCCGAGCCACTGTCGACCGAGGCGCAGGTTTATGCCGCGCTCGTGATGGGCGTAAGTGACTACGTGACCAAGAACGGTTTCCCCGGCGCCATCATCGGGCTTTCAGGCGGTGTGGATTCTGCGCTGACGCTTGCCATTGCTGTTGATGCACTCGGCGCAGATAAAGTGAGGGCGGTGATGATGCCATCGCCATACACTGCCGAGATCTCTTGGATCGATTCGCGCGACATGGTGGCCAGGCTGGGCGTTCGCTACGATGAAGTACCGATAGCGCCCTGTTTCGATGCGTTCAACAATGCATTGTCCCCTTTGTTTGCCGGGCTGCCTGAAGACACCACCGAAGAAAATATTCAGGCGCGCATACGTGGCACGCTGCTGATGGCGCTTTCCAACAAGACCGGCGCTATCGTCCTCACCACCGGCAACAAAAGTGAGATGGCGACCGGCTATTGCACGCTGTACGGGGATATGGCCGGCGGTTACGCAGTCATCAAGGATATCGCCAAGACACTGGTTTATCGGCTATGTCATTACCGAAATGGCATCAGTGATGTGATTCCCGAGCGCATACTGACCCGTGCGCCCTCAGCCGAGCTGCGACCCAATCAGACGGACCAGGATTCCCTGCCAGCCTACGAAGTGCTGGACGGTATCCTGCGGATGTACATGGAAGAATGGCAGGGCGTTGCAGAACTTCTGGCTGCCGGGTATCGTAAGGAAGATGTCGAGCGCATCGTGCGCCTTATCAAGATCAATGAATACAAGCGCCGGCAAGCCCCGGTGGGGCCGCGTGTCACCCGCCGCGCATTCGGGCGTGACTGGCGTTATCCGATTACCTCGAAGTTCAAAGAGTAAAGTTCAAACCCGTATACAAGGAGTCTCTCGTGAAGCAGATCACTGCCATCATCAAGCCGTTCAAACTCGACGAAGTCCGCGAGGCGCTGGCCGCCGTGGGTGTCACCGGTCTGACCGTCACCGAGGTCAAGGGCTTTGGTCGTCAGAAAGGTCACACCGAGCTGTATCGCGGCGCAGAATATGTGGTGGACTTCCTGCCCAAGGTGAAGGTCGAGGCAGTGGTCAGCGACGATGTCGTTGAGCATGCAGTCGAAGCCATCATCAAGGCAGCGCGCACCGGCAAGATCGGTGACGGCAAGATTTTCGTCAGGGCCGTGGAGCAGGTGATCCGGATTCGTACGGGTGAGACAGGGGCGGAAGCAGTTTGATTGGTTTACGTTCTGCGCGCTGAGTTAGCCAGCTTATTCAGCACGCTCATTCAGCACGTCGCCAGAGTGTGCACGGATCCCGGCCTGCGCCGGGGTGACCGTTTTGAGGGCTTGCTGATCTCAGAATCGTCATCCCGCAGCAGGCCGGGATCCAGCGTGGTTAAAACGACCGCTGTCACCCTTTCAACAGCACCATCAGTGCGCCACTGCCGCCATCGGCAGCCCGTGCCTGAACAAAAGCCATCACTTCATCTTTCTGCACCAGCCAGTTACGCACCTTGCTCTTGAGCACAGGCTTCTTGTTCATCGAGCCCAGCCCTTTGCCGTGAATGATGCGCACGCAGCGAAATCCTCGCTTTACTGAATTGCGGATGAACTGACCGAGCGCTTCGCGCGCCTGATCGGTGCGCAAACCATGCAGATCCAGCTGATCTTGCGTGACCCAGCCACCACCGCGCAATTTGCGCATCACATCCGGGCCAATGCCGGTGCGCGCGAAGCTCAGCGTTTCGTCAACGTCGAGCAACGTGTCGATACTGAATTCATCCGACAGAGATTCTTGCAGCGCCGCTTCATCATCTGCCATGCGCTGGTGCGCGATAGGCAGTGGACGGGGCACGGGCAGGGGCACGCGTGGCGCGGCCTTGATGGGCGTGACATCACCTACGCTGTTGCGGAAGAGGTTGGCTTCGCGTTCCTGCTCGCGCCGCTCGCGCTCTGCCTTGGCTGCTGCCTCGGCATTTGACTTCAGCCTTTGCTGCAGTGCCCTGAGCTGGGCCAGATCCTTGATCATGCAGGTCTCCTTCGGAAAGGAACTGCGCTGGCGATACCAGTCGGTTTACTCCAGGCTTTCCAGATAGCGCGGCGCGTCCAGTGCAGCCATACAGCCCGTGCCGGCGCTGGTGATGGCCTGACGATACACATGGTCTTGCACATCGCCTGCTGCAAACACGCCCTCCATGCTGGTCATGGTCGCCATGCCTTCGAGACCGCTTCGCGTCACGATGTAACCATTGCGCATCTCAATCTGACCGTCAAAGATACCGGTGTTCGGCTTATGGCCAATCGCCACAAACAAGCCATGCACGGTCAGTGGCCTGGTGCTGCCATCTTTGGTGGATTTGATCACGAGTCCGGTCACGCCACTGTCGTCGCCGGTCACTTCTTCCACCGTGTGATTCCATTCGATCGCCACCTCGCCTTCATCGACCTTGGCCATCAGGCGATCGATCAGGATGGGCTCTGCGCGGAATTTTTCGCGGCGGTGGATCACCGTGACTTTGCTTGCAATGTTAGACAGGTACAGCGCTTCTTCGACGGCAGTGTTGCCACCACCGACCACGGCGACTTCCTGATTCCGGTAAAAGAAGCCGTCGCAGGTTGCGCAGGCTGACACGCCTTTGCCCATGAACGCCTGTTCCGAGGGCAGGCCGAGGTACTGTGCAGACGCGCCAGTCGCAATGATCAGCGCATCGCAGGTGTACACGCCTGAATCGCCTTCCAGACGAATCGGCTTTTCTTTCAGGTGCGTGGTGTGAATATGATCGAAGATGATCTCGGTGTTGAAGCGTTCCGCATGCTGCAGCAGCCGCTGCATCAGATCAGGCCCCTGAACGCCCATCGGGTCGCCCGGCCAGTTTTCTACATCCGTCGTCGTCATCAGCTGGCCACCCTGTTCGACGCCGGTGATCAGCACCGGTTTGAGGTTGGCACGTGCGGCATAGACCGCAGCGCTGTAGCCGGCCGGGCCGGAACCAATGATCAGTACGCGAGCATGTTTGGAACTGGACATGAGATTCTTCTGAAATGAATAAGTTAGCAGGTGAGGCCGGGTGCACTAGCAGGAGTTTGGCGGAGAGGAAAAAGCGTTCCGGGAGGGAGTATCATCTCGGGTTGATTCATGCGATATTGCCGCACCAATCAGTGCCTTCAGACCCGGATTATAGTTGAACTGAGCGTCCGTCACCGGAGACGGCGGACGCCCGCGGAAACCACAGTAACCACTGGATCTCATGACAAGAACCACTTCTACGTACACACGCACACCGCCCGAACCAGCACCCTATCCGCTGCCGAATCGCCTGATCCGTCTGCTGTCCGAGGCGCGCTGGCTGGTGCTGGCCGTCGCCTGTGCCTACCTCACGCTGGTGCTGTTTACCTACTCCCCCACCGATTCGGGCTGGTCACACGCTGGTATCACGCTGCGCCCGGTCAACTGGGGTGGCTCGGCCGGCGCGTGGCTGGCTGACCTGATGTTGTATGTGTTCGGCTTTTCAGCATGGTGGTGGTGTGTTGGCCTGATCGCTGGTGTGTGGGTCAGTTACCGTCAGCTGGCGAACCGCTTCCTGCTCAAAAAAGAACCCGAGAAGCGACACCGCTACGAATTGGGTATTCGTATCGCTGGTTTTGTGATGCTGATGCTGGGTAGCTCAAGCCTTGAATTCGTGCGCATGTACACGCTGAAGGTCAAGCTGCCGCGTGATCCCGGCGGCGTGCTGGGCGAACTGGTCGGTGGAGCCGCGCAGACCACCTTTGGTTTTGATGGCGGTACGCTGATCCTTTTGATGCTCTTTGGTCTGGGCTTTTCGCTGTGCTTCCATGTGTCATGGATGGCGGTGGCAGAAAAGCTTGGCGGCGGGATAGAAAGTTTCGCGCAGTGGCTAGTACAACTGTATGCCGAGCGTCAGGATCGCAAGGTCGGTCAGGAAGCTGCCGTCAAGCGAGAAGAAGTCGTCGTGCAGGAACGCGCGCGCATCGTCGAAGCCAAGGCCGCCGCGCCGATACAGATCGTGCCGCAGGTGGTGCATGTGCCGAAATCGGAACGGGTAGAAAAAGAAAAACAGGTATCGCTGTTCCTCGATATGCCCGATACCAACCTCCCGCCACTGTCGCTGCTGGATGAACCGCCCGCAGAGCAGGAGACGGTTACGGTCGAGACGCTGGAGTATGTCAGTCGCCTGATCGAGAAAAAACTCTCCGATTTCGGTGTCGAAGTCAAAGTCGTTGCTGCTTATCCCGGTCCGGTGGTGACGCGTTATGAGATCGAGCCTGCTACCGGCGTAAAAGGCAGCCAGATCGTCAATCTCGCCCGCGATCTTGCGCGCGCGCTGTCACTGGTGTCGATACGTGTAGTCGAGACCATCCCCGGCAAAAACTACATGGGTCTGGAGCTACCCAATCCCAAGCGCCAGATCGTGCGGTTGACCGAGATCCTCGGCTCCAAGGTCTACAACGACAATGGGTCCTTGCTCACTATTGGTCTGGGCAAGGACATTGCCGGTAATCCGGTGGTCGCAGATCTGGCCAAGATGCCCCACCTGCTGGTGGCCGGTACCACCGGCTCAGGGAAATCAGTGGGCATTAATGCCACCATCCTCTCGCTGTTGTACAAAGCAGATCCTAATCAGGTGCGGTTGATCCTGATTGACCCCAAGATGCTCGAGCTGTCGATCTATGAAGGCATCCCGCATCTGCTGGCGCCCGTCGTCACCGACATGCGTCAGGCCGGGCATGCGCTGAACTGGGCAGTCAATGAGATGGAGCGCCGCTACAAGCTGATGTCCAAGCTGGGCGTGCGTAATCTGGCGGGCTACAACCAGAAGATTGTCGACGCCGAGAAAAAAGAAGAGAAAATCCCCAATCCCTTCAGCCTCACGCCTGACGCACCCGAGCCACTGGAGAAGCTGCCAACGATCGTCATCATTATTGACGAGCTGGCTGATCTGATGATGGTCGTTGGCAAGAAGGTGGAAGAGCTGATCGCGCGTATCGCCCAGAAAGCCCGCGCTGCCGGTATTCATCTCATTCTTGCGACGCAGCGACCTTCTGTTGATGTGATCACAGGCCTGATCAAGGCGAACATTCCCACACGTATCGCATTCCAGGTATCGTCCAAGATCGATTCACGCACCATTCTCGATCAGCAGGGTGCTGAGGCGCTGCTGGGCATGGGCGACATGCTCTACCTGCCGCCCGGCACGGGCCTGCCGATGCGGGTGCATGGCGCCTTTGTATCGGACGATGAAGTGCACCGCGTGGTCGAGCACCTGAAGTCTCAGGGCGAGCCAAACTACATCGAAGGCATCCTCGAAGGCGGTGTGATGGAGGAGGGTGGTGATGCTGGCGGTATTGGCGCACCCAGCGGAGAAGCTGATCCGATGTATGACCAGGCAGTGGCTATCGTGCTGAAAAATCGCCGTGCTTCGATCTCGCTCGTCCAGCGCCATCTGCGCATTGGTTACAATCGTGCGGCGCGTCTGCTTGAACAAATGGAGCACAGTGGCATCGTGTCTGCGATGCAATCGAATGGCAATCGCGACATTCTGGTGCCGACCAGTAATGCCGAGTAAACCTCTGCAAGAGCCTGATGTGAAAATCCGATATTTATTGCCGCTGTTGTTGTCTGCGCCGTTGGCGGTCAATGCAGCCGCGCTGGATCAGTTCCGCACCTTTGTTGCCGCGACCAAGAGCGCGCGCGGTGAATTCAGCCAGCGGATGGTTAAAGAAGAAGGGGGCAAGCTGCATACCTCGGCACCCTCATCGGGCAATTTTCTGTTTGCCCGTCCCGGCAAATTTATCTGGTCGTACCAGAAGCCTTACGAGCAAGTGCTACAGGCCGATGGCGAGAAGCTTTACATCTACGACAAAGATCTGAATCAGGTAACCATCAGGACACTGGGTAATGCGATCGGTTCATCGCCTGCGGCGATACTGTTCGGCAGTAATGATCTGGAAAAAAATTTCGCTCTGTCTGAGGCGGGTACGCGCGATGGCATTGAATGGCTTCAGGCGATACCCAAGTCAAAGGATACGCAGTTTGAAAAAATTGGCATAGGCCTGAAAGACGGCGTGCCGGTCGCCATGGAACTGCGCGACAGCTTTGGGCAGGTATCGCTGCTGTCATTCACTAAATTCGAAAAGAACCCATCACTCTCCAGCGGGCAGTTCAGGTTTGCGATGCCCAAGGGCGCTGATGTATTGCAGCAGCCATGAGTACTCCCCTCGCAGAGCGTCTGCGTCCGGTTAGCCTTGATGAAGTCATCGGTCAGCAGCATCTGCTAGGCGCCGGAAAACCATTACGCGTTGCGTTCGAATCCGGGCAGCCGCATTCGATGATCCTCTGGGGGCCGCCTGGTGTCGGCAAGACCACGCTGGCGCGGCTAATGGCACAGGGCTTCAGCGCAGAATTCATTGCGCTGTCCGCCGTGCTGTCAGGCGTGAAGGATATCCGCGAAGCAGTCGAGCGTGCACAAATTCTGCAAGCGAATTCCGGTCGCCCAACGATACTCTTCGTTGATGAAGTTCATCGCTTCAACAAGAGCCAGCAAGACGCTTTCCTGCCGCATGTCGAGAGTGGACTGTTCACTTTCATCGGCGCCACCACTGAGAATCCCTCGTTCGAAGTCAATAGCGCTTTGCTTTCGCGAGCAGCAGTTTACGTGCTCAAGTCGCTCAGCGAGGACGATCTGTCGCAGCTGGTCGAACGCGCTCTCGCACTTGATGGCGACATCAGTATCGACGGCGAAGGACGACAAATGCTGGTAGCCAGTGCTGATGGTGATGGCCGTAAACTATTGAACAACACCGAGATCGTGCTGCGTGCTGCGCGCCAGAAAAAGCAAACCACCATCGATACCGCGCTGCTCAAAGAAAGCCTTGGTGATGCCTTGCGGCGTTTTGATAAAGGCGGCGATGCATTTTACGACCAGATATCTGCACTGCATAAATCCGTGCGCGGCTCCAACCCGGATGCTGCCCTCTACTGGCTGGTGCGCATGCTGGATGGCGGTGCCGATCCCCGCTACCTGGCTCGCCGGTTGATCCGCATGGCAACCGAGGACATAGGCCTTGCTGATCCGCGCGCGCTGCAGCTCGCGCTCAACGCGGCAGATACCTTTGAAAGACTGGGCTCACCCGAGGGAGAGCTGGCGCTCGCCGAGGCTACCCTCTTCCTTGCCTGCGCTGCCAAATCCAACGCGGCCTATAACGCCTACAACGCCGCCAGAGCCTTCGTCGCGCAAGACAAATCCCGTCCCGTGCCAGAGCATCTGCGTAATGCGCCTACCAAACTGATGAAGCAGCTGGGTTACGGCAAGCTCTATCGCTATGCCCATGACGAACCCGATGCGTATGCTGCCGGAGAGACTTATCTGCCAGACGGAATGGCAGAACCCGGCTGGTATCAGCCGACACCACGTGGACTGGAGGGCAAGATTGGGGAAAAGCTGGCTTATCTGAGGCAGTTGGACGCCGAGGAACGATCTCGCGAAAAAAAGAAATAACCTAGCAAAAGTCTCGCGCCAGCCGGCGCAGGTTCGCCAGAGCGGGCTTTTGCGTTGCTGTCATTACCAAGCCTGTCAGCAGCCCTTGATACAATCTTACCTTTGCCCTGCAGGCCGGATTCAGTCCAACTACCATGATCGACATTCAACTTCTCCGCAAGGACATCGACGCCGTCGCTGCCCGTTTGGCGCAGCGCAAGTTCAAGCTTGACGTTGCCGCCTTCAATGCACTCGAATCCGAGCGCAAGGCTATACAGACCCGTACTGAAGAGCTACAGTCTCAGCGCAACAGCCTGTCCAAGCAGATTGGCATCCTCAAGGGCAAGGGGGAGGATGCGAGCGCTGTCATGGCGGAAGTGGCAGGTATCGGCGACGAGCTGAAGTCTTCCGCCGATCAGCTGGAGATCGTACAGGCCAGACTGTCCGAATTCATGCTTGCCATACCCAATATCCCGCATGAATCTGTCCCGGCCGGTAACGATGAAACCGGCAACGTGGAGGTGCGCAAGCTTGGCACGCCACGCCAGTTCGATTTCGAAGTCAAGGATCATGTTGATCTCGGCGCTCCGCTAGGACTCGATTTCGACACGGGTGCCAAGCTGTCGGGTGCCCGTTTCACCGTCATGAAAAGCGGTATCGCCCGCCTGCACCGTGCGATCGCACAGTTCATGCTCGACACCCACACCGCCGAGCATGGCTACACCGAGTGCTACACGCCTTACATAGTCAGCACCGATACCCTGCGCGGAACGGGGCAGCTACCTAAATTCGAAGCCGATCTGTTCGCCGTGAAGAAGGGCGGACAGGAAGGCGAGGGCGAGTCGCTGTATCTGATTCCCACCGCCGAAGTCACGCTGACCAATTTCGTGCGCGATGAAATCGTCAACGCCGATCAGCTACCGATGCGACTGGTCGCGCATTCGCCGTGCTTCCGTTCCGAGGCCGGCAGTTATGGCCGCGACACGCGCGGCATGATCCGGCAGCACCAGTTTGACAAAGTTGAGATGGTGCAGATCGCCAGCCCTGAGCATTCATATCAGCAGCTAGAGGAAATGTGCAGCCATGCCGAGAACATTCTCAAGAAGCTTGGCCTGCCGTACCGCGTGATCACCCTGTGTACTGGCGATATGGGATTCGGAGCAGCGAAGACTTACGATCTTGAAGTCTGGCTGCCCGCACAAAATACCTACCGCGAGATCTCTTCCGTTTCCAACTGCGAAGCCTTTCAGGCCCGCCGGATGCAGGCGCGCTTTCGAAATGCGCAGGGCAAGCCCGAGCTGCTACACACCCTGAACGGCTCTGGTCTGGCGGTCGGACGCACGCTGGTGGCGATTCTGGAAAATTATCAGCAGGCAGACGGCAGCATCACCGTTCCCGAAGCGCTGTGGCCTTACATGGGCGGCCTGAAGGTACTGAGGCCCTGAGCGGCGAGGCAAGCCGGGATTATTGACAGGGCGGGGACTTACTCACAGGGTAAGACTTCTGCTACAATCGCGGTCTTTCGGAAACACCCGTTTTCGACCCAGGAGAGGTGGCAGAGTGGTCGAATGTACCTGACTCGAAATCAGGCGTGGGCGCAAGTCCACCGTGGGTTCGAATCCCACCCTCTCCGCCAGGATATAGTTTTAGAGAGCTCCGTCAAACTCTAAAAAAATGAAGTAGCACCCGAAAAGCCCGTGCATTGCGCGGGCTTTTTTAATTCTGTATCAATGCGACTCACTGAAGGCCTCATCGGGCATTACAAAGTGCCAGCTTGTGAAGTACAGCCCAGCGACGTGCGAACTGATTAGGGCATCGTCAACAGCTGGCGGGAGCAGAACACAAGCATCCGATATCGCGGTGTAGCGGACATTTCCTGCCTCGAATTGATACCCCAGCCCGAGCTCTTGCGCATTGTCGGCGAGGTGCTGCAGGGCTTTTTTCCTGGCTACCTTTCATCTTGCGTTGGTAGTCCACCAAATCTTTATAAGCAATGCGCTGATGAGCGCCTGCCATCCCATGCTTAAGTCGGCCAGTTTCAATCTCTTTGATCCCGAAGGGACCGGAGACGTTCAGATAGTGCATAGCTTCCACCGTCGTGAATTCTTGCTTGGTGGGCACGATGGTGATGGGGCGTCGCTCGCCCATCGCGCCGGGTACTTGCGCGATCAGACGTAAAGCCTGAGGCGGCGGCTTGATCGAAGCTTCGGTAGGGGCAGACTCGTCAACCATAGTAATTACGGGTGATCGGTTCAAGTACCAACTTACGTTCAGTCACGTTCAATTTGACTTGCCACTGAGGAATACGCCCGGCATCTCGCGGTCATTTACCATGGAGGCGTGCAGTAACTAAATCAGAATTAACCTCGTCAGCTGGTATCAGGTTAATTTATGAGGTTAAATTCAATTCTGAAAAAGACCGGAAGAATTTTTAAAATTTCAAATTACCTCAGCCAAATGAATTAAAACCATTGCCGCTTACACGTGGCAACCAGTGCTCGTTCAGCCCCCATCACTTGCTGGTGACGTGGCAAAGTAGCAGTCATTATTCCGGTGTTCGAGTCGAATTCAGTGGTCTCTCGATTCGTTGCCCTAATAATTCGTTCTTCCCAGGCTGCCTGAATGGCAGGCTTCCCATTTACAGATATTGAACACTGGCTACTTTTACCAAACACATTCATCAGGCCAGCACTGACTGGGTTCGTTCCCCAGCATGTATATGAAATCGTCATAAATATGGGCTTCGTGGTAAGCGTGCGAGGTACTTCGGACGATACCGCTGTCGGCGCATATCCAGCACAGGTAAGATGATGCGGGCCTTCATCGGTGCAGAACACGGTTATAGGAATCGCAAGTGCAGCACAAAATACCGCTGTCCATGAATGGCGCTTAAAAGCATTTTCTTTTCGAATAACAGGTGGCGGTGCAAGCCAGGGGCGCAGCTAATAGCTGAGCTTTGACTGGTTTTGTTTGTTTTTTTCGTACTTTATCGTCTTCATCATCAGGGCGTTTTTCATTAAAAATGAATATAAAGTTCAGTCCCTACGTACGTCCATCGATAATCAGGTCCACCAAATGAAGCACTACGGGTATAGCCAGCGCGAAGTCGTAACGCATAGCCTTTTTGCTGTTTATCTGCGCTGACCTCAATGAGTTGCGTTGGGGTTTCTCGATCGTGATTAATCCGCTGCCGTCCAGCACCGGCAACAAGATTTGTTTTCCATCCATCTAGCCGATTTCGCCAGCCAGCTGCCAGCATGGTTTCACTGTAATTCTCTGGGTTAAAGTAGGCTCGCGCCACATCAGAACGACTGGAATCGAAGCTCCGGTAGCGCAGCTGAAAGGTCAGGCCAAGATCGAGATCAGGCTGAAAAATGATTCGGCTGCGTAAGTGACGACGATCATTGCCGTCATTGAAGGACTGCTGTCCCAGCATCCCGACAATAGTCCAGTGAGGATTGATTCCTGCATCGCCACTGAT
>JACCEC011213181.1_pt1 | contig 24261 bp, 17 predicted proteins | sample 7450121 | NCBI WGS metagenome assembly JACCEC01 (sample SAMN15323455, study PRJNA562643) | freshwater metagenome | isolation source: river surface water | place: USA:Blue River Watershed | collected 2017-08-18 | reverse complement strand
GTATCGTTGTTTAATATTTTACAGGAAGGTGACATCCAAATTCGTGGATTTAAGTTACGCTTACCCCTCGACATTCAGTTTGTGTTTACGGCCAACCCCGAAGATTATACAAATCGCGGTAGCATTGTAACGCCGTTGAAAGACCGTATTGATAGCCAAATTGTGACGCATTATCCGAAAACACTCGACATTGGGAAGAAGATTACTGCGCAAGAGGCTGTAGTCAAAACCGAACAAAAAGGCATGGTCAAAGTCAATGAAATTGTGAAAGACTTGGTAGAACAAATTGCTTTTGAAGCCCGCGACAGTGAATACGTGGATTCGAAAAGTGGGGTGTCGGCACGTTTGACGATTGCAGCTTATGAAAACTTACTTTCAGCCGCTGAACGTCGGGTCTTGCTTAACGGTGAAAAAGAGACTTACGTCCGTATTTCGGACTTGTATGGTGCCGTTCCGGCTATTTGCGGAAAAGTAGAACTGGTCTACGAAGGCGAAGTAGAAGGCCCCGTGATTGTGGCACAAAACCTCGTTGGCAAAGCCATTCGTACGCAGTTTTTAAATTATTTCCCCAACCCCGAATCTCTCAAAAAGAGAAAAGGAGCAAAGAACCCATTCCAAAAAGTGCAGCAGTGGTTTGGGGAAAACGAAATGGATATTTTGAGCGAACTCACTAACCGCGAATACGAAGCCCGTTTAAAAACAATTGAAGGATTAGACGATTTGGTGGACGATTTTCACCGTGGCTTGAGTCGGGAAGAGAAACTATTTATGATGGAATTTGTCCTGCACGGAATGGCCGAACATTCGCTTATCGGTAAACAGATGCTGGACCGGGGACTGCATTTCAAGGATTTGTTGAGTAGTATGTTTTCGGGACCTGATGAAGAGAGCGATGATATTTTTTAATGCCAAAAACAAAAAACCTCTCGAATTCGGGAGGTTTTTGTTTTTATGCTTGGATTTTCACGTCCATAAAACGGTTTTTCTCAAAACTGCTCGATGACTTCCACTTTGCTTACAGTAGTTACGACAGGGATAATTCCATTTTCATAGCGTTGTTTAAGAAAACTCTCACCTAAATAGGATGGCAGCTCCTTAATCCATTGCAGATAAGCTTCTAGCCCCATCACTTTAGCGGCATAACACTCATGAACAAAATTAAGGTACTTTACAATATTTATTAACGACTGCTGAAACTTCAGTACGTCGATATCGGCTTCCTCCAAACACTCCTCTTGCTGAGGATTCGAAATTTTGAACTGGCTTATGAGTTCAAAATAAGTCATTAACCCATTAATGTACAAACCGATGGGCTCGGGATACCATCCCTTAGTAACGTAACCATTAACAAATTTTCTGACGGCTGCTTCTGAAGATACCTCAATTCCTTGAATAGCAAAAAAGGCTCTCGAACTGTACAAAACACTGTAGTAAGCTTGCTGGAATATATAATTTAAAGTATACTTCTGGCTATTTTTATCAGTGGAGTTAACAGCTGTTTGGAGCGTATATTCAGCGCTCCAAGCATGGAATAGCCACTTTTTTGTGGCACCTACTCGTCGACCTGCTCGTTTGGGATAAAATCCTCGAAGGCTACTTAATTGGCGAATGTCTTCTGAGGGTATGGTCTGGAGAATGTGGTCGATGCTACGAAAATAGTTCGAAAGTGCCTGCGCATAAATAGGCTTCTGCCTCTCTTCGTGCGCTTCTGTTAGTATATTTTTTTGGTTACTTATCATGATTTTTGCATTATTCTAGTAATAGAATCTGTTACAAATAAAGCGAAAATGAGGAGAATTTAGTATGTAAGGAGGTGTCAACAAGCTAAGTTTAAGTAATTGCTTTCCATAAAGTTATCGGCTACAGATAAACAACAACTGTGCCAAAAAAGCATACCCAGTAGACAAATTTTATTTAAAGTATTTTTTGTCTTTTACCAATAATCTCATTAGTCGTTTAAAAAACTTAATAAAAATGTAGGCTTCTCCAGCCAACATAAATAAGGTTATACTAACAAAGCATTCAAGAAGCCCCTATCTTTACGGCCAAAATTCTCTTTATCACTCACTAAAGTCCCTTTTTGTGAAATGTCGTACAAAATGAAAAGATATCAATGGGGCATTGTTATCACCTTTTGCTGGGGAATCAGTCTAGTAAGCTGCTCAGATCAAAGTCAAACCGAAGCCGCTCAATTCTTTTTAAAAGGTAATCTGAAATTAGAGAAAAGAGAATACTCAGAGGCTATTCGGTATTATGACGAGGCACTTCTAAAACAAGCAGATATGGCCGATGCGTTCTGTAATCGCGGGATCGCTTACTTGAAACTCGGGGAAACCCAAAAATCGTTGGATGATTTTAACAAAGCCGTTGAACTAGATAAAAAACTTGACGAAGCGTATTTTAATCGGGCGGGAGCGTTGGTCGACCGTAAGGAATTTGCACTTGCCGCGGCTGATCTTGAACAAATCCGTAAAAATTATCACGATTCAACGAGTTACTACCTTCGCTGGGGCGATTTAAAGTTTAATCAGGGGTTTTACGATCAAGCACTGGCCGAATATGATCGGGCTATTTTGTTGCGTTCTGACAACGTACAAGCATTGGTCAACCGTGGCGTAGCCTATTTTGAAAAAAAAGACTTTAAGGCCGCTCAAGTTGATTTTGAAAAAGCCCTTCAACTTGATTCTCAGCAACAACTTGCTTACAACAACTTGGCGTTGATTTTTGCCCGGAAAAATCAGCTCAACCAAGCGGTGAAAATGGTAGAACGCGCTCTGGACTTCGACCCTATCAATCCCATTTACCTTAATAACAAAGGCTATATTTTACTTTTACAGAATAAAGCCCAAGAGGCGAAAAAGTTGGTAGAACATGCTTTGGAAAAAGACCCTCAAAATAGTTATGCACATCGTAATTTAGGTCTTTATTGGATACAAACAGGAAATAAAGCAGAAGCGTTGGCTGAGTTAAAAAAAGCGTATAACCTCAACCCTTCTACCGATCAAATTCACTTTTGGCTGGGCAAAGCACAAGCCGATAATAACCAAAAAGACGAAGCGTGCCGTACATGGAAAAAGGGAGAAGCTATTGGCGATGAAGAGGCAGCGGCAGAACGCAAAAAAAACTGTAGATAAATACAATGGCCTTAACAACTTTCCAAAAGTTCATACATTCGGAAAGTTTTACCAATGAAAAACACAATAATAGGAATTCTTTTTGCGATGCTTTGGGCATCGGCATCAGTAGCAACGAAATTTGGAATTCGGTCGGCCGACCCGCTCATTTTAGCCAATGTTCGTTTTTTGTTGGCAGGTGCGCTTATGTTGACTTTTGGATATACCTTCGCCCGTACCGAAAAAACACTTCCAAGAGGTCGAGAATGGGGCCAACTGGCGATTTTTGCCCTGTTTAATACGACTTTATACTTGAGTGCCTTTGTCGTTTCAATGCGCGAAGTATCGGCAGGTATCGGAAGTTTATCCACAGCTACGGGGCCATTGTTTGTCATTGTATTGTCTGCACTTTGGTTACAGCGCCGCCTCAAGTGGAACGAAGCTTTTGGGGTTGTGTTGGGGCTTTCGGGCGCAGGATTAGCCACTTGGCCTTTGCTCCAAAATAGCTTTGCTACCCCTCGCGGGCTTTCTATTCTGATGGCAGGGATTGTATCGGTATCGGCTGCAAGTGTGTATTATGCCCGCATCTCGTGGCGCTTACCCAACATACTTATCAACGGTTGGCAAGTGATGCTAGGGGGAATTATGTTATTGCCTTTTACGGTCTATTTTGCCGACTGGAAGCATACCCGTTGGGATGCGCAGTTTTGGGGAGCAGTAGGCTGGTTGATTGTCCCCGTTTCCGTCATTTCGCTACAATTATGGTTTTACCTCCTTCGATTAGATGCCGTGAGGGCCTCTATGTGGCTTTTTCTATGTCCCGTTTTTGGTTTTACGTACTCCTCTTTTTTTCTAGGAGAACCTCTTTCTTGGCATACATTTGTAGGAACTGCCTTAGTCGTAGCCGGCCTTTATGTTGCCCAACGTATCCGTACTAAAGGTTTCTAAAAACCCAACTAACGTCCCAAAAAAGGGAAAAAGATAAGAGTATCCTTTCTCACATGTTCCAAACCACACCAAACCCCACGGCTGGCCGAGAAAAGGGCGTATTTTGCAGCGAAAGTCCCACTCTGGGTTGTGTCAAACGAGTGTTGTAAGCCACTACCGCGCGGCGAATTTTTAAGGTTGAAATAATATTAGCCGTTAGCGATACACCGATGGAAGCAAGGTAGGTAGCCCAGAACGTGCGACGACTTACGTTAGCTGAACCACCCTCAATTAAGTAATAGATGGTAGGGAGCACCGACACCACCGTCCCGACCGTACGAATGACACGCGCACTTTTAAAATAGTGATTCACCTCGGGATCGTCGAGTTCGCCAAAAGGGATTTCTAACGAATAATTGCTGCGCAAACGAACTCCGCCATAATAATACCTGCCATTGGCTCCCACCACAATCGGTTTGAGGTGCAAAAAACGATACTTTTTGAGCAACGCTGTGGTACTATCTATGCGAGAAACTTGGGCTTGAATGGCAAGACTGAGTGTCAGGAAGAGGAAAAGAAACAGATACTTTGTTTTCACAGCAGAGGTTGTATTTTTGTTGAATTACTAACGTTTTTTCTGTTATAAATAGCCAAGATAGTAACGGTGAAAGTTCTCAAATATAGTCTTTATTTCTTGATTTGTTGGGGATTCCTAGCACGTGTGGAGGCTCAAAAAGCCAAAGCCAAACCTGCGACAAAGCCCATTACCCTAAAAGTGATGACGTTTAACATTCATCACGAAGAGAATAATATGGGTAAAACTACCCTTACCCGAATAGTGGAACTGATGAGAGAGCACCAACCTGATTTTGTGGCGTTGCAAGAGATAGACAGTGTGGTGCCTCTCTCGGGACAACTGAATCAGATGCGAATTTTGTCGCTTCTTTCTGATTATCATTCGGCATTTTCGGACGCGATTGACTTGCAAGGAGGACAATATGGCTTAGGGATTTTGTCAAATTGGACGCACCCCCCAACTCCGCTTAAAATCATAGAATATAAGGTACTGGATGAGCTAACGGCTTCCGATCATTTACCTGTGTTGGTCACTTATTCGTTTGACAAATGAAAGCACTTCTATTTCGAGTTCCGACCGTAGACGACCGCTCGTTTCGAGTACAGGTGGACGAAGGTGCTCATTTTTACGAACGCCTTCATTTCCATCCCGAATTTCAGTTAACGCTTATTTTGGCAGGAACAGGTACGCTGGTAGTGGGCGACCGCATCGACCGCTTTCAGCCGTTGGATTTGCTACTGTTGGGCGCCGATGTTCCGCACGTTCTCCTCAGCGACCCTGCTTATTTTGAGCGAAACGCACAGTTGCAAATCAAAGCGTGTACCTTTTTTTTTAGAGAAGAGTTTTTCTTGCAATTTTTTGAAAAAACGCCAGAGTTACGGCACATCCACGCCATTTTGCAAGACGCCAGACGCGGGGTGAGGCTAAGGTTTGGACAACCTACTGACCTCACGGAGCAGTTTGGACAAATAGCTAGAAAACGTTCTTTTGAACAATTTATCTCTTTAATGGCCTTTCTTGACTTCTTGACACTCTCCAATGAATACGAGCTTTTGGCGGGAGCATCGTATCGAAAACCCAAGCAACCCGTTGACCAACAGCGATTGGAAAATGTCTTCAATTTTATCTTGGCCCATTACGCCGACCCCATTACACTGGAAGACGTGGCTAATGTGGCCAATTTGACGTCCCCAGCTTTGTGTCGGTTTTTACGTACCCACACGCGTAAAACGTTTTCGGAATTGTTGAGCGAAGTACGTATTGAGCACGCGTGTCGTTTGCTCAAAGATTCCACCAAAAGTATCAGCGAAATTGCCTTTGAATGTGGGTACAGTAATTTATCCAATTTTAACCGTCAGTTTAAACAAATCACCAAACTAACGCCCCGAGAATACGTAAAATCGGCAGCAAAATTGGGTCAATAACCATTTACAATGAATTTTGACCAAAATAGTATCAGAAGTCATTAATCTAAGCCAAAGCAACGAACGCATAGCTTGTACTTTTGCATTGAAATTGTTGGAATAAGCAAAAAGAAACAAACCAAACACATGAAACCAAGCTGGATTGGAGTTTACCCCGCCGTCACGACGAAGTTTTTCGAGGACGAGACACTAGATCTTAAGATGTTTATGTACAACATCGACGAACAAATCAAAGCAGGAGTGCACGGAATCATCATTTGTGGGTCATTGGGAGAAAACAGCACCCTTACCTATGATGAAAAACTAACCCTCTTGACGGCTGCCCGCGAGGTGATTGCCGACCGTGTGCCATTGGTGATTGGTGTGGCAGAAAACAGCACCCGAGTAGCGGTGAATTTTGTAAAAGAAGCCGAACAAGCGGGCGCCGACGGTATCATGTTGTTGCCGCCGATGCGCTACCCTTCCGACGACCGCGAGACGCTCCATTTCATGCACACCGTCGCTGATGCTACTGACCTTCCGTACATGGTATATAACAACCCCGTAGCGTACAAGACCTTTGTAAGCATTCCTATGTTCAAAGATTTAGCCCAAAATGCGCACTTTGAATCCATGAAGGAATCGACGGGTGATGTGCGTTATATGACGGATATTATCAACGAATTGGGCGGGCGTTTCAAGATAATGTCGGGGGTAGATGATCTAGCGCTTGAAAGTCTTTTGATGGGTGCTGATGGCTGGATTGCTGGGTTGGTAGACGCCTTCCCACGCGAAACGGTCGTGATTTATGAATTAGCCAAACAAGGTCGTATTGCCGAAGCACGCGAGATTTACCGTTGGTTCTTCCCATTGTTGCACTTAGATGTTTCGACGAAGTTTGTACAAAATATCAAATTGGCCGAAGTGGCTACGGGCCTAGGAACAGAGTACGTTCGTCAGCCACGTTTGCCGTTGATAGGCGAAGAACGCGAACATGTATTGAAGGTAATCAACAATTCATTAGCAAAGCGCCCTGTATTACCACATATTTGAGCGTTTACACACTTTTTACCCTACCCTGAAAGGCAATAATCAGCAATGGTTATTGCCTCTTTTTTTCTCAATCTATACAAAGGAACATGAGCTGATAGCATAAACAAGCATCAATGGTCTTATATCGTCCAAGGGAAGGGCATTGATGCTTGAAGTGTACTGGCAAAATCAAAACTATTTCAATTGCACGAGGATAGGCAAGCAAATTTGTTCACACAAAGACGCAGAGACTCAAAGGGTATAAGGTACTTATATTCATCAAATTTCATCTTTTTACTTCACTTGAAAATTTATTTACTTAGATTCTCCAGATTTTGGACAGTTAGAAGATCTTTTCGTTTTTGGGTAGTAAAAGTGCAATTTATACTTTTAAAATGACCTACTTACACCTTTCTTCATTTCGTATGTTCAGAATTGTACTTTTTGCCCTTGGCTTTTTCGCAGCCGAACAAACGTTGGCGCAATCTCCCAAAACCAACATCCTGTTTCTTTTTGCCGACGACCTACGTGCCGACGCATTGGGTTGCTACGGAAACCCGTACGTCAAAACCCCACACCTCGACCAACTTGCCCAAAACGGAACCTTATTCAGCGAAGCCCATATTTTGGGTGGTTTACACGGAGCGATTTGCGCACCTAGTCGGGCAATGCTGATGAGTGGGAAAGGCTATTTTCGAGTGACCGATAAACTCAAAGGCGTAACTACATGGCCTATGCTCCTGCGGCAGCAAGGGTATCATACGTTTATGACGGGCAAATGGCACAACGAGCCCGAAGCAGTTGGAGCAAGTTTTATGGAAGCTAAAAATGTAATGCTTGGGGGAATGGCAGACCATTACCAAACCCCTATGTGCGACCTCAAAGCCGATGGCACTTTCACCGAACCCGTGAAAAAAGGGTTTTCAACCGACCATTTTGCCCAAACAGCAATTGACTTTTTGGAAAAGCAAACCGCCTCAAAACCTTTTGTAACATACGTGGCATTTACCGCTCCCCACGACCCACGCTCGCCCATGCCCGACTACCTCAAACGCTACGGAACATCGCCGCTTCCCCCCAATTTTATGCCTGCTCACCCATTCCATTTTGGCAGCAGTATGAGTGAACGTGACGAGATGTTGGCGGCTTTTCCGCGTACGCCCGAGGTAATCAAAGCGCAATTGACTGAATATTACGCCATGATTACCCACCTCGATGAGGCGATTGGGAAGATTTTGGACAAACTCAAAGAAAAAGGATTGGACAAAAATACCCTCATTGTGTTTGCGGCCGACAACGGTCTAGCGATGGGAAGCCACGGGCTGCTGGGCAAACAAAACCTATACGAACACAGTATGAGAGTACCGCTGATTGTGAGCGGCAAAGGCATCCCCAAGGGGCAGCGCAGCGATGCCTTTGTCTATTTATTTGACTTGTTTCCCACGTTTTGCCAACAGCTAGGAATCTCCGTACCTCAAGATTTGGACGGGAAAGACATCTCTGGCATTTTACAACAAAAAATAAAATCGGTACGAGAGCAGGTGTTTACGGCCTATCGCTCTTCGATACGTACACTACGTGACCGCCGTTGGAAGTTGATTCGCTACCCTCAGGTGGATTATACGCAATTATTTGACCTGCAATCAGATCCTTATGAATTGAATAACTTGGCCGACAAACCTGAGTACGCAGAAAAGATAAAAGCAATAACCGACGACTTACGCAAACAACAGCAGTTTTATGGCGACACAGCACCGCTAACCGCTGCCGAAATTCTCCCCAAACACTTTGATTATAAAAACATTGTGCGCAAGCCTGACCAATGGCAACCTAAGGAAGTTTTGGACAAATATTTCAAAGACTAACTTCTGTGAACATCTGCGGGTATTGCATCTGCGAAAAAAACATTCTCACCCCGATACGCACAGTAAACGTTACCTAAAAATACCTTTTGTAGCAAACGCTTTTAACTTCAAAAATGATGAAAAAACTAAGCTTAATGGGAAGTGTAATGCTCTCACTGATGGGCATTTTCGGCGAAAGCCTTGCCCAAAAAGAAAAATTATATTCGTTTCCAATTGGGATGCAAGCCTATACCTATCGGGCAAGTTTTCCTAAAAACGTAGCCGCGACATTGGATACCCTCAAAGCATTGGGAGTGACTGAACTCGAAGGCGGAGCACAAAAAGGAACCACACCTGCCGAGTTTCGCAAAATGTGCGAAGAACGTGGAATTAGTATTGTAGGAACAGGAGGAGGGTACGACGACCTTGTCAAAGACCCGCAAAAAGCAGCCGAAACGGCAAAAATACTAGGCTCTAAATTTTTGATGTGTGCTTGGATTCCGCACAAAGTGAAAGGAGGCTTTACGTTTGAAGAAGCAAAAAAAGCAGCCGAAGATTTTAATCGCATTGGCAAAGTTTTAAAAGAAAACGGCATCATATTTTGTTACCACAACCACGGCTACGAGTTTCAGCCGTACGAAGGAGGAACGCTTTTTGACTACATCATCAAGAACACTAACCCCGACTATGTATCGTTTGAATTAGATATTTTGTGGGCATTTCACGGAGGAGCTGAGCCTGTGAATTTGTTAAAAAAATACGGAAAGCGTTTCAAGCTAGTTCACTTAAAAGACCTTCGCAAAGGTATAAAAGGTGATTTGACGGGCGGGACAGCGCTCGAAAACGATGTCGTTTTAGGAACGGGTCAAATCGACGTAGCTGGGGTGATTCGTGAGGGTAAAAAAAATGGCATTATGCACTATTTCATTGAGGATGAGAGCCCTACTTGGAGTCAGCAAGTACCCCAAAGTATTGCTTATTTGAAGAGTCTATAAAAAATATGTTTTTTACGAAAAGTACCTTTGTATAAACAGAGGTACTTTTCTTTTTTTAGTACTTACCATACTATCTTCGGTTCAGAATTCTGCCTCTGCAACTCTCCTACAACAGCACAAAGTTCTTCAATAGTTTAAAATATATTCATGTCAAAACAATTGAGCATTTGTTGTTGTTTTTGAGCTAGCTATATTAACAAACTAACTAAACTAAACACCAAGTCTATGTTCAAATCTACTGATTCCTCAGTAGCAGGCATTGTTTTTGCTATGGGGATGTGGCTGCTATCGTTTGTCGTAGTGGCTCAAACAAAAATCGGCGGAACAGTAAAATCAGGAGATGGGTCTCCCATCCCTGGAGCAAATGTGGTTGTTAAAGGAACAACCCTTGGAACTGTTAGTGGTGGAGATGGCAGTTACTCCATTACCTTACGTCAAAACAATGCTATTCTTGTTTTCTCGTCTATCGGGTTTCAGCCAAAAGAGGTTGCCGTTGGAAACAACAGCACCATTGATGTAACTCTGACGGAAGACGTCTCAAATCTCCAAGAAGTGGTTGTGACGGGTTTAGCATCGAGTATCAAGCGTTCCAATTTGGCCAATGCCGTAGGTACTATTTCAGCCAAAGAATTGATGGGGACAACTCAAATTCAAACCGTTGATAATGCTTTTTACGGAAAACTCGCAGGGGTAAACATGAATACCAACGGCGGAGCACCTGGCGGGGGAGTTTCGGTACAACTGCGCGGGATTTCGTCGTTAGTAGGAGCCTCGCAGCCATTGTATATCATTGATGGAGTGTATGCCAACAATGCTGTAAATCGCTCGGGTAGAGGCTCAGTGACGGGGGCTTCGGCGGCTGAAAATCAAGACGATGCCTCTAACCGTATTTCGGACTTAAACCCCAACGACATCGAAAACGTAGAGGTTCTCAAAGGCCCATCGGCGGCGGCTATCTACGGTACGCGTGCCAATGCGGGGGTAATCATTATTACAACCAAACGCGGAAGCACAGGAAAAACGAAGGTATCGTTTGCGCAAGACTACGGAATGGCCACGCCTCAACGCTTGTTTGGGGTAGATAACTGGACAGAAGCAAAAATCAACACATTTTTTCCTGCCGCACGTCGCCCCATCGAACTAGAGCGTTTCCGTGCAGCGAACGGCCAAACATGGGACTATGAAAAGTATTTCTACGGCAATACTGCCCCCCTTTCCAATACCCGTTTGGGTATTTCGGGTGGTAATGAAAAAACAAAATTTTTTATCTCGGGTGCTCTGACCGACGAAAAAGGAATTATTCGCCGTACTGGCTTTAAACGCTACTCACTACGAGCTAATATTGACCACAAACTGACCAACGATATTACCTTATCAGTGGGCTCAAACTACATCAATACCAACTCCGACCGTGGTTTTACGGGAAACCAAAACAACTCAGGGGCTAGTATTGGGTATAACATCGCGTATGTTCCAAATTACTTCAATCTGTTCCCTGACGCCAGCGGGCGCTATCCCGACAACCCTTATTTTGCCGAAAACCCCGTAGCTGTGACTGACCGTGGAATCAATAACACCAACGTCAACCGTTTTATTCAGTCATTTAATCTCACCGCTAACTTGTACAAATCAGAAAAAGCATTGCTTAAATTAGTGGGACAAGGAGGGTTTGACTATACACAAGGAACCACGATGGTGTATCTTCCCGAAGATTTACAGTTCCAACGCGCCCAAGGAAACCCAGGTGATGTAATTTGGGGAAAAACAGAAAACGTCAATACAAATTTACAAGCTGCCTTAGTTTTCAACTGGAATATTGGAAAAGTTAATCTTACTTCGCAGGCAGGGGCGGTTCGACTCAATTTCCGCGAAGACCGTTTATTGAATCGTTCACGCGGTTTAGCAGGTGGGCAAACCAACTTGCGTCAAGGAACGGTACAAGAGATTTTTGACCAACGCTTCCAGAATATTACCGACGTAGGTGCATTTGTACAGCAAGAAGCCAACTGGGATGATAAAATCATTGCCACGGCAGGAGTGCGTCTCGATAAGTCAACGCTCATTGGTGATGCGAACAAGTTTTGGGCATTCCCAAAGGCATCGTTGGCAATTAACTTAGCGAACTTTGACTTTATTCGTTCTTCTAGTTTAGCTTCTATTTTCTCACAAATTAAGCCCCGTGTAGCGTACGGTGAAACAGCGGGGGTACCAGGTTTTGGGACAACTTTTACGCCGCTTAACTCGGCAAACATCGGCGGTTTGCTTGGCTCAGTCGTCACAACAGCGGCAGGGAATGCAGCCATCGAACCTGAGCGTGCGGGCGAGTTGGAATTTGGATTAGATTTAGGATTTTTTAACAACCGTATCCAACTCGAAGCTACTTATTACGACAAACAAACCCGTAGTAATATCCAAAACCTACAGCTTTCTCCATCCGTGGGTATCAGTACTATTCCTACGAACTTGGCTCAACTTCAAAACCGTGGAGTGGAGCTTTCATTGGGAGGGACTATTGTTCAAAAAGAAAAAATTCGCTGGAGCTCGCGTATATTGTGGTGGAAAAATGACATTCTTCTTACCAAATTGGGTATTCCAGCCTACAATGCAGGAGCATTTGGGGTAACATTGGGTACATTCTTGTACCAAGAAGGATTCTCTCCTACAACCATCGTAGGAACACGCCCAGCACGTGATGCCAATGATACACCTACCGCTGAAGGCGTACGCACGGGTGCATTCATTTTAGGAAACAACCAGCCCGACTTCCAAATGTCGTGGAGTAACGAAATTAACTTTTTGAAAAACTTTGATTTCAATATGCTTTGGCACTGGAAAAAAGGGGGCGATAATATCAACTTGACGGAATTTTTGTGGGATGGTGGTGGAACTTCTCCTGACTGGGATGAAGATGACAATGGCGATGGTGTGCCTAATGGCCGTCAGCGTGGTTTGGCTCCACATAATGGTGCCGACCGCTGGGTGCAGGATGCTACGTATCTTCGCTTACGCGAGGCAGCGTTGTACTATACAGTACCTACCAATTCGTTGAACAAATGGTTCAACAACAAAATCTCACGGGTAAAAGTTGGCTTTTCATGCCAAAACCCCTTGACATTTACCAAGTACCGTGGCTACGACCCCGAAACTTCTACGTTTGGGTTACAGGCGGTGGCGTCGGGTGTTGACATCGCTCCTTACCCTACACAACGTCGCTTTTTTGGTCACTTAGTTGTTGAATTTTAAAACATAACAAAGACAATGAAAACTATAAATACTGAACAGCAAACTTTGCTTCCATCGGGGGCAAAGGGGCTAAAAGCACTCTTTTCTAAGTCAGTTTTCGCAGGGCTGTTGTTAATGATGAGTTCATGTAACTTTTTTACTCTCGATACACCCAACGACCCTAACAACCCTTCATTGGGAAGTGTGAGCCAAAATGCCTCACGGACACAAGTGCAAAACTTAGTAACGGGTCTGGAATCACGTCATCGTGATTATCTTTTTACTGTCACAATGTTGTTCGGAACGTTAGGACGGGAGCTTTGGTACTTGAACGCCTCTGACCCTCGTTGGCAAACCGACTGGCTCGGAATGAATGGCCGACAAGCTACCGCCAACATGTTTGGGTACTTAAACACGTATCAGCAGCCCTATTTTGCAATTCGTCAGGCACAAACTGTCATTGATGCAGTTAGCAATACTAATACGTTTACGGCTGAAGAAAAAAATGCTATTTCGGGTTTTGCCAAAACACTCATGGCATATCAATACCTAATTGTAGCAATGGGACAATATGAAAATGGTATCAGGATTGATGTCAAAGATATCCAAAACCCAGGTCCATTTTTACCGCTTGCTGAGGCATTTACTCAAATCAAACGGATTGTAGATGAAGGAAATACCGAACTTGGTAACGGCGGAACTGGCAATTTTCCGTTGCGTTTGACAACAGGTTTTACGGGCAACGGTTTCGGAACGATTGCAGCGCTCCGTCAGATGAACCGCGCAATTGCAGCTCGTTTGGCTGTTTACCGACAAGACTGGCAAGGAGCATTAGATGCAGTAAATACATCTTTTTATAGTGTAACGGGTAGCCTAGATGCAGGGCCAGCCCATACGTATGGCGCACCACCAGATGCCTTCAACCCCTTATTTTTTGTCAGAAATGCCAATGTCAACACTCTGATGGTAGTGCATCCCTCTGTACTACGTGATACCCTCACGGGAGATGCACGCGTACGTGCAAAGTTTTTTCGTCGTAACTCGCCAGTATCGGTTACTTCCGATGGTACACCATTGGCAGGGCAATACCAAGACAACCGTTTTGCACTTAATACCAGCGAAATTAAGTTTTTCCGCAATGAAGAACTGGTACTTATCGCTGCGGAAGCTAACGCACAACTTAATAGAACGACCGAAGCAGTGGCAGCCATCAACCGAATCCGAACGGCTGCTGGAATTGGGAATTACGCGGGAGCAACCACGAAAGAGGCCCTTATCAATGAAATTTTGTTCCAACGCCGCTACTCACTTTGGGGAGAGCCTTGGGGACATCGTTGGGTAGATTTACGCCGTTATGACCGCCTCAACACAACGAATGTTGACGTGAGTCTCGACCGTGGAACCATCTTCAAACAATTGGCGCGTCCACAAGCCGAAATCAACTGGGATGAATACGTGAAAACGCGCTAGTCTTTGTAATACTTTGCTTACGAAAATCCCTGCTACTTCAAGTAGTAGGGATTTTTTGTGTTGTTTGGACGGGTATATATTAATTTTTGAAGATTTTTTAAAATCATTCTAGGGATTTTGGTGACTTAATTGACTATACACTAACCGAACACCATGCTATGAAGTACCAAACCTTTTCCGATGACCAATTAGTCGATTTTCTGAAGAGCGATAGCCAAGGCGCTTTTGAGGAGATCTATAACCGCTATTGGTATAAATTATTGGGAGTGGCCTATCACGAAACAGGCACTCGCGAAGAAGCAGAAGAATTGGTACAAGACCTGTTTGAAAGCCTTTGGCAAAAACGCCACGTGAGTGTGATACATCATTTGAGTGCGTATTTGGTGGTTTCTATCAAACACCTGAGCACCAATTACATCAAGTCACAAATCACCCAGCGAAAATTTCAAGAATACTTGATTTTTAACGAAATCCGCCAGTCTTACGCGACCGACGAAAGCGTCCAATTTGCCGACTTGTCGAAAGCCGTGGAAGAAGCAATGAAAAAATTGCCCGAAAAAAGTGTGGAAGTCTTCAAGTTAAGTCGCTTCGAGAACCAATCGGTCAAAGAAATCGCCCGGCAATTAAACCTATCCGAAAAGGCGGTTGAGTATCATATTACCAAATCGCTAAAAGTGCTCAAAGAGCATTTGAAAGCTTTTCATTCTAACAATTAATCCACCCAGTTCTTCATAACAAACCAAACACATGAACCAACACGAATTTAATCAGTTGCTCGAAAAGTACCTCGCGGGGGATTGTACGCCCGACGAGGAAAAACTGATTCATAATTGGCAGGCTCATTTACTCCAGAATACATCGCTCACGTTGGAAGAATCAGAAAAAAACGGTGTTAAAAAACGGCTTTGGCAAAATATTCAGCAAACAGTTTGGACACCCGAAGCGGAGATTGTTCGCCCACAGTGGCGTTGGATGAGCTGGGCAGCGGCAGCATCGGTGATTGTCGTGGCAGGCGTTTTTTGGTGGAATACCCATCGCATAGACGTAAGGGATGTGGCGATTAGCCCACGAATAGAAACGCCCAACGGCATTGAAGTAAAAAACACCGCGGCCAATCCTAGAGAAATAAAACTGGAAGATGGTAGTATTGTATTGTTGAAAACCAACAGCAGCGTTACCTACCCTGAGCATTTTGGGCAAAAAAATCGCAGTGTTTTTCTGAAAGGAGAGGCATTTTTTAAGGTAAAGCATGACCCAACCAAGCCCTTTGTGGTACACGCTGGCGAGCTAGTGACGGAAGTACTTGGGACAAGTTTTACGGTAAAATCGTACGAAGAAGCGCAGGCGATTGAGGTAGTAGTAACGACGGGGCGCGTATCGGTTTATGAAAATTCCCCTAAAAAATCATTGCAACGAAACGGAGTAATTTTGACGCCTAACCAGAAAATTACGTTCGATAAAACCTCGCGCAAACTTACTCCCAGTCTTATTGAGCGCCCTGTGGTGATTCATGTGCCCTCCACCCCGTCTTTGTTTATATTTGATGAAACGCCCTTACCCAAAGTTCTCAAAAAACTAGAAAATGCGTACGGGGTACAAATAATCGTTGAAAACCAAACCCTTAATCAGTGTGTGTTCACGGCCGATTTGAACGAACTCCCACTACATACCCAACTCGATTTGATTTGTAAATCTATCAATGCCACCTACGAACAGCGCGGTACCAGTTTGTTCATCAATGGCGAAGGTTGTAAGTAAGTGTTTTAGACTTTATAGGTTTTCAAAACCTATAAAGCCTATTAAAAAAAGCCGACAATGCTCGCAACACTGTCGGCCTAAAGTGACCCGCAACCGAATTGGCGTTCGGTTGGTGCAAGATTCATTGGCGTGAAGCACCGATGCGGGTAGTTTTTGTCTTTCTAAACCAAAAACATGTTAAAACTATGCAAAAAAATGGACGAACCAAAGCGTTCTTGCTCAAAGCAATGAGAATGACGGTTACTCAACTTGCCATGCTAATCCTGTTTTGTGGGTTGGCCAGCGCGCGCGACACCAAAGCGCAAGAAGTATTGAATATAACCGTTTCGATTAAGATCGAGGCGGTCGAAATCAAGCGCGTATTTAGTACCATCGAAAAACAAGCTGGGGTAAAGTTTGTGTATAGCCCCAACGCCATTCGAGCCGACCAAAAAGTCTCATTGGCTACGACTAACAAACTATCGGAGGTACTCAAAGAACTGTTGCAACCTCTTCAAATTTCGTATGAGGTCGTTGGGGCACGGATTTTATTGCGCAAAAAAATGCCAGAAAAAGCCGCTCTTTCTGACGAAATAGCCATACCCGTCCTAAACGTGCCCGTTCCTCCCGACCAGGTTGTGAAAGGGACGGTCGTGGACAGCGACAAAGGTGAAGCCCTGCCAGGAGTAAGTATTTTGTTGAAAGGAACGCAGCGAGGTGCCACTACCAACCCCAACGGAGAGTTTTCGCTCAGTGTACCTAATGGCGATGTGGTGTTAATATTTAGTTTTGTTGGATACGAGCCCCAAGAGCAAGTGGTGGGCAACCGTACCCAAATCAACATCAAACTCAAAGTAGATACCAAAGCACTCGAAGAAGTCGTAGTGGTGGGGTATGGTGTGGTGAAAAAAAGCGATTTGACAGGCTCGGTAGCTCAAGTGAAATCCAAAGAATTAAATTCGTTTCCGACGGCCAACGTATTGCAAGCCTTATCGGGGCGCGCAGCAGGTGTGCAAGTAACCCAAAACACAGGAGCGCCAGGGGGGGGCGTCAGTGTACGGATTCGAGGGACAAACTCGATTCAAGGAAGTAATGAACCATTGTATGTGGTGGACGGCTTTCCGACTACGGGTAGCAACCCTACCATTTTGAACAACGTTGATATTGAAAGTATTGAGATTTTGAAAGACGCATCTGCAACGGCTATTTATGGCTCGCGCGGAGCAAATGGCGTTGTCCTGATTACAACCAAGCGAGGTAAATCTGGTAAAACAAAAGTAGATTTTGAAACAAGTTTTACGTCTCAAACCCTTATTCGTAAACTTGATTTGATGAATGCCAATGAGTATGCCACGTTTTATAACAAACAAGCCGCTAACGATAATCTAGTGCCGTATTTTACGCAAGCACAGTTGGATGGCTTTGGGCGAGGGTTCGATTGGCAGAATTTAGTGTTCCAGAAGGCACCAATGAAGACCACTTCTTTGAACATCAGCGGAGGAAATGATAAAACCCAGTTTTCGGTTTCAGGGAGCTTTTTTGGGCAGGATGGTATTATCAAAGGCAGCGATTATAAACGTTATTCACTTCGTACAAATCTAACTCATAAAGTAAGCGATAAGTTTAGTGTCAACCTTTCTACCACACTTTCAAGGCTAAAAACCGACCGCCGCGACAGTGAAGGAGGGGCGCGCGGAAATTCCATGATTTCGGCGGCTATCTCAGCACCTCCTACCTTCATGCCGTACAATGACAATGGCTCGTACCGCGTATTAGCGATTGCCTATCCATTTGTGGCCACAGACTTAATCAATCCGCTCAACTTTATCAATGAGCAGACCAACCGAATCAAAGCCAACCGCGTATTGGCGAATGCTGCATTGATTTATAACCCTATTCCTGAAATCACGGTCAGAATATCAGGAGGAATTGAAAATGCCGATGACCGTACCGACAACTACACCACACGCAATTATATCAATTCGCTCGGCCGTGCGAGCGTAAGCACAACGCAGCAAACAAGCTTACTGAACGAAAACACTATCAGTTATAACAAGACGTTTGGACAAGGGCACAATATCTCGGCAGTAGCAGGCGTTACGTACCAAGATTTTGTAACAACGACGCTTTCGGCTTCGGGTACAGGCTTTTTGAGTGACATTATTGAAACGGGAGGTCTTGGTTCAGCCATTACGCCAGGCATTCCAGAGTCAGGCTATTCCAAAAGTGTCTTGCTGTCGTATTTAGGGCGAGTTAATTATAACCTTAAAGATAAATACCTGATTACTGCCAGCATTCGCCGCGATGGCTCGTCTCGCTACAGTGAGGGCAACAAATGGGGATATTTTCCGTCGGGAGCCGTCGCGTGGCGGGTTTCGAGCGAAGAGTTTATGAAAACTATCCCGTTTGTCTCTGACCTAAAACTTCGCGCGAGTTGGGGACTAACGGGTAGCCAAGCCATTAGCCCGTACGCTACCCTCAACCAGCTTTCGTCGTTCCGCACTGTATTTGACGACGCGCTTTTTACCACTTTTTCTCCAGGAACTCGCCTACCAGGAAATCTGAAATGGGAGACAACGGAACAAAAGGATATAGGGGTGGACGTGGGAGTTTTAAATAACCGGGTACTTCTAACGGCTGATTATTACATCAAAAACACCCGCGATTTACTTAATACGGTTGTTTTACCTTCATCGCTTGGTTTTACGTCCACAATTCAAAACATTGGTGAAGTCCAAAATAAAGGTTTTGAATTTGGCATCGACAGTCGACTATTTACGGGGGCTTTTAAATGGGATGTCAACGCCAATATTTCATTTAACCGAAACAGAGTAGTAAAGCTTTACGGTGGAGGGGATATTCTCACGGGTAATGTCAATGTAGTCGTTATCAATGACGTGACAAGTATCTTGCGAGAAGGACAACCTATTGGGCAGTTTTGGGGATATGTAGAAGGCGGTTATACCGAAAAAGGGGCGATTAAGTTCAAAGACTTAGATGGAAACGGTACAATTACCCAGACGGATAAAACCTACATTGGCGATCCTAATCCTAATTTTATCTATGGTTTTAACTCGACCATGTCTTACAAAAACTTCGACCTGTCTTTATTTATTCAAGGGGTTCAGGGCAATGATTTGTTTAATGTAAGTTCGATTGTTAATACAATGGATTATGGTTTTGGGCTGAATATGCCTCGCGAAGTACTTTATAATCACTGGACGCCAAGTACGCCCAATGCGAAGTACCCGATTATTAGTCGCAACACCACTACGCGAGTTTCCAATCGCTTCATTGAAGATGGCTCATATCTGCGCCTTCGTACCATTCAATTGGCGTATAATTTACCACTCGAAAAATGGGGTATCAAGTGGGTTCGTAGCGCACAAGTATATGGGAGTGGCCAAAACTTGCTTACTTTTACCAACTACTCATGGTGGGATCCTGAGGTCAACTCACGCGGCGGCTCTAACTCAACCATTCAGGGGATAGACCACAACAGTTACCCAACGGCTAAGTCGGTGACGGCTGGGCTTCGTGTTAGTTTTTAATTTTTTCAGTTCACTGCTTAATTCCGTAGCAATATGAAAAAGTCATTATCTTCTTTTATAAAAATACCTTCAACCCTGTGGAATAAAAAATGGCTAGGAGTCGTATTGGTACTTGGCCTGTCTTCGTGCGAACAGTTATTGAAGGAAGAACCCAAGTTTATCGTTGCCGAAAATTTCTTTAATACTGCGGCAGAAGTAGAGGCTGCCACCAATGCCATTTATAGCCCTTTACGCAGTACTAATTACGCCGTTTATGAAACGTCGTTGGAATGCCAAGCAGACTACGCCTACGGGCGGGGAAGCTGGGCTCCTCTTCACGAACATCAAGGACTCAATGATGCCAATATCAGTCGGGTAGCTGGTCTATGGAATGCGTTTTATCTAAGTATTCGTAATGCCAACTTGGTGATTCAGAATGCTCCCAAAGGGAAGGCGATTAGCCCTGCCGACATCAATAAGTACGTAGGTGAAGCCAAGTTTTTACGTGCATTTAACTACTTTCAACTGGTGCGTAACTGGGCAGGAGTACCGCTTCGTACGGAGGGAAATATGACTCAGATTGATTTACGTCGTAGTAGCGTAGAAGAGGTATACACACTTATCCAAGCCGATTTGAAAGAAGCAGAAACAAATCTTCCCGATAAGCCTGCAAACGTAGGCCGTCCTTCAAAATGGGCTGCTAAGACGCTCTTGGCTGATGTGTATTTGACTTTAGGTAAATACACCGAAGCACGAGACAAAGCCGATGAAGTGATAAAAAGTGGTAAGTTTTCGCTAGTACCCATTGCCTCAAAAGCTGATTTCCAAACAAAAGTCTATGGCCCAGAATTAGTATCGACGACTGAAGAGATTTTCTATTTGAAATACACTCGTCAAGTGGATCAAGGAAATTATATGCTCTGGATTACCAACCATCCGAGTACGAACCTGTTCAATTTCGGGGGGGCGTATGTGGTTTATGGTCAAACCACCGAGCCGCTGTATAAAGGCTGGAATGATACTGACATTCGCAAGTCGCTGTGGGAAAAAGTGAACATTGGGTTAGGGGGTAATACGGTGATTAGCTCCAAATTTGCTGACCAAAAGGCTATTAGCCAAACAGGAGCAGGAAACGATGACCCCGTGTATGCCTACGCCGATATATTGTTGATATACGCCGAAGCGGCCACCCGTGTCAATAATGCCCCAACAGCCCAAGCATTGGAGGCGCTGAACCAAGTTCGTCGCCGTGGTTATGGTAAAACTCCTACAGCAGTGTCTTTGGTCGATTTTGTATTAGCTGATTACAACGCCTCGACGTTTGTGGATGCAGTCATCCAAGAACGGGCGTACGAATTTTTGTATTTGGGCAAACGTTGGCTTGACCTTAAACGAATTGGAAAAGTGAAAGAGGCGATAAAAGCGGCCAAAAATGTCAACGTTGCCGATAAGCATTTGCTATGGCCTGTGCCAACGTCAGAGCTTAACTTTAACAAAGCAATGGATCCTGTCAAAGACCAAAACCCAGGCTATTAGCACTTGGGACTTAAAAAAACTACTTTATGGAAAAAATGAAACGAAGAGCAGCATTAGCCTCATTAGGAAGCCTTTCGTTGGGAGTATCGGCTCCCATATTGGAAAAAGGGGAGGTTCTCCAAATGCCTTATTCCGTAAAAAAAACGAGCTTAAAAACAGACATATTGGTGGTTGGTGGTGGGACAGCAGGTGTGATTGCTGCCATTCAGGCAGGACGTGCTGGCCGTAAAACCATTTTGGTTGAAAACGGTAGTCAATTGGGTGGCACCACTACTACTGGAGGTGTGGCTTTTCCTGGTATTTTTTTTGCTTGGGGTAAACAGGTCATTAGTGGGATTGGCTGGGAATTGGTACAGGCCGCCGTCGCCATGAACGATGATCAATTGCCGAATTTTTCTATTCCCCACGGTAAAAATCACCCACGGCATCAAGTGCGCCTTAATGGTCAGTTATACGCCATGCTTATCGAAGAAAAGTGTGTGGAAGCAGGAGTACAATTGCGTTTTTATGAAACCCCCACAAAAGTAACGCCGCAAAAAAACGGCTGGCTGGTGCAAACGATGGGAAAAGGAGTGATTGCCGAAATCTCTTGTAATCAACTTATTGACTGTACAGGAAACGCGTTTGTGACCTCAATGGCAGGTTTTCCTGTACTACGTGAAGCCGAGACGCAACCAGGTTCATTAATGTTTCAAATTGGAGGATATGATTTTAAATCGTTGGATTTAAAGCTGATTCAAGCCCGTTATCAAGAAGCTATCCAGAAAGGAGAGTTGGTAAAAACCGACTTTCGTAACAATATCGCAGGGGTGTTACGCTCGGCAGGTGACAACATTTCGCACGTCATGGGGGCTGATTCTACTACCTCCGAAATGCACACAGTAGCTAATCTGAAAGGACGGAAAGCTTTATTAGATACGCTACGGTTTTTGCGTAGCTTACCTGGGTTAGAAAGAACAAAACTGATTGACATGCAAAACGAAACGGCCGTTCGCGAAACGTTTAGGATTGATGGTCATTACAAAATTACCCATGCCGACTACGTAACTGGTAAAATGTTCGATGATTCGGTTTCGTATTCATATTATCCGATTGACGTTCACGATGAGAATGGCGTCGTGCCTGATCACTTGAATGAGGGCATTGTCCCGACAGTTCCGTTACGAGCGTTGGTGCCTAAAAACAGCCGTAACTTTTTGGTGGCGGGTCGTTGTGTCAGCAGCGACCGTTTGGCCAATTCGGCATTGCGGGTACAGGCATCTTGCATGGGAATGGGGCAAGCGGCAGGAGCTACGGCGGTACTGGCAAGCCTCCAAAATAAGAGTCCACTCGAAGTATCAATAAAAGATATTAAACAGCTTCTTAAAGAGCACGGCGGTATTGTGCCCACGTTTGTATAAATAGAATGGTGAATACATGTTGGGTAGGTACGTTATGGCCTGCCCACATTACTTACTTATATGTCGTTGAAACTAATAAGCGTATTAAAAATAACTGTTTTATTCTTCTTACTGTGGGGAATCGGTGGCTTTGTTTCTGAGGTGGCGGAGCCTATCCGTTATTTTCGGCCATGCACACTTGCATTACCCGTTGCTAAAACAATACCTTATCTTGTTGATTTTGAAGAGGAAACAGGTACAGATACTTTGTTTCAGGCAGTATCTCAGGAAGGGTATCCTGTTTCGTATTTTAGACACATCCAAAGCAATGTTTGCTTTGATGGAAAGTGCCGTATGTTGGTAGCTACACTTCATTGGAATCCCACAGGTCGATATTTAGGGTTTGAGCTACCCAAAGGAGAGTTTTTGAGTAAAACCGATCATGACCCTTTTACCCCTGAAGAATACACACGTTTGAGCGAGATACTTGCTGATTCTTTATCGCCTCTCGGCACTTTTACTTACAATGCACTGGTGCCAAAAGCTGCTGTGGATGTTCAACAAATGGATGCAGTGTCGTCGCCTACTGCGCCCGACGTACTCGACTACATCATCAAGGGTGCAGCTTATACAACTTATAAATTATGGCATTTGGTGTATGGGTCAACTCAGTTAGAAATTGAAAAGTTGACAAAAAAAACGCTCTCGGCTGATTTACTTTTGAAAATACTGGAAAGCAATGATTTGGGGGATAAAATGTGGGCTGTTTGTCGTGTACGACCTTTTATTTCAGCACACACTTTGTTGCAGCAAAAAGTAATATCGCTTATTCAGGACAATCAATATAATCTTTCTGAACAAATCATTAGGGAACTACCTACAACAGACCCGAGAATTCAACGAGGTTTGGCAATGGCTTTTTTGAAAAACAACTACGCGATTAAAAAACTTATTGTGGAAAAGCTAAAAATGGTATCTTCGTTGACACCAGAGATGGTGGCTTTGTTTACTTCGGCTTTGCCATCACTTCAAGGGGAGTCGCTGGCTAGTATATTGGAGCTTTTGAGAATAAAAAAAATAAATGACCCTGTTACGGGGCGGGCTATTGCTGATTTATTACGTAGTGACAATAACTTTGTGGCTCGTAAAGCCTATGATTTTTTAACTAAACAAAAAATCAATGATCGGTACATTGAAGAGCAGTTAACGCGCTTTCAATCAAAGCAAAAGTAAAATTTTTACGCTTGTCGCTTTTAGTTTAAAGTTATCCTGCACGCGCTATGAAATGGGTCAGTTCTTGGTTTGTTGCTATCTCTTTGGCTCTTTTTACTTTTGCTTCTTTCAAGAGCCCATCGTCAATTTCTCGGCCCAATATCATATTTCTCCTCACCGACGACCACCGATGGAACTCCTTGGGGGCGATGGGAAATCCAATTATTAAAACACCACATTTAGACCAGCTTGCCGCGCGCGGCGTTCTTTTCAAAAAGGCGTAT
>JACCEC012727298.1_pt1 | contig 24287 bp, 19 predicted proteins | sample 7450121 | NCBI WGS metagenome assembly JACCEC01 (sample SAMN15323455, study PRJNA562643) | freshwater metagenome | isolation source: river surface water | place: USA:Blue River Watershed | collected 2017-08-18 | reverse complement strand
CGTGGCCTACACCTGGATCGCGCGCGGCGAGCACGAGGAGCAGCTGGTGCTGCTGCAGGTCGCCGAGACGCTGGGCAAGCGCTCGCGCCTGGCGACCGAGATCATCAAGGGCGTGATGGTGCCGCAGTTCGTCACCCTGCCGCTGGCGGTGCTGCTGGTCTGGATGGCGCTGGTGCGCGGCATCCGTCCCCTCAACGAGCTCGAGCAGCGCATTCGCGCGCGCCAGCCCGATGACCTCAGTCCGCTCGAGCAGGAATCCATCCCGCAGGAGGTCACGCCGCTGGTCGCGTCGATCAACGACTTGCTGGAGCGGCTCAAGGTCTCGCTGACGACGCAGCGGCGCTTCCTGGCCGACGCGGCGCACCAGCTCAAGACCCCGCTGGCGGGCCTGCGCATGCAGGCCGACCTGGCGCTGCGGGCGCAGGACCCTGACGAGGCCCGGCGCTGCCTGCAGCAGATCACGCGCTCGAGCGTGCGCGCCACGCACACCGTCAGCCAGCTGCTGTCGCTGGCGCGCGCCGAGACCACCGGTCGCGCGCTGCCGAGCGAGCCGGTCGATCTCGGCGAGCTGGCGACCGAGGTGATCGTCGATTCCTATCCGCTGGCGCAGGACAAGCGCATCGACCTCGGCTACGAGGGGCCGGACCGCATCCCCGCCTCCTGCCTGCTGCAGGGCAATCCGACGCTGCTGCAGGAGCTGGTGCGCAACCTGGTTGACAACGCCATCCACTACACGCCGGCCGGCGGCGTGGTGACGGTGCGCCTGCGGCTGGACGGCGACGGCGCGCAACAGCTGGAGGTCGAGGACAACGGCCCCGGCATCCCGGAGGCCGAGCGCGAGCTGGTGCTGCAACCCTTCTACCGCGTGCTGGGCAGCAACGTCGATGGCTCGGGCCTGGGCCTGTCCATCGTCAGCGAGGTCGCGCAGCAGTACCGCGCGGGCATCGAGCTGGCCGACGCGCACCCCGGGCAGGAGGCGCGCCGCGGGCTCAGGGTCACGGTGCGCTTTCCGGCGCGGCTGCAGGACTGAGCGGCATCGTCTTCAGGCGGCGGTCTTGGCGGTCTTCCTGGCCGCTTTCTTCGCCGCGGCCTTCCTGGCCGGCGCCTTCTTGGCTGCGGCGGTCTTGCGCGGCGGGTACTTGCTCTCGCGCGGCTCGAACTCGAAGCCGACCTTGCCCGCGGCCGCATCCCAGGCCAGATAGGCCTTGAACGCGCGCCTGGTCTTGTTGGAGACGAACTTCTCCAGCAGGTCGGTCTTGCCGGTAGCCAGCAGCTTTTGCATCTGCTCGGGCGCGATCTCCTGCTGGAGGATGGTGGTGCCGCTCTTGAAGTCGCAAGTCGGCGCGGCCTGCTCCAGCGTCGGCACGGCGCGGGCGCAGACATAGTTGCTGCCGTGGACATGGACCGGGCTGCCGCACTTCGGGCAGGCGCCCAGCGCTTCGCGGCCGCTGAAGTCGGCCAGCTCGCCGCTGTCATCGTCCTGCTTGTCGTCGCCGAAGTCGAATTCCAGCTTCCAGTTGCGGTCCTCGTCGCTGAATTTCAGCACCAGCTCGGCGACGAAGGGCCAGCCGGCCTTGGAGCGGAAACCTTCCAGCGGGCCGATGTGCTTGTCGTGCAGGAAGGATTCGGCCTCCTCGATCTCGAAGGTGCGCCCGGCCGGCGACTTGCCGAACGAGAAGCCGCAGCCCTCGCCCTGGCCGTCGCCGCAGCAGGTATAGCGGCGGTAGTTCTCCTTGACCACGCCGCCGCAGTTCGGGCAGGGCGTGGTCAGCGTCGCGTAGTTGCCCGGCACGCTGTCGCGGTCGTATTCCTTGGCCTTCTTCACCATGCGCTCGGTCATGGCGGCGATCTCGCGCATGAAGGCCTCGCGGCTGAGCTGGCCGCGCTCCATCAGCGACAGCTTGTGCTCCCATTCGCCGGTCAGCGCGGGCCTGGACAGTTCCTCGACTTCCAGCCCGCGCAGCAGCGTCATGAGCTGGAAGGCCTTGGCGGTCGGGATCAGCTCGCGGCCTTCGCGCAGCATGTACTTCTCGTTGAGCAGGCCCTCGATGATGGCCGCCCGCGTCGCCGGCGTGCCCAGTCCCTTGTCCTGCATCGCGTTGCGCAGCTCGTCGTCATCGACCAGCTTGCCCGCGCCTTCCATCGCGCCCAGCAGCGTCGCTTCGCTGTAGCGCGCCGGCGGCCGGGTCCTGAGTGCCTTCGGCTGCGCGTCGCGCGTCGCCACGGTCTCGCCGGCCTGCACCGGCACCAGGTTCTGGCCCTTGTCGCCGGCGGCAGCACCCTCGACCTCGTCGGCGGCCTCCTTGCCATAGACCGCCATCCAGCCCGGCTTGACCAGCACCTTGCCCTCGGTCCTGAAGTGATGGCTCACGCCGCCCGCCTCGATCTTGCTGATGCGCGTCGTGACCTGGAACTCGGCCGCCGGGTAGAACACGGCGATGAAGCGGCGCACCACCAGGTCGTAGAGCTTCTGTTCGGCTTCCGACAGGCCGCCCGGGGCCTGCAGCGTCGGGATGATGGCGAAGTGGTCGCTGACCTTGCCGTTGTCGAACACCTTCTTGCTCGGCTTGAGGTAGCCGTTGTTGAGCGCCACCAGCGCATGCGGCGCCAGATGGTTGAGGTGGCTGTCGGCCAGCATCTCGAAGGTCTGCCTGACGGTGGGCAGGTAGTCCTCGGGCAGCGCGCGGGAATCGGTGCGCGGATAGGTCAGCGCCTTGTGCTTCTCGTACAGGCTCTGCGCCAGCGCCAGCGTGGTCTTGGCCGAGAAGCCGAAGCGGCCGTTGGCCTCGCGCTGCAGGCTGGTCAGGTCGTAGAGCAGGCCGCAGGCCTGGGTGGTGGGCTTGGACTCCTCGCTGACGCTGGCCGGCTGGCCGCGCACCGCGTCGGCGATCTGTTGTGCCTGCTGCGCGTTCCAGATCCGGTCGGCTTTCAGCTCGGGGTCGGCGCCCTCGTCACCGTTCTTCGCCGACGGCTTCCTGAACGCCGGGTCGAACCACTTGCCCGGATAGTCGCCAGCCTGCGCGCCAAAAGTCGCGTGGATCTCCCAGTAGTCGCGGCTCCTGAAGGCGCGGATCTTCTCCTCGCGCTCGACCATGATCGCCAGCGTCGGCGTCTGTACCCGGCCCACCGTCGTCAGGAAGAAGCCGCCGTCGCGCGAGTTGAACGCCGTCATGGCGCGCGTGCCGTTGATGCCGACCAGCCAGTCGGCCTCCGAGCGGCTGCGCGCGGCGTCGGCCAGCGGGCGCATCTGCTCGTCGCTGCGCAACTGCTCGAAGCCGTCGCGGATCGCCTGCGGCGTCATCGACTGCAGCCACAGGCGCTGCACCGGCTTGTTCAGGCCCTTGGTTCCGCCGGCGTACTGCTCGATCAGGCGGAAGATCAGCTCGCCCTCGCGCCCGGCGTCGCAGGCGTTGATCAGCGCGCCCACATCCTTGCGCTTGGCCAACTTGACGACGGCCGACAGGCGCGACTTGGTCTTGTCGATCGGTTTCAGGTCGAAATGCGGCGGAATCACCGGCAGATGCGCGAAGCTCCACTTGCCGCGCTTGACGTCGTAGGCCTCGGGCGCGGCGATCTCGACCAGATGGCCGACGGCCGAGCTCACCACATAGTGATCGTTCTCGAAATGGTCATCGTGCTTCTCGAACTTGCCCGCGACGGGCGTCAGCGCGCGGACGATATCCTGCGCGACCGAAGGTTTCTCGGCAATGACCAGGGTTTTGTTAAGACCAGCGGTTTTCATATCTAGAATACATTCCCATGCGCGCAACGCGCGCCTGTGTATACGTGCGCGCCCGCGCGCACCTGCATGAATTCACCTTACCAAATTTTGGCGCATGGCCGACGCTCCTGACTTTTCTTCCCCCGCAGGCGCCCGACCGCGTCGCCGGTTGCAGGCGCGCCGCTCGGGCGTGCACGGCAAGGGCGTGTTCGCCACCGTCGATCTGGCCGAAGGCGAGACGCTGATCGAGTACGCCGGCGAGGTCATCAGCTGGGACGAGGCGCTGCGCCGTCATCCGCACGACCCGGCCCAGCCCAACCACACCTTCTTCTTCCACATCGACGACGGCCATGTGATCGACGGCGGCGTCGGCGGCAATTCGTCGCGCTGGATCAACCACAGCTGCGATCCCAACTGCGAGGCCGAGGAGCGCGCCGACAAGCGCGTCTTCATTCGCGCGCTGCGCGATATCGCCGCCGGCGAGGAGCTGTTCTTCGACTACGGCCTGGTGATCGACGAGCGCTACACGAAGAAGCTCAAGGCCGAGTACGCCTGCCACTGCGGCAGCCCGAACTGCCGCGGCACCTTGCTGGCGCCCAAGCGGCGCCCCGCGCGCAAGACCGGAGCAGCCGCATGAGCGCCAGCCCGGAAAGCCTCGCACTGCGCGCGCTGACCCGCCAGGCCGAGGGCCTGTGGCAGGACATCTGCCCGCAGTGGCCCGATTTCTCGGTCGAGGTGCTGCCCGCCATCGACTCGACCAACAGCGAGCTGATGCGGCGCGCGCGCGCCGGCGACCGTTCGCCCACCTTGCTGGTCGCGCTGGAGCAGAGCGCCGGCCGCGGCCGGCGCGGCAAGCAGTGGCAGAGCCGGCCTGGCGCCTCGCTGACCTTCTCGCTCGGTCTGCCCCTGCAGCCGGCCGACTGGTCGGGGCTGTCGCTGGCGGTCGGCGTCAGCCTGGCCGAGAGCCTGCACCCCGACGTGAAGCTCAAGTGGCCCAACGACCTCTGGCTGCAGGGCCGCAAGCTCGGCGGCATCCTGGTCGAGGTCGCTGTGTCCGGCGAGCGGCGCCATGCGGTGATCGGCGTCGGACTCAACGTCGAGCTGCCCGGACCGTTGCCCGCGCCCGCCGACGAGGCCGTGGCGCTGCCGCCCGTGCCGCCCGCCGCGCTGCAGGAACTGCTGCCGGGCCGTGATGCCGGCGACTGGCTGGCCGCCGTCGTGCCGGCGCTGACGCGCGACCTGCAGCGGTTCGAACAGCAGGGCTTTGCCGCCTTCGCGGCGCGCTTTGCCGCGCGCGATGCGCTCGCCGGGCTGGAGCTGCGCCTGTCGGACGGCCAGCAGGGCCGGGGCGCCGGTGTCGGACCTGACGGCGCGCTGCGGCTGCGCACGGCCGGCGGCCTGGTCGATGTCAACAGCGCCGAGGTCAGCGTGCGTCCGCGCTGAAGTCACCGGCCGGTGCTGCTCGCGCAAAGCCGGCACAATCACGCCTTCGACATTCAAGATCTCCTCCGCCAGCCATGCAAATCAGCAAAGACACCGTCGTCACCCTCAGCTACCAGGTCACCGACGCCCAGGGCAAGCTGCTCGAAACCAGCCCCGAGCCCATGGCCTACCTGCACGGCGGCTACGGCAACACCTTCGAGAAGATCGAGGCCGCGCTCGAAGGCCAGCAGCCCGGCTTTGCCACCACCGTGGTGCTCGAGCCGGCGGATGCCTTCGGCGAGCGCGACGAGAGCCTGGTCCAGACCATCGCCAAGGCCGACTTTCCGCCCGGCGTCAAGGTCGGCGGCACGCTGCGCGGCGTGGCCGATGACGGCGGCGAACGCATCTTCACCGTCGTCAAGATCAAGGGGCCGCAGGTCATCCTGGACGGCAACCACCCGCACGCGGGCAAGACGCTGCGCTTCAGCCTCAAGGTGATCGATGTGCAGGCCGCGTCGGCCGAGGAAGTCGCGCACGGCCACGCGCATGGCGCGCACGGCCATCAGCACTGATCGCTGCTACCGCGTCGCCGGCACCAGGAAGCGGGCGGCCACCAGCACCAGCAGCAGGATCACGCCGGTGCCGATGAAGTCGCCCACCGCCATCGCCAGCGCGGACGACCAGAGCGTCTCGCTGCTGCGCAGGCCCAGCGCCCAGCAGACGCCGTTGAGCGCGATGCCGTGCAGCACGGTGTTGACCGCATCGATCTGCACGATGTCCCAGAAGCTCAGGCCTTCGAGCGCAGAGCCCAGCGCCTTGCGCCTGAGCATCCAGCTGACCAGCAGCCAGCTGATGCCGACCGACAGCGCCGCGTAGCCCAGCTGCCAGTGCGGCTCCAGGTCCGGCCAGAAGCGGGGAGCCAGGCTGAACAAGGCCAGTCCGCAGCCCAGCGCGCCGCGCCAGCTGCCCACCATGATCATCACCAGCTTGACGCCTGCCGGCAGGAAGATCAGGCTCACCCCCTGCGCGTACAGCGCATAGGGATCGAGCCATTCGTTGCACTCGTAGGCCAGCCAGTAGAGCGTGAAGCTCAGTCCGATCAGGCTGAGGTCCTGCATCGTCAGCAGTGAGCGGGACGGTGAAAATTCTGGGGAACGGGGCATTTGCGGCGTCTCATGGGCAATGCCACCCTGCGGGAGTTTCCTGTGAGAAATATTGTCAGAAACATGCAGAGTTAGCATTTGATTTTCGCATTCGCCGCAGATTCCGCCATCCCCTGTTTCGGGGAGGCTGCCACTTCCAGGTGGTGTTCGCCCATGAAAAAACCCGCCACGCGGGCGGGTCGATTGGCTGGCGCGGTCGCTTACTTCGACACCACGCGCACCATCTCCAGGCACTTGGCGGCGTAGCCCCACTCGTTGTCGTACCAGGCGACGACCTTGACGAAGCTCTTGTCGAGCGCCAGGCCGGCTTCGGCATCGAACACGCTGGTGCAGTACTCGCCGCGGAAGTCGGTCGAGACCACCTTCTCGGCGGTGTAGCCCAGCACGCCCTTCATCTTGCCCTCGGACTGCGCCTTCATCTCGGCGCAGATCTCCTCGTAGCTGGCCTCGTTGTTGAGCTCGATCGTCAGGTCAACCACCGACACGTCCGAGGTCGGGACGCGGAAGCTCATGCCGGTCAGCTTCTTGTTGAGCTCGGGGATCACCTTGCCGACGGCCTTGGCGGCGCCCGTGCTCGACGGGATGATGTTCTCCAGGATGCCGCGACCGCCGCGCCAGTCCTTGCGCGAGGTGCCATCGACGGTCTTCTGGCTGGCGGTGGCGGCGTGCACGGTCGTCATCAGGCCGCGCTTGATGCCCCACTTGTCGTTGAGCACCTTGGCCACCGGGGCCAGCGCGTTGGTGGTGCAGGACGCGTTCGAGACCACGGCCTCGCCGGCGTACTTCTCGTGGTTGACGCCATAGACGAACATCGGCACGTCGTCCTTGGACGGGGCCGAGATCACGACCTTCCTGGCGCCAGCGTCGAGGTGGACCTGGCAGGTGTCGGCGGTCAGGAACTGGCCGGTGCATTCGAGCACGACATCGACGCCCATCTCGGCCCACTTGAGCTGCGGATTGTCGCGCTCGTGGCTCAGCGCGATGCGCTTGCCGTTGACGATCAGCGCCTCGTTGCCCTCGAAGCTCACTTCGCCCTGGAAGCGGCCGTGCACGCTGTCGTACTTCAGCATGTAGGCCAGGTAGTCGGCCGACTTGGGGTCGTTGATGCCGACGATTTCGATGTCGTCGAAGCGTGCGACGGCGGCGCGCAGCGCCAGGCGGCCGATGCGGCCGAAACCGTTGATGCCCAGTTTGATGGTCATGATGTTGCCTTTTCCGGAAGTTACAGAATCGTTACGTACCTCGGACATGGAGCAGGGCGCTGGCGCCCCGTCAAGCCGGGCGGCGGGGCCGGCCCGCCGACACTCAGATCTTCTCGCCGATGACGGCCAGCACGGTGGCGGCGACGTTCTCGGGCGTGAAGCCGAAATGCTTGAACAGCACCGGCGCCGGTGCCGATTCACCATAGGTGTCGATGCCGACCACGGCCTCGCAGCGGTACTTCCACCAGCCGTCGGTCGAACCCATCTCGACCGCGACGCGCGGCATGTCGGCCGGCAGCACGCGGGTCTTGTACTCGCCGTCCTGCTGGTCGAAGGTGGTCGTGCTCGGCATCGAGACCACGCGCACCGCCACGTCCTGCTCGGCCAGCAGCTTCTGCGCCGCGAGCGCGAGCTGGACTTCGGAGCCGGTGGCGATGATCACGGCGCGGGCCTTGCGGCCCTTCTTGAAGCCGATGTCGGCCGGCTCGCTCAGCACATAGGCACCGCGCGCGATGTCCTTCAGCGCGGTCTTGGGCGAATAGGCCAGGTTCTGGCGGCTCAGCAGCAGCGCGGTCGGCTTGGTGGTGTGGCGCAGCGCGACGGTCCAGGCGGCGGCGGTCTCGGCGGTGTCGCCCGGGCGCCAGACGTCGAGATTCGGGATCAGGCGCAGGCTGGCGGCGTGCTCGATCGACTGGTGGGTCGGGCCGTCCTCGCCCAGGCCGATCGAGTCGTGCGTGAACACATGGACGACGCGCTGCTTCATCAGCGCCGCCATGCGGATGGCGTTGCGGCTGTAGTCGCTGAAGGTCAGGAAGGTGCCGCCGTAGGGGATGAAGCCGCCATGCAGCGCGATGCCGTTCATGATCGCGGCCATGCCGAACTCGCGCACGCCGTAGTTGATGTGGCGGCCGCCGATGCCGGCGTCGTTCTTCACCACCGCGCCGGCTGCGTCGAAGCGCAGGTTGGGCGTGGATTGGGTATTGGTCAGGTTGGAGCCGGTCAGGTCGGCCGAGCCGCCGAGCAGCTCGGGCAGCGCGGCGGTGAAGGCTTCCAGCGCCAGCTGGCTGGCCTTGCGGCTGGCGACGGTCTCGGCCTTGGCGTGTGCGGCGGCCAGCGTGTCGGCAGCGAGCTGCTCGAAATGCTTCGGCAGCTCGCCCTTCATGCGGCGCTCGAACTCCTTCGCTTCCGTCGGGAACGCCTGCTGGTAGGCGGCAAAGCGTTCGTCCCAGGCCTTCTCGGCGGCCTTGCCGGCTTCCTTGGCGTCCCAGGCGGCATAGACCTCGGCCGGGATCTCGAACGGGCCGTGACTCCAGCCCAGCGTCTCGCGCGTGAGCTGGATCTCGGCGGCGCCCAGCGGCTCGCCGTGCGCCTTGGCGGTGTTGGCGCGGTTCGGGCTGCCCTTGCCGATATGCGTCTTGCAGCAGATCAGCGTCGGCTTGGTCGCGTCGAGCTTGGCCTGTGCAATGGCCGCATCGACCGCGTCGGCGTCGTGGCCATCGACGGCGCGGATCACGTTCCAGCCGCAGGCCTCGAAGCGCTTCGGGGTGTCGTCGATGAACCAGGGCGTGACCTGGCCGTCGATCGAGATGCCGTTGTCGTCGTAGAGCGCGATCAGCTTGCCCAGCTTCCAGGCGCCGGCCAGGGCGATCGCCTCGTGGCTGATGCCTTCCATCAGGCAGCCGTCGCCCAGGAAGACGTAGGTACGGTGGTCGACGATCTGGTGGCCGTCACGGTTGAATTCGGCCGCCAGCAGCTTCTCGGCCAGCGCGAAGCCGACCGCGTTGGTGATGCCCTGGCCCAGCGGGCCGGTGGTGGTCTCGACGCCCGGGGTGTGGCCGACTTCCGGGTGACCGGCGGTTTTCGACCCGAGCTGGCGGAAGTTCTTCAGCTCGCTCATCGGCAGGGCGTAGCCGCTCAGGTGCAGCAGCGCGTAGATCAGCATCGAGCCATGGCCGTTGGACAGCACGAAGCGGTCGCGGTCGAACCAGGCCGGGTTCGCCGGGCTGTGCTTGAGGTGACGCCCCCAGAGTGCGACCGCCATGTCGGCCATGCCCATCGGCGCGCCCGGGTGACCCGAGTTGGCTTGCTGCACGGCATCCATCGCCAGCGCGCGGATGGCGTTGGCCATGGTCTGCGCGTTGGCGGCTTCGGTAGGGGTCTTGGCGTCGGTCATGGGGGGCCCTGAAAATCTAAACCCCGGATTTTATCCGGCCCCCTCCGGCAGCGGCAAGAAACCGGTTTCAATCCGCTTTGCAGACCGGATCGCGCCGCTCGCGCTCCTCGCAATACTGCTCGCGCACCAGCCGTTCGAGCTCGCGCCGGCGCGCATCGATGATCGAGAGTTCGGCATGGTCGCCGTCGCGCTGCTGGCGCGCCAGTGCCTGCGCCGACTTCATGCGGTCGAGCGCGCCATTGAGGTCAAGCTGCGCCCGCTGCGCTTCGGCGCCGGCGCGCGCCGCGCGCACCGATTGGCCCTGCTGCTGCGCCACCGTCGCCAGTGCCTGCCAGGCCGGCGCATCGTTCGGGTGCAGCGCCAGCCAGGTCTGCAGCCGCTGGCTGGCGTTGTCGAGCGCGCGTGCGTCCGGCGGTGCGCTGGCCGCGCGCGCGCCCAGCAGCAGCGCGGCGCGCTCGGGTGCTGCCAGCGCCTCGGTGCGCAGCCTGGCCAGATCAAGTCCCGCCAGGCGTTCACGCTGCATCAGCAGCATGGCTTCGAGCGCCAGCCAGCGCAGTGCCTGGCGCGCCTGCGCGTCGTCCGGCTGGCCGGCGAGCAGGTGGCTCAGCTGTTCCTGCGCCGTGCCGGCATCGCGCAGCCTGGCCGCTGCCAGCACCGCGCCATAGCGCAGCCCCAGCGTGGCCGGATCGCGCAGCGGCGCGGCATTCGTCCTGCCGGCCTGTGCCAGCGCCTGCAGCCGCTCGATGCGCGACTCGCCCAGCACGCGCGCACGCGCCGCCATCAGCGCGTGCAGCGCCGGCGAGACGCCGTGCCTACCCTGCGCCACGGGTTCGAGCGCCAGCCTGGCGCGCATGTCGGCGATGCGCTCGGTGCCCAGCGGGTGGCTGCGCAGATAGGGGAAGGCGCCGTCGTCGTTCAGCCGCGAGGCCTGTTGCAGCTTGTCGAACATGCTCGCGAAGCCCCGGCCGTCGAAGCCGGCCTCGGTCATGACGCCGAAGCCGACCCGGTCCGCCTCGCGCTCCATGTCGCGCGAGAAATTGAGCTGGTTCTGCAGCGCCAGCGCCTGGCCGCCGACGATGGCCGCGTTGCCGATGTCGGCGTTCCTGGCCTTGCTTGCCGCGACCGCGCCCAGCACCATGGCGGCCAGCATCCAGGGCGCCTGGCGGCTCTGCTGCGTCAGCAGGCGCGCGATATGGCGCTGCGACACATGGCTGAGCTCGTGCGCGAGCACCGACGCCAGCTCGTCGGCGCTGGTCACCGTCGCCAGCAGCCCGGTGTGCACGCCGAGGTAGCCGCCCGGCAGCGCGAAGGCGTTGACCGACGGGTCGCGCAGCAGCAGCAGGCGCCAGGCGTAGCGCTGGTCGGCGTCCGGCGGCAGCTCGCCGCGCGCCTGCGCCGAAGCCAGCAGCGGCCGCCAGATGCCTTGCAGATAGCCGTCGAGCAGCGGGTCTTCGAGGTAGTCGGGGTCGCGGTAGATGCTGCGCGCGATCTGGTCGCCGATGCGGCGCTCCTCGCCCAGCGTCATGTCGCCGCCGTCGCCCAGTCCGGGCAGGGCCGGGCCGGTGCGCGCGGCCTCGGTCGTCGCCGGCTGGGCCTGCAGCCAGGTCGCCGGCCAGCCGGCCAGCAGGACGGCGGCCAGCCAGGGCCGCCAGCGGGGAACGGAAATCTTGCGCATGACGCCGTATCATGCCCGTTTCAGAAACCGATCACAGCAGGCGACCCCGATGAGCGACTCTCCACTGACCCATTTCGATGCCAGCGGCCAGGCCCACATGGTCGATGTCGGTGCCAAGGCGCAGACGCACCGCATCGCCATCGCGCAGGGCCGCATCAGCATGCAGCCCGCGACCTTCGATCTGGTCGTGCACGGCAGCCCGAAGAAGGGCGACGTGCTGGGCGTGGCGCGCCTGGCCGGCATCATGGGCGCCAAGCGCACCGCCGACCTGATCCCGCTCTGCCACCCGATCGCGCTCACGCGCGTGACGGTCGAGTTCGAGCTGCTGGCAGCCGAGCATGCCGTGGTCTGCCGCGCCAGCGCCGAGACCGTCGGCCCGACCGGCGTCGAGATGGAGGCGCTGACTGCCGTCAACGCCGCGCTGCTCACCGTCTATGACATGTGCAAGGCGGCCGACCGCGGCATGGTGATCTCCGACATCCGCCTGCTGGAGAAGCATGGCGGCAAGTCGGGGAGCTTCGTGGCGGGGGAGTGATCGCTGCGGGCGAGCGCCAGGGCTTCACACGATGGGCTGCAGCAGTGCCTGTCGATAATTCAAACCGCCTGCGACCTGATCCAGTTCAGCAGCCGCTCCAGGAACAGCCGGCCTTCATCGTTTGCCAGCCAGGCCTCGGCTTCCTGCGAATCGACGCAAGCCATCAGCTTGTCATTGAGCTCGCCCGGCTGCTCCAGCAGCCATTGCAGCTTGGCGCCGAGTTTTTGCGGCAGCTCGTTGCGGTGGATCAGCGTCGCCGCGCCCTTGGCGCCGGGCGGCTGGATGCGCAAGATCACCAGCTCGGGGTTGGGCGTGCGCGTGCGGCGTTTCTTCTCCCCGCTGCCGGCCGGCTCCGGGGCATGGACTGAGCTGACGGCGGCGGGCCTGGCCCAGTGCCGCAGCTCGTTGCGCGCGCTGAGCTGCTCCAGCGTGATGCCGTAGGCCACGATCTGCTGCACGATCTCGTCGACCACCTTGACGCAGTCGGTCTTCCAGCTCGCGAGCTCGGCGTTGAGCTGCGCGAAGGCCTGCAGCTCCTCGGCGCCGAGCGCCTGCTGCTGCTGGATCTTGGAGACGAGTCGTTCGAGTTCGGTTTGCCTGGGGAATTTCATCGGGTGGATCTGGTTGAATTCAAGCTGGCAATTTATACCAGACCCGCCAGCCCGGAATCGCTTCCGGGTTCTGCTTCAACTTCAGACCGGATTGGGCGCCGGCGCTGCAGGCTTGTCGAACTCGTCCTGGGTCCTCAGATCGAGGTAGGGGGCGATGTCCCGGTTGCGATAGAGGTCGACGCCCAGGCCGAGGTAGGGCAGGTTCACGCCCAGACCCAGCAGCGGCTCGCCCTTGCTGAAGTCGTAGCCGGCGGCGATCTCGCCCTGGCCGTCTTCCTGGCCCTTGATGTAGCCGAGCTTGGCGCGCTGCAGCTTGACGCCGTTCTCGACGTTGACGCTCAGCGACAGGTGCGAGCCCTCGGTGTCGCCATCGGCCTTGACGCGGGTATTGAAGACGCCGACGACCACGGCCGGCACCTTGCTGCCGCCCAGGGTCCAGCTCAGGCCGAGGTAGCCGTTGGTGTTCGACCTGGCGCCAGGAGCAGCGACAACAGGTGGCAACGCAAGCGCCTGGGTGGCGGCCAGGGCCGTGGTCACGAGGATGGTGGCAAGCAGTGATTTTTTCATGTCATTTCTACTATTTAACAGGAGTTTCCATTTTATGCATGTTTCCCCGGAAGCGCAAAAAAGCCGCCATGCTCTCGCGAGCAGGGCGGCCAAGCCTTGATCTGGAATCGGGCTTCAGGCCTGACGCGCGGCGTCCATGCAGTGACCGAGCTGGTCGAAGAACTGGTTCGTCAGCGGCGTCGGCATCACGTACTTGGTGCGGCTGTCGGTGCTGTCGTTGACCAGCATGATCATGCCCTTGCCGCGCAGCGTCTTGAGGCGGCGGTGCACCGTGCTCGGCGAGATTTCCTTGGACATGTGCATGGCTTCCAGCACGGTGATCTGCTTGCCGGTGTGCCAGACGGCGGCGAAGCTCTCGAGCAGGGTCTGCTCGACCGCGTCGAGCGCCGGGAAGGTCGGCAGTTCGCGGATCGCCTTCACCAGGTTCAGGAACTTCAGATAGGCTTGCGAATGTTGGGTGCTGCTTTGCATGGCGATGAGTGATGTCTTGTGCGCAGAGCCAGTCTCAGCCGGCTTTGCAAGATGAAGGCGGCGATTATCGCGCCTGGCGCCGATTCGTGATCGCTTGAGCGGGTAAACCCTGTTCGCGCGCCGGCCTGACCGGGCCGACGAGCCTATGATGGAAGACCGGGAGCGGGCCTTGCCCGTTCCGCAGTACAGGAGAAATTGCCATGAAGATTCTCGTCCCGATCGATGGTTCCGAACTCGCGCTGCAGGCGCTGCAGCATGTGCTGGCGCTGGCGCGCGCCGGGCTGGCGGTCGAGCTCGTGCTCGCCAACGTGCAGGAGCCGGCATCCGCCTACGAGATGCTCACGCTGCAGGACCCCGAGGCGCTGGCGGCAGTCGCGGTCGGCGCCGGTCGCGACCTGATGGCGCCTGCCGTCCAGCTGGCTGCCGCCGCCGGCCTGTCCTGTACCGAGACCGTGGTGGTCGGCGACGTCGTGTCCGCCCTGGTCGAACTGATCGAGGAGGCGGGCTGTGAGGCCGTCGTCATGGGCAGCCATGGCATGGGGCTGGTGCGCAGCGCGCTCGGTTCGGTCTCGCGTGGCATGCTCGAAGATGCGCCGGTGCCGGTGACTTTCGTCAAGGCGCCGCCCGAGGTCGAGCCCGAAGGCGACCAAGGCTGAGGTCCGGCTTCAGCCGAGTGCCGGGAAGATCTTGACGAGACCGGCGGCCATCACCTCGACCGCAATCGCCGCCAGGATCAGGCCCATGATGCGCGTCATGACGTTGATGCCGGTCTTGCCCAGGACGCGCTCGATCGGCTCGGCCAGCGTGAAGCAGACCGCTGTCGCCAGCGCGATCACCACGCCGTAGCCGATCAGCGCGGCGTGCTGCAGCAGCGTCTGCGCCCGGTCGGCGTAGATCACGACGGTGGACATCGTGGCCGGGCCGGTCAGCAACGGAATCGTCAGCGGCACGACCGCGATCGAGGCCCGCGCCGAGGCATCATCGACCTCGTCGGGCGTGGTGCGCGCCTCGGCCGGCTGGGCGTTGAGCATCGACAAGGCCGAGGTCAGCAGCAGCATGCCGCCACCGACCTGGAAGCTCGCCAGCGAGATGCCGAAGAAGTCCAGGATCTGCAGGCCCAGCAGCGCGCAGGCGGCGATCACGGCGAAGGTGCTGCACGACGCGATCAGCACCGTGCGCTGGCGCTGCGCCTCGGAAAACCCCTGCGTGTAATGGATGAAGAAGGGCACGATCGCCAGCGGGTTGACGATGGCCAGCAGCGTGATCAGCGGCTTGAAGTCCATCGCCGCATTGTGCCCGCCCGCTGGCAGATCCGGCGCATCGAATTCCGCTAATCTCGGATCTTCCGCACTACAGAAGGAGGTCTTTCATGGGTCAGTTCATCGATATCGTTGCCGCCGACGGCTGCTCTGTTTCCGCCTACCTGGCCGAGCCTACCGGCGCGCCGCGTGGTGCGGTCGTGGTGCTGCAGGAGATCTTCGGCGTCAACTCGCATATCCGCGCCGTCGCCGACGGCTACGCGGCGCAGGGCTATCTGGCGCTCGCTCCATCGACCTTCCAGCGCGTCAAGCCCGGCGTCGAGCTCGGCTACAGCGACGCCGACATGCAGGCGGGCTTCGCGCTCAAGCTGGCGGTCGATGCGCTGCCGGCGCCCGGCGTGCTGGCCGACATCCAGGCCACCATCGATGAGGCGGCGCGCCGCAGTGGCGGCAAGGTCGGCATCGTCGGCTACTGCTGGGGCGGCCTGCTGACCTGGCGCAGCGCCTGCGAGCTGCAGGGCCTGGCCGCGGCCGTGCCCTACTACGGTGGCGGCATGACCACGCCCGAGGAGGCCGCGCGCCGCCCGAAATGCCCGGTGCTGGCGCATTTCGCCGCGCAGGACAGCTGGATCCCGATGGACACGGTCGAGGCCTTCAAGGCGGCCCAGCCCGGCGTCGAGGTCCACAGCTACGACGCCCACCACGGCTTCAACTGCGACCAGCGCGGCGCCTCGCACCCGCCGTCTGCCGCGCTGGCGCGCGAGCGCACGCTGGCCTTCTTCGCCCGGCATCTGGGCTGAAGCGGCCCCGCTGCATCAGAGGCCGATCGGCCCGCCGTCGCTGCGCGTGATCACCATCGTGGCCGAGCGCGGGCGCCTGGTCGAGTTGGGGTTGGTCTGGCTGTCCGGCCAGTGGCTCGACAGGGCATCGAGCTTGCTCTCCTCGCCCGGGTGCTGGACGTTGCAGAACATGGTGCGGCCGTCCGGCGTGATCGCGATGCCGGTGATCTCGCAGTCCTTCGGGCCGACCAGGAAGCGGCGCACGCTGTCCGGCGTTGCCTTGGCTCCGACCAGGGTTTCGGTGCCGCCTGCTGCCGTGACCTTGCCGCCGTCACCGACCCTGCCGGGCACGGCAGCGAGCATCATGCAGTTGGTCTCGTCGGTATAGGCGTTGTCGTCGGTCTGGATCCAGAGCACGCCGCGCGGGTCGAAGTAGAGGCCGTCCGGGCTCGAGAAGTCGTTGACCGCAGTCAGGCCCGACAGGTTGACGTCGGCCGGCGCGTCGTCCTCGGCGCCGAACAGGTAGATGTCCCAGCTGAAGCGGGTTGCTGCCTGGCTGCCGGTTTCCTTCCAGCGGATGATGTGACCGTTCGGGTTGCCCTTGCTGGTCTTGGCCTTGCCGTCGGCTTGGTAGCTGTCGCTGTAGTAGCGCGGGTTGGCCGCATCGGGCTTGAGCTGGCTGCCAGTCGGGGTGGCATCGTGGGCGACACGGTTGCTGTTGTTGGTCAAGGTCATGTAGACCTCGTGGTTCAGCGGGTTGACCGCGCCCCATTCCGGGCGGTCCATCTTGGTCGCGCCGACCGCGTCGGCGGCCAGGCGGGAATGGACCAGCACGTCGGCCTGGCCCGCGAAGGGGTAGAGCTTGTTGCTGGCGTCCAGGCCGTTCCTGCCGTGGGTCAGCTCCAGCCATTCGCCGCTGCCGTCGGCGTTGAACCTGGCTACGTAGAGCGTGCCTTCGTCGAGGTACTTGGCACCGGCGGCCAGGCCGCCGTTGACATCGGCCTCGTCCCAGAGCGCCTTCGAGACATACTTGTAGATGTACTCGTTGCGCGAGTCGTCGCCGCTGTAGATCACGATCGGCTGGCCCTTGCGCGCCGGCACTGGCCAGGCGCCCTCGTGGTTGAAGCGGCCCAGCGTGCTGCGCTTGACCGGTGTGCTGTCGGGGTTGAAGGCGTCGATCTCGACTACCCAGCCGAAGGTGTTGAAGATGTTGCGGTAGTCGTCACCCGCGCTGGCACCGCTGACGACGCTGTTCCAGCGTGCGAACAGGTCGTCGCTGCCGGCGCTTTCCCACAGGTAGGGGCTCTTGCGGCCGTCGTTCATGCCGTAGCGCTTGAGGCCGGCGATCTCCGTGGCGCTGCGCTTGGCGTCATCGCCAGCTGCGCCGTTGACATGCCGGCTGATGACGTTGGTGTAGTTTTCCTCGCAGGTCAGGTAGGTGCCCCAGGGGGTGTAGCCGCTGGCGCAGTTGTTGTTGGTACCGCGGGTCTTGCTGCCGTCGGGCGAGAACCAGGTCCTGACCAGCTCGCTGCCCTTGACCGGGCCGGCGAAGGCCATGGTCGTGGCCGAGGTGATGCGGCGGTTGTAGCGCGAGCCGCGCACCAGGCTCATGCCGGCGCCCTTGGCGTCGCGCCTGACCTCGACCACGCTGACGCCGTGGGCATGGATTTCCTTCTCGACCTCGCTGGGAACGCGGCTGGCGCCGGCGGTCCTGCCGTTCGGGTGCAGGGCGTAGGGCGCGACGACGTATTCGTGGTTGACGCACAGCAGGCCGCGATCCGAGCGGCGGGCGTCGAACTTGCCGTTCTCGCCCAGGCCGAAGAAGTACATGCCGTCGTGGCCGTCGCCGATGCGGCGGTTGTAGGAGTCGGCGCTTTCGCTGCCATCGCCCTTCCAGGACTCGTCGCCCCAGTGCATCGGGTCGCCGAGTGCATGCAGGATGCTCATCTGGTAGCCGTCCGGCAGCGTGACCTTGTCGTCGCGGTTCTTGGCGACCGAGCCGAAGCCCAGCTTGAGGCCGGCTTGCTTCTGCGCAGCGTTGTTCGCCTTGCCCTGTGCCGCCAGCGCCGATCCGCCCAGCAGCAGGCCGGTGGTCACGCCGATGCCGCCCTGCAGTGCGAGACGGCGGCTCAGGCGCGCGGCCAGCAAATCATTGATATGCGGGTTGGAGGAAGGATTGACGTCGTTGCCGTCGTTGAATTCGTCCTTGGGGCTCGCATGCAGCATGGGGATGACTCCGTTGAAACAGGGTGAACCGATATCGTTATGCCTGACTGTTTCGGTTTCATGGCGCGTGTGTGTAATTCCGATGACGGATGGCATCCGTCGAGCGCACAAGCCTGTTCATCCAGTGCTGCAATTCGTATCATGGCTGCGTGATGGGGCATGGCTTTGAGTCATCGCCCCGGTCATGGTCGAGTCAGGGCAGGAGGCCAACATGAACGCTCCCTTGTCAGATTCCGTGCGCGCGGCGCTGGGTGCCGTCACGCTCGAAGACAAATACGCGCTGGCGCGCGGCCATGTCTTCATGAGCGGCATCCAGGCGCTGGTGCGTCTGCCGATGCTGCAGCGGCAGCGCGACGCGCTCGCCGGCCGCCACACCGCCGGTCTGGTCAGCGGCTACCGCGGCTCGCCGCTGGGCGGCTACGACCTCGCGCTCTGGAAGGCCAGGCCGCATCTGGAGGCGCACGACATCCGGTTCCAGCCTGGCGTCAACGAGGAACTTGCCGCCACCGCGCTCTGGGGCACGCAGATGTTGGGCTACGCGCCGCCGGGCAGCCAGAAGTTCGACGGCGTGTTCGGCATCTGGTACGGCAAGGGTCCCGGCGTCGATCGCTGCTCGGATGTCTTCAAGCATGCCAACCTGGCCGGCACCACGCCCTGGGGCGGCGTGATCGCCGTGGCCGGCGACGACCACGCGGCCAAGAGCTCGACCGCCCCGCACCAGAGCGACCATGTGTTCAAGGCCTGCGGCCTGCCGGTGTTCTTCCCGTCCAGCGTGCAGGAGATCCTCGACCTGGGCATCCATGCCTTCGCCATGAGCCGCTACGCTGGTCTGTGGGCCGGAATGAAGACGATCCAGGAGGTGGTCGAGTCGGGCGCCGGCGTCGAGGTCGATCCGGAGCGGGTCTCCATCGTGCTGCCGGATTTCCCGCTGCCGGCGGGCGGCCTGCATATCCGCTGGCCCGATACCCCGCTGGCGCAGGAAGACCGTCTCATGAACCACAAGTGGTACGCCGCGCTGGCCTATGTGCGCGCCAACCGGCTCAACCGCGACATCTGGTCGGGTCCTGATGACCGCTACGGCATCATCGCCAGCGGCAAGGCCTGGGGGGACACGCTGCAGGCGCTGGCCGACCTCGGGCTGGACCAGGCGACCTGTCGCGTGCTCGGCATCCGCCTGCACAAGGTCGCGGTGGTCTGGCCGCTGGAGGCGCAGAGCGTGCGCGAGTTCGCCACCGGCCTGCAGGAGATCCTGGTGGTGGAGGAAAAGCGCCAGGTCATCGAGTACCAGCTCAAGGAGGAGCTCTACAACTGGCGGCCCGACGTGCGCCCCGATGTGCTGGGCAAGTTCGACGAGTCAGGCGCCGACCACAGCGGCGGCGAGTGGAGCCGGCCCGACCCGAGCGGCCAGACCCTGCTGCGCGCGACCGCCGACCTGACTCCGGCCCTGATCGCGCGCGCGATCGGCCGCCGCCTGCTGCGGCGCGGCCTGCTGCCGCCGGGCAGCGAGATCAGCGCACGGGTCCAGTCGCATCTGGAACTGCTCGATGCGCGCGAGCGTTCGCTGCAGCAGCTCTACGCGGGTGGTGCGCCTGACCGCCCGCCCTGGTACTGCTCGGGCTGCCCGCACAACCGCTCGACCGTGGTGCCCGAGGGCTCGCGCGCGATCGCCGGCATCGGCTGCCACTACATGGTGACCTGGATGGACCGCCATACCCAAGGCTTCACCCAGATGGGCGGCGAGGGCGTGCCCTGGGTCGGCCAGCAGCCCTTCAGCCGCGAGAGCCACCTGTTCGCCAACCTCGGCGACGGCACCTATTTCCACAGCGGCCTGATCGCGATCCGGCAGGCGATCGCGGCCGGCGTCAACATCACGTACAAGATCCTCTACAACGACGCGGTGGCGATGACCGGCGGCCAGCCGGTCGGCGAGCGGCCCGAGGGCCATTCCGTGCTGCAGATCGTGCACAGCCTGCGCGCCGAGGGCGTGAGCCGGATCGTGATCGTGACCGACGAGCCGCTCAAGTATGTCAACGCCGAGCACCGCACCGACAGCGTGACGCTGCGCCTGCCCGCCGACGTGCCGGTCGAGCACCGCGACGAGCTCGACCGCCTGCAGCGCGAGTTCCGCGCGATCCCCGGCACCACCGCCATCATCTACGACCAGACCTGCGCGACCGAGAAGCGGCGCCGGCGCAAGCGCGGTCTGCTGGTCGAGCCGGCGCGGCGCGTCTACATCAACGCCGCCGTCTGCGAGGGCTGCGGCGACTGTGGCGAGAAGAGCAACTGCCTCAGCGTCGAGCCGCTGGAGACCGAGCTCGGCCGCAAGCGCCAGATCAACCAGAGCAGCTGCAACCTCGACTACTCCTGCCTGGACGGCTTCTGCCCCAGCTTCGTGACGGTCGAGGGCGGGCGGCTGCGGCGCGGCACGGACAAGGCCTTGCCCGATCCAGCCGGCGACCTGCCCGAGCCCGCACTGCCGGCGACGACCCAGCCCTACGGCATCCTGATCGCCGGCGTCGGCGGTACCGGCGTCATCACGCTCGGGCAGCTGATCGGCGAGGCTGCCTTCCTGGAGGGCAAGGGGGTCGTGACGCAGGATGCCGCCGGCCTGGCACAGAAAGGCGGCGCGACCTGGAGCCATGTGCAGATCGCCGACCGCCAGCCTGACATCCTGACCACGCGCGTGAGCCTGGCCGAGGCCGACCTGCTGCTGGGCTGCGACCCGATCGTCGCCGCACAAGCCGAATCGGTGACGCGCCTGCGCTTGGGCCGCAGCCGGGTCGCGCTCAATTCGCATGTGGCGCCGACGGCGGCCTTCGTGCACCAGGGCGGCTGGAAGAGCCCCGGCGCGCAGTGCCAGGACTTGCTCGGGCAATCGGTCGGCGACCAGGCGCTGGCGGTGCTCGATGCCGAAGCCATCGCGCGTGCGCTGGTCGGTGACGCGCTGTTTGCCAACCCGGTGCTGCTGGGCTTTGCCTGGCAGCGCGGCTGGGTGCCGGTGCGGCGCGAGTCGCTGCGGCGCGCGATCGAACTCAACGCGACGGCGGTGGAGAAGAACCTGGCCGCCTTCGAGTGGGGCCGGCTGGCGGCTCACGACGGCGCGCGCGTGCAGGCCCTGCTGGCGCCAGCGGCGCAGCCGGTGCGGTTCCAGCCCAAGCCCGGGCTGGACGAGCTGGTGCGGCGCCGCGTCGAGTGGCTGACCGCCTACCAGGACGCGGCCTACGCGCGCCGCTACGAGGATGCGGTGCGCCGCGTGCAGCAGGCCGAGGCCGCGCGCGTGCCGGGCAGGACCGCGCTGGCCGAGGCGGTGGCGCGCCACCTGTATGACCTGATGGCCTACAAGGACGAGTACGAGGTGGCCCGCCTCCACAGCGACGGCCGCTTCGAGCGCGAGGTCGCCGAGCGCTTCGAGGGTGACTACCGGCTGCATTTCCATCTTGCACCGCCGTTCTGGGCCGAGCGCGATGCGCGCGGCGAGCTGAAAAAGAAGTCCTATGGCCCCTGGATGCTCAGGCTCATGCGCGTGCTCGCGCGTGGCAAGTTCCTGCGCGGCAGCGCATTCGACCCCTTCGGGCGCAGCGATGAGCGCCGCAGCGAGCGCGCCCTGATCGGCGAGTACCTCGAGCTGGTCGATGAGCTGCTGCGCACGCTGAACCCCGACAAGCACGCGCTGGCGCTGCAGCTCGCGCATGTCCCGGGGCAGATCAAGGGCTTCGGCCATGTCAAGGCGCGGCAACGGGCGGCGGCGCGCAAACGCTGGGCCGAGCTGCTGGCGCAGTGGCGCGCGCCGGCTGGCGCAGAATCGGTCCTGTCCGAACCGGAAAAAGGAATCCGATCATGAGCCAGGCCTTGCGTTTTCTCAACTTCGACTGCAGCGACGACAGCAGCGGCCTCGTCAGTTTCGAGGCCATGGCCAGCGTCGGCGCCGCGCAGTGGCCGGCGCTGCAGGCCGAGGTCAAACAGGTGCTGGACTGGGCACACCACGGCTTTGCCGGCGTGCGTGGCCCGCTCGAGGACGACGGCGACTGGGACTGCGACCTGCATGCCAGCCTGGAGTCTGTCGCCACGCTCGAGCTCGACTACGACCCCGAGGCACGCTGCCTCGCCAGCCGTGCCCTGGCCGATGCCGTCCCGCGCTACACGCTGACTCTCACCCTCAGCGGTACCCCGGGTTTCGCCGAGGCGCTGCGCGAGCGCTTCGGCCTGGCCGCCGATTAGAATGGCCGCGGGCCAGCTCCCGGCTGGCTGCCAAATTTTTACAGGATTTTCCAAGTGTTCATTTCTCCCGCTTTCGCCCAGACCGCCGCAGGCGGCGACACCACTTCCACGCTGATGAACATGCTGCCCATGGTGCTGATGTTCGTGGTGCTGTACTTCGTCATGATCCGCCCCCAGATGCGCAAGCAGAAGGAGCACAAGGCCATGGTCGAGGCACTGGCCAAGGGTGACGAGGTCGTGACCGCCGGTGGCATGCTGGGCCGTGTCAGCAAGATCGGTGATTCCTTCATCGGCGTCGAGATCGCCAACGGCGTCGAAATCCAGCTGCAGCGCAGCGCGGTGGTGCAGGTGCTGCCCAAGGGCACCATCAAGTAATTCCCTCGCGACAGAGTGCGGCCGGACCCGGTTCCGGCCGTTCTTTTTGAACGGAGCGCCAGGCTCATGAACCGATATCCCCTGTGGAAGTACGTGACCCTCGTGGTCGCGCTGCTGATTGCCACGATCTACACCCTGCCCAACTTCTTCGGCGAGGCGCCGGCGGTCCAGGTCTCCTCGGCCAAGGCGACCGTCAAGGTCGATCACGCCATGGTGACCCGCGTCGAGCAGATGCTGGCGCAGCAGGGCCTGGCCGCCGACGCGATCCAGTTCGACGGCAACTCGGTCAAGGCGCGCTTTGCCAGCACCGACTTGCAGATCAAGGCGCGCGACGCGATCGATCACGCGCTCAACGCCGATCCGGCCGACCCCAGCCACGTGGTCGCGCTCAACCTGCTGCCGCGCACGCCGGCCTGGCTGCAGTCGCTGCACGCCGCACCGATGTACCTGGGCCTGGACCTGCGCGGCGGCGTGCACTTCATGCTGCAGGTCGACATGCCGGGCGCGCTGACCAAGCGCGCCGAGGGGCTGGCCAGCGAGGTCCGCACCGCGCTGCGCGAGAAGAACCTGCGCGCCATCGTGCGCCGCGAGGGCCAGGCGCTCGACATCCGGCTGCGCGACGCCGAGTCGCTGGCCGCGGCCGCCAACCTGCTGTCGGGCCAGTTCAACGACTGGGTCTTCACCGAGTCGGCCGCCGAGGGCGAGTACCGTCTGGGCGCGCGCCTCAAGCCCGAGGGCGCGCGCGCGATCCAGCAGCAGGCGCTCAAGCAGAACATCAACACGCTCAACAACCGCATCAACGAGCTTGGCGTCGCCGAGCCGGTGATCCAGCAGCAGGGTCAGGACCGCATCGTCGTGCAGCTGCCGGGCGTCCAGGACACTGCCAAGGCCAAGGACATCCTGGGTCGCACCGCGACGCTGGAGGTGCGCATGGTCGAGGCGCACGGCATCCCGGGCGCGCGCGACTACAACCCGGCCCGCCTGCAGGAGGCCGAGCAGGGCCTGGTGCCCCCCGGCACCGAGCTGCTCTACTCGAGCCGCGACGGCCGCAAGGAGCCGCTGCTGCTGTCGCGCGAGGTGATCTTCTCGGGCGACAACCTGACCGGCGCCGACGCCTCGATCGACCAGCAGAACTCCAGCTCGGTCGTCAGCGTCACGCTCGACAGCAAGGGCGGCGCCGCGATGCGCGCCGCCACCCGCGACGGCATCAAGCGCCGCATGGCAGTGGTGCTGATCGAGAAGGGCCGGCCCGAGGTGCTGACCGCGCCGACCATCCAGTCCGAGCTCAGCAACCGCTTCCAGATCACCGGCATGAACAGCCCGCAGGAGGCCACCGACCTCGCGCTGCTGATGCGCGCCGGCAGCCTGGCCGCACCGATGGAGATCATCGAGGAGCGCACCATCGGCCCGAGCCTGGGCGCCGAGAACATCGCCAAGGGCTTCAACAGCGTGATCGGCGGCTTCATCGTGATCGCGATCTTCATGTGCGTCTACTACATGCTGTTCGGCCTGTTCTCGAGCATCGCGCTGTCGGTCAACCTGCTGCTGCTGGTCGCCGTGCTGTCGATGCTGCAGGCCACGCTGACCCTGCCCGGCATCGCCGCGATGGCGCTGGCGCTCGGCATGGCGATCGACTCCAACGTGCTGATCAACGAGCGCATCCGCGAGGAGCTGCGCAACGGCGCGCCCCCGCAATCCGCGATCCATGCCGGCTATGAGCATGCCTGGGACACCATCCTGGACTCCAACATCACGACGCTGATCGCCGGCGTCGCGCTGCTGGCCTTCGGTACCGGCCCGGTGCGCGGCTTCGCGGTCGTGCACTGCATCGGCATCCTGACCAGCATGTTCTCGGCCGTGTTCTTCTCGCGCGGCCTGGTCAACCTCTGG